>Ga0307486_1000092_pt1 | contig 106366 bp, 99 predicted proteins | sample CBIW02metaG_FD_203663 | JGI IMG/M metagenome (GOLD analysis project Ga0307486, IMG submission 203663) | Sea-ice brine microbial communities from Beaufort Sea near Barrow, Alaska, United States - CBIW 0.2 | ecosystem: Environmental > Aquatic > Marine > Coastal | place: USA: Alaska | collected... | reverse complement strand
CAGGCCCTCTCGAGAAGGGTACTACTTTTTTTTCATAACTTACAATGTTTAATATTAATACCTGCTTAAAGGTAGTGAAAAGTGATCAAAAAATTGCTTGAAGCTACCTTTAGGTTTAGTTCAACACAGTATATAGCAAATAGGCGGTAAAGTTTTAAAGAAAATAATTAATTTCACCAACAAACCAGGTATAAACTGACAAGTTCGCGTTCCCTATTCCGCCCACTTGCGTTATACGAGATCGTTAGTTGCAACCTGAAAAACGAACTTAATTGCCTATGTCATTAGCAAAACTTAATAAAAAACTATTAAAAAGTATCATAGCTGACGAGCATAAATCTGGACAATTGTTTTTCGAAAACTCAGATTTAATTAATAATCTATGTTCTGACCCGCACAAGTTATATTCAAGAATAGACCTTCCCAATTCAACTTCAGATTTGGATAAAAATTTTCTGGATAAAATATATTTATCTACAATGTTTTCTGATACAACAAAATTATATTCAAATTCAAGTTTTGGATTTTATAGAAATACCACCCAAGTCAATATTGAAGAAATTAAGGAATTATTGACCTACTATGATATTATAGACGAAATAGGGAATAAAAAAATAATCAACATTGCAGAGGGATATTTTACATTTACTGATGAAGAAGGAGACTTTTTAAAAAGAAATTTGACACCACTTTTTGAAACAGAATTATTAGCATTAACACCAAGTCCTAATCTTTTAATCACTGCTGGCACAGAAAAAAAACCAAATTTTTATAGTGTGCCCGCTGAAAAAGACTATAATAAAAAAATTTGGAGGGCACCCTTAACAGGAGGAACTCAAAATGAAATTCCAATTAAACAATTTCAAGACTCAACAAGAGATAATGAAATTATTAATTCAATAATGATACCCTTTATTTCGGGTATTCCTGCTAAAGAGTTTGTAAAAATTGTAGAAGACGAAAAAGATTTACTAACATCTTTTCGTAAAGAAATTAAAATGCTTACAAAATTATCAGATAATAATAAAATACACTCTGATGAGATGTATCAAGATATATTACGTCCTAGATTAGACACAATTAATTCAAAATTTAAAAGTATTACACAATTACATTCTTTTAAAGTCAAAGGAGCTACATTAGTAACTGCTACATTATCATTGTTATCATTAACTTTGGGAGACTATTTAAACGCCGCGTCAATTATGATAGGAGTTGGCACTGGGTCTGCTGGTCTAATTAAATTTGAATCAGATTATCATAATGAAATCTCAAATCTGAAAAATGACCCTATGTATTTATTGTGGAAATTAAAACAAGTTAAAAAAACATAAAAGGGCAGCAGCTAATTCGGAATTAACCACAAATTTGCATCAGCCGTTGCAACGGCTATTTACCTTCTGTTGGCTATATATCTCCTTCAAAAACAGCTTTCGCAACGGCACCGTTGAAAGCCATTGCAACGGTGATTCTCATTGACATCATGCGCGTTCTCAGCAACCACTATTCCACGGTGAATCAACGAGCCATTGCAATGGTGAATCAATGGCACCATTGGAAACCATTGCAACGGCAATCAATGGCACCGTTGGAAGCCGTTGCAACGGCTATTTTAAATTAATTATCTACATACATTTATTCACAATTCCGGTATAAAACCGTTTAAAGATATCCCGTTCTTATTAAGCTTTAATTCCCTCAAATTTCCAAATTTAAAAACTACAAACAATATGGTTTTTTTAAGTTTAGAATATTTTTTTACTGCTTACATTAATTGCAGAAGTCAAAAAGAAACGTTAAAATTGTATTGGCTACGATTACACTTCCCTACCCCGTAATCCTTACCTTAATTTGAATTAAACCCAGATTCTAAATGCCCTTTAATAAAATTCTCGACAAGTACCGTAAACATTCATTTTCAGAAAGAGATAAAGGCGACCGCTTTGAGCGCCTTATGCAGGCTTACCTGCGTACTGATCCAAAATATGCTTATCTATTTAAAAATGTTTGGCTATGGAATGAATTTCCTGGTAAAATAGATTTAGGAGGTGGCGACACAGGAATAGACTTAGTGGCTTTGACTAATGAAGGTGATTATTGGGCTATCCAATGTAAATGTTTTCAGAAAACCGCTACCATTGACAAACCAGCTGTTGACAGTTTCTTATCCACTTCAAGCCGGGAATTTAAGAATGAGCAAATGCAAACTTCACGCTTTGCTCATAGGCTTTGGATTTCTACAACAAACAAATGGGGCACAAATGCGACCGAAGCCATCCGCAACCAAAATCCACCAGTTACAAGAATTAACTTGTTTGATTTATTAGAAGCTCCTGTTGATTGGAAGAAATTGGAAGAAGGTGTTCATGGTGAGGGGGCACGTGTAGAAAAGTTCTCGCTTAAACACCATCAAAAGGATGCATTGGACAAAACTAATGAACATTTTAAAACCCAGGACAGGGGAAAACTAATTATGGCCTGTGGTACAGGTAAAACCTTTAATGCACTTCGCATTGCCGAGAATGAAACAGATGGAAAAGGACTTATACTTTTTCTGGTACCTTCTATCGCTTTATTAGGTCAAACACTGCGGGAATGGATAGTACAACCCTGTATTTCATTGAATTCAGTTAAATTTTAAGATGATCTCAAATCCCCTATTAACACTACATATATATAGTTTAAAACTCCCAAAGGTTCTAATTGATTCTATATGATTAACCAAAATTGGGGGAATTATGGGGGAAATTTCATGTCTTTGTAAAAAGATTTTTATGGCTAGCGGAAAATTTCGTATCAAGACTAACAATGATTGGAATACTGTTTATTATAGGTTTAAACAAGGAAGCCAATTTGATGCAGAGATATCAACAGGAATTCAGGTTCCCAAAGGTCGATGGAGCATAACAAAACAACAGGTGTTGTCAACCAGGGAAATTAACTATAAATATAAAATTTGGAGAGTTGGAGAGTTTCATACGGAAGGAATATGATAAAACCCGTTTGAATGGGAACGTTGTAAATTCCAAATGGCTCAAGGAAAAAATAAACCAATTCTTTAATAGGGAAACTTTAAATCCTGATATTGATGACAAGATTTTTTTACCAACTATATTGATTCCTTTATAAAAGATTCACACACAAAACGAACTAAAAATAATACCCCTGTAAAAAGAAGAACCATACAACATTATGAAACTACTAAAAATAAAATTTTAGCTTTTGAAGAGTTTTATGGAAGTAGGGTAAGGCTAGATGGTATCAATCTCAAATTTCATTCTAAATTCGTTTCTTTCTTAGAAACGGAACAGCATTTAAATCCTAATACTATTGGGGGATATATAGATGATATTAAGCTTTTTTGTAGTAATGCTCACAAAAAAGATTATGATGTTTCTAATGATTATAAATTATCGGAATTCTACAGTCCCACAAATAAAACCCAAGATATTTATTTAAAGGAGGAAGAAATAAATGCCATCTTTAACGTGCATTTAAAACATGATTATTTAGATAATTCTCGAGACTGGTTTATTATAGGACTTCGCACCGGTTTTAGAATATCCGATTTTTTGCGGCTTACACAAAAGGATCTAGTGGATGGTTTTATTGAAAAACAAACTGAGAAAACTGGTTTCCCGGTTATAATACCTCTCCATGATCAGGTAAAAGCAATCTTGGATAAAAGAAACGGTTTATTCCCAAGAAAAATAAGTGATCAGAGATTTAATGAATATATTAAAATAATTGCTGAGGAAGCTGGTTTAACTCAATATATAGAAGGTGCTAAAATAACCGAGGTTAAGATTATTAAAAGTGGAAAGGAAGAAAAGATCCACCGGAAGCAGTTTAAGAAATACCCGAAGTATGAATTAGTAACCTCGCACATCTGTAGAAGATCATTTGCTACCAATCTGTACGGAAAAATAGATACGCTTACAATAATGAAAATTACAGGGCATCAAACTGAGAAGCAATTTCTAGATTATATTAAAATCACACCTAAAGAATATGCTGAAAAATTAAAAGAATATTGGTTAAAACAATAACATATAATCCATTAAATAATAATAACTTCGAAGAAATACTTAAAATAGTTTTGGAATGAAATGTAAAAGTTTATTTATCATATTCATATCTGCATCTTTTATTTGGGGGTGTAGAAGCAACAATGAAAATTGTATTGATTCATTAATGGATAAGAAAGGTTATTCCTATTCTGACGCTAAAGATGCCTGTGAGGATGCGCAAATTGACTCAAATGCCCGATAATAAAGATTTAAAACTTAAATTTTAGATTTTGATTATTCCGATAATGACGATAAATTTTTTAAATTTCACTTATCTTCATTGGTTTGACCTGAAGAATTTGGGATGTACAGGAATTAAATTTTTTGCACCTCTATTTCCTCTCCTTTGAGATCAATATAATATTCTCTTTTATCCTTTTCAACTAAAGCTTTACCATTTTTAAAAGTAAAAGCATTATCAAATATAAGCGGAATTACTTTGTTATTCTCCTTATTAATAAAACCAAACATTCTGTTCAATCTTACTAGTGATAAGCCATCGCTAAAATTCTCAGCAAACTCATAATTGAAATCAATAATAACTTTTTGATTTTTATCTAAAAAGCCATAAAGACCATTTTCGCCATAGCATACAGTTAACCCCTCTGAATATTCTTTTATAATTTCTGTCTTTTTTTCCTGCTGATGCTTAATCCCTTTCTTCAATACATCGCATTTAGCTTTAAATTCATTTCCTGTTAGTATACCTTCTGAGAAAAGACATGATAAATTTTCATATTCCCGGGTCTTTTTTAAAATAGAATCAAAACATTCATCATCAATCTTATTAATTTTTTCTTGGTACTCAGAATCAGTTAAAATATGTTGATCTTTTAATTCCTTTAACATAATTCTGTTATTCTCCTGCCCGATAATTTCTTCTTTCTCCCTTTTCTTCTCAATAATGGTTTCTGACTTAAATTTTTTTAATTTAGGACTTGCCAAAGTTACTATCAAGCCGATAATTGGAGTTAGAAATATACAGGCTAGCATCGACCATTTATATCCAATTTTACGCTTTTCACCCAAAAATTCTGGAATTAAAATACAAAGAGCAATATTAATAATTAAACCGAAGATCATTTTATTGATTTTTTAGGGAGTGATAATTCTTAAGGTAAGTATTTAAGCTCCTACAAGATATTAAGAAATTGCATAGCAGTTACACCTACCATTAATGAGAATATAATTACTTGCAAAACTTCGAACCGTAAGGCAACTATATTTCTAATTCCATTTTTTGCAATGTTTATTTTAATATGTTATTGTTATTAAATATGAGTATAAAATATATCCTTTTTTAAGGAATATTGATAAAAAATTTTCTCCTCACCTTTAGAAATTGTAGATGTGTAAACGGCAAATTTTGTCCGCCTTTGCTCTAAAATCTATCAGATCTAACCTCAAAAGCGCACTACGTTTTTTACAAACTTCATAAATCACTTCAGTTACAAGATTGAATTGTGAATCGCCATATTTATCTGGTCTCACTCCGTCCCGGAAATTCTTTGACTCGCTAAAAAGAACAAGAAAACAAAATGTACTAATATCATCTTCTATAAAATCCATAACTTTCGTCAATTCGTACAATCTGTAGTAATAACTTTGACCAAATGTTTGGGAAACAGGCATTCTATCTATTAATATGTGAGAATAAACTTCCCTTGGTTTATCTGCCATTAAAAGTTGATTTCTGCGATTAAAATCTTCTATAAGAGTTTTTGCAGTGTGGCCTGGGGAACCGAGGCCGTTCTTTAAAATAAATTTGCCAAACATAATATTAAAATATTTTTAATTATTCGACTCCACTATAATTTTGATAAAAACAATATATTCCAATTTCTGAGATAGGGTTATGTGGAATTGGAAGTATTGCGATTATAATTGTAACTTTTAATCCTAATTTATTTGATATTTAATGTACTATTCTTTACAGTAATAAACAAAGCTGTAGTCTAAAGATACACTTCCTTCATTTACAGATCTTCTATGTTGCACCTTCGCATCTCTTAAACTTTCGAAGTAATGAACCTTTACCGTTAGTGAAGGATGCTTTTTATCACCCAGATGTTCTTCAAATTGAGTTTTTAAATCCTCAGAAAGATTCCCTATTTCATTATGGTATTTGGATTTATCACATATAAATTCTTTTACACTACTGTAAATTTCAGTTTCATCATTGAATAAATTATTTTCAGCACTTAGGTAATAGTAACCCACGTCTTCAACAGGAAAACCTTTATATTCCAGTAAACTCTGAGAAAATCCGCTTTGGTAAATTATAAAAATCAGGAAAGTGAGTAGAAATTTTTTCAATCCACAGGATAGTTTAAGTGGGGTTAAAAAGGATGCACAGATAATTTTTTTCATATTACAAATATTTTCAAATTTATTTTTACAGATAGTTCTATTTTTTTTTAAACTGAAAGCTATAAATTGACACCTGAATTTGAACGGCGATGACGACTAGCTTCTGCGTAATTATCAAAAGTAAAAATTTTGCTCTCAGTAATAACTGATTTTGCATCCTGTAATTCTTCCCTTATATCCTGACTCTTACATTCGTCTCGCAAAGCAATTCTATAATGGATGTCTGCCGTAGATAGGTAATAATCTATTTGTTTTTCTGATTTATCGAGTATTCTATATTTAGTATCTTCAGTGTAATTGGGGATCTGGTCGATTTCAGTTAAATAAGTTTTATAACTCCATTCTATGAAGCAACTGTAATCGGCAGGATGATATCGATTATATTTATCTATATAACTTTCTATTACAAAAACATCTAGTTCAGGAAATTTTGCTTCCACAACGACATATACGAACTTTCTATTATATTCTTTTATGGAAATGGAATTATTTAAAGATTCCGAAGTTTTTTCCTCCGCTAAATTTGGGAAAAAGTTAGAATAGGAGTGAAGATAAGATGCTCCAATTGAAGTATTTTTAAAAGAGAAGATTAGCAGCAGAATGATGCAAGGGAGAATTCCATAATAAAAGATTTTTTTCCTGTCGTTCACAGCTTCTTTTCTCCAGATTCCTTTGTTTAATGTTTTTTCAAAATAAAATTTTGGATTACCGTTAATTATCTGTCCTCTATATAACTGTATTAAATAAAAACCAATTATAAAAAACGGAATAAGTATTGGATTAAGGATAATTAGATTTAATCCCCCGAAAAAGAGAAATAAACACCCTGCAAAAAGAAAACCTTTACCTCTAGGTGTAGGCTTTTTTTTAGCTGAAGGACTTACAATTAAAGCAATTAGGCCAGGTATAAAACCACACAGTAGTAATAAAAAAGCCCACCACCTTCCAATATGCTTTCTTCTTCCAAAAATTTCTGAAATAAAAAATAATATTGAAATACAAATAAGTATTAATAAAATTTTTCCCATTATTTATAGCACTATTATATTTTAAATAACTCAATTCCGCTGGAGTTCTGATAAAACATTATCTTATATCCTTCATACCTTTCAAATCTATAAGTAATGCTTTGGACTAGAGCACTTTCTAAAAAAACCTCCATTGTGAATTCATAAGTCTCTTCAGAAATAGTAGTTTCTTCTATATTAACAGATCCATTCGGTGCAGATTCCATATTCCTTACCTGCCCTGCAATATCAAGGACACCGAGTCCGCCAATCAAATATAATTTTACATTATCCTGAGTTGCTTCAACTTTAATTAGATTATTAAGTGCTTCATACTCTGTGTCCTGTTGCCAAGTTCCATGCAGCCATTCAGGCGGATTAAGAATATTACTTTTATTGGATTCACCATCTTTACTACACCCGATGGATAAAAGGATTAATAGAAATAAAATTTTTTTCATATTTCGCTTTTATAGAAATTTATAACCAATACCAATATTAAGAGTATTATACCGACCTGAAACGCCTGAGGGCATATAACTCACTCCACTAAAGCGGTCGGTTATTTCGAAGTTATATCTACCTTCAAGGAAAATATCTTCTGTAATGTCAAAACCGATTCCTGCTCCTATATCCAAGCCTATTGAATTCAGACCCCCATTTGTATCTTCAATTAATACTGTAAGTTGTGGACCTGCTAAAACATTAAATTGTTCAGTGATATAATATTTTACTAAAACAGGTAAATGAAGCCAAGATAAATCCTGAGTATTTGAATAAAGAAGAGCCGGTTTAACAACAAAATTTTGATCAAAATTTAAATGGGCATTTACACCTACGAAGAAACCACTAGTACTTCCGCTTTCACCAGTTGCAAGACGGCTGTAAGCACTATTGCCAGAAGAAGTGAAAGTGCCATTAATATAACCTGCTTCTGCTCCCCAAGAAATAGCTTTATAGTTCCTTTGGGAATAGGAATTGGAGATAAATAAAACAAACATTAAAAAAAGAGAATAACGATTTTTCATATATTTAAATAGATTTGTGATTACAAAAGTTTTACTAATTAGCGCATATATGCGTTGTTTTAAGTCTTAAGCATTTTCAACCTTTATCGGGTGCAAAATGTAAAGGATAAATCATTTTTAATAGCTTTTGGCGATAATCTTCGAAAAGCAAGAAAGCTCAAAAAACTTTCTCAGGAACAACTTGCTTTTGAGGCCGACATTCCAATTTCTCAAGTAGGGCGTATTGAAAGAGGAGAGGTTAATACTACAATTAGTTCTGTAAATGTTTTGGCTAAAGCTCTAAAAATTCATCCAAAAAATCTTTTTGACTTTGTATGATTATAAGAATTCTTTAACAACTACATAATTAGGAAGAATAATCCACATAAAAAAATAAATTCTTAAAAATTTAAGCTCATTTTTTATATTTTGCTAAGGAATGAGAATTTATTACCAAAAAAATAGATTATTTGTATATCTCATCCTTAATCACTGGAGTAAATTTTAACTCTTTTGAAAGGGTTTTGAGCATAAATTTTTTTAATTCCATGATATTATCCTCAGTTGTAATAATACAATCATGGAGCGTTAGGATTGGGATTTTTCTTTTAAAGTAATTATTCATTTTTCTTGCCAAAAGGTGAAGCATAAAATGGCTTTCCAGTTGGAGCATAAGATGAGAAAAATGTTTATGATTCTTTCTTTTAAGATCTTTTATAAATCGGTGTATGCTAGGAAAATCACATTGAAATACTGCTTCTTCATTTAAATATTGAGCAGGTTTGGCGTTTAACATCGCAAGAATATTTTTTTTCATGACCATCCTTAAATCTTCCATGTCGCCGTCAAAGTCCCTTTCAAATATTCTTTTTACTTCTCTTAAAAAATATTCATCCGGTTCAAGATTTTCATCAAACTTTTCAATCGTATGAAACTCCTCAATAAAATAATTATAAAAACCACCTGACTTTATAAGGTTGCCGAAATGCTCAACTTCAATAGAATCAATATCTATCAGACTTTTTACTAACATATAATGATTATAATAAGATTTGGTTGAAGAAATAACTTCATACACAATACTATTCTCATTATTAAGATTACTCATTAAGTAATAAAGAAAAGTAGGTATAGAAGCTGAAATATCTATTTCCCCTAATCTTTTCTCGTCATAACGTAGAAATTTTCTTAGATCTTTTGGAAACCCAGTTAAGTTAGTGTGAATTCTTCCATCCGTTTCTGGATGATAACGCATGTAAAAATCTCCATTTTTCATATCTGAAATTTTTACAAGTTCAAGAAGGTAGTTTTTATGATTTTTGGTTATTGAAAATTGTTGGGTAGAATAATTAACCGCTTCTTTCATTTTTAAAGTCAGTCTTTCAGGATCTATATATTGAATTAAAAAAGGGTATTGTTTCCGAATTTTATTATCAATTCTGGAAGGTTTATTTTGTTTTATTTTTTTTATCAATTTTGAATCCGTGATAACCTGTATTGTCATTTTTTTCCCATGGTGAATAGGTGATAACTTGTACGAGTAGCACTGCTCTTTTTCATAATTTTGTCTCCAGAGTATGTTGCCGATTCCCGGGAAATTTTCTGAAAGATACCGCAAATGCTTACGGTAATTTCTATGGTAATATTGTAAAAATTTTGAACATTCCGGGACAAAGCTATTTTGAAAAGGTTCTCCTTTTTTTATTTTGTAGGCAGTGCTTTTAATTATTTCATTAATTACCCACAAGGCAAAATCTTTATTAAATTTAAATTGGGGAGGAAAAAGCTTCAAACGTGTATCTAAATTTAAATCTTCAGGTACTACAATATAATATTTAGGCATAATTTTTTGGATTGGAAAAAAGACAAAGCGATGCCAGGCGATGTGAAAACACCACTTTGTCTTGGTTTAGAATGGAATTTGTGAATAGGCAGGAATGCCTAAGGAAAGCTTATGTTATCTGAAAATTTGGTTTTAAAAATTCCAGAACATTTTTCAAGTGCTTATCAAGATTGGGAAACTCTTTTTCTATTATAAGCCTAACTGTAATTGAGTCAAAATTATAGTCTATTAAATATCTATTCCAATCAACCTCATAATCGTAAATATAAAAATCCGGTTCAGAATCATTTAAAAGGATTCCACATTTTATGAAATAAAATAAATAACTTTCGAATCCTTCAATTGATTTTGAGCTTGAACTAAATTTTCTTCCCTGTCTTTTATTAGGTGATTCATAGACAAGGCTGCCTAATAGAAAAACGGCTATTTCTTTTTTTAGACCTGAATCAATTAATTTCTTGATATTCTTATCAATAATATATTCAGTCATATCGGGGATAACAGCCATAAAATTACCCTCTTGGTACCTTGTATCCCATTTTTAAAAAAAATAGCGGTTAAATATAAAATCACCGGGAGGTAAACACAAAGAACAACAGATACCACCACATAATTACTGTCAAAGGTTTTTGCTGTTGAGTGAAGAAAATTTTCACAGATACTAAAAATCTTATAGGATATAGATTCAAAATTAGGAAGTGCAAAGAATAAGAATGAAGCCGGGAGGATGAAAAATCTCCAAGGTTTTTTCAAAAATAGAGTGAAGGATAGCGGGAAGAAAATGAAGTAAACAAGAATATTAACGGCTTTATAAGTAACGCCCAAAACATAAGACATACCCATTAAGGATCCCATAACAATCATGAAAATTTGATGATAAAAAGATTCAGAGTTTGCTAGCCAATATTCCGCCTCCATTATCTAGTATATATAATTATCAACATGGATTATTCATTCCGGGTATACTATATATTAAACTCTAAATCCGAGCTTGTTGATTTTGTATATTTTTTTTTCGATCCTAACCTCTGCCCTACCATCTAAAAAACTGGCAGCATCATCATAAATAAATGAAATTGTAGTTTTTCCTGTTCTATCCACAAATCCAAACTTGCCATTAAGCCGAACAACAGCCAATTCTTCCGAAAAATCTTCAGCAAATTCATATTTCATATCTATAACTATGTTACCCGACCTATCTACAAACCCATAATTTAAATCTTGGTTTCGAATTTTTGCTAATCCATCTTTATGACTGCCAGCAAAAGCATAATTAGGTTTTTCGGAATTATGAGTCAAATGTTCTAACCCTTGTTTATTATACTGCTTTCTCAATTTGTTTAATTTTGATTCCAACTCTTTTTCTATCAGGACACCCGATTGATAAAGGTATTGTAGTTCTTTATACTCCTCTGTCTTTTGAACTTGCAGTTCAATCTCAGTTTTTTTTATATCATTAATTTTGGCTAAATATTCTGACTCCGATAGTATATCTTTATCTCGCAAATTCTTTAGTTTTTGAATCTTGTCTTGGAGGTCTTCTTTTAATTTTCGTTCTTCATAATATATCTTATTTTTCTTTTTATCTTCCTTAATTCGCTTATATTGAGTGCTATAAACAAGACCCACTCCAATTCCACAGATAAGCAAACTGCCAGTAAAAACTCCTAAAAGTCCTGCTCCATGATGTTCTTGTGCCATTTGAGAAAAAACCATAAGCGAAGTAACTATTAACAGTACCCCAACAATGATTTTGAAATTTTTTAATGCTACTCTTCCATTTTCTGATCTTTCCATTATTATTGAAATTTTATCTCATTTTTAAATCTATACCATACTGGAGCAGAAGCATGACGGCTCTCATAACTGGAAGTAAGTGTATAAGTGAAAATTTTTCCGGCTTTTTGGAGTTGATAGACTTTTGAGTAACTTTTAGGATTAGCAGTAGTATAATCATACCAAAAAGTATCATGACCATTTATCTCACCCTTGCCATACTTCAAAAAATCAGGAGTGTCTAAATATTCTCTCGCTCCTTTTTCCCATTCAGTTTCATAGGTTGAAAGATCACCCATAATTTGCCAAATATCCAAGTGATTATATTCTTTAGGCAAAGTTTTCACAACAATTACAATTGAACTATTTCCTTTTCCAGCTTTAAAATCCACGTTCTTACCGGCAGCTAACTGTAGTGAGAAACCTTCTGGAATTTCTAAAGTATAACCATTTGTAGAACTCACCCATTTTTCCTGAGCGTTTAAAGTAACTGATGCAAATATTAAATTTAGAATAATAAACAGTTTACTTCCGTAAGCGAATGTTCCTAAATCGATAGCTACTGTTTTAGTTACGTATGGGTAAAATCTGGTATAAAAACGGTGGTCGCTTGCATCGACTTTCGATTTGAAACTGGATTTAACATTGTTTTTTATAATGTTGTGCAACGTACTTTCTGTTAGTTTACCAATCCGATTTTTGAGAAAAAAAAATTTTATTCTTTGTAACTTTCCGCTAATCTGCATTTTTTATTAATTTTCTTTTTAAAAGTTTCTATTTGTTCAGAACTTAAAAAATCTCCTTGAGGAAAAAAGTCTTTAAATAATTTGACAAAAAGATCTATTTCGGCAGAACCATACAAATTTTTGTAATGCATAAAACTATTGTATACTCTGTCACAAAAAAGATCAACCCACATTTCAAATTCCTCTGTATTTCGTGAAATATAAACAAAGCAATTTGGAGTAAGATAAGAATCCGAATAATGAGAATAACCAGTTTCATTTATTCTATCAAACCCAAAACTCTCTTTCTCAAAATGTCCTATTTTTCGTTTGTGATATTTATACCTTATATCTCGGTCTTCAGGATTTCGCCTATTAAATTCTGAAATATTTTTAGATACCACATTCAGGTTATGAGAATGAGCCTCTTTTTTATCAGATTCCAAAATTGAAGAATCAAATTCTATATTTTTATATGTCATTTTTTAATGAGTTTTTGTTATTATGTTGCACAACGGTTGGCACCTACCCGAAGGTGGGGCTTTTGGAGCACGTCACTTCAAGTTTGCACCCAAGTTCATTAGTAGGGTAAAAGTTTGATTAACCCACAACCGCCCCACTTTCGGGTAGGTGCGGTTATGGGCTGGTTTTATTTCTTTTCAAATTTACATTGTAAAATACGCCCTACCGTAATTAGGTATATCTACGTAATGAGTGAAGTTATTATTAATTGCAATAGGATTGTTTGGGTTTAAGTAACCTGGCTTTTCTTTTTGATACATTTGAGCCCGCAAAGAACCACCTCCAACTTGGATATTAGGAAACTGACACCTAGTAACGAATCCATCAACCAAAAATACAAATCCTTTAACCCATTCATTGCGCACTTGAACATAAGCACTAATTGCTATCTCACGCGGCTGTGAAAATGAATTTAAAATATTAGTTGTTTGCGTTTCTTTAGTGTTTGCCTTCAAGCTCATTGATAAGAATGCTAGTAGGATAAATAAAAGATTTTTTTTCATTGTTTAAATTATTAAATTTTGCTCTCACTATAATGAATTTTCAGAATACTCCCCGTTTTTTTTGAGTGGGTTCTGGTCACCACTTTTGTTTGTCAATTTTACAAAATATTTTTTAAGAGCTATCAAAGTTGTCCTTCGGTGGTTCTCTAGTTTGTCCGCTATGTCGTTTAAACTTGCTCATAACATATTTATATCAAACAAGTCGTTCATATCATATTGCTGATAGTTCAGTTATGGACGCCGTGTCGATTTATTACTCTCAAATGTAGCTTTTTCACAAGGAACATCCAAAAGACTTGTTAAAGTTTTGTTATTAATATCTAAAATGTGTATTCAAAATTTGAGATTATTCTGTTTTTAAATAAAAATGGGTAATCCGGGCCTTTCTGGTTAATTTCAACTTCTTCTAATTATAAAGTTCAAGATATTTTTTTGATATTTTGTTGTTTGGATCAATTTCAAGAACTCGTTTAGAATACAATATAACTTCCTCATTAAAATTATTTTTGTGGAATAGCTCTATAGCATCTATATACTGTTTTATTGCATTCTGCTTATCTCCTTTTATTAAGTAAACTTCAGCAAGATTTAGATTAGCACGTGCGTAGTTTGGATTTATATTAAGTACTTTCTTGTAGCAGAATTCTGCAGAATCAATCTTTTCAAGAAATAAGAAACAATTTGCTTTGTAAAATAAGGCTTGATAGTTTTCAGGTTCTATTTTCAACATCTCGTTCGAGTAAAACAAGCTCTTTTCATAATTTGTCGTATATTGTATAAGTAAGCTATGGATAAAGGAATTAATAAACCTTTATTTTTAGATCTGCTTAGCTCTTCTTCAGCTAATTCAATAAACTTATTATATTCCCCTGAATTAAAGATATTTCCTAAGTCTGTTGTTTTAATTTCTTCAGAGTTTTTAGCTAACTTAGAATTTTTATCTTGGCAATACGATCCTAAATTGAAAACTACACATATTAAGAGTGTTTGAATAATTTTATTAGGTTTTATTTTCATATATATTGATTTAATAAGTTGTTAGAGTCATGATGTCACTATTTAACTTAGCTTATTGCTAACGTTTTGCTGCTACCCGAAGATGGCTATTTAGAAGCACTTCACTGTCAACCAAGCACAAAGCTTGATTTAATCACTGAACCGCCACTTTTGGGAGGTGCTGTTACCTGCTGACGTTCTATCCGTCATTATGATTTATTCTTTTTCATTAAATCTTCCCATTGCTTCATAAGTTCCACTTTTTTGTCAGGTGAAATGTCGTTAAAGTCAGGCACGCTTGAACCAATTACTTTTGTTGGTCCACTGCTTGTCATTATATATCCCGGGTCTCCTTCAATTTCTATAAGATTGAATTTACTTCCGCAATTATTACAATAGATTTTTGTCAAGTCGTGCGGTGGTTGCCAATTATTAATTGTCCCACACATACAAGTCAAGTCAATGACATTGTTGGATGCCATTAGACCTTGCCTTATAAAAAAGTAGTATTGATTGTTTCTTGTTTTTAGGTCGTCAACGATTTTTGCTTCAAGATTTGTTAGCGTGGTTTCAAATATTTGATAAGTATTTAGCTCAAATGATTTTTTAAATGAGTGAAGCAAAGTCGGTAAATAAATCTTTGAATAAAATTTAGTAGCGGTTTCGAGGATTTCATATTTCAGTTCACTAAAATTTTCGGTGCTTGGAAGATACGGACTAATACTGTCGGTAAAAATTACTTCTGAAGCGTTGGAACTTGTAAAGAAAGTTGAAACATATCCTATGTGAGTAAATTCGGATGAAAACTTAAATAGGTTTTTAATTTCTTCTTTAAAGTCAGCTTCTGTTGTTAAGTTTAGATTTGTAAATAAAAAGTCAACCTTATCTCCAAAAGTTTTATGAGCACATCTTGTAATGCGCGAGTTTGCCCATTGATTGTAATTCAATGTTTCGAATTCAGTTAGTGAGTCTTCAATTGCCGTATTAAAAAGTCCTTGTTTAATTGATTTTGTCGCATATTTATTAAAACTGGTTAAAGAAACTAAGACTTGATAATTCGTTGTTTTGGCTTCTAATAAAGTCAGTTGGTATGCATCTGCAACTAAGCTATCAATAAACTGTCTAGCAGAAGTCACTAAATTGTTATAGTCAGTAAATGATTTTTGAAGTTTACCAACATTCTCAATAATTATTCCTTCTCTATTGTCAGGCTCTGTGTATGATATAAATTTTTCAAGAATGCTAATGTCATTCTGTAAAATTCTCGGAACGATATTCCTAAAATAGTAGCGAGGTTGTGTGTTGTCCTTAAAGTCGTCTAAAACCAAACTGTCATTTTTAAAGGCGGTTTCAACTTGGCTTTGCACTATACTTAATGAATTAACTCCCCAATTCAAAAGGTCGTTTACATATTTTATGTTGTTACAAAGAACTTCATAGTTGTTCAATGCAGCGGTTGACTTACGCTTAGATAAGTTTTTGGCTATACTTTTTAAAATGTCTATTTCTGTCATTTGTCAATGTGTGTTTGTTGATGATGCGTCGTCCGCTACGCTTGCAGGTAACATGTCTGTATCAGCATGTCGTTTATATTCATTGCTGATAAATCACTTTTGAAAGGCTTGTCGTTTTATTTACTCCCAAATATAGCTGATTCAAAAATATCATCCATGGTACTTTTTAAAATTATGCTACTAATACTTAAAATAAGCATACAAAATTTTGAATTATCCTGTTTTTAAGTGAAAATATTATTTATATTTTATTAATATGTACATTTTGATATTCCAACTTAAACCTCAATCTCCCCCAAACCACAGGATGCTCGCTTGCTGCCTTTTTTTCATTTTTTATGGTATTGTAAACCGTCCATTGTGAAGTTTTCTCAGGCCATGTTACTCTTCGGTTTAAACCGCTGTTTTTTACCCGCCTAAACATTTCCGGTGACAGTAATAGATAATCCCCCTGTTTTGATGTTTAAACCCATCCATTAGGCTTCCATACGTAAATAGTCCGTATCTTTTTTTTCGCCAGCAACTTTAAAACTGGAATGTTAAATGGATTACCGGAATTGAAGTTTGAGGAAGAAGAAGTTGAGGCAGTATAAAAACATAGAACCAAAACAAGAATCTAATAAAAATGAAGTACAAAATTCTTGACTATCAGATTTGTCGTAAATGGGCTTGAGTAATATTAATCCTGGAATGACCTAAAAGCTTGCTCACAATCTATCTGTACACAATTTAAAAGCAGTAGCACCGTTGTAGCAAAGATTTTTCTGACTACATGATAGTTAGGTTAATTTTAATCTCGCACAAGCCAGCTATTTCCTTTAAATATGGATTGAAATGAACGTTTGTTTTGCTTGGAAGAATTTTTTTTTCATTCAGCACCTTTGAGTATTTGTCAATAATTTTTTGAAATGCAAAAATCAGGGCTTTCAAAAGCCCATGCAGAGGGGTTAAAAACATTCAATTCTTCCTGTATAGATTATCCAATATTTTGCTTAGTCTACAATATTTAGGCTTGATCCGGTGAAATAAAGGATGAGCCACAATACAATAATCGTACAAAATTGAAAATAAAAAAACCGTAACCACTTGATTATAAGCGCGGTTACGGTTTTTAGCCGTGGTCCCACTTGGGCTCGAACCAAGGACCACCTGATTATGAGTCAGGTGCTCTAACCAGCTGAGCTATGGGACCTGTTCCCGATCGCAATCGGGAGCGCAAATTTATGTATTTGCTTTTACCTGACAAACATTTTTTTATGTTTTTATTCCTTTCTAAAAACCTTCGTATAAATCCCTCTAAAAGCTCACCTTATCGGATGTGATGGGCTTTTCCTGGCACAATTCTACCAGGACCCCATTTACCGATTTCGGGTGCAAAAAGGCAACCAACTTATTATCAGCTCCTTCCTTGGCTTCTTTGCTGATTAAAACAAAACCTTCCTTTTCCAATCTGTTTATTTCCGAATCTATATCACTCACTAAAAAGGCAATGTGGTGTATCCCTTCTCCCCTCTTTTCAATGAATTTAGCTATCGGGCTGTCATTATTGGTGGCCGTTAACAATTCGATCTTGCTCTCGCCAATTTTAAAAAACGAGGTAATCACCCCTTCACGTGCCACTTCTTCCCTCTTATAAGGCGCAACTCCCAGCAAGGTTTCATAAATTTTATTGGCTGCTTCCAAATCTTTTACCGCTATTCCTATATGCTCAATGCTTTTCATCTTGTTTATTTATTGAATTATAAAGATAGTGACCTTTATCTTGCCAGTTTTAATTAGAAGTGAAATCTTGGATAATTAGAGGAATTGTGAGAAATTAATAATCGATGTATTTGCCTATCGGACGACCTGGTTAACTGCAAAAACAAGTAACCGAAATTAATTTTCTTTTTCGTTTCCTGAAATTGGGATTACAAACTTCAGTTTAAAGGAAATTTTAGCTGCAAATGTTTTCAGATAAATCAGCTAATTCCCGAATATAAAAAATACTGTAATATTTGTTAAGGTGACGGCAATCTATTGACACATAAAATTATGTAACATTTAATGTGTCAACTTAATAGTCTTTCATCTATTATCTATATTCTTTCTTCTGGTTAATAAATATGTTACTTTTGCATTATGGAAACAAATAGACAAAAAAAAATAGGCGGGGTTTTACAAAAGGATTTGGCAGATATCCTTTCAAACCACTTGAGGGATTCCGGGATTACGGGAATTTTGATTTCTGTTTCTAAAGTTAAGGTCACTACCGATCTCTCTATAGCAAAAGCATATCTGAGCGTTTTTCCTTCTAAAAATGCACAAGAAATATTAGACCAAATAAACGAGATAAAATTTAAGATCAAACACGAATTGTCGCAGCGCACCAAACATCAATTGCGCCGTATGCCCGATTTGGACTTTTTTGTGGACGATTCCCTGGATTATATAGAAAAAATAGAAAAATCCATGAAAGGGGAAGATAACCCCATCAACCAACCCGATTTATTGGGACGTCGGAAAAAATCATAAATTGAATTTTTCCCTCTACATTGCCAGGCGGTACCTTTTTACCAAAAGCAGCAATAATGCGATCAATATTATTACCATTATTGCTGCCATTGGCGTATTTGCAGGGGCTTTCTCATTAATTATCGTACTCTCGGGCTTTTCGGGCCTAAAAGATTTCAGCCTTTCCTTTTCAAATGAATTTGATCCGGACCTCAAAGTATTTCCGGCAAGCGGAAAAACAATAACTTTTTCGGATGAAGAAAGGGAAAAACTTCTAAAAATAGAAGGAATCAACGCACATTCTGAAGTAGTTGAAGAACGCGTTTTCCTGAATTACAAATCCAAAAACCACACAGCTTTTATAAAGGGCGTAGATGCCAATTATCAAAAAGTGAACAATATAGACAGCTCCCTGGTTTATGGAACCTGGCTTACCGATAGTGATTTCCAAGTGGTGGTGGGAAACGGGATTTCAAGATTGCTCACTTTGAGCGCTTTTGATTATACCAATTTACTCGACATCATGGTTCCCCGGGCCGGAAAAGGCCAGATCACAAATCCTGCCGATGCATTTAATAAAGAAAGTGTTATTGTTACGGGAATATACAGCGTAAATGAAGAGCTGGACAGCAAATATGTATTTGCCAACATCAATTTTGTCCGGAAATTGCTGGAATTAGAGGACAATCAGATTTCTTCGATAGAAATGAAATTGAATCCTGGAGTAGACCAGGAAACTGTCATTTCACAAATCAGAAATATTTTAGGCGATAAAGTGGTAATTAAAAACCGTGCGCAACTCAACGAGACGCTTTATAAAATGCTGAATACCGAAAACCTGGCGGTTTATCTCATCTTTACTTTGGTGCTGATTATTGCCTTGTTCAACGTGATAGGTTCCATCATTATGGTAATCCTGGATAAAAGGGAAAATATCAAAACACTTTATAACCTGGGAGCTACTTCCCGAAGTATTAAAAATATCTTTTTCATGCAGGGTGCGCTAATGACCTTTGTGGGTGGTGCAATTGGCCTGATTTTCGGAATTGGTCTGGTATATCTGCAACTTCAGTTTGATTTGGTGATGATCACTCCCAGCCTGCCTTATCCTGTACGGATCAAGGCCATCAATATATTAGTGGTGTTTCTTACAATAATGATCCTGGGACTCGCGGCTTCTTATATTGCGGCAAGCCGAAGCAAAAAAGCGTTGGAGATTTAAACGAATTCGTATCCGGAAAATTCCTTTTCTATTTCATTCAATACAGCAAAAACATCCACAGAATGATCGCTGGTCACCAATTTTGCGCGATATTCTTTAAAATGCGGAATTCCCTTAAAATAATTGGTATAATGCCTACGGGTTTCAAAAACGCCTAATTTCTCACCCTTCCAGTCGATGGACATTTGAAGATGCTTCCTGGCAGCTTCTATACGCTCTTCCATAGTAGGAGGCGCCAGATGTTCCCCGGTTTTAAAAAAGTGTTTCACTTCCCTGAAAAACCACGGATATCCAATGCTTGCCCGGCCTATCATCGCGCCGTCCAAACCGTATTTATCCCGCATTTCAACCGCCTTCTCGGGCGTGTTTACGTCCCCATTCCCAAAAACAGGGATATGCATCCTTGAATTGTTTTTAACATCGGCAATGGGCGCCCAATCGGCTTCGCCTTTGTACATCTGTGAACGGGTTCTCCCGTGAATGGAAATGGCTTTTGCTCCCACATCCTGCAAACGTTCGGCAACTTCCACAATTCGAATAGAATCCTGGTCCCAACCCAATCGGGTTTTTACGGTGATCGGCAAATTCGTGTGTTTGACCATGGCTGCGGTCAAGGAAACCATCAAATCTATATCTTTTAAAATTCCAGCTCCGGCTCCTTTGGAAACCACCTTTTTAACCGGACAACCAAAATTGATATCGATTATATCCGGTTTTGATCTTTCGACGATTTCAACTGTTTGAAGCATAGAATCCAAAACGGCACCAAAAATCTGAATTCCAACCGGACGTTCTTTTTCGTAAATATCCAGTTTCATCATGCTTTTGGCGGCATCGCGAATCAAACCTTCCGAAGAAATAAATTCGGTATAAACCACATCTGCCCCTTGATCCTTGCACAAAGCGCGAAACGGTGGGTCGCTCACATCTTCCATCGGTGCTAAAAGCAATGGAAATTCTCCTACATCTATATTACCTATTTTGGCCAAATCAATAAAATTAAGTTTGCAAAAATACAAATTTCCCCCTAGCCCCGAAGGGGGAATTTTAAAATATTTAAGAACAAGAATTAACTATCCGTGATTTCTGATATTTTTTTTTCAATTATCAAATCAAAAATCCTTATTCAAAAAAGATAAGTTTCCGGACAAATCTTTCTAATTGATTAATTTGTGAGTTGAAATGCTGAGTTCTGAAGTAAAAACTAAAAAAATTTAAGAACAAGGATTGACGATTTATGAAGTAAAATCTTGATATTAAATTTTAGGAAAACAAATTTTATTCCCCCTTCGGGGGCTAGGGGGATTAAATCCTATCCCTTTCTTCCGCATCTACACTGCGCTGATTATCCTGAAGATTGAAATTTCCGAAGTTATATTTAAAACCTATTCTCACATATCGCAATTCTTCCCTGGCAAAAAATGAATTATCCTGGTTCAAATATTGAGATTTTAATCGCGTGTTGGTTTTATCTAAAATGTCTTCAAAATTCAGCGATAATTCCGCTCTGTTGTTCCAAAAGGTTTTTCTGAAACCTAATGAAAGAGTAGTCCAGGGATCAAATTTGTAGGATCCGGAAATATAATCGGAAACATAAGTGAGAGTTACATTGCCTGTAAATGTTCCATCCTTAGAAAGGGTCAGACTGTTATATAATTGTCCGAAAAATGCATCCACCTCATTCGTAACTTCCTGATTATTACTTTCTACTGCCAGAAAGGTGTTTTTATCATGAAATACCGACATATAAACCTGCGAATACCAAAATTTGGTGAGTGACCGGCCATGTAATATATCCAAACCATAGGAGATATTACTAAGTAAATTGGTGCTCACATTTCTTATAGTCAAATTTTGATTATCCTGGAATCCTAATGTTAAGGGTGAGTTTCCCCGATCCCGATAATACAGGTCGAAAAAATATTTATTTTGAAGCGTGTAGTTTAAATTAAAATTATTACTGATAGCCGCTTCTAAATTGGGGTTTCCTGCATTGTAATTTTTTTCATTCAGAAAATATCTGAAAGGGTTCAAACTCTCATATCTTGGCCTGTCAATCCTACGACTGTAATCCAAAGTTAAAACATGATTCCCGGAAATCGTATGCTGTAAATAGGCTGTTGGGAACAATTCAAAATATTCCTGTGAATTCACTTCATCCATGGATCTTGAAATTCCTTGAAGATCCGTAAACTCCCCGCGTAAACCCGCTTTCATACTCCACTTTTCCCAATCTTTAGATAAACTGGCATATAAGGCATACACCTTTTCATCATAAATAAAATTATCGGTCAGGTTATCGTATAAATTCTCAAGACTTTCGGAATTAAAAAAATCGATACCACTTTCTGAATCAATGCCTGAAAATTTTGCGCCGGTTTCAAAATTTGTATTTCCAAGAATCCCCGAATAATCTATTTGCGCGGTGAAAATATTTATATTTTGTTGGGCCTTTGTATTAAAACTGACGCTTTTCAAAGTTTGTTCTGATGTTCCAAAATAATTTGAAGCAACATTCTGGGTGCGTTGCTGATCAAATCTGGTGTAATGTGCAGCGGTTGAAACTTCATTTCCGTCCTCAAATTTATGACTATATTTTACATCAAAAGCGAGGTTATTTTCGTCATTTTTCAACTGGCTATTGGTGACCAATGTTGAGTCAATTTGATGTTGGCCATTGGCAATATCCGTATGCACTTTATTGTCAAAAGTACGGTTTGGTGAGATATTAATATTTGAAGAAAAGCTCAGGGAATTTTTCTCATCTATATTATAATCGAAAATTACATTGGCATTATGAGCCTGCGAATGGGTGATTCTTTTAAAATCAGTATTCCAGCGAGAGAATATATTCCCATTGTCATCTATAAAATTAATTTGACTTTCATCCCTTTTTAAATCTTTTCGAGGGCTAAAACTGTAATTGGCAAAAAGGTTGAATTTTTCCGATTTAAAATAATGACTGGTACCAAAATTAAATTTCGGAAAAGTGGCCTGGGAATAAGAACTTTCCACACTGCCTTTATATCCCGGAGTCAATGCTTTTGAGGTGATGATGTTTAAAATTGCTCCCCCTTCAGCATCATACTTTGCAGGAGGATTGGTGATCACCTCAACAGATTTAATATTTTCTGCGGAATAGCTTTCCAGCAATGACTGTAATTCCGAAGCCGAAAGCTGCACTTTTTTATCGTTGATATAAACTATAACGGCGCTATTCCTTACCTGAAGTTGCCCTTGATTTAAAATTACTCCCGGAGTTTTCTTTAAAATATCCCAGGAATTTCCCGAGGAAAGCGTAGAATTTTCAACATTAAAAACAAGCCTGTCTATCTCCCTTTTAACGGTAGGATTTTTGACTGAAATAGTTATCTCATTCAATCCTGAGGGAGACTCGGTAAGTGTAATAGCTTCTAAATTATTATTTCCATTTACTTCAATTCCCATTAAAAAATTTTCATAACCCACAAAACTTACCTGAATTATATAAGAATTGTTTTCGACGTTCTTGAAGGAATAATCACCGACTTCATTAGAGACTTCTCCTTTATAGACAGTAGTGGAATCGTCTGCCTGAAGCAATATGACGTTGGCAAATGCAACTGGATTCTGGTTTTGATCTATTAAGGATCCTTTAACGGAATTTTGTGAAAAAGTCTGAATACAAAAAAGAAAAACAAAACAGATAGTGGGTGCAAAAAAGCGTTTCTTCATTCTAAATAATAATCATTAGTAGGTTTTATTAAGAACTGAATAAACAAATATACATTTTCTTTAAGGACCTATTAACATTTTATTCTTAATTTCAAAAAAGAACAGAGGTCTCTTATTCCGAAATACTTCCGAATAATAAAGCAAACCTTCCTTTTATTAAAATTATTCCTTTTTTATCGCATCGTATAAAACCTGCTGAATTTGGGTACGGGTATTTAACTGATATAATCGCGTATTTTCCCTTGTAGGCTGAACCCGATTTGACATAAAAACATAAAGAAGATCTTTTGCCGGATCCATCCAAACCATTATCCCGGTAAAACCAGTATGTCCATAACTTAAATCGCTTGCGTCCAAGGCAGAATTCCCATCTACTTTTCTCTCGCCTAAAGAAGGTTTATCAAATCCCAGGGCGCGACGATTCTCGTTTTCAGGAAATTGATATCTGGTGAATTCTTCAATTGTTTTTGCTGAAATATATTGTCTATCCCCATAATTTCCCTTGTTGAGGTACATCTGCATCAATTTTGCCAGATCGTTTGTATTTGCAAAAAGACCCGCATTTGCCGAAATTCCGTTCATCATAATTGCTCCTTCGTCATGCACCGTTCCGTGAATTGGCATTTTCCTGAATAAATAATCGTTTTCAGTAGGAACGATCCTGCTCAGCGGAAATTTTTCCATCGGTTTGTAAGTAAGGGTCGTAGCTCCTAATGGGTGGTAAAAATTTTTATCTAAATAGGCTATAAAATCTTCACCTGTGATTTTTTCAACAATACTTGGAAGCAAATAAAAAGCAAGGCCAGAATACAAATATTTTCGTTCGGGTTCCAATTCAGATTTTTTTATGGCTTTAAATATTTTGGATTTGTACTTTCTATGCAACCACATAGATGAAGTAATTTTGGTTGGAAATCTAGCCGAAGAATCCTTTTTGATAGTATTCCATTTATAACTACCATTTTTACGATGAGTATTTTTCCAGTAAGCGATCCAGGGTTTAAAACCTGCCTGATGCGCCAGGATTTCTCTAAATGGAACACCCGCTTTATTAGAGTTTTTGAAATAAGGAAGATAGGTCTCAATCCCTGTTTCCAAATCGAATTTCCCTTCATCATATAATTTCATCAAGGCAGGTAATGCAGATGAAACCTTGGTTACCGAAGCCAGATCATATATATCTGTGAGTTTTACTTTTGTGGTATCGCTGTAAATATGAACTCCATAAGCCTTGTGAAAAATCACTTTTTGATCTCTTGCCACCAAAATCTGTCCCCCGGGAATCGCCTTCGCCTCCATCGCCTCCTGCATCAGGGAATCAATTTGCTTATTGAGTTTTTTTGAATCCATTCCCACTTCTTCCGGCAGGGTATATTTAAACCGAATTCCACCTTTAATATCGATTCCATCTCCTTCATTGAATTTTTCACCGATACTCACCGGGAGTTTTCCACTTGCCCCAACTCCACCAAAAATAAGTTGTGCCGCGAGATCCTGTGCATTTTTATTGTCCTGATAAGTAAGTATTAAAGCAGAGGAATTCTCTATTCCGTCCAAATTTGCCAACACATAGGGATTCTTAAAAAATGTGACTACCGTATTTTTTTTGTTTGCCAATTCACGGAGAAATTTCTGTCCTTTTCTTGAAAGTTTTAGGTTGTTCCTTGGGTATTTACTTTCGTCATAAACTGCTGCAAGAACCAGGTTATAATTTTTAAGCGCAGTTTTAATTTTACTTATTTGCTTCGTGCTCGCATTATTTGGAAGATAGAAATGATTAATATTGGTATATAAACTTATAGCTTTCTGAAAATTGGTTTTATCACTTCCAAATGAAACTGAGGCAATATGCAGTTTTTCCAAATCCTTTAATGGCAAGAGATCGTTGTCATTTTTGAGAACTGTAAGCGAAGCTTCGGTAAGTTTTCGGCTAAATAATTCAGCTTCTGAAGTATTCAGTTCTTCTATCAGATCGATTGTAGAAGTAGGTTTAAACTTATTTAATCCTGCCCATTGTTTGAGTGCCAATATTTTTCGGCAGCGCTTATCGATTTCCGCCTGTGAAATAAGTCCCTGATTGATGGCTTTTCGGATCTCGGCAATGGCGAGTGGCACATCGACGGTAAATTCCAACAAATCGTTTCCGGCAAGAATAGCGTCTTTATCTACAATTCCCGGGGCATGATCTTTTGTCACCCCTTTCATATTCATCGCATCGGTGACTATTAAACCTTGAAAATTCAATTCTTCTTTTAACAAACCGGTGATTATAGGTTTTGATAATGTTGAAGGAACTCCGGTAGAATCCAGCGCCGGAATATCCAAATGGGCAACCATAACCCCGCCGATTCCTGCTTTTATAATTTCCCTGAACGGATAAAGCTCCAGGGAATCCAGCCTTGCCCGGGAATGATTTATTTGCGGCAGCGCAAAATGTGAATCGGTAGCTGTATCTCCGTGGCCCGGAAAATGTTTTGCGGTTGGCAACACTCCGCCATCCTGTAAGCCGCTCATATATTCAATTCCTTTTTCGGCAACATTGTATTTATTTTCCCCAAAAGAACGAAAATTGATCACCGGATTGTTCGCGTTATTATTTACGTCTACCACTGGGGCAAAATTGAGATGTAGCCCAACCTGCTTTATTTGGCGGGCTATTTCGGTTCCCATTTTATAGATCAAGGAGTCATTTTGGATCGCTCCCAGTGCCATTTGAAACGGGTAACTTATTGTGCTATCCAGGCGCATTCCCAATCCCCATTCAGCATCAATTGCCCCCAATAACGGGACTTTTGAAGCTGCCTGGTATTCGTTCATCTGCTGGACCTGTCTTATTGGTCCTCCCTGGAAAAATATCAGTCCACCTATTTTTTGATTTTCAATCAATTCAAGGATCTCCTGCCGATGTTCTTCTCCCCTATTGGAATATGCCGCAACCATTATAAGTTGCGCAATACGTTCATTTGGAGTTAGGCTGTTCATTAGGGAATCTACCCAGGTGCTGTTGGTATATTGTAAGAATTTTGGGGTTTTTGAATTATTTTCTTGAGCTTTCAAAGAAATGCCGGAACAAAGGATAACTAAAGCAAAACAAACAGACTGTAAAAATTTCATATATAAAATTTGATTTTTATTGGTGAAGGAAGTCAGGGTTCAAAACGATTAGACTTAATATCTATTTTTTGGAAGCACAAAGATATATCATTTGATTTTTAGGAAAACCTCAGGAAATAGGTACATCATTTTAATTTCAGCAATTCTCAGTGAAGAATCCCGAGTAATCAGTGATTGAAACTTTATAAAAAATAGTGGCAGTTTTTCCAAAACCCACAAACTTCTGTAGAGATTCTTCCTCGCTAAAAAGCTCGTTCAGAATGACAAAAAAACGCATCTGGAATGTCATTCTGAATGCAGTGAAGAATCTATTAAAGTAATCTTGCATGAAATTATTTAAACTTTTATAAATTTTTTCACGAAGTATTATGAACGATATATAATTTAATATATTTTTAGAGAAAATTAAAAATGTGCAGTGTAAGTAAAGCCAATGCATTTTAAATTTTCTAAATCCTAAAAAAGCACTTTTTATATGGCCAGATTAAATTTACTTGAAGAAACCAGATATGAAAAGTTACCGGTAAGTGTTTATGACGATGAGCATATTGCCTCCAAAATGGTAGCAAAAAGAATAGCTGATCTTATAATAAGGAAACAGGAAGAAGGAACTATTGCCGTCTTAGGACTCGCAACTGGTGCAACTCCAGTTGAAATGTACGCCGAACTTGTGCGGATGCACCAGGAAGAAGGCCTAAGTTTTAAAAATGTAATCACTTTTAATCTGGATGAATATTATCCCATGCAGCCCACGGCAAACCAGAGCTATGTGATTTTTATGTATGAGAATCTCTTCGACCATATTGATATTCCTAAAGAAAATATTCATATTCCTGAAGGAACATTAAAACAGTCAGATATAGCTTCCTACTGTTTGGAATATGAAAACAAAATCGGGGAACTTGGAGGTTTGGATCTTCAAATTCTTGGAATTGGTAGAACAGGGCATATCGGATTTAATGAACCGGGCTCAGCACCTAACTCAGGAACAAGGCTTGTTACCCTTGATGATCTTACAAGAAGAGATGCTTCCCGCGATTTTGGTGGAAAAGAAAATGTTCCAACAAAAGCTATTACAATGGGAATTGGGACCATTTTTAAGGCCCGCGAAATTATCTTGATGGCCTGGAGCAAAAAAAAGGCAACCATTATTAAAAAAGCGGTGGAAGGAGAAATCTCAGGGAATGTTCCGGCAACCTATCTCCAACTATCCGAACATGTAGAGTTTATACTTGATATAGATGCAGCCTCCGAACTCACTCGGTTTAACACTCCCTGGCTCGTAAAAGACTGTATCTGGGATAAAAAACAAATTAAAAAAGCGGTGATCTGGCTATCTTCCAAGGTTGGAAAACCAATTCTGAAACTCACCGAGGAAGATTACAACAACCACGGAATGGCGCAGTTAGCAACAGAAAAAGGACCAGCTTATAACATCAATATTCACGTTTTCAATAAACTACAGCATACCATTACCGGTTGGCCCGGTGGAAAACCTAATGCCGATGATTCCCAGCGCCCTGAAAGAGCTGAACCCGACCATAAAAGATCGCTTGTTTTCTCACCTCATCCAGACGATGATGTTATTTCTATGGGAGGAACTCTTATGAGATTGGTAGACCAGGGACATGAAGTTCATGTAGCTTATCAAACCTCTGGGAATACCGCAGTTTGGGATAGTGATGTCTTGCGATATATGGAATTTGCAATTGATTTCAACAATAGCATTGGCGAAGACACCAAGAAATTGGAATCCGTTTATGAAGAAATGCGATCTTTTTTGGATAAAAAACAACCCAATGAGATCGATCTGTCTGAAATTCGAAATGTGAAGGCATTTATCAGGAAATCTGAAGCTTTTGCTGGAGCAAGATATGCGGGACTTGAAGATAACAAAATCCATTTTATGTCGCTTCCGTTTTACGAAACTGGAAAAACTGTTAAAAATCCCGTGACAGAAATTGATGTAAAACTCATTATGGAACTGCTTCAAAAAATTAAACCACATCAAATATTCGCCGCAGGCGATTTTGCCGATCCGCATGGGACCCATATTGTATGTTTCAGGCTCATCCTTGAGGCCATGAAAAGACTTAGAGAAACCGAAGAGTGGACCAAATATTGTTGGCTTTGGATGTACCGCGGCGCCTGGCAGGAATTTGAAACCTATGAAATTGAAATGGCCGTACCACTTTCGCCTCAGGAAGTAGAAAGAAAAAGGATTGCCATATTTCAACATCAATCACAAAAAGACCGACCTGTTTTCCCCGGAGACGATGAAAGGGAATTCTGGAAAAGAGCTCAAGAAAGAAACCGCGAAACCGCAATGATTTACGATAAACTAGGATTGGCCAATTACGAAGCCATGGAAGCATTTGTACGATGGAAGTTTTTGTGAGATGGAGCATTTAGATTTTAGTCTTGAGATATGAGATTCGTCCAGAGACATTGGATTTTGATTTTTAAATTCGGAATTGTTATTGAAGATTTCTTAATCAAAAACAGTTCTATTTAACTGTAATATTTGATTTTAATGAATAACTTTTTTCGTGTCTTTTATCTTTTTATTATTGTTTCTGTTATAGTTTCCTGTGCTTCAAATCCCTATGCGCCAACAAACCGGATGTATAAAAAACAAGCAAAGGTTTTGGCAAAACAGTTACGCCAGGTTCCTCCGGAACATACTGGAATAGCAAACACTTTGGAATATGGGAAAAATTGGGTTGGAACTACAAATTTCAATCTAAGAAAACCAAACTATGTCGTAATTCATCATACCGCACAGGAATCTGTAGAACAAACCCTTAAAACTTTTACCCTGCCCCGCACCCAGGTTAGCGCGCATTATGTAATTTCAAAAGATGGTACGGTATACAATATGTTAAACGATTTATATCGCGGCTGGCACGGAGGTGTAGGTAAATGGGGAAGTAATACCGATTTGAATTCGTCCTCTATAGGAATTGAACTTGACAACAATGGGAAGGAAGAGTTTTCAAATCTTCAAATAGCAAGCTTATTAAAGCTCCTAAGCGTCCTTAAAGAAAAATACACCATTCCCGCAGCAAATTTTATTGGACATTCTGATATAGCTCCTTCCAGAAAAGTAGATCCAAACTCAAATTTCCCTTGGGAAATACTTGCTAAAGAAGGCTTTGGATTATGGTATGATAAAGAGGTTACAAACCATGAAATAGATATTGACAGCATCATTCCAGAACTTCCAACTATTATAGAAGAAGGAATAATACCAGCACATGAAAATGAAATCATTGTCAAACCTGAACCTAAAGATGGTTTTACGATGGACGTTTCCGTCGAAATTGCCTTGCGAATTATTGGTTATGATATAAGTGATCTGGAATCGGCAATAAAGGCTTTTAAACTTCATTTTATTCAAAAGGATATCAATGCGGATTTAAGCGAGGGGGAATTGAAAATCCTGAATAATTTGTACAAAAAATATTTGTGAAATAGGTTTTAGCCGAAAGGAAATTAACTTTTGAAGGTTCTTTTTAGAAGGATTTGGAAAGTAATAAAGTGTTTTTAGTGCATCTTCAAGTCTTATTGGTTAATGGCAAACTTTATTCAATGTTATTATTGCCACAAAGACACCAAAAGCACAAAGGATCACAAAAGATCCTTTTGCAACTTTAAGCTAAACTTTTTCAAAAAGTATATGAGCAGTAGTTGTTAAACAAAATGAATCTGATTACAATTTTCTATAACAGAACCATCTTCAATCACTACTCCTCCTTGATAAAAACACGACTTTGCTTTAAATTAATAAGAGCTTTGTCGTCTGCTATCAATAATCGTTTAGTTCTTAAATAACGATTATAATTGTATTCGTCATAATCCGTCGCGGAAGTATCAAAGCTACTTATATGGACATTACCACTGGAATGTATAAATTGGTTGTTACCAATCCACATTCCAACATGGACCACTTTTTCTGCAGTGCTGTCTGTTGCAGTTCTTCCAAAGAAAAGTAGATCTCCGGGAATTAAATTTTCAAAATTCCGTGTTGAATCTACGAGTTTCCCGGTATGTACCTGTTGAGAGGCATCCCTGGGAATAATTATTCCGTTAAGGAAATAGATTGTTTTGGTAAATCCGCTGCAATCCACTGCTTTTGGGGAAGTTCCACCCCATAAATAAGGTAATCCCATCAAAGACTTAGATGTTTTGATCAAATTTTCTTCTGAAGGGTTTAATGCAGCGATCCATTCCCTGTAAGGCATCGCAGAACTCTTGTCTACAAAAGCCATATCTCCATTGGGATATCTAACTTCATAAAATTCCTTTTGTTCGCCTAAGAGCTCCATAATGTTTCCAGCAACCAAATCGGATACAATCTGAGAATCTAAATTCGCTTCCTGATAAGAAAATCCAAGGGTATTGGTATAAATCAGCTTTGAAGCATCACGCCAGGAATTAAATCCTTCCTCAGTAACCGGTTCCAGTCCTCCATCATCAACCCAGGCGATGTATTTATCGGGGGTTTGCACCAAATACCAGGAGCCTTCTTTTTTAAAGACTTTTAATGGAGTTCCCATTGTGGCCTGCGTGGCCAGTTCGGCTGAATGTCCAGGATTTGAACGCAAATTGGCTACTGAAATTTTAACTATCGCATTGTGAGTGTCTTTCAACTCTTCCGATGGTAAAAGCTTAATACTATCGGTATAAGCGATTTGTTTTTCGTCCAATTTCAACTTTAGGCTGCTAATCGCCTCAGGTAGATTTGATTCACCTTTCAACACTAATTTGCCTTTTTTTTCTTCGGCTTCAATATTAAATATTGCAACCCTTTTATCAGGAGCGTATTCCTTAGAAACTTCAGTGATAATTTCTTTAGAATCATTTAAAGATTTATTTTCCTTTTCTGAATTTTGGCAAGCCGTAACAAACAATGCTACAAGGCTAATCAAGATTATTTTTTTTAGATGATATATCATATTTTTATTTCTGAATTATGTGTTCAAGTTTATTTTTCTGAAGCAATTTCGCGCCCGTGCCATTTCTATCCGGAAAATGTGTTTTCTCATCATACACCTTTACTCCATCAGCAATATCGTTTTTGATGAGCAATCCCCCATCCATATCAACATAGTCCAACAAAGGTAAAAGATGCCCAATTGCCGAAATTCCCACCGTAGATTCTGTCATACAACCTACCATTACTTTCATTCCCAGTTGTTTTGCTTCAGCAATCATTCTTCTTCCAGGGGTAAGTCCGCCACACTTGGTGAGTTTGATATTTATGCCGTGAAAATAATCGACACATTTTTTAACATCACTTTCATCGATACAACTTTCATCTGCGATGATGGGCAACACTGAATTTTTATAAACCTCAGCTATTCCTTTAAGATCATTTGGTGGTAAAGGTTGCTCGATAAACTCAACATTCAAATCTTTTAATTCAAGGGAATTTTTAATCGTTTCTGATGAGCTCCACGCTCCATTAGCATCTACCCTAAACACCGATTTGGTATGTTTTCGAAGTTCGGTAATGATCTTCACATCTTCATTTGTTCCAAGCTTTATCTTGTACAAAGGCCAGGGAAACTCATCGATCTTTTGGACCATTTTTTCCACGGTATCGATTCCGATAGTATAATTTGTCAAAGGGATATTTTCGATATTTAATCCCCATAACTTGTACAAAGGTAATCCATTTCTTTTACCATGTAGATCGTGTATAGCGATATCCAGGGCACATTGTGCAAAGGGAGTGTTTGTTAAATGAGGATTTGTGATTTCCCAAAGCTCTTCCGGGGTCTTATGGATGTTTTTAGCAATTAAAGGCTCAATCGCCTTAATCGCGGAACTCATAGCCTCTACACTCACTCCATAATAAGACGTCGCGGCTGCTTCACCATATCCTGTGAATTCGCCATCAGAAAGCTCCACAATAAGAGTCGGTTGCACATCTCTGGCGGTATGGCTAATCCTAAAGGTGTTTTTGAGTTCCAGATTGAATTTGTAAAACTTCATATTCATAATAGCATATTTTATTTCCTCTCTCAGTGTTCTCTTAAACTTTCCTGCTTTCAGAATAGTTTGAATAATTAAAGATAACCTGGCTTACTTTTATACAAAATCCGCATTCCCAAACAAGTAAGTGCAGCATTGACTAATAAAATTTCAAATCCAAATTGATATCCATTAAACCAGCTTTCAGAATTAAAATTGAGAATAATCGAAATGATGGGAGCCAAGACACAAACCAGGGGTACCCATTTGTCGTGCACCTTTCGCTTGGTAATCAATCCATAAATAAATAAGCCAAGTAATGGGCCATAAGTGAATCCTGCAACCTTAAAAACGGCGCTGACAACACTGCTGTCATTTATTTCATTGAAGAGAATAATCACGCAAAACATTAGCAGCGTAAACCCAATATGAACCAACATCCTGATCTTCTTTTGATTGGATTCCTTTTTTTTAGGCAGATCAATAATATCCACGCAAAATGAGGTTGTTAATGCGGCAAGGGAAGAATCGGCACTCGAAAAGGCGGCGGCAATAATACCTATCAAAAACACCACTCCCGCAAAGGTCCCAAAATAATTAAGTGCAAGAAAAGGAAAAAGATCGTCACTGTGCTCCGGGATTTCAATTTGTTGATCGATTCCGTATTTATACAACAAAACCCCTAATGCCAGAAAGAGCAATGTGGAAAAGAAAAACACAATAGAAAACCAGAATATATTTTTTTGAGCCTCGCCTTTATTTTTACAGGTTAGGTTTTTTTGCATTACATTTTGATCCAGCCCATTCATTGCAATAGTAATAAATATCCCGGCCAAAAATGTTTTAAAAAAGTTGCTCCCCGATCGCCAGTCCCAATTAAAAATTTGGGACATTTCACTTTTTGAAACAAGGCTAAAAACCTCAGTGGTCTTTAATCCCATATGATTTATTATTACAATAATACTAATGACTACTGCTGCTAAAAGAAATGTAGTTTGAAGTGTATCTGTCCAAACAATAGTTTTTATTCCGCCCCTAAAAGTGTAGAGCCAAATAAGAAGAATTGTGGATAAAACCGTAACATAAAATGGAATTCCAAAGGCATCAAAAAATGCGATCTGCAAAACAACTGCTGCCAGAAACAACCTGAAGGAAGCCCCAATGGTTTGGGAAATCAAAAAGAAGGAAGCTCCGGAAAGATAAGAATTCCTTCCAAACCTATCCTGAAGATATTCATAAATGGAAACTAATTTTAACTTGTAAAAAAGGGGAATTAAAACTAAACCGATCACTGCATAACCAACCATATTTCCCATTACAAACTGAAGGTATGTCCAATTTGAATTTCCAACTTCTCCAGGAACTGATATAAAAGTAACACCCGAAAGTGATGCACCAACCATTCCGAATGCTACCAAAAACCAAGGCGAAGACCTGTTTGCTGTAAAAAAAGTGGTGTTATCCGATTTCTTGGAAGTGAAATAACTTATTGTCAACAATAAAGAGAAATACCCGGCTATTACACCAAAAACAAGAAGTGGGGTCATATTGTTTGAATTTCTATGGAATCACCTTATAATTATAACTGCTAATGAATTCCTCGATGAGATTTATAATGAAGCTTTTCTGAAATTTTTTAAATCATATCTCCAATACTTACTTAAACTTCTTAATTTAATTTTCTATTGCCATCTCTATAAAATCACTTTCGTTTCCTGAACGTCCAATTGCAGTCACTCCAATTTTGGTAAGAGGGTTTTTCTGATTTTTATTCAGATACCTGGAAAGTTCAAATGAGTTATGGGTTCGGTTTAAAATTTCATAATTCCAAATGCCCCTGTATTCATAATAAACTACCCATCGGAAGACTTCTTCCGAATCTGGGTTTTCCCATTTTATATCTACCTTGTTCTCATTAATTTCGGCTAGGACTTCCGGAGCCTCCGGAATTATCTTATTTAGCCAGGGACTTGCAGGAACCAATGCATCTTTCTTATAAGGACCTGCCAAAATTCCCGCTGCAAGTTCCGGGTATTTTAGTAAAGGACTAATACTCCAATGTATAGTTCCCATACTTGTAGGCAACATTCCACGGGTTAACATTATTTGATTAACCGTCTCGTCAAGATTGACCTCCCCTCCTCCAAAATCGATATTTATTCCAGGCCAGAGATGACGTTTTTGAGTATTTTCATTTTCCCACCAACCTAAAAGAACAGGAAAGCTCTGTTTTGTCTGATTGATCTTCCAGTAGAGTTGAGGTGAAAAATAATCAATCCAGCCTTTATTTAACCAAAGGCGCGCATCGGCATATAACTCATCATACTGATCCAGCCCGGATATAGATTTTGGGTAGCCGGGGCGCCAAATTCCAAAAGGGCTAATCCCAAACTTGACCTGTGGTTTTTCAGCTTTTATTTCATTGTATATTCTTTCAACAAAAGTATTCACTCCTTCCCTTCTCCAATTTGACTTAGAAAGTAGTCCTCCTGAATTTTGATATGCCAGGTAACTGGCAGCATCGGGGAAATCCTGCCCTTTATTATAGGAGGCATAGGAATAAAAATAGTCGTCGAAATGCACTCCGTCGATATCATATCTTTTCACAAGATCCATCACAACAGCCGATGTATAATCCTGGGTTTCCTTTTTTGATGGATCCATCCACCACATTCCGTTCTTAAGTTCAACCACAAGCTCAGGGTGAGTTTTCACAACAGAGGTTTCAGTTATTTTTCCACCCGTAGAATGATGGGCACGGTAGGGATTTAACCAAACATGTAATTCCAGTCCGCGATCGTGAGCTGCTTGAATCCAAAAATTTAACGGATCATAATAAGGGTCTGGAGCCTGCCCTTCAACTCCTGACAGGAAAAATGACCAGGGTTCCAAAGTGCTCTCATAAAGGGCGTCAGCCTGTGGCCGAGCCTGAAAAATAACCGCATTGTAATTATGCTCTTTTAAGAAATCCAATATTACCAGTGCTTCACTTTGTTGGTCCTTAGTTGATAAACCCGATTTGCTAGGCCAGTTTATGTTTGCAACTGTAGCAATCCACGCTGCCCGAAATTCCCTCATCACAAAAGGGCCTTTTTTTGCAATTCTCACAGGTGAAATGACTTCCTCTTCTAAAGTTATTTCTTCCTCCAAATTAACTGTATCCGGGATCTTAATTGGAATTTCATTGAGAACTTCCAGCTTTTCAGGTTCCGGAATGTGTGCCACAGGTTTTTTTGCTTTACAACCTGAAAATATCATCAGTATAAGTACTGCTGTGATAAGAATCATTTTTTTACCCAACATGTGTTTCATTTTATAAAATTGCAATTACCGATAAATTAGATCCTTTCCTGATTTCTAAACGCAGTTGGAATTAAAAAGTATTTTAAAAATAAAGAAAAGTCCTCTGGGTATGATAATTCTGGAAGATTTCCATTTTAATTTAGACAACTTTAAGTATTACCAACCGGGATTTTTAAAATTGATTAATTATTTTTTATGCGTCTTTAAAACTTCCCGCACATTTTTATGTTCATCTAATAATTTTACCGCCAGATCCCTGTCAATATGTAGTTCGTCCATAATCATTCGGATTCCCCTGTCTATCAATTTGGAGTTTGAGAGTTTCATATCCACCATTTTGTTGCCTTTAACCTTTCCCAGTTTAATCATTACAGTTGTAGAAATCATATTGAGTACAAGTTTTTGAGCTGTCCCGGATTTCATTCTGGTGCTCCCGGTAACAAATTCAGGACCTACTACTATCTCTATAGGATATTGGGCTGCTCTGGCTAATGGGGCGTCTTGATTATTTGTTATACACGCAGTGATCAAGCCGTTTTTGCGGGCATCTTTCACACCTCCAATAACATAAGGGGTTGTGCCAGAAGCTGCAATCCCTATTAGCACATCATTTTTGTTAATATCGAATTTTTTTAGATCCTCCCAGGCACGGTTTTCATCGTCTTCAGCATTTTCAACTGCTTTCCTCAAGGCTACGTCTCCGCCTGCTATAATTCCAATTATCACATCATCCCCCACTCCAAAAGTTGGAGGACATTCGGATGCATCCAAAACACCTAATCTGCCGCTGGTTCCTGCACCTATGTAGAATAATCTGCCGTTTTTATCACTTATTTGCTCCACAATTAAGTCGACCAGGTTTTCAATCCTGGGAATTAGTTTTTCAATTGCAGTTGGAACTTTTTTGTCTTCATTGTTGATATTTTTCAATATTTCAGAAGTGCTCATCTTTTCAAGATCCTTGTAAAGAGAACTTTGTTCGGTGGTTTTTTTGGTCATTTCACTATAATTCTTCAACAATTAGATCAAGGCAAAAATTCTTTGAATACATTTTGATTCAGATCTAAATCTTCATTTTTGGTCCAGTTTAATTCCGGACTGGGAAAGTAATTGATCCCCATTGTTCTTAAGCGTTGCTGATGTGTTTTTAGTCGATCCTTAAATTCGGTGAAATTTTTATCAGATTGCGACCAGGCGCTTTCAGCAACCGCAATAGTCCTTGGCCAAAGCCTGTTATCAAGCATTTCTTCATCAAGGACCAATTCTGTCCATACTGGAGCTTCAAGACCAATAACATTTACATCATTAGCTGAAAACTGGTACACATCTTCTAAAGAAACTCCGTCTTTTTTGCACCAGTTATTGGTGTGTTCCTGTCCGGTCACATTTGCGTGATCAAAATAAAAACTCGTGCAAATGGATTGAATCACTTTTACATCTACAATAGACTTGGTTTTCCCATTCCACCGCTGACTTATTAAAGAGTTGCTCACGGGAGCTTTAGTCACTTCTTCCCAGCCAATTGTAGTTTTTCCATAGTTCCGGACAATGGAATCGGCTTTTACAACAAATGTTTTATATAAGGGATCCTTAATTTCATCTCCTCCAATATGGATCCAGGGGCCATCTGTAATCTCGGCAATTTCTTTTATCACATCGTCCACAAATTTGTAAACTTCTGGTTTTTTAAGGCACAGTTTGCTCCAACCCACTCTGTATCCAGTATATAATTCAGGAGGAAGTACAACCTGGGGCTTTAGATTTGAGTAATCCTCACAACTCAATTCCGGATAAGCCAATAAAGCCGAATAAATATGTCCTGGCAAATCAATTTCAGGAATGATGATAATATTTCGGGCGGCAGCATATTTTTGAAGTTCTTTGTATTCTTCCTGACTTAAATATCCAGAATTGCCATTTACCACAGACCCTTTGGAACCTACTTCGGTCAAGGCGGGCCTACTTTTTAGCTCAATACGCCATCCCTGATCATCAGTTAAATGAAGATGTAAACGATTCAATTTGTACAAGGCCATTCTGTCGATGTGACGTTTTAAATAATCCATTCCAAAAAAACTACGGGCAACATCGATCATGCTTCCTCTCCAACTGTATTTTGGAATATCTTTGATATAAAGTTGTGGTAGATTGAATGTACCTTCGACCAAGTTATTTTCTATCCCGGCAGGAAACAATTGTCGGAGACTTTGAATTCCGTAAAACAATCCAGCTTGTGTGGCACTTTTTAAAATTATTCCTTTTGAATTTATTTCTAAAATATAACCCTCATCTCCCAAAACCTTTTCAAGGGATGCATCAGCAATCAGATTCCAATTTCCACAATTGTTTCCAACGACAATTTCAGAACTGACATTAGAGGCTTGTAACATTTTTTGTAACCACGGAACAGCTTTTGAAGCTTCGGGATTAAAGCAGATCACATTCTTTTTAGGAATTATGTAAATTTTAGCTGACACTCGTTGTTCCATCGGTTTTGGAATTATAGAAACTCTAATGGGAGTTTTTGAAGTGTCATTTACAATCGGAATAAAGCTGGAACAACCTGCTAGGATTGCAATGAAGAGAAAAATCACTATTTGAAATAAAAAGCGCATCACGGAATTCTATCTAAATTAGTTAGTTCTTATTTTATATCCTTTAGTAGCAAAAAATAGGATGTAAGCATAGCAAGGTATAATGATCCAATACGCTTGTTGCAGATCAAACAGATCAGCAAAATATCCATACAATAACGGAAGGATCGCGCCACCCGCAATTGCCATAATCAAAAATGAGGAACCAATTTTTGTGAACCTCCCCAATCCGGAAATCGCCATTGGCCAAATTGCTGGCCATACCAATGCATTTCCAAGACCCAACAGCGAAATAAACAACACTGAAACAAATCCATCGGTAAAAATAGCCGCCAGACCAAATAGAATTCCAAGGATAGCTGAAACCCTCAAAGCTTTTTCCTGAGAGATAAATTTGGGAATAGTTAATATTCCCACGATATACCCAACTATCATTGCAATTAGGGTATATGTAGTAAAGAACTTAGCCGTAACGAATGGAATTCCCTGAAAATTTGCAGCATAATTAATTACTGTATCTCCAGCAATCACTTCTACTCCAACATATACAAACAATGCCAAGGTTCCCAGCAATAAATGCGGGAATTGAAAAATGCTCTTCTTGTTAATATTGCTTTTTGCAAGGCTTTCGTCCTCTGCATCGGTGTCGACATCTGGTAAAGAAGAAAAGTAAATAAGCACCGCGAGTAAAATCAAGACACCCATCATTATTAAATATGGCAGCACTACCCTTTCGGACAATTGATTTAAAGCAGTTGCTTTTTCTGCCAGGTTCATGGTTTTCAATTCTTCTAACAAAGCATCCACATTACTTAGGGCGATAGCACCCAAAACAATTGGAGCAAGCGCTCCGGCGACTTTATTGCAAATTCCCATGATGCTGATGCGTTTTGCTGCACTTTCTATGGGACCTAATATGGTGATATAGGGATTGGCCGCTGTTTGTAAAATGGCCAAACCGGTACCTTGAACAAACAATCCAAGTAAAAATAATTCATAGGTACGCGTAAATGCAGCTGGGACAAAAATTAATGCACCCACTGCCATAACAAGCAAACCTAGAGACATTCCTTTTTTAAATCCAATTAACTTTAATATCCAGGCTGATGGAAGAGCCATTACCAAATAGGAAATATAAAATGCAGAAACCACAAAATATGCCTGAAAATTATTGAGTTCACAGGCAATTTTTAAATAAGGAATGAGAACCGAATTTAACCAGGTCACAAATCCAAAGATAAAAAATAAGGCTCCAATTATAATTATGGATCGATTTGAGCTGGAATTTGACGGAACAGTTTCCGAAGAAGTAATGTTGGGGTTGTTGACTTTCATTGAGTGTTCCCTTAGGTTAAATTTCAGGTTATAATTATTTAATATTCCGCTCTTATAATGTTTATGAATTGCCTTAAAGCATAATATCATAAATAATCAAAAAAATATATCACATATTCTACGAATTAACAGGAACATATTTTGAAAAATTCAGGTTTGATTTTTCCCTGTTTAAAGGTACAAATGAATTTTATTTGAACAAATTTAACTTTCCTTTCACAAAGAAGGAAAGTTTATTTAAAAAATCCAAATACTATTTTAAATTTTTAAAATTAAAATTAAATTTTCATTTTTAAACTTATGTAAAAAGTTAATTGTACGCTATTTACAATTGATTCTGAATTTATAGGCAGGAAAAAGGAAGTTTAAAATTAAAAAAATCCTTATCCGGGAAAGTAAAGAATATTTCTTTAAGCCCCTTTTAAAAACTATATTTGCAAACTTAATATTACGGCTATTATCTAGAGCCAAACACTTTGAAATTGACTCATGAAGAACATACGGAACTTTTGTATTATAGCTCATATCGATCACGGTAAGAGCACTTTAGCCGACAGACTGCTGGAATTCACCGGCTCTGTTACTGATAGGGAAAAGCAGGAGCAGTTGCTGGATAGTATGGATTTGGAGCGGGAACGCGGAATTACCATTAAAAGTCACGCCATCCAAATGGAGTATGTTTATAAAGGCGAACTCTATACTTTAAATTTAATAGATACTCCCGGACACGTAGACTTCTCTTATGAAGTCTCCCGATCTATCGCGGCCTGCGAAGGGGCTTTGCTAGTGGTTGATGCTGCGCAAAGCATTCAGGCTCAAACCATTTCCAACCTTTATCTTGCCTTGGAAAACGATTTGGAAATAATCCCCGTTCTAAATAAAGTGGATTTGCCGAGTGCCAATCCTGAAGTTGTTACAGATGACATCATAGAGTTAATTGGTTGCGATTTTGAAGACGTAATTCCTGCAAGTGCAAAAACCGGATTGGGAATAGAAGAAATTCTTGCAGCCGTTATAGAAAAGATTCCACCACCCAGTGGAAAACCGGATGCTCCTTTACGAGCACTTATATTTGATTCTGTTTACAACCCTTTCCGCGGAATTGAAACCTATTTTAAAGTGATTAACGGATCGATTAAAAAAGGACAGCACATTAAATTTGTAGCTACAGATAAGGATTATCAGGCTGATGAAGTTGGAAGTTTAAAATTAAAACAATTCCCTAGACCCGAAGTAAAAACCGGTGATGTGGGCTATTTGATTACAGGAATTAAAGATGCAAAGGAAGTAAAGGTTGGAGATACAATCACCGATGCAAAAAACCCAACTACCGAAGCTGTCGCCGGGTTTGAAGATGTAAAACCAATGGTATTTGCCGGTATTTACCCAGTTGATACGGAAGAATATGAAGAACTGCGTTCTTCCATGGAAAAATTACAGTTAAACGATGCTTCCCTGGTTTTTATTCCCGAAAGTTCTGCAGCCCTTGGTTTTGGATTTAGATGTGGCTTTTTGGGAATGCTACACCTCGAGATCATTCAGGAACGTTTGGAACGCGAATTTAATATGACCGTAATTACTACGGTACCAAACGTTTCTTATCACGCTTTTACCCATAAACATCGGGATACACCAATTTTGGTGAATAATCCCACAGATTTGCCAGATCCCTCCAGTTTAGATCGCGTGGAAGAGCCTTTTATCAGGGCAAGTATTATTACAAAATCAGATTTTGTCGGAGCGGTAATGTCGCTTTGTATCGAAAAAAGAGGGCAAATTACCAATCAAACTTATCTTACACCAGAAAGGGTGGAATTGAGCTTTGATATGCCACTTGCTGAAATCGTTTTTGATTTTTATGACCGGTTAAAAACTGTTTCCAAAGGCTACGCTTCTTTTGATTATTCCCCTATTGGATTGCGGGCATCAAAATTGGTAAAAGTTGATGTTTTGCTTAACGGAAGTGTGGTAGATGCACTATCCTCATTGCTACATGTTGATAATGCCTATGATATCGGTAAAAAAATGTGTGAAAAACTTAGGCAATTAATCCCAAGGCAACAGTTTGATATTCCTATTCAGGCTGCAATCGGTTCCAAAATTATTTCTCGTGAGACAGTAAAGGCACTGAGAAAAGATGTGACAGCAAAATGTTATGGAGGTGATATTTCCCGTAAACGAAAACTGCTGGAAAAACAGAAAAAAGGTAAAAAACGTATGCGATTAGTAGGAAATGTGGAGATTCCTCAGGAAGCATTTATGGCCGTTCTGAAATTGAACGATTAATTTAAATCGTCGGATTATAACAAAGCCTTCCGAATTCAAAATCTATGAGCTTTGAGAATTACTAAAGATTTATTGTGGAAATACCATGATCCTGGTATTTTCCTCAAAATAGGATTCCATTTTAAATGGAATCTTTTCAAGAATAGGCAGATAAGCCACACTTCCTTTTCTTGCAGAAATAAATATAATAATATCCTTTGCTTGAACAATTTTGGATATCATTAAAAAATCTTCCCAGTCGTTAAATTTGTGAAATTCAAATGGAGCCTTCATGTGTAATTTAATTACAAGTTCTTCAATAGCAAACTGTGTATTCTTGGTACTATAAATCAAAATTGGAATGCTTAGTTCTTCAGCCATTTTAATCACCTTTTTTACCCATAGTTTAAAACCTTCCATATCTTCAGCTTTGGCTGGAACTGCCAGAATAATTTTCTGGTGATTGCCCCAAGGTCTATGGCTATGGCAGAGAAATATAGTTTTTGTCGTATTTTCTATAATAGCGCGCATTTTTTCACCTATAACTCGATTTTCTCCAGAGCTGTTGGGCCAACCCATCACTATAATATCTGCAATAAGTTCTTTGGATTTTCGGGAAATTCCATTTGCAATATCATGATCTATTGTTGAAGTTATATTTACAGCGGTTTCTGTTGCTGAGGCCTGCTTTATAAATTCCTCTTGCTTTATCATTGCACGTGCAATGTTTATTTCTGCCTCTTCATCATTGGGAACGACAGTAAGAATAGAAACAGGGTTAGATGAAGTTTTATCCTTTATTAAAATTGCAAATTCCATCAGCTTATCAAAATTCTCAATATTGGCAAGGGGAAGTAAAATGCTTTCCCTTTTATAACTTTCAGATCTTTTGATTTCCTCCGGATCGGCTTCCCTGGAATCAGTAAGCATTCTTTTCGCAGCTTTTTCCGTGGTTAGAGTTGCAACAATTGAAGTGATTAAGATGAGTATAATTGTTCCATTTAGGATGTTGATATCTATAATTTTTGCATTGTAGCCCACAATTATAACTGCTAATGTAGCAGCTGCGTGACCGCTACTAAGTCCGAAGATCAGTTTGCGCTGGGAATTGGAATATTTAAAGATCAATTGGGTAAAAAATGCAGCGAGCCACTTTCCGCTGACTGCTACAACAGACAAGGTTATGGCTACAACAATGGCCATATAACCACTTAATATTACACTGATATCAACCAGCATTCCTACGCTGATAAGGAAAAATGGAATAAAAAGGGAATTCCCCATAAATTCAATCCTATTCATCAAAGCTGATGAATGAGGGATTAAGCGGTTTAAAGCGAGTCCCGCAAGGAATGCACCAATAATATCACCAACTCCGGCCAATTCGGCAAGAAATGCAGCAAAAAACATTACTGTGAGCACAAAAATATAATGCGAGTACTTTTCCTTTTCCATTTTGGTAAAAAACCATTTTGCAATCCTGGGAACTACCAAAAACATGATAGCTATAAAAATTGTTAAGGAAACAATCAGTTTTATCCAGAAATTGGTGGTAAGTCCACCTTCCTGCGCATTTCCCAGGATAACGGCTAAAATTATCAAAACGGCAGTATCTGTAAGAATAGTACCGCCAACTGTGATTGCTACCGCTTCATTTTTAGAAACCCCCATTTTGCTCACTATAGGATATGCAATTAAAGTGTGTGTTGCAAACATACTGGCTGTAAGGAAGCTAGCGTTAAAATCGTATCCGAGTAAATAGAAACAAACAGGAAAACCTAAACCCAACGGAAATGCAAAGGTAAAAAGCCCAAATAGTAAGCTCTTATTCCTGTAAACCTTGAACTGGTTCATATCCAGATCTAAACCTGCTATAAACATGATGTACAGCAATCCAATTTTGGAGAACAGATCAATTGCCGCATTTTGCTCCAAAAGTTCAAATCCAAAAGGGCCGATTACAATGCCGGAAATAATTAACACAATAATTCCTGGTATATTAAGACGCCTGAAAAGTATAGGAGATACAAGGATTATTAGAAGGATAAGCGAAAAAACTAAAACAGGATTGCTAAATGGAAGTTGAAATTCATGGGAAAGCATCTCGAGAAAATCATCCATATCAAATAATGTAATTAATTAAATCATAGAATTTTGATTGCCTATTGCTCCGAATTAAGTAAAGGTCAACACATTACTTAGTGATACAAACATACTGAGTAAATTGACTTTTAAATCCTTAAGGTTAAATTTTTAATATTTAATTACAATAAAAGAGCTTTTATGTTAAAGATATTTTAATCAGTTTTAAATAAATGACTTTTAATTCTTATTGGGAATAAGAATTATTTTGAATGAGTTTATTAATCTAAAATTTTAATATAGTGAAGAGGTTTTGAAATATTTTAATCTATTATTTGGAAGGAAGAATTTAGAATATAAATCCAAAACTACATCTTAAATCTTAATATACTAATCCTCAACTTCTTGAACCAAATCCTTCTGATCCTTTTTATTTTCTTCTTTTTGAAGCTTTTTACCTAAATAAACAAATTGAGATCCTTCTTCAATTTCAACTTCTGAACTTTGAGAAGGTATTATTATTAAATTCCCAGTGGATGTCTTTACAAAAAGAGGAATTATATCTGGGTCGGTTTTGGATATTTCAATCAGTCCCTCATAATGATCACGGCTATTCAAGGGTTCTTCATGTATAGTTGGGTATCTCCTGGATACATCAGAAAGTTTTATATAATCATCTGTCTGAGAAAAAAGGCCTTCTGTTGGATTTTTCTCGGGATCGCTCATTTCATCCGAAGAAATAACGCGATAGGAGCCTTTTTCGCCAAACTGCTTTTTAAATTTATTAATTGCAGTTTGGTTGATATCACTGTTTCCAGTAATGGCCATTAAATAGCCTACATCATTTAATTCGATGTTATCTAAAAGATCATCAGAGTAAACACTTCCCACAATTGCCTCCAATCCCATTGTTCTCGCTCTATTGACATTGTCTCCATTGTTGTCCACCAAAATCACATGTCTGTCATTATCCTGAAGATATTTACCTATTAATCGGGAAATAGAAGAAGCTCCAATAATTAGAATTCCTTCCGAATTTTTAATAAAAACCCCTACAAGTTGTGCAAAAAGCCTGGCGGTTGCTGCATTCAATAACACTGAAAATAATACGATCATAAAAACCAGCGGAGTGATGTATTCGGCTCCTTCCACCCCTTCCTGAACGAGTTTTAATCCGAATAATGAAGCTATACCGGCTGCCACTATTCCCCGTGGACCAACCCAACTTATGAAAGCTATTTCATTTATTTTAAGATCAGACCCAATGGAACTTAAAATTACCCCTAAAGGTCGTATCAGAAAACCTACAACAGCAAACAAAAGAACGGCTTTCCAGTTATAGATTAATAAAAGTTCTTCAATTTCTATATTTGCCGCAAGCAGGATAAACAAAATTGAAACCAAAAGAACACTCAAGGATTCTTTGAAATATAAAAGCTCCTTTATATTCGGTAACTTTTTATTTCCCATAACCATTCCCATAATTACTACGGCTAATAGTCCACTCTCGTGGGCAAAAATATCAGCCAGGACAAAAACTCCTAATACCGTTGCAAGAGTAAAAACATTAAGCAAATAATGGGGAATTATATTTCTTTTTATCAGAAAAGCAAGTGCATTGGCAAAAGCAAATCCGAAGAAAGAGCCCGATATTAGAATTTTCGCAAATTCAATAAGTGCAGTTTGAGTAAATTCCTGACCGCCTTCCACCCTGATAAATTCAAAGACCAACACCGCGATGAGTGCGCCTATAGGGTCTATTAGGATTCCTTCCCATTTAAGTATGGAGGAAATATGCTTTTTGAGAGGGATATTCCGCAGTATAGGTGAAATTACCGTTGGTCCGGTTACAATGATCAAAGAAGAAAACAAGAATGATATTTGCCAGGAAAATCCGTAAATAAAATGGGCCGCTAAACCAGCACCAAAAAAAGTTACCGCTGCTCCAATACTGATTAATTTAACGATTACGTGCCCTATCACTCCAACCTCACTTTTTCTGAGAGTAAGTCCACCTTCAAATAAAATTATGGCGATTGCCAGGGAAACAAAATAGTAGAGACTCTCGCCGGGAAATAATCCATGATGACCATTCCAAATGGGTTCAATCCACTTTGAGCCATCTTCCGAAATCAGGGTTGAGAAGGGACCAAATAAAAGCCCTATCAAAATGAGCGGTAAAATAGCAGGAGTTTTTAATTTCCAAGCTACCCATTGAGCCAATATTCCTAATATAATTAATCCTGCGAGTTCTAACATTCAATTTATTTTGTTTGGGCTCAATGGCTACCAGATACGAATTCAAAAGTCCTGTAAATTTTCTCATCCACAAAATCTTCAAAAGAATAAAATAATCTTTGAGCTCCTTGATGGAGAGTAAATTCAAAAATCGATTAATAATTACAATTTCAAAAATTTTCAACAAATTTACTCATTTTAGTAAACATACAATTATAGGTTTTTTAGAATGATTTATTTAACTAAACATTACGAAATAGACTTAAGAACACATGAAATTCGATTTAATTAAAATTAAAACCAGTCGCTCTAATCTAAACGTTAAATATAATATGAACATTACTTATTTTTATTGAGTAGGATTTACCTTCTCCATTTAGCAAGCAAAAATTTTATGTAATGATTAATATCAAGATTTTAAAATATTGTTAAAAATACCCAAAAAAAATAGATGGAAATTAAACTTGTATTGGGGTTTTAGTACTTTGCGGTCCAATTTAAAAAAATATGAAATTATATCCCATAGAATCCGGAAATTTTAAGCTGGACGGAGGCGCAATGTTTGGTGTCGTTCCAAAAACACTTTGGAACCGAACCAATCCAGCAGATGGAAACAACCTGATAGACATGGCAGCGCGTTGTTTATTAATAGAAGATGGAAACCGGCTGATTCTAATAGACACAGGAATGGGGGAAAAGCAGAGCGAAAAATTCTTTGGGTATTACTATAGATGGGGAGAACATTCCATAGATAGATCTTTAAAAAAACATGGTTTTCACCGCGACGATATAACTGATGTCTTTCTAACCCATCTCCATTTCGATCATTGCGGAGGTTCCATTCAGTGGAATAAAGACCGAACCGGTTATGAACCTGCATTTAAAAATGCACGTTTTTGGAGCAATAAAGAACACTGGCAATGGGCAACAAAACCAAATCCACGTGAAAAGGCTTCCTTCTTAGAAGAAAATATCCTTCCTATGGAGCAAAGTGGAAAGCTCAGTTTTTTAGAAAAAAACACTTCTGAAAGATATATTAATCACGATTATTTAGGTTTTGGTGTACTCTTTGTAGATGGACATACCGATAAACAAATGATCCCACATATTATTTACCAAGGAAAAACTTTAGTCTTTGTTGCAGATTTGCTTCCCACTGCCGGACATGTTCCCTTGCCGTATGTGATGGGATATGATACACGGCCTTTATTAACTATGACTGAAAAAGAAATTTTTATGAATAAGGCGGCGGATGAAGGCTATTATTTGTTTTTGGAGCATGATGCTCACAATGAGATCATCACTGTCAAACACACTGAGAAAGGGGTTCGACTTGATAAAACATATATATTTAATGAACTTTTTAACTAAAAAAATAATGAAAACACCATTTTTTAAACCTTTATTAATTGCTGGACTTTCCTTAACTATGTTTAGCTGTGGAGTCAGTTCACCCGTAATAGTTTCAACGCCCATTGAAAATATTGATGAGATTCCCTTAAAGATCACTCCCCTTAGCGATATTCAACTTAAAAGTTGGGCGGCGGCTGATTTAATGAAGGATACAATCCCGGGAATGAGCATTAAGAAGGCTTATAACGAAATCATTAAAAATAATTCCGGTAAAACAGTAATTGTTGCAGTTATAGATAGTGGTGTTGATATTACTCACGAAGACCTGGATGGTGTGATCTGGAACAATCCCGGCGAAATACCCAATAACGGAAAAGATGATGATAACAATGGCTTTATTGACGATGTACATGGGTGGAATTTTCTAGGAGATGCCGTAAAGGAAAATATGGAATTTACACGTATTTACAAGAAATTAAAACCAAAATTTGAGGGCACACCTTCTAGTTCTATAAGTACAGCCGACAGGGACGATTTTGCTCTCTACCAACGTGCCAAAGCTGAATACGACAAACAATACAATGAAACGATTCAAAGCAAAGATCAATACCTACAAATAAAACAACAACTTGTTCAAGCCCATGCCGCAGTATCTTCAAAGTTGGGAAAAGAAAATTATACCAAAGAGGAATTGAGTGCAATGCCAGCAGATACAGACCAAATGAAGCAATATAAGGGGATGTTGATGAATATACAGAACAATGTAAATGAAAATATTCCTGATGCATTAAAAGAATTGGATGAAGCCATCAGTTATTTTTCAGATAGGTTAGACTCACATTTCAACCTTCAACTCGACGGAAGAGCGGTGGTTGGTGATAATCCGTATGATATTACCGATACCAAATATGGAAACAATAATGTCGCTGGCCCAACAAAGGATAAGGAGGATATAAAGCACGGCACTCATGTTGCCGGTATTATCGCTGCAGAGCGAAATAACAATAAGGGCATTGATGGTGTAGCCAATAATGTTAAGATCATGGTAATACGCGCAGTTCCGGACGGAGACGAATATGATAAAGATGTAGCTCTTTCGATAAGATATGCGGTAGATAATGGAGCATCAGTAATCAATACAAGTTTTGGAAAATACTTTTCTACCAATCCGGAATGGGTAATTGACGCAATTAAATATGCCAATAAAAAAGACGTTTTAATTGTAAATGCTGCTGGGAACGAAGGAATAGATATGGATAATATCAATATTTATCCAAATGATCAGTTTCCTGATACACCTAATAATTTGGTAGATAATTTTCTTACGGTGGGAGCAGTAAACTACACTTACGGATCGGGACTGGTTGCTGGATTTTCCAATTATGGGAAAAAGACAGTAGATGTTTTTGCTCCAGGAACAAAGATTTGGTCCACAACGCCTAATAATACTTATGAATTTTTGCAGGGAACTTCAATGGCTGCTCCAGAAGTCACAGGAGTTGCAGCAATTATCAGGTCTTATTATCCAAAATTGACAGCTGGACAGGTTAAGGAAGTAATTATGAACAGCGGGTTGACAACCAATGCAACTGTTCAGGTGGGAGAAGAGAATACTAACAAGAAATTTTCAGAACTCTCCACCTCAGGAAAAATGGTAAATCTTTATAATGCATTAATCCTAGCAGACAAAGTTTCAAAACAATAAATTATGAAGAGCATATTTTTAGCGATTACATTTTTTACAAGCATCTGGGCAACTGCTCAAAATAACACTTCTTATTGGCAACAAAAAGTTAATTATAAGATGGATGTTGATATGGATGTGAATAATTATCAATACACAGGTATTCAAGAATTGGTGTACACCAATAATTCACCAGACACTCTAAACAGAGTTTTCTATCATCTTTATTTTAATGCCTTTCAACCCGGAAGTGAGATGGATGTGAGATCCCTTACCATTGCGGATCCCGATCCAAGAGTTGGAGATAGAATCTCAAAATTATCTCCTAAGGACCAAGGTTTTTTAAAGGTGAATTCCCTTACTCAAAATGGCGATAAATTAAATTATAAAGAAGTGGGTACCATTTTGGAAGTGGAACTTGGGAAACCAATTTTGCCTGGAGAAAAAACAACTTTTAAAATGGATTTTAAGGGACAGGTTCCTATACAAATCAGACGTTCCGGAAGAAACAATGCAGAGGGAGTTGCGCTTTCAATGACACAATGGTATCCCAAAATGGCAGAATATGATTTTGAAGGATGGCACGCAGATCCTTATATCGGGAGTGAATTTCATGGAGTTTGGGGAGATTTTGATGTAAAAATAAGCATCGATAAAAAGTATATGCTCGGAGGAACCGGTTATTTACAAAATCCGCAGGAGATAGGTTATGGTTTTGAAAAAGAAGGAACAAAAATCAAAAAAAATAAGGGAGATAAATTAATCTGGCATTTTCTAGCGCCGCAAGTACATGATTTTGCCTGGGTTGCAGATCCTGATTTTATTCACGACAAGATCATAGCTGCAGATGGTACAATCCTCAATTTTTTCTATAAAAACGATCCCGAAATTATAGAAAACTGGAAAAAATTTCAACCTAAAGTTGAGGAATTACTTTTGTATTATAACAAACATATTGGCCCATATCCCTGGGATCAATATTCGGTTATTCAGGGAGGTGACGGTGGTATGGAATACGCAATGGCCACTTTAATTACCGGGAAACGCTCTTTTGGAAGTTTGGTAGGTGTAACTGCACATGAGATGGCACATGCCTGGTTTCAGCATTTATTGGCTACCAATGAAAGTACCCACGAATGGATGGACGAAGGTTTTACTTCCTATATTTCTAGCCTTGCGGAAAATGAAATTATGGATGAAAATGCAGAAAATCCTTTTGAAAGAACATACGAAGGTTACAATAGGCTCGCAAAAAGTGGAGTAGAACAACCACAAACCACACATGCCGATAGGTACGCATTGAATGCCGCATATGGAGCTGCCGCCTATACAAAGGGTTCTGTATTTTTAGCGCAGCTTGGATATATCATCGGGCAGGAAAACCTGCAAAAAACCATTCATCGATATTATAATGATTGGAAATTTAAACATCCAACCCCAAATGACTTCATCAGAATTGCCGAAAAAGTATCTGGAGCAGAATTGGATTGGTATTTAACCGATTGGACGGAAACTACTAATACCATAGATTACGGAATAAAAGAAGTAGCTGAAAAAGGAGAAAATACACATGTAACTTTGGAAAGAATCGGATTAATGCCAATGCCTTTAGATATTAAAGTGGTTTACACCGATGGTACCGAGGAACTTATTTACATTCCATTACAAATGATGAGATGGGAGAAACCTGCTGAAGGAAATTCCTCCAGAACCATCGCAAAAGATTGGGCCTGGGCTTATCCAACTTATGATCTAACCATCAAAAAACCTAAGGCTGAAATTAGTAAAATTGTGATAGACGAATCCAATTTAATGGCAGATATTAATCGGGAAAACAATATTTATACTCCAAAAGTAGTGTTGTAAATCTGATAATTGAAGTAGTTTATTTATTTAATCCAAAAGAAAAATCCGTTTTGGGAATTCCCGAAACGGATTTTTTTAATTTAGCTGTTTGTAATTCGTTAACGATGAATGAAAAGTTTCCTTCTTCAGAAAAACTGAAAGGTAAAATATTGATAGACCGATTATTTTCGGAAGGGAAATCCATTAAAAATTTCCCTCTAAAACTCGTTTATACCCCAATTAACAGATCTTCGATCCAAACGAATAAAACGGGAGTTTCGGTACCAAAGAGAAATTTTAAAAAAGCTGTTGATCGCAATCACTTAAAACGTTTGATGAGAGAAGCTTTCAGAAAAAATAAGTATCTTGTTGATAGCTGTTTACAAAGTAAGCATGCGTTTATGTTTATATATACCGCGAACAAAAAATTTGATTATCATCAAATTACTGCGAGTTTAATTCATATTTTGAATAAATTAATTGAAAGAGAATCTTCACATGAAAACTTCAATAATTAAACGAATATCAGTTGTTGTATTGGCCTTAGGTTTGCTAATAGGCACTTCAGGATTTAAATCTGATTTTTTTGAAATTGCCAAACAAATCGAAATATTCACCACGCTGTTTAAGGAACTCAACATGAACTATGTTGATGAAACAAATCCGGCAGAGCTGATGGATACCGCTATAAAAGCCATGCTTGCCGATTTGGATCCTTATACCAATTACTGGAATGAACAGGATGTGGAGGCGGCAAGAATGAATACCGCCGGAGAATATCAGGGAATAGGCGCAATGGTTAACATTAGGCATAACAAATTTAGAATTATTGAAACCTATAAGGGATTTCCTGCGGACAAGGCTGGTTTAAAGCCTGGAGATGAAATTATTAAGATTGGGGATATCCTTGTAGCAGATTTTAAAGAAAATGCCGGAGAATTGCTTAATGGCGCTCCTAATTCTCAAATAACTATCACTTACCTGCGACAGGGAAAAGCCCAAACTACCACAATTACAAGAGGAACGGTAGCCCTAAAGGCAGTTCCTTTTTATGAACTTCTGGAGGACAAAACTGGTTATATAGTACTTTCCCGCTTTAATGAAAATGCTTCAAATGAAACTGCAAATGCACTTAAGGAATTAGAAAGCCAGGGAGCTGATAAAATAATTCTGGATTTACGAGGAAATCCAGGTGGATTATTAAGTGAAGCTATTCTCGTTAGCAATATTTTCCTAAATAAAGGTCAGTTGATCACATCGACAAAATCGGTGATAGAAAAATATAATCAGGAGTATTTTACCCCTAAAGAACCAATCAATACCACAATTCCCTTAGTTGTACTTATTAATAGTCACAGTGCATCCGCGAGTGAAATTGTGGCTGGTGCTATCCAAGATCTGGACCGCGGTGTTGTGGTCGGTGCAAGAAGTTTTGGAAAAGGTTTGGTTCAGCGCCCAAAAGAATTGGCTTACGGTACTCAGTTAAAACTTACAATTTCGCGATATTATACTCCAAGTGGCCGGTGTATTCAGGCGCTTAATTACAGAGATCGTGATATTCAGGGAAATGCCATTCGTACTAAAACCGAAGATTATAAGGAATTTAAAACCAGAAACGGGCGAAGCGTTTATGATGGGGGTGGAATTTTGCCAGATGTAAGTCTGGAAAGTTCAGAAATAAGTACTATCACGAATGCATTGATAGGTGGAAACGCTATTTTTAACTTTGCAACAGAATATTATTATTCTCACAACCTGGAAAGTCCTGAAAATTTTAAGATTACCGATCAGGATTTTCAAGATTTTACCGAGTTTCTTACTAAAACCGATTTTAACTTCCAAACCCTTACTGAATTGCAACTTAATGAAGCTATGGAGACCGCTAAAAGGGAAGGTTTTGAAGAAAAAATCATTCAGAGTTATCAAAACACCTTGAATGAAATTGAAATTTCCAAAAAAGAAGGAGTCAAACAGAAAAAAACTGAGATTTCTAATTTATTGGCAGATGAAATTGTCAAAAGATATTTTTACAGAGAAGGTTTGTATAAGCACTATGTGCTTCAAAATCCTGAAATTCTAAGGGCTAAGGAAATCCTTAACAATAAGCAAGCATATACTGAAATTTTGAAGTAGTTATTCTTTTATCATCGCAATATGTGGAATTCCATCTTCCAGGTATCCTTTGCCTATTTGCGTAAAACCATGTGATTCGTAGAATTTTGTAAGATATATTTGTGCAGAAATTTTAATTTTCGTGCTTTGGAACCTCTTCTCAATTACATTCAGAGAAGCGTTCAAAATATCATGACCATAACTGAATTTACGTTCATTTTCCTTTACCAGCACCCTTCCTATTGAAGCTTCCTTAAAGTAAAAACCCTGATCGAAACAACGGGTATAAGCGATTAGATCATTGTTCTTAAAACCTAAAATATGAAGTGCTTTTTGATCTTTCCCATCTATATCCTGGTAAACACAATTCTGTTCAACTACAAATACTTCTGAACGTAATTGCAAAACCTGGTACAATTCATCTAAACTAAACTCACTGAACGCTTTTATTCTTATCTCCATACTTTTTATTATAGGATAAAATTAATCCTGTACTATGAGGTCTTTACAATCACATTTTCCAAATTCCGGTTGTATATTCACATGGTTGATCCCAAATTCATCATGGACCAATTCCTCAATCTTATCCATTATTGCATCAAATTGTGAGAGTGAGATATCGTTATTAAAATCAATATGTGCTTCCAAATGTGTTTCTTCCTCATTGAGTTGCCACACATGAAGGTGATGTACATTATCAATTTCAGTAAGTTCAGAAATCTTCAATGCGATGTCTTCTAAAGCAACATCTGTGGGCGTGAAAAGCATAAGAACGCGGGTAGAACTTTTTAATAGATCAAATCCAACCACAATTAAATAAACCGCAATTGCAAAGGTGAGTATGCTGTCAACCCAAAAAACCTGGTAGTATTTCATTAAAAGACCGCCTACCAATACAGCCACAGATGCCATCATATCAGTAAACAAATGCAAATAAGCAGATCGCATATTCATATTTGCCTTCGAGTCCTTTTTTAATAATATAACGCTAAATCCATTCCCTAAAATTGCCACCAAAGAAAGCCATATTACCACATTTGAATCTATTTCCAAGGGATTTTGAAAGCGTTTTATAGCCTCTATTATCAATAAAATTCCAACTACAATAAGTGCTGCTGAATTTACAAAAGCTGCGATGATCTCAGCTCTTTTATACCCGAAGGTCCTATTTAATGATGCATCCTTTTTAACGAGAATATTTGCTACATAACTTACAATTAGTGAAATCACATCACTAAAATTGTGCAATGCATCAGAAAGAAGCGCCAAACTTCCACTTAGAAATCCTCCTATTACCTGCGCAAGGGTAATTACTATATTTAAAATTATAGAAACTAAAAGGTTTTTTCCACTAACTGGAGTAGAATGATTGTGATGATGATGTCCCATTTATTTAGAAACTGCTATTTTATCAACCCTATTTTGATGACGACCACCTTCAAATTCTGTTTTCAAAAATGTGTCTACCATATCAATTGCTTGTGCCTCTGAAACATATCGTGCAGGAATGCTTAAAATATTAGCATTATTGTGCTGTCTTGCTAATTTTGCTATTTCCTTGGTCCAACTTAAAGCGGAACGCACTCCCTGATGTTTGTTAGCTGTCATTGAAGCACCATTTCCACTACCGCAAATAATGATCCCAAAATCTACCCTATTATCTTCCACATCCGAGGCAACAGGATGAATAAAATCGGGGTAATCTACGCTTGCTTCAGAATCAGTTCCATAATTGATCACTTTTATCCCTTCACTTTCCAAAAATGTGACTACAGCGTATTTATACTGAGTCCCGGCGTGGTCATTACCAATTGCAATTATCATAATTTTTGATTTTAAGTTGAACAAAGATAAAAAATGGCTTGTTAACAAGAATTATTAGCCCGGTTAATTAATTATTATATTCCATTAAATATAAGCCTGTTATAAATGACCATAATTGTGAACAACATTTTACGAGTTTCTAACAACCTAATTTGGAAAATAAAAAATAAATTTTGATTGATTATTTTAAATGAAATAATCAAATTATAAGTACCTAACTTTTATGAAACTTATCATTACTAAAAAGTTGCTTATGAACATTCAAAAGCAATAAATATTTAAACATTTGATTTAATATTTTCTTATCAACAACTGTTAACAGATTCTTAAAATATGGTCACCCTCAGAACTTTAAAATTTTACAGGTTTGTTAACAAGTACGTTCTATTTGTTGGCAATGAAAAATCCAATTTTTATTCAAAAAAGTTATGCTACAAATTAACAGACTATAATAACAATCATTTAAAAGCTTTAATAAATTTTTTAAAAGTAAATATAATAATAGGTGTTAACAACTATGAGAATATTTGAAATATTAAGCTGAATATACTTAATAAAAAAACAAAAGTTTTTCTCTTAAGAACATTCTAGACCAATTAGAATTTATTTTAAAAATATAGATAGATAACAGAGGATTAATATGAATCTTTAATATTCAGTACATTATAGATAATAAAATAGTCTCTAGAAACTTAGATCTAATAATTTATTGCTTTACTTCTAAAATAAATTTTTATAAAGTAACATTTTTAAATAAGAATTAACCTGGGGAATTTGTAGTATCAAGGACTTCGGAATAGGTAGGATTATTAAAATCTATAAGAGTTTTTTTATTTAAAGTTTTATTTATAGATGCTGCGACTCCTAAAATTCCCAAAAGGAAAATTAGTACAAACACCATCCATATTTTAAATATTTTCTTCACCTTTTTTACCCTAATTATTCTAATTTGAGGGGAAATTTTAGAAGAGTTGCTTAATTAAAATTAGGAATTTTTTAATAAATTAAAAAATTTTTTTAATTTATTTTTATATTAATATGCTGTTAATCAGTCAAATTTATGTTTGATAGAGTTAAATGGGCTTAACAAAACTTTAGTTACATATTTATTTAAAGTCACATTTTAACTGTAATTTTGGGGTTTATTTAAAAATATGACGAAAAGAACCGATAAGAAGAAGAATTCTGGGGAAATGGGTAATCTCTCAAAAAGCATTTTGGATATATTGAGAAAATCTCCTACTACACCATTTAATTATAAAGAAATTTCAGCGAAACTAGGGGTAAATGATGCCAATACACGCAATCAAATTATAAGAAAATTAGCCCAATTAGCGGCTAAAAAACAAATATCGGAAGATAGTCCCGGTAAATTTAAAATTGTAGCCAATTTAGAATATCATCAAGGTGTTTTGGATATGACTACCAAAGGTTTTGGTTATGTAGTGGTTCCTGAACTGGAGGATGATGTATTTATTCCTGTCAATGCTTTAAATAAAGCCTTAAATGGTGATGAAGTTGAGATTTATATCTATAACAAACGCAAAAAAAGAAAATCGGAAGGAGAAATTGTTCATATTATTAAGCGTAAACGTACCGAATTTGTTGGAATATTACAGCTTCAGAAAAATTTTGGTTTCGTAGCAATTCAGGATCCAAAAATGTATACCGATATTTTTGTTCAAAAAAATAAATTATTAGATGCTGAGGACGGTGATAAAGTAGTTGTCACCTTGGAAGAATGGCCAGATAAAGCAGATTCTCCATTTGGTTCAATCAAACAGGTTCTAGGAAAACCTGGGGAACATCATACTGAAATGCACGCAATATTAGCTCAATATGGGCTGCCACATGAATTTCCGAATGAGGTAGAAGAATTTGCAAATCAGATCAATACAAGTATTCAAGATTCAGAAATTAAAAAAAGAAGGGATTTAAGGGATGTTTTGACCTTTACTATTGATCCTAAAGATGCAAAAGATTTCGATGATGCTTTAAGTTTTAAAAAATTAGATAACGGAAATTTTGAAATCGGAATTCATATTGCAGATGTATCGCATTATGTAAAACCTGGAACAATTTTAGACGATGAAGCATATGAGCGGGCTACCTCTATATATCTGGTAGATCGCGTGGTACCAATGCTTCCGGAAATTTTGTCTAACAACGCCTGTTCTTTAAGGCCTAATGAGGAAAAATATACTTTTTCAGCAATTTTTGAGATCGATGGAAAAGGGCATGTCATAAACGAATGGTTTGGTAGAACAGTTACTCTGTCAGATTCTCGATTTGCATATGAGGAAGCCCAGCACATTATTGAAACAAATCAAAAGGAAATCCCAGCAGAAATTTCTATTGAAGATAAAGCTTATACTGTAAGCGATGAAATTGTATTCGCCGTTACATCTTTGAACGAGTTGGCAAATAAAATGAGGAAAAGGCGCCTAAAAGAAGGAGCGATTTCCTTTGATAAAGTGGAGGTTAAATTCAATTTAAATGAAGAAAATGAACCCGTTGGCGTTTATTTTAAAACTTCAGAAGATGCCAACAAATTGATTGAGGAATTTATGCTTCTGGCAAATAAAAAAGTTGCTGCGTTTATTGGGAAGAAATCTCCCAAAAAAACCTTTATTTATCGCTGCCACGCAGAACCTGATGACACAAAGCTTGCAACTTTACAAACGGTTGTTTCTAAATTTGGATATAAAATTGATCTAAAGGATAGAAAATCTGTTACATCTTCCTTAAATAATTTATTAGCTGAAGTTCAAGGAACCAAGGAACAAAATCTGGTTGACACTCTTACAATCCGTACGATGAGTAAAGCTTATTACAGTACAAAAAACATCGGACATTACGGGCTTGCATTCGACTATTATTCTCATTTTACTTCACCTATAAGACGCTATCCGGATGTGATGACACACAGGTTATTGCAGTCATATTTAGATGAAAAGCCTTCTGCAAAGGAAGATGAATACGAAGAAAAATGCCGTCACAGTAGTGAAATGGAAAGTCTTTCGACCAATGCTGAAAGAGATTCTATTAAATACATGCAGGTAAAGTACATGTTGGATCACCAGGAACAGGACTTTTTAGGTGTTATTTCCGGAGTTACAGAATGGGGAATTTATATTGAAATTATTGATAATAAATGCGAAGGAATGGTGCGTCTTAGAGATATTAAAGACGACCATTATGAATTTGATATAGATCAATATGCTATTGTTGGCAGAAAAACTCAAAATACGTACCAGTTGGGCGATGAAGTTTATATAAGTGTAAAAAATGCCGATTTATTAAAAAGGCATCTGGATTTCAATTTATTAGGAAGTAAAGAAGCTGTAGAGGAACTGGAGATTATAAAAACCTGATTGATTAAATATATAAATATTACTAAACAGATTTAAGATCTTAAATACTTTTATTTATCAGTTAATCAAATTAGCATAGCTTCTATCAAAATGAGGCGATTGCATTCAAATTTGAAGTCTAAGGTAATATATGAAGTTTTTAAACTGCTTAAATGAAAGAACTATTATAACTATTATAATTATTTAAATGAAAAAGTTATTATTATTAATGATTCTATTCCAGGGTTTTGTTTCTGAAGCTCAGGAAATAACAATGGATTTAGAAAATTTTACCGAAGCTAAAATAACAAATGGTTTGTTGGTGAATTTTATTCAGTCCACAGAAAATAAGGCTGTAATAACAGGTAGTAGTCGGGATAAAGTAGATATAGAAGTAGAAAATGGAGTGGTTTATATTCATACTGACATCAATCAAATCTGGACCGAAGACAATGCAACTATAATTATTTACTTTATACAGCTTCAAAAAATGGAAGCCAGGCGAAATGCTAAAGTGAAGGTTAGTGGGAAAATAACTCAACCATTAATTAGCTTAAGAGCCCAGGAGGGATCGGATATCACCGCCGAAATTGAAGTGAATAATTTAATTGCAAATATTACAACTGGAGGTCTTTTAAAGATAACTGGTAAAGCAGATTTTCAAAAAATAGAGGTAATGGCAGCGGGAAAATTCAAGGGTGAAAATCTGGTTGGAAAAACGATAGATATAAATATTAGCGCAGGTGGAATGGCTAATGTGAATGCTACAAAATATGTAGATGCAAATGTACATGCCGGAGGTAATATTTACGTCTACGGCAATCCCGAAAAGGTAGATAAAAAAACGACTTTTGGCGGAAAAATTAAAAAGATAAACTAAAACCTTATCTTTGTAAAAACCGAATTTTTTTATGTTTCAAGATATAATTGCCGCAATACCCTTGGGATTATTTTTGGCGTTCTTATTGGGACCGGTTTTTTTTGTATTGCTGGAAACAGCTGCAATAAAGGGATTTAGGGCTGCTATTTCCTTCGATTTAGGTGTAATTTGTGCCGATATAATTTTTCTACTAATCGCATATCTAAGTACCACAAAATTACTCACTACCTTAAAAGACGATCCTTCACTCTTTATTTTTGGTGGAATGATTTTAGCCACCTATGGAGTAATGTCTTTTCTAAAAACTAAGAAATCAATTCTTCTGGACGATGATACTCCAGATGTTAGAAAGCTTAATCGCAATGATTATTTAGGCTTGTCGGCAAGAGGATTTTTACTGAATTTTATCAATATTGGTGTTTTGGGTTTTTGGCTAGGATTAATCATCGTTTTTGGACCTACTTTAAATATGGAACCCAACAGGATCTTTGTTTTTTTTGGCACAATTTTAATTACTTACCTGTTTTTTGATGTTTTAAAAATATTGTTAGCCAAAAAATTGAACAGAAAATTAACCCCGGAGCGTATCTTTAAAATGAAAAAGGGAATTAGTATTTTATTAATTATTTTTGGTGGAATTTTAATATTTAGGGGTATTTTTCCAAAAAAAATGGAGAATCTCGAGAATCAAATTGAGATTATTCAATCTGAAAATACTGTATCTCCTGACAGTAGTGCATTCGATTTACAGAATTAATATTTTTCTAATGAATTAACTTTAGCATATTGTAGGTGCGGACAGCCGTCTCCACCTACAATATGAAACCGCCGAAACCTTAAACATTTAATGTAATTCCAAAAAAAAGCTCCCCTTTCAGGAAGCTTTTTGAAGGCATCGAGCGTCCCGACTATTCGGGAGAACCGCTACGATTTTTTAAATTATATTATATAAAAAAAGCTCCCCTTTCAGGAAGCTTTTTGGAGGCATCGAGCGGATTCGAACCGCTGTGCGAGCTTTTGCAGAGCTCTGCCTAGCCACTCGGCCACGATGCCATTTATTTGAGTTGGCAAATGTAACAAAATTTTCTAGTTCCCGAAGAAAAACTAACGCGATTTGCTTCTGGACACTGTAACCATTCCTACATCGCCACCAATTGGAGGATTTATTTTGGAAACAGCAACCTTTACCTTTTTTACAAGTTTCAATTCCTTTAGAACCCGGTCCAGAATACGTTCGGCTACGGTTTCAAGCAGTTTAGTTCGAATTGTCATTTCTTCCTTGACAATTTTATTAAGATGGACATAATCAATCGTATCCCTTAATTCATCTGAAAGTGCAGAACCAGACAAATCACCTTTTACAGTGAGATCTATTCTATAATCACTTCCAATTCTTCCTTCCTCAGCCAGACATCCGTGGTAAGAAAAAACTTTAATATTCTTTAATTTAATTGTTCCCACTTTTTTTTACAAAGGTAAAACGCCTTCTCCTAATTTGAAGCACTAAATCCATTTTTCATTATTCAGCGAATAATATATTTTCAAATCATTTATAGAAATGAAAGTGGGATTTAAGTAGACTATTGCTGTCTTAGGTTAGTGAAATTATTTATTCTAATGCTTTTCATTTATTATAAACTGTCTTATTTTTGGTAACTTTGCGTTCTATTTTGAAATAAAATTATGTCTGAAGTAAAAAAGTCCCTCAATTTTATTGAGCAAATAATAGAAGAAGATTTAAGTAGCAATTATAATGTGCAGGATTTGAAGTTTCGGTTTCCGCCAGAACCTAACGGATATTTACATATTGGTCACGCAAAGTCCATTTGTTTAAATTTTGGATTGGGCGAAAAGTATGGCGCACCCGTAAATCTAAGGTTTGATGATACTAATCCCATTAAAGAAGAACAAGAGTTCGTAGACGCAATCAAGGAGGATATTTTATGGTTAGGTTTTAAATGGCAAAAAGAGTGCTATGCCTCCGATTATTTCCAACAATTATATGATTGGGCTGTTGAACTGATTAAAAAGGGCGATGCTTATGTAGATAGTCAAAATTCTGAATTAATTGCGGAACAGAAAGGAACGCCCAACCAACCTGGAGTTATAAGCCCTTTTAGCAAGCGTTCTGTCTCGGAGAACCTGGAGCTTTTTGAGAAAATGAAGAATGGTGAAGCCGCGGAAGGCGCTCACGTACTTCGTGCCAGAATTGATATGGCTTCATCAAATATGCTTATGCGTGATCCTGTGATGTACCGCAGTTTGCATAAAAAGCACCATAGAACGGGTAATGAATGGATGATGTATCCTATGTACGATTGGGCGCATGGAGAAAGTGACTTTGTAGAACAGGTTTCCCATTCCTTTTGTACGTTGGAATTTGTGATGCATAGGGAGCTATATAATTGGTTTTTAGAAAAAATAGGTACCAAAGATCAGCTGATACCAAAACAACGTGAATTTGCCCGGTTAAATTTAAGTTATACGATCATGAGTAAGCGCAAATTAGCTCAATTGGTGGCAAATAATATTGTGTCCTCATGGGATGATCCCAGGATGCCAACTATTTCAGGATTACGAAGACGTGGCTACACTCCGGCATCAATCAGGAAATTTGCGGAAACCATTGGTGTTGCAAAGAGGGATAATGTAATTGATGTTTCTTTTCTTGAATTTTGTATTCGGGAGGATTTAAATAAATCCGCACCACGGGTTATGGGTGTTTTAGATCCGGTAAAATTGGTGATCACCAATTATGATGAAGGTAAAGAAGAATTGCTGGAAACTGAGAACAATCCCGAAGACGAGAGTGCGGGAACCAGGAAAATACCATTTTCAAAAAATATTTACATCGAAAGGGAAGATTTTAAAGAAGAAGCAAACAGGAAATTTTTCAGGTTGACTCTTGGGAAAGAAGTAAGGTTGAAAAGTGCTTATATAATCAAGGGTGAGAAAGTTATAAAAGATGAAAATGGAGAGATCCTGGAAATTCATTGTACTTATGATCCTAAGAGTAAAAGTGGTAGCGGAACGGAAGAATCACTTAAAAAGGTAAAAGGCACTCTACACTGGGTTTCTATCTTTCACGCAGTTAAAGCTGAAATTAGGCTTTATGACCGCTTATTTAATGTGGAATCACCAGATTCAGATAAGGAAAAGGATTTTCTGGAATTTTTAAATCCAGATTCTCTGAAAGTTATTACCGGTTTTGTAGAACCAAGTTTAAAATCCGCTGACGTCTCGGAAAAATTCCAATTTCAACGAATTGGCTACTTTTGTGTAGATAGAGAGAGTACCGAAGAGCATCTTGTTTTCAATCGCACTGTGAATTTAAGGGATTCCTGGGCGAAATAGAGTAGGGAAGGCATTTATAAAAAGATTAAGAATATTTTAGCAGATCTGGTTTAGATATTAACCGGTTATTAACAACTATTAGTTAAGGTTTAAGTTAAATTTGAAAATTATTACTAATAAAAACAAAAATTATTATGGCAAATACAGGAAGTACATTATTGGCATTGGTTACAGGGACAGCAATTGGAGCAGCAGTTGGACTTTTATACGCCCCGAACACTGGTGAGGAAACCAGAGAAAAATTAACCAGAGAGGCAAAAATAGCCCAGGAAAAATTCAATAAGAAATATGATGAAGCGACTTCCAATTTAACCACCAAAGCCAAACAAGCAAAAAAGGATTTTGAAACCCGCCTTGATGAAACCTTATCTTCAGCTAGTTATAAAGCAGATGAAATTTTGGCTGCAATGGAAACTAAATTAGAAGATCTTAGAAAACAAAATGCCAAATTGCAACAAAAGGATAATAATCTTTCCGGGAATCAGGAAATGATATAAGATTATGGCTTTTGAAAAACTAACCAATAGTATTAAGGATTTAAACGAAAATATTCGCTCACTGAGCTCCAGTACCAGCGATTATTATAAGTTGAATCTCTATAAAAAGATCATTAGAGGAGTTATTTTCCTGGTTAATTTGATGTTGATTAGTTTTGTTTGTCTTATTGCGCTTTTGTTCTTATCCATTGCAGTTGCTATTAGTATAGGAAATGCTTTGAACAATCCAAGCCTTGGATTCTATATTGTTGGTGGTTTTTATGTTTTGATTTTTGGATTTATTTGGGTCCTTGGAAAGGAATATATTCAAAAAATCATCCTTTTAAAATCCTCTAAGGCTTTCTTTAATGACTAATATTGACACTATGAAAGAATATAGTTCATTTGAAGAAATAGACAGAGATCTTGAAATCTTAAAACTTCAAACTCAGATTGACAAAGAAGCAATTAAACTCTGCATTAATCAAACCAAAGAGAATTTGAGCCCATTTTCTTTACTGGGAAGTGCGATGGGAACTGTTGTGAAAAAAGCAATGGATTTAAATATTGTATCAAAAATATTTAGGATTAAACAGCTAGTATCTTCGTTTACAAGATAAAAAAAAACGGATATTATATTAAAGGAAACTTTTTTTAAAAGATTTTAAATCTGAAGAAAAAGTGATTTTGATATAATATCCGTAACTTTTTTTGAATTTTATTCATTAGGCTCGTTTCTATCGGGCTTATCATTTCTTCTCCCTTTATTAGATTGAGAATTTTTAGTTTTCATAGCTTCACCAATTTGATTAGAAGCGCTAAATGATGCAATCATGTTATTAAGCATATCGCTGCCTGCCTGCGGGGAATTAGGTAGAAGAATCAAATTACTGTTTGTATGTTCCCCAATAGACTGTAAAGTATCGTAGTGTTGAGTAACTACAATTAAGGCTGAAGCTTCCTGAGAATTGATCCCAACTCTGTTAAGCACATCTACACTTTCCTCGAGTCCTCTTGCTATCTCACGTCGCTGGTCGGCTATTCCCTGTCCTTGCAAACGCTTGCTTTCAGCTTCTGCTCTGGCTTTGGCAACAATCTTTATTCGCTCTGCTTCAGCAACGTATTCTGCGGCGACTTTTTCTCTTTCCGCAGCATTAATTCTGTTCATTGCTGATTTTACCTGTGCATCTGGATCGATATCGGTTACCAGGGTTTTAATAATGTCGTAGCCATAATTGGACATCGCCTGGTTTAATTCACGTTTTACCGCGTTGGCAATATCATCTTTTCTTTCAAAAACATCATCCAGCTTCATTTTTGGCACTTCTGCCCGAACAACATCAAAGACATAAGAGGTAATTTGATCATTGGGACTTTCCAATTTATAGAAAGCGTCATAAACATTCAATTTAATAACCTGGAATTGCACCGAAATTTTAAGCTTGACAAATACATCATCCTTGGTTTTTGTCTCTACCAACACGTCTAGCTGTTGGACTTTTAAATTGATACGTCCCGCAATTTGATCAAATATTGGAATTTTTATATGCAAGCCTGAATTGCGTATGCTTAGAAATTTTCCGAAACGCTCCACTACTGCGGCAGTTTGTTGTTTAACGGTAAATATTCCTGAAAATATTAAAATAACAAGTAAAAAAACTAGAATTGGGATCCAAATTGTTGCAGACATATGTTAACAGATATAATTAAGAGCATAAGATACTTATATTTGGATTATATTTATGGCTTAAAAATCATAATTAGCAATGAAAGTTTTAAGGATGTTTCTTTTTCTTACCCTTTTAGTGTTCACTTTAAATATGAATGCTCAAAGAAGGTTTAATGATAATTATAATCGATTGGGAATTCAGGCAGGGATCACCCATGGGGGAATTGATAGTGAAAATTTCAACACTTCCCCCAAAACAAGCTATATGGCAGGACTGACTACAAGGGCTTCTTTTTACAAACATTTCTTAATTATTTACGGAGTCAATTTTTATGAGTTCAATACCGGTATGACAGCATATGAACCTCTTCTGATGCAAATTCCTACTTCAATTGAGTTCAGTGTAACTGGCGTGCAGTTAAATTTATTTCTTGGGACAAAGATTTTTGGTGAATATTTAAGCATAGAGGCGGGCCCTGTTCTACAAATTAACAGTAAAATGACTACAGAAGATCGCTATAAAAGTTATTATGTGGAAGATTATAATCTACAAGCTGAGGATCTGGAAAATATATCTAAAATAAATTTAAATCTAGCAGGGAATCTTTCCGCAGGGATCAGGGATGTAAAATTTTGGTTTCAATATCAATTCGGAGTTAATAATATTTTTAAAGGTCTAAATACCCGGGAGCTTGAAAACAAGGATTCCCGAGCATCAAATCTCAAAGCACATATGGGATTTGCAACTGCGGGAATCGTAATTTATTTATAAAGATATTAAAGCGATTTTATCGCGAAATCCAAACGGTTTAAGGTTTCTTCACGGCCCAATAGAGCTGCTATTTCAAACAAATCTGGTCCTTGCATAGCTCCTACCAAGGAGAGTCGGAAAGGTTGCATTACTTTTCCAAATCCTATTTCATTTGAGGTGATCCAGGCTTTTATCTCATTCTGAAGATTTTCAGCTGTATAAGAATCTAACTCTGTAATTATTTTTTTGAGTGTTTCCGCAATTTCTTTTGATCCTTCTTTCCAGGCTTTTTTAGAGGCTTTTGCGTCGAATTGAGTTGGGGTTACATAGAAATAACTTCCCAAATCCCAAAGATCATCTACGAAAATCGCTCGTTCTTTTAGTAAACTCACAACCTCTGTGGTATAATTAAGATCTGAAGAAATGCCATTCTCTTCTATAATTTCAAGGAATTTTGATGCCAGGACTTCATTTGATTGTAATTGAAAATAGTGTTGTTGAAACCATTTTGTTTTTTCTGGATCAAATTTAGCTCCTGATTTATGAACTCTGGAAATATCAAAGGCTGAAACCAATTCCTCAAGGTTAAAAAATTCCTGTTCAGTTCCGGGATTCCAACCCAATAAGCTCAACATATTTATCAATGCTTCCGGCAAATAATTTTCTTCCCTGTATCCTGAAGAGGTCTCTCCGGTTTTAGGATCCTTCCAGGCTAATGGAAATACTGGAAATCCAAGTTTATCCCCATCCCTTTTACTCAATTTTCCCTTGCCCTGTGGTTTTAAAATAAGAGGTAAGTGAGAAAATAATGGAGCTTCCCATTTGAAGGCTCTGTATAACAACATATGTAGGGCTAAGGACGGCAACCATTCTTCTCCTCTTATAACGTGAGTAATCTCCATTAAATGGTCGTCTACTACATTTGCAAGATGGTAAGTAGGCATACCATCGCTCTTGAAAAGAACCTTGTCATCCAAAAGACTTGTATCTACGATAATATTTCCTCTAATTTCATCGGCCAAATTTAAAATTTCAGCAAGAGGGGTTTTAAAACGGATCACATAGGCTTCTCCGGCGTTTAATTTATTTTGAACTTCTTTAGCAGAAAGGGATAAGGAATTATCAAGTTTCAGGCGGTTATGCCAATTGTAAATAAAAGTTTTTCCTTGTTCTTCGTGATCTTTTCTATGTTCCTCTAATGCGTCTGAAGTATCAAAAGCAAAATATGCGTTTCCATTTTCGACAAGTTCATCTGCATATGCTTTGTATAAGGATGCACGTTCACTTTGTCGATAAGGGCCATAGTTTCCTTCTTTTCCAGGACCTTCATCATAGGGAATCCCGCACCAATTAAGGGAATTGATAATGTATTGTTCAGCGCCTTCCACAAAACGATTTTGATCTGTATCTTCTATCCGAAGAATAAAATCGCCCTGATGTTTTTTAGCAAATAAATAATTATATAATGCCGTTCTTACCCCGCCTATATGTAATGGGCCTGTAGGACTCGGTGCAAATCTAACGCGTACTTTAGCAGACATAAATATGTAATTTTAGCTGCAAAGGTAAGGTTTCCCAAAGCATTTACAGGTGTTTAGATGTTAGACAAACACTAATTATACTCTCAATTTTCTAACAATTAAATAATTGATTTCCAATTGAGTCTAAATAAAAAGAAATTTGTAGTTTTAAGTTTGGGACACGAAGGAGAAAAATAATGGATGATTTCAATTTCATAAAGGAAAAATTAGCTGAATTTACCAGGAAATTTTATAAAAATGAATTGCTGAAAGGCACCATTTTATTCCTTTCCTTCTGGTTGTTGTATCTTATTCTTAACTTGCTTATCGAGTACTTTTTCTGGCTTTCACCGTTAAACCGAAGCCTTCTGTTCTGGGTTTTTATCGCGGTCTCTCTTGGCTTACTATTTAAATTTATCCTTATTCCCCTTTCAAGACTTTTTAAAATAGCTAAGGGAGTAAATCAGATCGAGGCTTCAAAAATAATAGGAAGGCATTTTCCTGAGGTAAATGATAAATTGCTTAATATTCTTCAACTAAAAGATTCCACGGATCAGTCGGAGTTATTGATGGCGAGTATCGCTCAGAAATCCAAAGAACTCAAACCAATTCCTTTTAAACTAGCGGTAAGTTTTAAAACCAGTCTCAGAAATCTAAAATATGCTTCATTTCCAATAATAATAATTTTGGCGGTTTTGGTAACTGGAAATTCATCGATTTTTTCCGAAAGTTATAGTCGCGTGGTCCACTACAAGACTGCTTATGAGCCGCCGGCTCCCTTCTCATTTATGTTGAAGAATGATATTTTTAAAGTGGAAGAGGATCAGGATCTGTTGCTGGAAGTTGAAACAACAGGCAATCTAGTTCCTGAAACGGTTGAAATTCATTACAATAATGAAACCTATTACTTAAAATCAGTTGCTTCAAATCGATTTCAGTATGATTTCCAGAATATAAAAAGTGATGTAAATTTTTATTTGACAGGAAGTGGAGTAACTTCAAGGAACTATCAGATTGAAGTAACTCAGGTGCCTAAATTGGTTGATTTTAAGATGAGTTTAAATTATCCGAAATATTTAAATAAGAATGATGAATCTGTTAAGGGAACCGGGAATTTAACTATTCCGGAAGGTACCAAAGTCACATGGAATCTTAGCACAAGAGCAACAGATGTAGTAACTTTTACCTCGCTGGATTCGGTTGAAGAATTCAATAAGGAAGGAATAGTTTTCAGTTTTAATAAAAAACTTTTTTCAGATACAAGATATCAAATCAAAACTTCGAATCTTCAGATCAAGGATTATGAATCATTGGAATATGCGGTTTCAGTGGTAAAAGATCAGTTCCCAAAAATAAGTGTACAATCTAAAGTTGACAGCCTAGATGGGGAAAGCATTTATTTTTTCGGAAAAGTTTCAGATGATTATTCGGTTTCCGGGCTTAATTTGGTCTACTATATTGATAATCAGGTAGAAAAGACCGATAAAATATCAATTCCTGTATCGAAGCAGGAATATGATGAATTTCTGTACGCATTCCCTGGAAATGTTTCCTTAAAACCGGGCAACAATTATTCATTATACTTTGAAGTTTTTGATAACGATGGGATAAGAGGTCCCAAGCGCAGCAAAAGCGAGATTTTTAGTTTCAGAAAAAAATCAGAAAATGAAATAAAAGAAGAGCAGCTTCAGCAACAAGGAGAATCTATTCAGAATTTAAGTGAGAGTCTTGATAAAATGCAAATTTCAGAGCAGGAACTTGAGGAGATTTCAAGACTGCAAAAGGAAAAAGAGCAGCTTAATTACAATGACCGGAAGAAGCTGGAGAAATTTCTTGCACGCCAAAAACAACAAACTGAGATGATCAAGAATTATTCAGAAAAGCTCAAACAAAGTCTGGATGATAAAAAGAATCAGAATGAATCTGATGATTTTAAAAAGGAATTACAAGAACGTCTGGAAAGAAAAGAAGAAATGTTGAAGGAAAACGAAGCTCTTTTGAAGGAATTGGAAGAGTATTCAGATAAAATAAGCAGAGAAGATTTGACTCAAAAACTCGAAAAACTTGCTAAGCAGAATAGCTCGGAGGAAAAAAATATCAAGCAACTTCTGGAACTAACTAAAAGATATTACGTTCAGGAAAAAACTCAAAAGCTGGCGAACGATTTATCGAAATTGGCGGAAAAACAAGGACAAATTTCAGAAATAGATTCACTTAATTCAAAAGAAAATCAGGAGAAATTATCAGAGGAATTTAAGGAATTTCAAGATCAAATGGATGATCTTGAAAAGGAAAATGAGGGCTTAAAAAAACCTTATGAGCTGGAAAGGGAAAAAACGGATGAAACGGAAATTGGAGATGAACAGGAAAAATCTGAAGAAAAATTAGATAAAAATCAAAAAGGTGAGGCTGAAAAACATCAGAAAAAGGCGGCTCAGAAAATGAAGGAAATGAGCTCTAAAATAAAATCTGCTCAAACTATGGCAAAGGGTGAACAATTAGATGCGAACATTGAAAGTATGCGTCAGATCTTATCCAATCTGATGGTTTTTTCCTTTGAGCAAGAGGATTTAATGCTGAAGTTTAGAGAATTAAGGATCAATAACCCTGTATATCCAAAGCATTTAAAAAAACAACAAGTCCTGAAGGAACATTTTCATCATATTGATGATAGTTTGTTCGCTCTGGCGCTTAATAATCCACTGATCACGGAAAAGATTACCTCAAAATTAACCGATATTGAATTTGACATTAATAAATCTTTGGAACGTCTGGCTCAAAATGAATTGCCGCAGGGAACTGCGAGTCAGCAATACGTTATGACGGGAACAAACGATTTGGCCAATATGTTGAGTGATGTTTTAGGGAATATGGAACAAATGGCAAATTTAAGTCTCGCACCCGGAGAGGATGGGAAAGGTCAGGGACAACAATTACCAGATATTATTCAATCACAGGAGCAGCTCAATCAACAAATGAAGGATGGTTTGGGAGAGGGAAAAGGAGAAATACCGAATGGCAAAGAGAGTGGTGAAGGTGAAGAACAGGGTGATAAGCTAAAAGAAGAAATGAGTGGTGAATTGTTTGATATTTTTAAGCAACAACAGCAATTAAAACAGCAGTTGCATGATAAATTGAAGGAAACAGGAATGGATGCTAAAAATGCTAATTTGTTAAAGGAGATGGAACAGGTGGAACGTGATATCCTCAACAAAGGATTTAATTCTGAAACCCTAAAAAGAATGAATAATATTGTGCATCGGTTAATGCAATTAGATGACGCATTACTGGAACAGGAGGAAGAAGAGCGAAGAACTTCTAAGACTAATATGGAAAACTATCAAAACAATGCTAAGGATCAAATAATTAAGGCGAAAGAATATTTCAATACTACTGAAATTCTTAATAGACAAACCTTACCTTTGCGTGAAATTTATAAAACTAAAGTCAAGGAGTATTTTGAAGGAATCGAGAATTAATTTTTATTCAGAGAATGATTTTATTTTGGAGGATTCCAATAGGTATTCGAAATGGGTTGAACAGGTCATCGAATCTGAAAATATGAAATTGGAAGAAATCAATTACATATTTTGTGATGATGAATATCTTCTTAAACTGAACGTCGAATTTCTGAGCCATGATACATATACAGATATTATAACTTTTAACAATAATGTCGGAACAATATTACAAGGCGATATTTTTATAAGTACGCAAAGGGTGAGGGATAATGCTGAAGCCTTCGATGAAATTTTTGAGGAAGAATTGCGAAGAGTTTTGTCACATGGGATTTTACATCTGTGTGGATATAACGATAAGACGGAGGAGGAAACCTTGACAATGAGAGATAAGGAAGAGGAAAAAATGAAGTTGTTCCACGTGGAACAATTGTAAAGATTTGAAGATATATGTTTGATAGAGAATACGATGTTATAGTTGTTGGAGGTGGGCACGCTGGAAGCGAAGCCGCTGCCGCCGCCGCAAATATGGGTTGCTCAACCTTGTTAGTGACCATGAACCTGCAAAATATTGCTCAAATGAGTTGCAATCCTGCGATGGGTGGAATTGCGAAAGGACAAATTGTCCGCGAAATAGATGCATTGGGCGGATATAGCGGCTTGGTGAGTGATACCAGTGCGATTCAATTTAAAATGTTGAATAAATCCAAGGGACCTGCAATGTGGAGTCCTCGTGTTCAAAGTGACAGGATGATGTTCGCCGAACATTGGCGCTTAAGATTGGAACAAACTCAAAATCTGGATTTTTTCCAGGATATGGTTTCGGGTTTAATTGTGAAAGATCATCGCATTGTAGGTGTGAAAACATCGCTTGGAATTAAGATAATGGGTAAATCTGTTGTGCTTACCAACGGCACGTTTTTAAACGGACTTATTCATATTGGCGATAAAAATTTTGGCGGTGGGCGATCAGGTGAAAGAGCTTCTACGGGAATAACAGAGGAATTGATTCAACTTGGTTTTGAAGCTGGAAGAATGAAAACTGGAACTCCTCCAAGAGTGGATGGGCGTTCTCTGGATTACTCAAAAATGGTTGAGCAACCAGGAGATGAAGTCCCATCTAAATTTTCTTATTTGGATGAAACCAAGCCTTTAGAAAAACAACGTTCCTGTTATATGACGCATACTTCACTTCAGGTTCATGATATTTTAAGGGAAGGCTTTGATCGTTCTCCAATGTATAATGGAAGAATCAAAAGTATAGGTCCACGATATTGTCCTTCTATTGAAGATAAAATTAATCGCTTTGCAGATAAAAATAGTCATCAGTTATTTATAGAACCGGAAGGCTGGAAAACGGTGGAGGTTTATGTAAACGGTTTTTCCACTTCCTTACCGGAAGACATCCAGTTTAAATCTTTACGAGCAATAGTTGGATTTGAAAAAGTGAAATTGTTTAGACCCGGATATGCCATCGAGTATGATTATTTTCCCCCTACACAACTTAAACATACGCTGGAAACAAAATTGGTTAATGGCTTATATTTTGCCGGTCAGATAAATGGAACGACTGGTTATGAAGAAGCAGCTTCTCAGGGAATGATGGCCGGAATGAATGCCGCCTTAAAGGTGCAGGAAAGAGATCCATTTATTTTAAAACGGGATGAGGCTTACATTGGGGTTTTGGTAGACGATCTTATTACTAAGGGCACCGAAGAGCCATACCGAATGTTTACTTCCCGCGCAGAATACAGGACATTGTTGCGTCAGGACAATGCCGACTTCAGGCTAACCGAAAAGTCTTTTAATTTGGGATTGGCTGGAGAGGATCGCATGCGAAAAATGGAAGAAAAAAAGGAAAAGTCAGGTAAATTTGTTGACTTTTTAAAAGAAACCAGCGTCGCTCCAGAAGAGGGAAATCTAGTTTTGGAAGCTAAAGATTCTGCTTTGATGAAACAAAGTGACAAGATGTTTAAAATATTTTCAAGACCGAATATTACGATGAAGGATGTTCAATCTTTTACTGGAGTTCAAGAATTTATTGATGAGAATAACTTGAATGAAGAGATGTTGGAACAAACCGAAATTCAGGTTAAGTATTCGGGGTATATCGATAAGGAAAAAAATAATGCCGATAAATTACATCGACTTGAAGATGTAAAAATACCTGAAGACTTTGATTATACAAATATCAAATCCATGTCTTTTGAAGCCAGAGAAAAATTAAATAAAATTAAACCTGTGACTGTATCCCAAGCTTCAAGAATAAGTGGTGTTAGTCCAAGTGATGTTTCAGTACTCTTGGTTTATATGGGAAGGTAAATTGTTTCACGTGGAACAATTGATTTATTTAGCGACATTTTGAAGAATATAAAGGATTATTTTCAGAATAAAAATAAAAAAAAAGGAATAGGAAATCACGTTCAAAAACATCTGAAATTAATGAAACCTTCAAAATTTTCCCGCAGATCTGTTTAATTTTCGCAGATTAATATAAAACTTGAAAGGGTTTTTAATTCAAACCTTTTTAAGTTTTATAAAATTATTAAATAGATTTAATTCTCAAATATCAGCAGTGAAGCTTTTAAGAAAACATTTGGACAAATCGGTATATTTAACCTGTGAGGACCATACGGTTTCGGGAGAAAAATTTGAACTGTTATTTAATTCCGAAAAGGAAATGTTGATTACTTTCCCAAAACCAGATCTTAAAATTCTTCCCGAATATTACAAGAGCGAAGCTTATATTTCTCATACCGATTCCAAGAAATCCTTCATCGATAAAATATATCAGCAAGTCAAAAAAATCATGCTTCTAAAAAAACTGAAGTGGGTAGAAAAAAAATGTCCCGAAAAAGGAAGGCTTTTAGATATTGGAGCGGGCACCGGAGAGTTTTTATTTGAAGCCAAAAAAAGGGGGTGGAAGGTAAATGGAATTGAGCCCGATGAAAAAGCCAGGAAGCTCGCTTTCGAAAAGGGAATTAAATTAGTAGAAAATTCAAGCAATTTTAAATCTGAAAAATTTGATGTCATTAGCCTTTGGCATGTGTTTGAACATGTTTATGACATAAAAACCCAAATTATTGAACTGGAACAATTACTCAAGAAAGACGGACTTTTAATTATTGCCGTGCCTAATTTCCAAAGTTATGACGCGAAATATTATAGGGAATTTTGGGCAGCTTATGATGTACCTCGTCATTTATCTCATTTTTCCCAGAACAGTTTTAAACATCTTTTTTCCGGGACAGGATTTAAACTTATAGATTCTAAGCCACTAATTTTTGATTCTTATTATGTTAGCCTGCTTTCTGAAAAATATAAAACAGGAAGTCTCAATTTTTTAAAAGCAGGTTATATCGGTTTTAAATCGAATTTGAAAGCAAGATTCAATTCAGAATACTCATCCATTACATATTTCTTCAAGAAAATAGACTGAAACGCATTTAAGTTGGATTTAAAGAAGTTCTTATTTACGTATTAGGCCGGAAGTCCTCTTTTGAATTTAAGTTTATTAGACAGCTCCTAATTGATTCATTTTAGATCAAATTCAGCTATAATAGTTAAGTGTATAATAGATTTTCGCTATTTTGATAAAACCTTCAAAAAATATTTTTTTAGACGGCTACTTTCTTACTTTTACGCCAAATAAAATTTAAAAACATGAAAAAATTAATTATGGTTGTTTTGGTTGCAGCCGGTCTTACAAGTTGTAATGAACAAAAAACAGCTTATGTGGATACCACCAAACTAATTCAGGAATACAAGGAAATGAAAGATGTTGAACAAGAGTTCACTTCTAAATCTGATAAAGTGAAGGTCCAATTGGATTCGCTCGCTCAAAATTTCCAAGCTGATGTAAAAGCTTATCAAGAAAAAATGTCTGGAATGTCTGCAGATGCTAGAAAAGAGACTGAAGCTGGCCTAATGCAAAGACAACAAGCAATTCAACAACAACAGCAAATGATGGGAAACCAATTGCGTAAGGAAAGTGATGTTGTAATTGACTCAATTGTTACAAAGGTGAAAGATTACGTCAAAGAATACGGAAAGAAAAACAACTACACTTATATCTTTGGATCCAACGAATCTGCTAACATAATGTACGCAAAAGAAGGATTGGATATTACAGAAGAGATTTTGAAAAAATTAAATGATGGTATCGTAGATACTAAGGTGGATATTGTAGAAGAGAAAAAAGTTGATGCTGGAACCGAAGAGGAAAAATAATTTTCTTTAGTTCTTCGTTAAAGAAGTTTAGTTTATTGTCGCAACAGGCTTAGAGATTACGATTTGTTAAACATCGTAGACTTTGCCTGCTGCGATTTTTTTGTTTAGGATAAGATAAAAACTCCCAAGATCACTACCACAAAATAGCCGGTAATGGTGAAAGCTCCAGCATAATCTTTAGCCACACGTTGCCCAAATAAAAGCATTAGCAGGACAATGGCAGCCAATACGCAAGCAAATAGGGCAATGGTTTTTTCTCCAACCGAGATCAACTGGACAATTCCGATAATTGCCAAAACACCTATAAGTACTTCCAACACAAGTATAGTGGCGACCATTAAAGGCACCTGTCTCGCTAGAAAAGTCTTTGAGAAATGACCAGATAACCATCCTATATTTCCTTTCCAATCCGTTATTTTATCGAATCCAGATTGCAAAAATGTGATGATTATAAAAAGAAGAATCAAAATTTCGGTGATATAGGACTGCATGTTTTCCATAAAAAAAATGATTATGCGGCCTTTTTATGTAACAGCCTGGTTAATTTAATAGATAGATCGGTAAGTATAATTTTGGCATTTCCGTTTCGCTCAATATGAAAAATTGCATCTTCAATTTCTTTAGTGATATCTTCTATATTTGACCCATGAATATATGGTGCAAATTTATCCAATTTGAATCCGGCATTTTTTGGTTGAATATAAACCAGGTTCTTTGCATTGTAATTCATCATTAGTGCCTGTCTAAAGAAATTTAGGCAATACAGCAAGAAACTTTTTTGGGTTTCACGACCAATGCCTGCTATTTCTTCGCTCCAGCTAATCAATTCGAGAATAGCTGCCGCATTTCCCTTTGCCTTAAAAGCACTTCTTATCCAGGTTATAAACCAGGTTTCAAACTGCTCGTCCCCAATATCATTTTTTAAAATATTTAATGCCTGAGCATAATTTCCATTTGCCTGAATTGCAATTTTTTTAGCGGTAAGTGCGTCCAAACTATTGGTAAATTGCAATTTGTCTGCAATTACTGATTCAGATAATGGAGGAAACCTTAATATTTGACATCTGGATCTTATGGTTTGAATAATTTGTTCTTCATCCTCAGCAATTAAAATAAAGAGGGTTTTATTCGGTGGTTCTTCAATTAATTTTAAAAGTTTATTGGAGCAGGCGGCATTCATTTTTTCAGCCATCCAAATTATCATGACTTTGTATCCGCCTTCATAGGATTTTAATGATAAGGATTTCACAATTTCCTGAGCTTCATCAACACCAATTTGTCCTTGTTTGTTTTCTATTCCTAATTTTTTATACCAGTCAAACAAACTTCCGTAGGCTTCTTCACTTAAAAACTCACGCCAGGCATCAAGAAAATTGTTTGAAACCGGGTGCGATTTTATCTTATCTGTTATCGCAACGGGAAAAGCGAAATGAAGGTCAGGATGTGAGAGTTTGTTAAATTTCAAATTGCAGGCCTGATTGCCGGAAATATTTTCAGAATCGGAATTGCCGCATAAAATATATTGGGAATAAGCAATTGCCATGGAGAGCAAGCCTCGGCCGTGATTTCCAATGAATAACTGCGCATGTGGAATACGACCTCTATCGGCAGTAGTGGTTAAATGATTTTTGATGTGTTGGAGGCCTAAAACTTCAGAAAAAAGCATAGGCAAAGATAAAATTAATCTTCACTTTTAGTTCTTCAGAAAAAATTATATTTGCGGTCTATGTGTTATTGAAGAAATGCCAATTAAAGAAAGTTGCATATCTTCAAATTAGATCCACAAATATGGACCTTTATTTAAGGTTTGAACCATTATATTATAAAGATAATAATTTCAACAAAAGTAAAAGTATGAAAACTCTAGACGATTATAATTTCAAGAATAAACAAGCACTGATTCGGGTAGATTTTAATGTGCCGTTAGATCAAGATGGGAATGTTACTGATGCAACTCGAATTGAAGCAGCTAAGCCTACAATTATAAAAGTACTTAAAGATGGCGGAAGCGTGGTTTTAATGTCTCACCTGGGAAGACCCAAGGACAATGAATCAGAATTTTCCCTTCAACAAATTGTGGGCAAAGTGTCTGAAATTATTGGGGTAGAAACTAAATTCGTATCTAATTGTGTTGGAGAAGTAGCCGAAAATGCAGCAAAAAATCTTAAGCCGGGTGAAGTGCTCTTACTTGAAAATTTAAGGTTCCATAAAGAAGAAGAAAAGGGAGATCCTGATTTTGCTAAAAAGCTTTCAAAATTAGGAGATGTTTATATCAATGATGCATTTGGGACTGCCCATAGAGCTCATGCATCTACAACAGTAGTTGCCCAGTATTTTGAAGAAAAGTGCTTTGGATATCTTCTGAAAAAAGAAATTGATAGCCTTAACAAAGTATTAAAGTCAGCCGAGAAACCGGTAACAGCAATTTTAGGAGGCGCCAAGGTTTCTTCAAAGATTACCGTGATAGAGAATATTTTGGACAAGGTAGATCATTTAATAATTGGTGGAGGTATGGCATTTACCTTTATCAAAGCACGGGGTGGAAAAGTGGGAAGCTCTCTGGTTGAAGACGATAAGCAAGAACTGGCACTTGAAATCCTGAAGATGGCAGAAGAGAAGGGTGTAGAAATTCACTTACCTGTAGATTCTGTGATTGCCAATAGTTTTTCTGAACTTGCCGATACTGACATTACTCCGACAAATAATATTCCTGATGGTTGGATGGGACTGGATGCAGGACCAAAAACAATTGAACAATTCGCCAAGGTTGTATCGAAATCAAAAACCATTCTTTGGAACGGTCCAATTGGTGTTTTTGAAATGGATGCCTTTGCCAAGGGAACCATCAAATTAGGTGAGGCCATTGGAGAGGCAACAAAAAATGGCGCATTTTCACTTGTGGGAGGTGGCGATTCAGTTTCTGCAGTTAAAAAATTCAACCTGGATGCTCAAATGAGCTACGTTTCTACTGGGGGTGGGGCAATGTTGGAAATGCTTGAAGGTAAAACCTTACCTGGAATTCAAGCAATTTTAAAAGCTTAAGTACGAAAATGGGCTTATATGCGTTGTATATAATTATGTAAAAGTAATCCAAAAATCCCCATTGGTCATTAAAGAGATAGTTCCTAATTCCAATTCTTATCATTAAGAATGATAAGAATTGGAAGAGGACTACTGGCCGGTTAATTTTATTAAATGAAAAACATTGTCTATTTCCTAACATTATTTGTTTTTTTTGGGGCCTTCGCTCAAAAACCGATAATACAAACAGGTGAAGCAAAACATGAACAGGCCGAAAAAGCCAATTTTAGAGTGCAAATTTTTCAAAAAACAGATAGCAGCAAAATAAAATTAATTAAACCCGATCAAGAATTTATTGATCGGTTGCCCATTTCAGCCAAAATAAATAAGATCGATATTGAAAAATTAAAAGATCTTCCAGAAGCTGCAATTATGGATTCTATTTGGAAATCGGAATTGCTAAGTTCCGATTTATTTGAGAAAATGCATCGGGAAATACTGGAACAGGATTATTCGGAAGTTGTGTATAAAGAATTACCAACTGATACGCTAAAGGCAAGACTGAAAAAATTAAATGCCAGAACACCCTTCAATGTTGAATATAATCCGATACTTGAAAGCGTTATAAAATCTTATTTGAAGCGCAATAAAAAATCCATGGAGCGCCTAATGGCCTTAAGCGAATATTATTTTCCAATGTTTGAACAACAATTGGATCGATATGATATCCCTTTGGAAATAAAATATTTGGCTATTGTTGAATCGGCTTTAAATCCTCGGGCAAAATCCCGTATGGGTGCTACCGGTTTATGGCAATTTATGTTCACTACTGGGAAAATGCATGGTCTGGATGTTGGTTCTTATGTTGACGAGCGAATGGATCCCATCAAGTCAACTGAAGCTGCCGCTCAATATCTGGCCACTTTGTATAAGATTTTTGGTGACTGGGACTTGGTACTTGCATCCTATAACTCCGGACCTGGTAACGTTTCCAAAGCCATACGCCGAAGCGGGGGATCTGTCAATTATTGGAATTTAAGGTCTTACCTTCCCAGGGAAACTGCCGGGTATGTACCAGCCTTTTTGGCTACTTTGTACCTATTTGAATATGCCAATGAACACGATTTTCAACCAAACAGACCCGATATTGCGTTTTTGGAAACCGATACACTTCACGTAAAACAAATGTTGAGTTTTGACCAAATTTCCTCAGCAACGGGAGTTGATAAGGAAATGCTTCAGTTTTTAAATCCTAGTTATAAACTGGACATCATCCCATTCGTTGAGGATGAAGATTATGCCCTTAGATTGCCAAGGCGCAGTGTAGGTTTATTTGTGAATAATGAAGACATTATTTATAACTTCGCAAAAACAGAATTGGTTGAAAAAGCAGAAGAGCTTCCCAAAAATATAATCGCAGAAAACAAATTAAGATATAGGGTGAAGAGCGGAGATTATCTCGGTAAAATTTCTGAAAAATATGGAGTTGGAGTCAGCGATATTAAGAGGTGGAATAATTTGAGGGGTAACAATTTAAAAATTGGTCAATATCTTACAATATATTCTTCAAAATCTGTGAGCTTAAGCGCAACTTCCAATGATTCAAGTAATAATTCAAACAAGCAAAAATCGTACACAGTAAAAAGTGGAGATTCATTATGGAGTATTTCAAAAAAATTCCCTGGCATAACGGTACAGAATTTGAGGAGTTGGAATAGAATAACTAATTCAAACCTTAAACCAGGAATGATCTTAAAACTTTCAGGAAGTTAGGTCAGATTTTTTAAAGAACTTTTATGAAGAATTTACTTTTTTTGACCGTATTATTAACTTCACTGCTTGTAGGCTGTAATAATTCTAAAAGCGCCAAAATCGTTCTCACAGATTCCTCCGGTAATATAAATAATATCTCCGTGATTGTGGAGAACCAAATGTGGGAGAATTCTGTTGGTGAAGCTTTAAGGAAATCACTCGCAGCACCAGTAGATGGCTTGCCACAGGAAGAACCTCTGTTTTCATTAAATCAAATGCCTCCGGAAGCGTTTAGCGGGTTTGTAAGGAAAAACAGATTATTTGTAAAAATTGAAAACAATAAAGCTGCCAATTTTAAGATCTATAAAAATCCATTTGCACAACCGCAAACAGGTGTTTTAATTGCTGGACAGAATTCTGAAGAGATTATAAATCAAATCAATAAATATTCTGACAGTATAGTTAAGATTTTAAAAATCACTGAAATCAAAGAGAAACAGCGACGAATTAATAAATCATTAAAGGACGATACGAGTTTACAAAAAAAGTTTGGGGTTTCATTAAGATTTCCAACTGCCTATAGGTATGCTATTGAAAATGAAGATTTCTTTTGGATTAGAAAGGACATTCCCAGAGGGAACATTGAAATAATGATTTATCAGGTTCCGCTTAGCGTCATAGATAGCGATACTAATGTGGTTTCCAATATTATAAAAATGAGGGATTCTATTGGCAAGGCACATATTCCTGGTCCAGTAAATGGAAGTTATATGATCACCGAAGAAGCTTATGCCCCTTATCTATTTGATTCGGAAATAGATGGGAAATTTGCTTATGAAACGAAAGGAACCTGGGAGGTGAAAAATGCGTTTATGGCAGGACCATTTATAAATTATGCAGTACGTGATGTCGCAAATAACAGATATATTATTTTGGAAGGCTTTGCATTTTCCCCTGCATCGGCTAAAAGGGACAATATGTTTGAATTGGAAGCAATCTTGAAATCGGCAAAAATTAAATAGAACAAAAAAAAGCCCAATTTTCATTGGACTTTTTTAAAAGTAATATAATTATTTTTTCTCCTTAAAGTTTGTTTCATTTTCTTTTGGAAATTCATCCTTTTTCTCATCTTCCTTGGAAGCATCTTTAAATTCTTTTATCCCACTTCCCAAACCTCTCATTAATTCGGGAATTTTACGGCCACCAAACAATAAAAGTATAACTACCACAATCAAAACGATTTGTGGAGCCCCAATCATCAAAGGTAAAAAATATGTGTTCATAATATAAAGTTTTAGGATTACAAACTTAGTGAGAAATCACTAATATCTACGATTATAAACAATAAAATAGTATAAAATTAACTTTATGCTATCTTTGTTATAGCGCAAAACACTATGGTTAAAGAAAAAAAAGGCACTAAAAAATTCGCAACAAAATTACTTCACAAATACCGGATGGTAATTTTAAATGAAGACACCTTTGAGGAAAGGCTTTCATTTAAATTGACCAAACTGAACATTTTTGTAGCGGCAAGTCTTGGCATTATTGTTCTAATTGCAGGAACCACCTTTTTAATCGCGTTCACAGGCTTAAGAGAATATATCCCTGGTTATTCCTCGGCTAATCTAAAAAAGCAGGCAACAGAACTTGCCTATAAAACCGATTCCTTGCAAACTGCCTTAATGTTGAACAATCAGTATTACGAATCTATTCGGAAAGTACTTACCGGAGATTTAGAACCTACAATTTTGAACAGAGATTCACTGGTAAGATCGCAACAAATGGATCCTTCCTTATTCGATTTAAGTTCATCCAAAGCGGATTCTATTTTGAGGGAGGAAGTTTCACAGGAAGATAAATACAACGTTTTGGAAACCGCGGGTAATCAAATGGAATTCGCGTTATTTTCACCTGTTAAAGGAACAATTTCAGAAAAATACAATCTAAAAAGCAGGCATTATGCCGTGGATGTAGTAGTTGCTAACAATGCTCCAGTAAAGGCAGCAGCAGATGGCAGGGTGATCTTTTCAGAGTGGAGTGCAGCAACAGGCCACGTGATTATTATTGAACATAACTACGGTCTAATTACAGTATATAAACATAATTCCTCCCTTACCAAAGAGCAGGGCGATTTTGTGAGCTCCGGTGAAGTAATTGCCCTTGCGGGCTCTTCCGGTGAGTTAAGTACCGGACCGCATCTTCATTTTGAGTTATGGAAGGATGGAAACCCAGTAAATCCATCAGATTATATTGATTTTGAATAAACGCATATGTCTATAAAAACCTTTTCGGCAAAAATATTTGCCAATTACATTTGTCTCAAAATTGACAAATGGGCATCACAGCCGGAAGAAGTTCAAAAAAGCGTCTTTGAACACCTGCTCAAAAAGGCTGAAAATACGCTGTTTGGGAAAGATCACGATTTTAAAAATATAAAAAATTACCAGGATTTTGCCAGAAAAGTCCCAATCAGGGATTATGAGGAGCTTAAGCCTTATGTTGATAAAATGGTTTCCGGAGAGCCAGATATATTATGGCCTGGAAAACCCTTGTATTATGCAAAAACCTCGGGAACAACCAGTGGTGCAAAATATATTCCGCTCACCAAGGAATCAATGCCAACGCACATAAATGCAGCTAGAAATGCTATTTTATGTTATATCAAGGATACGGGCAATGCGGAATTTGTAGATGGCAAAATGATCTTTTTGCAGGGAAGCCCCAAATTAGCGGATAAGAATGGCGTTAAGCTTGGCCGACTTTCTGGAATTGTAGCGCATTATGTCCCTGGATATCTTCAAAAAAACAACATGCCCAGTATGAAAACCAATTGTATTGATGATTGGGAAACTAAAATTGATGCGATTGTAGAGGAGACAAAGAATCAGGATATGACCGTGATAAGCGGAATCCCCTCTTGGGTTCAGATGTATTTTGAAGAGTTGCGTGAAAATACAGGTAAAAAGGTAGGCGATTTATTCAAAAATTTTAACTTGTTTATTTACGGAGGTGTTAATTATGAACCTTACAGGGCAAAATTTGAGAATCTAATCGGAAGAAAAGTTGACAGTATAGAATTATATCCGGCCTCTGAAGGCTTTTTTGCCTTTCAGGACAAGCAAAATGAAAAGGGAATGTTGCTATTGTTGAATTCTGGCATTTTTTACGAATTTGTACAAGCTGAAGAATTTTTTGACGAGAACCCAAAGCGTCTTACAATTGGAGAAGTTGAAGCTGGAGTAAATTATGTGATGATAATTTCTACCAATGCAGGATTGTGGGCCTATAATCTGGGGGATACAATTCAGTTTACTTCCTTGAAGCCGTATCGTGTGATAGTTTCGGGAAGAATCAAACATTTTATTTCAGCATTTGGAGAGCATGTCATAGCAAAAGAGGTGGAACAAGCAATGAAGGTAGCTACCGAACAAACCAGTGCAAGAATCACTGAATTTACAGTAGCGCCTCAAATTACTCCGGAAGGTGAAGAATTGCCATTTCACGAATGGTTTGTGGAATTTGAAAAGGAACCTGTCAATATGCAGGAATTTATAACGATATTGGACAAATCGCTTCAGCAACAAAATTCGTATTATTTCGATTTAATTAAGGGGAAGATTCTTCAACATTTAAAGATTAATAAAATACCAGTTAACGGATTTCAGCAATACATGAAATCAATAGGAAAGTTGGGAGGACAAAATAAACTCCCTAGATTATCCAACGATCGGAAAATAGCCGAAATACTTGAAAAAATTAAAACTCAGTAGAAGAGAATGGGAAAGATAAAATTAATGGGAAGAACCCGCGCACAGGAAAGCACAAATGCAATAGAGCGCATGTATATAACAATGCGCCATTTGTTTAACCGTGGCTTCTATAAACCTATGGGCGTATCGGGCGAAACCTTGCGAGAATCACTTCTATCTCTTAGACCTGAAATATATGGTTCCATAGCAGAGGAAAAGGTAGAACTCAACGGACTTTTATATGTAATAGACAGACTTCCAAAAGGAATTGAAGAGTGCACCTTTATTAACTTAACAAGTGAAGAAGGCTATGCCAATTCACATTTTAAACCTATAATACCTCCAAAGAGAAGAAGAAATTGTTACCGCATAGATGAAGAGCAAATGAATATTGAAGTTACAAGAGGACGATCGGAAATTTATGACATCCTAACTCATCTAACCTTTTTATTTATGGAGTCGCATAAGATTATGCGCAAAATTATTACAGATGAAGTAGGCAATTATTCACGGGACTGGAACAAGCTTGAAGAAGCTGTTTTAAAGAAGAAACTTAGCCAGGAAGAGCGTGAAATAGCACTTTCTCATGCAACCAATATTTTGGGAAGAACCTTTAAGGAGGTTTCTTCTATTTATCCAAAATTTATGCTTTCTGAAAAAGAGGATCGATTTTTACATATAATCTATTGGCTTGGAAAGTTGGCAATTGATGAAACCTTGAATAATAATAAGCGTATTGTGAATTTTAGTCCGGTTCTCAGGGAGCGTCTTGGACATCATATTTACGGTGAAATTTGGGCAGATTCTATCAAGCAACAATTGTTGGAAAACAATTTAATGCATCGGCCAATCCATATTATTAGCGCAAATATGCACTCTGTTATGAATGCTTTGTTTGCCCCAAACGCCTTAAAAGTGGAATCCAAGAATAAGGATCCAATGAGTATCTATGAGGAACTAAGCAGCAGTGGCAATGGGAAACTGCAAAACAAAGTTATGAAATTGGCCTTGGAAAACGGAATGAAATTTATCGAAGATACAAGTGGAACAAATATCGATATACAAATTTTTGATACAGCCAAACTCAAAAATGGCTTCAGAAATCTCAAATTTAATGATAAAACGGAAGAGGAAAAACCAGTTATAGTGGTTATGGATTACGCATTTGGGGAACAGGCCTACGAAACTTTGGAAGAATTGCTGAAACCTTACACTTTTGAAAAAAGCGAAATCCATTTAAATGTTGTGTCCATCTCAATCATGGGAAAAGCCGGGATTCTGGATGGTGGGAAAGGGGATATTATGATTCCATCGGCCCATTTATTTGAAGGAACGGCAGACAATTATCCTTTTTACAATGAACTCCAGAAATCTGATTTAGATAACAATGGAATAAATGTAGTAGATGGCACGATGATTACCGTATTAGGAACTTCCTTGCAAAACAAAGATATTTTGAAATTTTTCCAGCAATCTACATGGAACGTAGTTGGTCTTGAAATGGAAGGTGCCCATTACCAAAAAGCAATTCAGGCGGCATCGAGGTTACGCGGCAATATTAGTGAAAATGTAAAAGTGAGATATGCTTATTATGCCTCAGATAATCCGCTGGAATCAGGAAGCACCTTGGCTTCTGGAGGTTTGGGAGCCGCTGGAGTAAAACCTACCTATTTGATCACCGAAAAAATTCTGGAACAAATATTTAACTCATAAAAGAACTATGCAATTTCATAAAACACCTTTACAAGATTGTTTATTAATTATTCCGGAAGTTTTCAAAGATCATCGGGGTGTATTTCTGGAGAGTTTTCATAAGAGGAAATTTTTTGAAGCCACGGGAATCGAATCTGAATTTGTACAGGATAACCAATCTGTTTCAAAACGAGGTGTTTTAAGGGGTCTCCATTTTCAGGTAGGAGAATTTTCCCAGAGCAAACTTGTTCAGGTAACTCATGGCGAGGTTATGGATGTGGTGGTAGATTTGAGGCCGGATTCACCTACATTTAAAAAAACCTACCAAATTATTTTGAACGATCAAAACCATCATCAGTTATATGTTCCACAAGGTTTTGGACACGGATTTTTAACCCTTTCCGAGACATCTGTTTTCACATACAAATGTGACAGGTTTTATTCCCCTGGAACAGAATCCGGAATTATATTTAACGATCCGGACCTTGCCATAGATTGGAATTTCCCGGAAGAGGATTTTATTCTTTCTGAGAAAGACACTAAATTGCCTACTTTAAAACACTTATTTTGATGAAAACGATATTGGTAACTGGTGCATCTGGCCAATTGGGGAAGTGTTTTCAGAATCTGGCAATTCGGGAAGAAAGTATAGAATGGCTTTTTATGGATTCATCGAATTTGGATATTACTTCAAATCGGGATCTAATCGAATTCTTTAAAAGTAGAAGAATCTCTTATTGCATAAATTGCGCAGCCTACACAAATGTTGAAAAAGCAGAATCTGATCAGGAAAAAGCATTTGAAATAAATGCCGAAGCAGTTAAAAATCTGGCTGAAATTTGCAAAAAAAATCATACAGTACTTATTCATTTTTCTACTGATTATGTTTTTGATGGGACATCAAAAGTTGCTTATTCTGAATCTGATCCTACCAATCCTATCAATGTTTATGGAGCTTCTAAACTAAAGGGCGAAAATTATATTCAGGATGTTTTACCGGACTATTATATTTTCAGGACTTCGTGGTTGTATTCTGAATTTGGTCATAATTTTTTCAAGACCATTTTAAACAAAGCTGCAGAAAAAGCAACATTGAATATTACAACTGCCCAAACTGGAACTCCTACCAATGCAAATCATTTAGCCCAATGGGTTTTAATGTTGATAAAAGAAAAAAATACTAATTTTGGATTATATCATTTCAGTAATTCTGGCGAAACTACCTGGTATGGATTTGCAGAGGAAATTTTAAAAGTCTCCGGAAATTTGAATAATGTCCAGCTAAACATGGATAATTCTTATAAAACAATAGCGGCCAGACCAGATTACAGTGTGCTGGATAAAACCAAGCTTTTAGAAGTCTTTAAAGAACCTTTAAAAACGTGGTCAGATGCTGTATGGGAAGTTTATAAAAGCATTAATTAGAAATGATGAATTAAAAATTCAATAACTTTTAGAATTTAAAATATAAATTTTACTATGTCAAAAAGGATATTGATTACAGGAGCTGCCGGTTTTTTGGGATCTCATTTATGTGAAAGGTTTCTTAAAGAAGGCTTTCACGTTATAGGAATGGACAATCTCATAACGGGTGACATGAAAAATATAGATCATCTTCTAAAAAGGGATGAGTTTGAATTCTTTCATTACGATGTTACCAATTTTGTCCATGTTTCTGGAAAACTGGACTATATTTTACATTTTGCATCTCCGGCAAGTCCTATAGACTATTTAAAAATTCCAATTCAAACTCTAAAAGTAAGTTCCATTGGGATATTTCATTTACTTGGATTGGCGAAAGAAAAAAATGCACGAATCCTTATCGCCTCAACATCTGAAGTTTATGGAGATCCATTGGTTCATCCACAAAGTGAGGATTATTACGGAAATGTAAATACCATTGGTCCTCGTGGCGTTTATGATGAAGCCAAACGATTCCAGGAATCCATGACTATGGCTTACCATAGATTTCACGGCCTGGAAACCAGGATTGCACGTATTTTTAATACATACGGACCAAGAATGCGATTAAATGATGGAAGAGTGATCCCTGCGTTTATTGGGCAAGCGCTTCGGGGGGAAGATCTCACTGTTTTTGGTGACGGTTCTCAAACACGCTCTTTTTGTTATGTGGACGATCAGGTTGAAGGAATTTACCGCTTATTACTTAGCGATTACAGCGAACCTGTGAACATTGGAAACCCGGATGAAATTACTATCAAACAATTTGCAGAGGAAATTATAAAGTTGACTAATTCCGATCAAAAAATTATTTATAAGTCTCTTCCAGAAGACGATCCTTTAAAGCGCCAACCGGATATTACAAGGGCTAGGGAAATTCTTGGATGGGAACCCAAAGTTTCCCGATCTGAAGGAATGAAAATCTCCTACGATTATTTTAAAAGCCTGAGCCAGGAAAATTTATTTAAAAGCGAACACAAAGATTTTAAAAAGCACATAAAACGGTAAATCTTCCTCTTATGAAAGATTCCCCCTTAGTTTCAGTAATTATGCCCGCTTTTAATTCGGCAGAATTTATCGTTGCTGCAATTGAATCAGTTCAAAAACAAACTTATTTAAATTGGGAATTATTAGTGATAGATGATGCTTCAAATGATTTAACTGTTGCATCAGTTCAAAATTTTGCCAGTTCAGATTCACGTATAAAATTATTGAAAAATCAGAAAAACCTTGGAGCAGGAGCTTCCAGGAATACTGGTATTAATGTCGCAAATGGATCATTTATCTCTTTTTTGGATGCTGATGATTTATGGATGTCTGAAAAACTTGATGTTCAGGTAAATTTTATGTTGAAAAATAATTTAGCAATGAGCTTTTCCAGCTATCGGCTGATGACTGAAAAAGGCGAAATACTTTCGGAAATTGTGGAAGCTTTACCGAAATTGAGTTATAAAAAATTATTGAAATCCAACTACGTTGGAAATCTCACCGGAATGTATAAGGCTGATAAAATTGGTAAAATATATAGCCCATTACTTCGAAAAAGACAAGATTGGGGATTATGGCTTTCGGTTTTGAAAAAAGCTGGTTCCGCTAGCGGAATTGAACAACCTTTGGCGTGTTACAGGCTTCGAAATAAATCGATTTCACACAAGAAAACGGCACTTTTAAAATATAACTTTCAAATTTATAACAAGGTATTAGATTTTAGCTTTCTGAAAAGCTGCAAATATATGTCTCGCTTTTTATGGGAACATTTTATGATTAAAACCAAACAGGCTAAAACCCTAAACCAGTGAAGTAAATTGTTTCAACTTCCCACTCTTGTTTCTTATCAGTTCTGATTTTCGGTCGATTTCCACGTTGAGGTTTTTACCTACAAATATTTTTATGGCACTCAAAATTTTATGGACCTGTGACGCAGAAAATTCGTGGTCACTCACATATTCAATTTTAAAACGATCAATATGCGTCTGGATAATTACAAATTCTTTTATACTTCCTGCGTCCTCAATTATAGATTTGGTCACATAATAAAAAGTGAGTCCGGGCACTACTTTCCCATCGGCAAGTATTGCCACATCATTGGTTCTTCCAATTAATTTCTTAAGAATTGGTCTTTTTAATGTACTGTTTATTGAGAGTGTTCCTGTATCCCCAATATCGTAACGAATCATAGGATGCGCCTTATTGTAAAGAGAAGTAACAACAATGCGTCCTTCCTCACCATAAGGCAAGATGTGGTTCTCATCATCTAAAATTTCCACAAACAAATCTTCAGAATTTACCTGCCATTCCTCGTTTGATTTTTCAAAAGCGATTAAACCAACCTCACTTGCACCGTACTCATTAATCACTGGAACACCGAACGCAGTTTCTATGAGATTTTTGTCATTTTCAAAAAGTTTTTCGGAAGTGACTATACACACTTTTAAATTAGGGCAAATATCGGTTAAAACAAGTTTGCGTTTTTCGAGATATTTTGCAAAAAGCACTATGGAACTTGTATAACCGTTGATGTAATCAAAATTGGATTTTTTAAAACTATCTAAAAAGCCTTCCAACTTTTGATCGCTTAAATCGAAAATATTAAATCTTCGCCTCAGGCTAATCCGGTCCTTAAAACGTTCAACCAAATTGCCATATAAATCCAGCGGAATTCCATAAAAACGTGCTTGAAGTGACTTGTTTAGATCAATTCCTATCCAATTATAACGATCTATAAACTCAGCCCAGGTGAGGGCGTGACAAAAGCGGTCTTTGGCAAATATAAACGGATGCCCACTGGAGCCGGAGGTTTTCCCAACATAGATCTTCCTTTTACTATATCCTTCGCTCAATCGTTCCTTTAACGGGCGCTGCAAGTCAGATTTTTGCATAACTGGAACCTTCTCCCAACTTGTGAAATAGTTGTTACCAAAAAAATCGCGGTAATAGGAATTATGGGTCAGATGAAACTGAACTATTGCTTTTTTTTGATTTTCAAGATAACTTTGGTAATCACAGTCCGGGATATTCTGTATTTTTCGCAATAGTTTTTGCGCCCTGTTAATAGGGTATTTGTTGAGCTGCAGGGAGATTTTAAACCAGTTCAAAAATTAAAATAGTTTTATTTTATCAGAAAATATTAGTGCTACAATTTACAAACAATTATTTTTGACACAAGAACATTAAATAACTTCTATATGAATATTTTAATATTGGGTGCTGGTGGGCGTGAACACGCTTTTGCTCACAAAATTTTAGAGAGTAAACATTGCCAAAAGCTATTTGTAGCCCCTGGAAACGCAGGAACCGCTCAAATAGCAGAAAATATTGATTTAAAGGTAACTGATTTTGAAGCGATCAAAGCTTTTGTATTAAAAGAAAATATCAATATGGTTTTAGTGGGACCGGAAGATCCTCTTGTTCTGGGAATTTATGATTTCTTCACCGAAGATCCACAGCTTAAAGATGTGGCGTTAATTGGCCCTTCCGAACGCGGAGCTTTATTAGAAGGAAGTAAAGAGCGCGCCAAAGAATTTATGTATCTGCACAACATTCCAACAGCAGCTTACGAATGCTTTTCTGCAATAAGTTTAAATGCCGGAAAGGCTTTTTTGGAAACCCTTAAACCTCCATATGTTTTAAAGGCAGATGGCCTGGCGGGTGGAAAAGGTGTATTGATTATTGAAGATTTGGCCGAAGCTCAGGAAGAACTTGGGCATATGCTGTTGGATAAAAAATTTGGAGATGCAGGGCGGAAAGTGGTGATAGAAGAATTTTTAGACGGAATTGAGTTGAGTGTTTTTGTATTAACCGATGGGAAACACTATAAAATCCTGCCAACAGCCAAGGATTATAAGCGCATTGGCGAGGGAAATACAGGCCTTAACACCGGTGGAATGGGCGCAATTTCGCCAGTTCCCTTTGCAGATAAAGCATTGATGGATAAAATTGAAGAACGTATTGTAAAGCCAACAATTAAAGGTTTACAAGATGAAAAGATAGAATATAAGGGTTTTATTTTTATAGGAGTTATAAAAGTAAGAAATGAACCCTATGTTATTGAATATAATGTTAGAATGGGTGATCCCGAAACTGAAGTTGTTTTACCGAGAATAAAATCTGATTTTTTGGATTTGCTGATAAAAGTATCACAGCAAAAATTAAACAAGGCAACATTGCACATTGATGATCAAAGTGCAGCTACGGTGATGTTAACATCTGGAGGTTATCCGGAAGTTTACGAGAAAGGAAAGGAAATTACCGGAATTGATGCCGTTGATGGATCCATAATTTTTCACGCCGGAACGGCCCAAGAAGACGGGAAATTTATAACAAATGGTGGCCGGGTAATAACGGTTACTTCTATGGGAAAAGATTATAAAGAAGCACTAAAAAAATCTTATCAAAATATAGAAAATCTACATTTCGATAAGATGTATTATAGAAAAGATCTGGGATTTGATTTATCCTAAGAACGAATGTGCAGTTGGATCGCGGTCCTCTTCGTCATTATCATTGTATTTTTTAAGTTGCAACATCCAGTATATAAATGCTGAAAAGCCGACAACAAGAAAAATCCAATTCAAAAAATTGGCTGCAAACCAAGAGGTTAATTGTAACTGCCTAAGCGCATCGTAAGGAACAAACAAAACATGTTCAAAAAGCCAGGCAATTCCTTCAAATATATCTTTCATTGTATAACTTTGTTATATTAGGACACAAAAATATAAAAAACAATAATGCTAACAAGCTTTTTTAGCAAATCAAAACCTATTAATTTTATTGCTGTCATTTTATTTATGACGGTATTTTTTATAATAGCCAATTTTCAAGAATTCTTATCTTCATTTAGTTTACTACTTCTCGCGGAAAAAATTGGAGTTCTTTTAGCATTTTTGCTCAGTGTTGTCATATTGGATTTCATTGCAAAAAAAAATGATCTCACGCTTCGCAGCGCCTATAAAATCATAATTTTTGCGATATTTTCAGTTTCGTTTTGGGCTATTTTAAAGGATAATCAAATAATTGTGGCTAACATTTGCGTTTTATTTGCCCTGAGAAGAATTATAAGTTTAAAAACACAAAAGGAAACTTCCAAGAAAATTTTTGATGCAACATTTTGGGTTTGTATTGCATCCCTATTCTATTTTTGGGCGATTTTGTTTTTATTCATCGTTTACGCGGGAATTTTGTTGCAGGCGGCCAATTATTTCAAAAATTGGCTAATACCCATAATTGCTTTTTTCGCAGTTTTTTCCCTTGTCACAGGTTTTCGACTCATTTTTAACGATCAATTTTACACTTTTTCTGCCTGGTTTCAGGAAAGCAGTTTTAAGTTTGAGCATTATCAGAATCCCAAAATATTGTTTCCGTTAAGTGTGATTTTGGCATTGGCCTTATGGACACTTTTCTTTTATCTAAAATTGTTCAAAAAAGCCAATATTAATTCAAGGCCAACCTATTTTTTGGTCTTTCTCACTTTGGCAGTCTCTGTTGGAGTGAGCCTATTTTCCCCTGTAAAAAACGGAAGTGAATTGCTCTTCTTCTTTGTGCCTTTATCCATAATCATTTCCAATTATTTTGAGAGCAAGGAAGAAGGAGTATTTAAGGAAATTCTGTTGATAGGACTTGTTTTAATGCCAATCTTGATCCCCATTTTTCTTTAGAAGTTGGAATTTGGGCTCTTCAGTATGTGAACAGAATAAAGTCTTTTTTAAGTATCATAATTAAACTTTTGCAGATCTGCTTTTTTCTAACATTTTTGGTCTTGTTTCTTGGCTCTTTTCTCTTGTTTCCTTTTTAGTATTATTTCTTGTCTCTTGGCTCATTTTTTAGTAGGAGAACATAATTAAAAGCTTATATTATAAGTAGTTATAATTTACTTCAGGATGAAAAATTTCGATATAATCAGTATTGAGGAAGAATTAAAAAAATGTCTGGACAATCCTTATGAATGGGGAAGGAAACAAAATGATGTCTGGGATAAGAAATCGAATTTTATCTATGAAATTAAGGATTATGAAACTTTGAAAATGAAAATTTCTGAGGTTTCCAAAAACAATGATCTTAATAAACTTGATTTTTGTAATTACAGTAGCAATCGATGGTACAACTTTTGGAGCGCGATGGCAGTGGAGCAAATTTTTACTCAGATTGAAGGAATTCAGGCTAACATTAATTCAAAAAACAGGCTTATTGATTTTAATTTCTTCGGAATTGATTTTGACCACAAAACCAGCGTATTTCCATATGGCTTTGGTCAGAAATTGGAATTTGCGCAAAAAGATCCAGAAAAATTGATTGACTGGTTATATAAAAATCAAAGCGTACAACAGCGGCAACATTTTGAAAACAGATTGTTTCTGATCGTTTATTCTAAAAAAGGCCAACATTGGAAATTAAAGGCCGAAATTTCCTGGTTAAAGCTGATCATTGAAAAATATGTTGCTACTTTTGAAAATTCTCAATTAAAAAGATTTGATTTTCATCCGGGAAAAAGAACTTTTTCTGATATTATCTGGGCAATTAAATGAATTATATAGGTTCTAAAAACAAACTCGCCAATTTTATAAAATCCAATGTGGAATCGGTAGTTTCGGAGAATTTGAGCGATAAAGTATTTTGCGATCTCTTTGCCGGTACAGGCATCGTGGGCAGGAGTTTTAAAACTTCGGTAAAAACGGTGATCGCCAACGATGTTGAATTCTACAGTTATATTTTGCTCCAAAACTATATTGGAAACCATCAATCTCAGGATTTCGAAATTTATTTAAAGAAGTTGAACAATTTAAAAGGGCACAAAGGATTTGTCTTTGAAAATTATTCGGAAGGAGGAAAAGCAGGAAGACTTTATTTTTCAACTGAAAATGGACAAAAGATTGATGCTGTGAGAATTCAGATCGAAACCTGGAAAGATTCAGCAGAAATTACTACTGATCTGTATTACTTTCTGCTTGCATCATTGATAGAAAGTGCAGATAAAGTGGCGAATACGGCATCGGTTTATGGAGCATATTTAAAGAAGATAAAAACTTCCGCAGCAAAAAAAATACGTATTAGGGCTGCTGTTTTTGAAATTACAGAAAATTCTCATCAGGTTTTTCACAAAGACGCCAACCAATTAATTAAAGAAATTCAGGGGGATATCCTTTATTTGGATCCCCCATACAATGCCCGGCAATATGGCGCCAATTACCATTTGTTGAATACCATTGCAAAATATGATACCTTTGTACCTAACGGAAAAACGGGGTTGCGGGAGTATTATCGCTCGTCTTACTGCAAAACCGGAGAGGTTAAAACATCTTTTGAAATGTTGATTAAAAGCGCCAATTTCAAATACATTTTTTTAAGTTATAACAACGAAGGATTGATGCCTGCAGTTGAGATAAAACAAATTATGCAGCAGTTTGGGAAATATGATCTCGCAACAATAGACTATCAGCGCTTTAAAGCCGATAAAACAGAAAGCCGGAATCATACAGCCTCTGCAACCACAGAATTTTTACACATTTTAGAAAAAAATCAATAGCATGTTTTCAGATAAAGCAAACAAAATTTTTCAGGCAGTAATTAAAAAATATCACGAAATTAATACTGTGGACCAGCCTTTTAAAAACCCATACGATAAAACTTCAGATCTTATTGAACATTTGTTGTATCGCAAATGCTGGATAGATACGGTTCAATGGCATTATGAAGATATTATAAGAGATCCAAATATTGATCCGGTTTCAGCTATAAAACTCAAAAGACAAATTGATGCCTCCAACCAGGATAGAACCGATATGGTCGAATTTATTGACAGCTATTTTCTTGAGAAATTTAAAGCTGTAAGGGCAAAAACAAATGCTACCATCAATTCCGAAAGTCCGGCCTGGGCAGTAGACAGACTTTCCATATTGGCGCTAAAAATTTACCATATGGAAGAAGAGGCCAACAGGAGTGACGCCTCACAGGAACATCGAATTAAATGTCAATCGAAACTTGATGTTTTGCTTGAACAACGCATAGATCTTTCCGGGGCGATTGATCAATTGCTGAAAGATATTGAAAACGGGGATAAATTTATGAAGGTTTACAAACAGATGAAGATGTACAACGATGAAGAATTGAATCCGGTTTTGAGAAATAAATAACAGGAATGACGGTCAAAGCCTCTAAAACTGAAAATTTCTTCAACTCTTTGGGGAAGACCTCAAAGTCAGAAAGGGCAGCACATATTCTTGTTATCCGACTCTCGGCATTGGGAGATGTGGCAATGATGACGCCGGTTTTACGCGTTCTTGTTTCTACATATCCAAATCTAAAAATAACCGTGCTTACCCGTGCTTTTTTTGCCCCACTTTTAAAGGACATTCAAAATGTAGAAGTTTTTGCAGCCGATATCAAAGGCAGACACCGTGGAATTTTTGGGTTGTACCAGCTCGCAAAAGAATTGAGGGATCTTGGAATAAATGCAGTAGCCGATCTTCACAACGTACTGCGCAGCAACATTTTGAAAACTGTTTTTTCTTTTTATGGAATTCCGGTCAAACAACTTGATAAAGGAAGAGCAGAAAAAAAGTCACTCACTTCCGAGAAAGACAAGATTTTTAAGCCGCTAAAATCCACTCACCAACGTTATGCCGATGTCTTCGCAGATTTGGGTTACCCGATAGATTTAAAAAATCACCAATATCCACTAAAAAAAATACTTTCTTCTGAAATAATTAATATTACAGGAACAAAATCCCAAAAATGGTTGGGTGTAGCTCCTTTTGCGCAGCACGATTCTAAGGTATATCCGCTAGATTTGATGCAGGAAGTCCTCGATAAGCTGAATAAAAGTGGGGAACTGAAAATTTTTCTTTTTGGTGGAGGAAAAGGTGAAACCGAAAAACTGGCAGAATTGGCTTCCAAATATGAGACTGTTATTTCCATTGCAGGAAAGCTGAAGTTTGAGGAGGAACTTGCGCTTATCTCCAACTTAGATGTTATGTTGTCTATGGATAGTGGGAATGCACATTTGGCCGCAATGTATGGAGTTCAGGTAATCACTCTTTGGGGAGTAACTCATCCGTATGCAGGTTTTCAGGCTTTTGATCAGCCCATGGAAAATTGCATTTTACCCGATCTTCAAAAATACCCAAAAATCCCAACTTCCGTTTATGGAAATATTGTTCCGGATGGCTATGAAGATGTTATGAGAAGTATTCCACCCGAAAAAGTAATAGAAAAAATTCCCCCCAGCCCCCATAGGGGGAGTTAAGAGCCCCCCAACCCCCGAAGGGGGAGTAAAAAACATACTAGAATTATTAGAAGTAAAAGAATTCTAAGTTTAGAGATTAAGGTGACTTAATAGTCTTTCATCTATTTTCTAAATTTTTTAGTCTGGTGATAGGATCCTCATATATTTCAAACCCCGAATAAGGGGAACTTCGAAAAATTATTCAAAAGAAGAAACATTCCCCCTTCGAGGGTTAGGGATTATACATCGTCATAATCCACAGTTAAGGTAGGAGTTGTAGGTTGTGCCTGACAGGTTAAAATTAAACCTTCTGCAATTTCACTATCGGTTAAAATTTGATTTTTACGCATTTCAGCCTTGCCTTCTTTAATTCTTGCAATGCAACTGCTGCATATGCCTCCCTGGCAGGAATAAGGAACATCTAAATCGTGATCTAAGGCTACTTCCAACACGGTTTTCTTTTTGTCCATTGAAAAAGTCAACTCTTCATCATCCACCATGATGGTCAGTTTGGTTTCTCCTTCAACATTTATGTCCTTTGCCCCGCTATCCTTTATAGTAAACAATTCAAATAAAATGTTTTCTTCATGAATGCCTTTTTCTTTAAGTATGTCGGTCACATTTTCAATCATTTCCTCCGGGCCACATAAATAATAGGATTTAAATTCGGTATCATTAAACTTATTTTCAAGAACATAATTTACGGTGCTCTTTTCAATCCTTCCAAATTGAGAATTATCTTCGCGAGTACGGCTATATATAAATTCAATAAAAAGCCTATCAGCATATTTTATCTCAAGTTCCAACAACTCTTTATAAAATATAGTTTCCTCAAGTGATCTGTTTCCGTATACAAGAACAAATTTGCTTTCTGGTTCCTGAGATAATATTGATTTAATAATTGACATTACTGGGGTTATTCCACTTCCTACTGCAAAGGCGACATAATTTTGTGAAATGGAGCCAGGTTCAAATATAAATTTGCCTTCAGGTGGGTGCACTTCCAATACATCACCTGCTTTTAATTTGTTGTTTGCCAAGGCTGAAAAGCTTCCATTGGGAACTTCTTTAACCGTTACCTTAAATTCACCGCTATTAGGTGCGGAACATAAAGAATATGCCCTTCTAATCTCTTTTCCCTCATACGGAATTCTCAACGTAGTATATTGCCCAGCTTTATAGGAAAATTTATCTTGCAATTCCGAGGGAATTTCAAAAGATAAACTCACAGCTTGTGGGGTTTCACGTATAATTTCCTTTATCTTTAAAGCATAAAATGCATTCATGTTATAATGTTTGACTGCAAAAATACAAAGACTGTAGTTTTTATATTGAAACAATTCAGTAAATTTCAACACCCGTAATAAAACCCCTAAAATGTTTAAGCGTTTAATCTCTCTTGAATGGAAAGCTTTCATCAGATCGGCCAGTGTAGGAAAGAGCATCGGACTAAAAATTCTAATGGCTTTCCTGGGACTTTATTTTACCCTTACCTTTTTAATGATCGGAGTAGGACTTTATCCACTTATTCATGAATATTTTCCGGTAGAAGGACCCATTTATGTCGTCAACCGATTTTTGATATTATGGCTTTTGGCTGAACTTTCCTATAGATTTTTACTTCAAACCCTGCCAGTGCTCGACATTAAACCACTTTTGATTCTGCCTATCAGGAAAAGAAAAGTGGTCAATTTTGTACTCCTAAAATCCTTGTATTCATTTTTCAACTTTCTGCCTCTTCTCATAATTATTCCTTTCGGAATATTTAATATTTATAAAAACGAATTTCCTGTAAGCTCCATTTTAGCGTGGATGATAGCAACGATTAGTTTAAGCCTTTCTGTAAACTTTGCCAATTTCATTATCAAAAAGCGGTTTACAGATAATTTAAAGGCTTTGATCCCGGTTATGTTGATTATAGTTATTATGATCTTTCTGGAATTTTTTAAAATATTTGAGATCAGCTTCTGGTTTGGGAGAGGTTTAAATCAAATTCTTACTTACCCATTTTTAGCAATTATTCCAGTGATCTTGTTGCTGATATTATATAAATGGAACCAGAAAGATCTGGAAAACAAATTTTACCTGGATGCTACTTTAAATAAAAACGGAAAGAGTGCGGACACAAAAGAATTTTTATGGACCAGACGTTTTGGTGAACTTGCACCCTATTTACAACTGGATTTAAAGCTGATTTGGCGAAATAAACGACCCAAAACTGCCATTTATATGTCATTGCTATTACTTGGATACGGATTGATATTTTATACCCAGGATACTTATCAGGAGATGCCGAGCTTTTTTGTGTTTGTAGGAGTTTTCATGACGGGAATTTTTATGATGAATTTCGGACAGTTTGTTCCAGCTTGGGATGCCAGTTATTATCCCTTAATTATGTCGCAAAATATTCCTTTGGATAAATATTTAAATGCAAAGGCAGGTCTGATTACATTTAGCGTGGTGGTTTTGGCGATTTTAAGCACGCCTTATGTCTATTTTGGATGGAGAATTTTTGCTTTGAATCTCGTTTGTGCAGTCTACAATATCGGGATAAATATCCCCCTTCTTTTATACGCGGGATCTTTCAATAAAAAGCGCATCGATCTTGATAAAAGTCCGTTTATGAATTATCAGGGAACTGGGGCAGCCCAGTGGTTAGTGGGAATTCCACTTATGGCATTGCCGGTTTTATTATTTTGGACTGTGTATAAGCTTAGTTCCTATGAAGGCGCTATGCTTTTTTTATTGTCTTTAGGTTTGATAGGTGCGCTGATGCGAAATCGGGCTATAAATTTTATTGCTCAGGTTTACAAACGAAAAAAATATGCAATGATCGAAGGATTTCGGCAAAAAGATACCTAATGATTTATATTTATCGGAAAAAAGTTAGAAGTACGAAGTTAGAAGTATTTAGGATTTCGACAAATCGTTCTTCTTCCTTTAATGTAGAGTAAAACTGATCGAAAAGGAGCCTTGGAGAGTAGAAAAACGGAAGTTAGAAGTTCTTTCTAGGTATGTTTAAAAAAGTGAATCTGGAGTTTTAAATTTGGAATGCAGTTGGACAAATCCTTCATTTCACTTGGATGAAACCGAAATTCGAGGCGAGTATTAATATTTACAAGAATAAAAATCAAGAAATGATAACTGCAACAAATCTCACGAAAGTATATAGCGGCACAACAGTTTTAAACATAGAACATCTTGATATTCCCACCGGCCAAGTTTTTGGACTTGTAGGCAATAATGGTGCAGGAAAAACAACTTTTTTCAGCCTTCTTCTGGATTTAATCCAACCTACAACTGGCTCCATTTTTAACAATGAGATCACCATTGGCCAAAGCGAATCCTGGAAATCTTTTACATCCTCATTTATAGATGAAAGTTTTTTAATTGGGTATCTCAAACCGGAGGAATATTTTTATTTTATTGGTGACTTAAGAAATCAAAATCAGGCTGATGTCAATGCATTTTTAACAAACTTCGAGGATTTTTTCCATGATGAAATTTTGGGAAAGCGAAAATATTTACGCGATCTTTCTAAAGGAAATCAAAAGAAAGTAGGAATTGTGGCTGCTCTTATTGGAAACCCCAAACTGGTTATCCTCGATGAGCCTTTCGCCAATCTGGATCCTACAACTCAAATCAGATTTAAAAAGATCATAAAGGATTTAACGGAAAACGGTGACACTACTTTTTTAATTTCAAGTCATGACCTAATTCACATTACCGGGGTTTGTGAGCGAATAGTTGTCATGGACAAAGGAGTTTTGGTAAAGGATATTATTACCTCAGAAGCAACCTTACAAGAACTGGAAGCCTATTTTTCCGAAGAACATATTTTAGGGCAATAGTGGTTTCCATAACGAAGAGGGATCATATATTCCACAGTTGCAAAAAGAAACGTAATTTAGCACACTAAAACCTAACCGAAACAGTTATTTATTGTACTAGAAACGTAATAATTTTGAATAAAGCTTTCTTCGGCATTCTATGTCTTGTCTTGATGATTTTTGTTTCCGGATGTTCCAGAAAAAAGGACAAATTCATCAATAGGAATTGGCACGCGGTAACATCGCAATACAACACACTATACAATGGAGATGTTGCCCTGACTTTGGGTAAAAACCAGATAGCGGAAACTTACAGCGAAAATTTTTGGGAGATATTGCCGGTGGAGAGAATGCAGATTTCAGAAGAAATTATGCTTCCAGGAGCTGCCAGAAACGAATATTTTAAAACTGCTGAAGAAAAGGCGACCAAAGCCATACAGCGTCATTCGATGTTGATTGATGGGAGAGAGAAAAATCCGCAAATAGATGAGGCTTATTTACTTCTTGGAAAGGCGAGGTATTTTGATCAACGCTTTATTCCGGCGCTGGAAGCTTTTAATTATATTCTTCATAAATATCCAGCCAGTAATACCATTAATTATGCGCAAATTTGGAGAGAAAAAACAAATATTAGATTAGAGAATAATAAGCTTGCCGTTAAAAACCTGAAAAGGATACTTGAAGCGGAAACCTTGAATAATCAGGATCGTGCCGATGCAAATGCGATGTTGGCTCAAGCTTATATAAATACCGATTTCGCAGATAGTGCCATAGCGCCAATAAAGACGGCTGCTCACTACACTAAAAATGACGATGAAAAAGGCCGCTATCATTTTATTGAAGGACAGTTGTATGATCGATTAAAAATGCGCGACAGCGCTAATCTGGCCTTTGACAAAGTCATAGAATTAAATCGAAAAACGCCTCGCGAATATTTGATTAATGCTTATCTGGGAAAGGCGAGAAATTTTAATTTTTCTGAACAGAATCCTTCAGAATTATTGCAGCAGCTTCAGGATATGGAAGATAATCGCGAAAATAAACCTTTTTTGGATAAAATTTATTTTCAGATCGCCGAGTATTATAATCATATTGATTCCACAAATCTGGCTGCAGAATATTACAATAAATCATTAAAAAGTCCATCCAAGGACAACTTTCTACAGTCGGTGAATTATGAAACTTTGGGGAATATATATTTCAACAAGGCACAATACAGGCAAGCAAGTGCATATTATGATAGTACCCTCACAAAAATTCCAGTAAATACGAGGGATTACTTTTTTATAAGTCGAAAAAAGGAAAATCTTCAGGAGGTTATTTTATACGAAGAAATAGCGGAAAAAAATGACAGTATCCTTAATTTGGTGAAAATGGACTCTACGGAAAGATTAACATATTTTACAAATTATACGGAAGGTTTAAAAGAAATCGCTGTTGCCCAGGCAAAACTGGGAACAACTGATGAGTTAGAACAAAAGGAGTTTTTACCCAGGGGCCCTGGACTTCCGCCATCTATTGGTAAGTCTGCAACCGGAAACTTGTTTTACTTTTACAATCCTGTAAGGATTGCCAGCGGAATGCAGGCTTTTTTGAGAACCTGGGGTCCACGCGAACTTAAGGATAATTGGAGATACAATACAGGAGTAATTGCAACTTCCAATCCAAATGAAATAGATGAGCTTTCAGGTTTGATCATAGAAAATAATCCGGAGTTTGATCCACATACCTATTTGGCTCAAATTCCAGGAGAGCCTAAATTAATTGATAGTTTGACCAATCAGCGAAATGATGCTTATTATAGGTTAGGTTTAATTTATAAAGAAAAATTCGGTAAAAATAAATTGGCTTCAGAAAAACTGAAATCATTATTGGAATTTACTTCTGAAGAGAGGTTTTTAGCCCCGGCTAATTATTATTTATATCAGATTAGCCAGTCTGAAGGAGCCACCTCCGAAGCTGAAAAATATAAACAAACTATCTTGACCAATTATCCTGAATCCAGATTTGCCGCAGCGATTAGAAACCCAGGTTTGGCAATAGAACTTGAAAATCAGGCGCAAAATAAATATGATGAATTATATAAATTATATGATCAAGGAGAATATCAGCAAGTAATTGATCTCAGCACAACTTATAGGGAGAAATTTAAAGGAGATGATCTCTTGCCCAGAATCGAGTTGTTAAAGGCTTTGGCAATAGGACGTTTAAATGGAGTAGAGGCGTATAAGGTTGCCCTAAATTATGTAGCCGTGAATTATCCGCAATCTGATGCCGGAAAGAAAGCTCAGGAATTATATAATACTTCACTTCCTAAATTAGCAAAAGACCAGTTTGAGCCTGATATTAATCAGACAAATATCAAATTGCTTTTCAGTTTCAAGAACGAAGAAAAAGTAGAAGCAGAATTGTTAAAAAAGAAATTGGATCAGGCAATTTTAGATCTCAACTATATGGAACTTTCCACTTCTATAGATGTATATAACACTGCTAATCTATTTGTTATGGTGCATGGAATTCAAGATGTAAGTAAGGCTGAGGGATTTGCAGAACTATTAAAAACCAATAAAAAATATAAGGTAAAATTTGAACCCATAATTATTTCCTCAGCAAATTATAGGGTGGTTCAGCTTCATAAAAATTTAGAAAATTATATGGAATTTAAAAATAAATAATAACATAACCCCCAAATTTATGTTTACAAATAAAGAAAAATCAAAACCTACATCAGAAGTGAGCAAAGAGCAAAACCGGATTTCTGCCGGTACCATTATTACCGGTGATATCCAGGCTAAAGGCGGCTTTAGAATTGAAGGAACTCTGAAAGGAACATTAAAAACGTCAGGTAAAGTGGTTATAAGTAAAGGTGGCCTCATCAATGGCAATTTAATCTGTCAAAATGCCGATTTTGAGGGAAATTTTTCCGGGAAATTAACTGTTTCGGAAACTTTAACCCTTAGAGCCACTTCCGTTATTGAAGGAGAAGTGATTGCCGGTAAACTGGCAATAGAACCTGGCGCATCCTTTAATGCTTCCTGTGAGATGAAAGGTGCTGTAAAATCATTAAAAAAGGAATCTGAAAATGGAAAACAAAAAGAAAAGTCGGCTTAGAAAATGGGCGGTTTTATCAGGAATTGGTTTCCAAATGGGCGCAACCATTTTTGCTTGTGCCTGGATAGGTAAAAAATTGGACGAACGTTTTCCATCAAATAAAAATTGGTTTACCATAGGACTGGTGTTATTTGGTGTTTTTGCCTCGCTTTACATTGTACTTATGCAATTAAAGAATATCAATAAATAATTTTAAATTTTAATGGTTTATAAAGCAGCCAGGCTCTCTTTCGTTTTTATATCAATCCTTCTCATCACTTATCTGATTCACAGAATAGGCTTTTCATCTTATTATAAGGAATCAAAGGATTTAATCAACTTCAGTTATAAATTCAATTTTCTTTTTACGTACATACTTCTAATGATTTTTGTCTTTTTTGAGAAAAAACTAATTCATCAATTTGGTTTTATCTTTCTTGCCACGGGATTTCTAAAATTAGGAATGTTCTTTTTGGGCATAAAACTCCTGAATCTGGAAATTAATAAATCTGTGTTTTTACACTTTTTTGTCCCTTACATTGTGTGTGCCGGGCTTGAGATTTTTTATTTGGTGCGGGTTCTCAATGCTGCCAACTTCAAGAATAACAATTAATTACAAGGATTTTGTACGATCTCAACTTATTAATGATTTTATGGAATATATTTTTATTTAATTGTTTACATTTGCACCGAATTTTATAGATTGAAACTAGATCCGAGAATGCGAAAGGAAAACATTTTTAAAATTTTATTGGCCGGCCTTTTTGTCTTGGTTTCGTTAAATCTGAATGCTCAGGAAGCACAGGAAGAAACTTCAGGAAAAATTGATACTAAATCCGGGGTGAAGGAATTTGTAGATCATCACCTTAAGGATTCCCACTACTTTAATTTCTTTTCTGATGGAGAAAAGGGTGAACATTACGGTATAGCACTTCCGGTGATCATTTGGGACCAAGGGCTTAAAGTATTTTCAGCATCAAAATTTCATCACGGCGAGGAACTTGTCGAACTCGATGGGAATTACTACAAACTTTACCACAGTAAAATATACAAAACAGGGCCTGAAGGCATCATTGAATATGGAGAAAATCATTTCCCCACAAATGAAAAACCTTTGGATTTTTCTATCACGAAGAACGTGACTGCAATGATCTTTGTCGCTTTATTGATGTTTCTTATGTTTTGGGCATTAGCCAAAAATTATCAAAAAAGGAGTATCCCAACAGGTTTTAGTCGTTTCCTGGAACCTTTGGTGCTATTTATACGTGACGATATTGCGAAAGAGAATATAGGATCAAATTATAAAAAATACATGAGCTTTTTGCTCACCGTATTTTTCTTCATCCTTATATTAAACCTACTTGGTTTAACGCCTTTTGGAATTAATGTCACCGGAAATATAGCCGTCACATTTGGTCTGGCATTGATCACATTTATAATCGTACAATTTAGTGCGAATAAGCAATATTGGAAGCATATTTTCTGGATGCCGGGAGTACCTATTCCAATGAAGATTGTACTTATGCCAATTGAAGTGTTGGGAATATTAACAAAACCTTTTGCCTTGATGATTCGTTTATTTGCGAATATGATGGCAGGACACGTAGTTGTAATGAGCTTATTGGGATTAATTTTTGTATTTCAAAATTGGATCGCAAGCCCGACATTCTTTGGTTTCACCATATTTATATCGTTAATTGAGTTATTGGTTGCTTTTCTGCAAGCCTATATTTTTACATTGCTAAGTGCACTGTATATTGGAATGGCGATTGAAGTGCATGATGATCACGGTGATGATGTGCCGGTAATTTAGTTGTTTTAGAAGAGTTTTTTTACGTTTAATTTTAAATAAATAGTTATGGAAGTCCCAGTAATGGTAGGAGCAGGTTTAATTGTGATTGGTGCAGGTATCGGTCTAGGAAAGATCGGTGGTTCAGCAATGGATGCGATAGCGCGTCAACCTGAAGCAACCGGAAAAATTCAAACAGCGGGGATTATTTTTGCCGCTTTGTTGGAAGGAATTGCTTTTGCAGCATTATTCGCAACCTAGTAATTAAACAAACTAAACCTTGTGACGGTTGGTTACAAGGTTTTTTTAAATTTCAAATTTGTACCCATTGTACTTAAGGTTAATAACATCAGTTTATGGATAAGTTACTAAATGATTTTTCTTTTGGGTTATTTTTCTGGCAGATGGCAATTCTTATTGTCTTAATTTTTTTACTGAAAAAATTTGCCTGGAAACCCATTTTAGACTCTTTGAACAGTCGTGAAGAAGGTATAAAAAATGCATTGGATTCTGCCGATAAAGCCAGAAAGGAAATGCAAAATCTGAATGCCGATAATGAAAAATTATTGCAGGAGGCGCGTTTACAAAGAGATGCAATGCTCAAGGAAGCCCGGGAGTTGAAGGAAAGAATTGTTACCGAAGCTTCTTCTGAAGCACAGGAAAAAGCAGATAAGATTGTTGCCCAGGCCCAGATCACAATACAAAACGAAAAGAACGCAGCTTTAGCCGATATTAAAAACCAGGTTGCCGAATTGTCTATTCAGATTGCTGAAAAGGTAATTCGCAAGGAATTGTCCAGCGCAGATCAACAATACAGGTTGGTTGAAGAGATGTTGGAAGATGTTACTTTAAAATAGCACTATGAAAGGAACCAGGGCGGCACAACGCTATGCGAAAGCAATTTTAGACTTGGCAAAGGATCAAAACATCTCAGAATTGGTGAACAAGGATATGGATACCATTTCTAAAACCATCATTGGCAGCGATGAACTTCAGGATGTTCTTTCAAGCCCGGTCATAAATTCGGAGCATAAGAAAAAAATATTACTCGAAATTTTCAAAGATGTGCATGAGGTTACTCTAGGAGCTTTTGATGTGCTTTTGGAAAATAATAGAATTGCATTATTGAAATGGGTAGCTCAAAAATATACATTTTTATATAATGAGATGAACCATATTCAGGTAGCTACAGTAACTACAGCAGTTCCTCTTAACAGCCAATTGGAAAACAAAATTCTTAAAAAGATTAAAGATTTAACCGGGAATGGCGCAAACATTATAAATAACATAGATCCAAAAATAATTGGAGGTTTTATCTTGAGAATAGGTGACCTACAATATAATGCAAGTGTTGCTGCGAACCTGAGTAATTTGGGCAGAAAATTTAATAACAACACATTCATTTCAAAAATTTAATTAAAACAGGCGCGTCTAATGCGTGCCAATTTTATTCTAAATAATTATGGCCGAAGTAAATCCTGCTGAAGTTTCAGCAATTTTAAAAAAACAACTTTCAGGTTTTGAAGCGAAAGCTTCCTTAGATGAAGTGGGTACAGTGCTTACCGTAGGAGATGGTATTGC
>Ga0307486_1000091_pt1 | contig 106566 bp, 107 predicted proteins | sample CBIW02metaG_FD_203663 | JGI IMG/M metagenome (GOLD analysis project Ga0307486, IMG submission 203663) | Sea-ice brine microbial communities from Beaufort Sea near Barrow, Alaska, United States - CBIW 0.2 | ecosystem: Environmental > Aquatic > Marine > Coastal | place: USA: Alaska | collected... | reverse complement strand
TACCTGCAATTATACCTCAATGAGTTCGTTTACAAGTTAAATAGACGATATTTTGGGGACAAAATATTTGACAGGTTAGTCATAGCAAGCATTACAGCAAGTGGACATTAAACGGATATACAAAAATGAATTAACTTCAGGACAAAATTTTATATCAACTTGAATGAAAAAATTAATTCTTACAATTTTTATAGCGATTTCGTGTATTGCTATAAATTTCGCCCAAGAGGTTGAAATTGACGCGAAACTTGAGCAGAAACTAAAAGAACTAACCGAATCATTTAAAGGCGATGTTGGAGTTTATGTAAAAAACCTAAAAACTGGTAAAGAAGCTGGCATAAATGCCGATACTATTTTTCCAACGGCAAGTATTGTGAAAGTGCCTATTCTGGTGAAGATATTTGATGTAATTGAAAAGGGAGAATTAAGTTATAAGGATTCGCTAATATATACTGAAGATCGTATTTACGGCGGCTCGGGATTAATGCAGTTTTACAAAGACAGCACCAAAACTGATCTAAGAACGCTGGTGGCATTAATGATTAGTTACAGCGATAATGTTACATCGTTATGGAATCAGGAGCTTGCCGGTGGTGGCAATGAAATCAATGATTTAATGGCCGAAATTGGACTGGAGCACACCCGGGTAAATTCCAGGACTAAAGGCCGTGAAAAAGATTGGGAAGAATATGGTTGGGGTCAAACCACTCCGCGGGAGATGGCTTCAATTTTAGAGCAAATAAGCAAACGTGAGCTTATAAGTGCCGCGGCGAGTGACGAAATGTATAGGTTACTCGGTAATTCATTTTACCAGGAATATGCTTTGTCGGAAGTACCACCTTATGTACAGGCGGCTGCAAAGCAGGGAATGGTAAACGAATCCCGGTCTGAACTTTTTATGGTTAACGCGCCATCCGGGGATTATGTATGCTACATCGCGACAAAAAATAATGAAGATGATTCCTGGGATGAGGATAACGAAGCCTGGCAGTTGCAAAGGGAGATTTCAGCTTTACTATGGAATTACTTTGAACCTGAATCTAATTGGACACCGGCAAAAGGAGCCGGTAAAATTCTTAGCGGTTTAAAATATTAATGATTCTCGGTAATACGTCAGTAGGTTTTAATGCGAGTGCCTTAAGATCCTATCGAGAACCTATTTTCAAAATATAGAACCAAAAATCCACAAATTCACCAGTAATCAGTGAATTCGTGGATTTTATATTTATCCAAATTGAAGATTTACTTCACTTCAATATTACTAAAAAACAATTCAAAACTTCCATCGGGAGATTTATGGGATTTTGCGATTTTTAAGCCTTGAAAATCTTCAAAATCTTCCCAGGTGGTAGGCATTTCTCGCTGGCCATCGGCAGATTTATAGATCCATTCTTCTAATAAATAATCATCTTCATAATAAACGACATAGGTGTCACCTGGGGTATAACCACCCTCATCTTTATAAGAAACTTCCAAATAGTTCATTTCTTTTTTGCTGATTGGTGCTTTTCCGGTTTTTTCTTCTGAAATCTCAGCATCACTCCATACCATCTGGAAAGGGAATAAGAACCAATATGAATCGTTAATAAACTTCTGGTCTATATCTTTATGGTCTTCGGCAATACTATCGGTTTTGGTGTAGGTTCGGCTAATATCACCTTCGGTTAGTCTAATTTCATCGGTTTGTGGTTTCCAGGTCCAGGCCCGGCTGGTCCTGATTGAATCTTCAATCCTAACATTAAAGGTAAATTGAATTTCTTCAACTTCTTCAAAATTATTTAAACCATGAGCTTCAGCGATTTGCTGGTGAATGCTTTTATCAGCTTCAGTATCAACTTCTTTTCCAATTTTAGTTTCGTTGTTCTTACAGCTAATTAAAGCTGTAAATAGAATAGTAAAAAGTAGTAGTTTTTTCATTGTTTTGGTTTTCTTTTAAAGGTACAAAAAACTCTGTTTATATGGCATTAACGCTCATTCCACCATCGGCAACGATATTTTGTCCGGTGATATAAGAAGATTTATCCATCGCCAGAAAAGCGATAATCGAAGCCATTTCGCTTGCCTCAGCAACGCGATTTAAAGGCGTCCTTTTAATAATGGGGCCCATTCTCTCCTTTTCACTTAAAAGTCCTATAGTGAGTGGTGTGACCGTAAACCAGGGCGATACGGCGTTCACACGAATACCATCGGTAGCCCACTCAACAGCAAGGCTTCGGGTTTGCTGGAGTAAACCTGCCTTAGACATCGCATAAGGTGTGCCTGTACCAACATCTTGCATCGCTGCCGAGGAGGCCACATTCACAATCTTTGCATTTCCGCTTTTTTGAAGCAGGGAGTGAAGTTTACGGCTTAATTCAAAAGGAGCATTAAGATTAATTTCCATTACTTTTCTGAATTCCTCTTCCGAATATTCATTGGCTTTTTTCCTAATATTGATACCGGCATTGTTTACGAGAATGTCCAGTTTCCCCCAGCGATTTTCAATATAATCGTAAACCTTTTGTCTGTCTACAGTAATTGTTACATCGGCAACCAGGCCCTGCCCTTTTTTGCCGTATTTTTCGAGTTCTTTTAAAACAAGGTTTATATCTTTTTGAGTTCTGGATGTGAAAAGTACTTCTGCTCCCAGCTCGAGAAATTCCAGAACAGCGGCCTTTCCAATTCCTTTAGTACCACCGGTTACCAGCGCGCATTTGTCATTCAGGTTCCACATAATTTTTTTTAATTCGAAGATAAGATTTACTCGATAATCGAGATTTATGCCGATAAATATCGAGAGCTCCTAGGCCTACCCGAATCATTTAGGCGGGCTTGCCTCGAAAACAAGATATATTTTCCAATAATGCCTAGTGGGCATGCCGCGAGGTAGCTTAAGAAATGAGGTTAAATTGAATATCTATGGTTTTCAATTAGTGTATGTTAGTGTTTTTTCTGAGATTTTATAAAAACAAAAGAGGGAGTTTAAAAAGTCTTGTTCTCGCCAAGCTGAACTTGTTTCAGCTTCTAGGTTAATATAAAACTAGCTCCTGAAATGAATACAGATGATGATTCTAAAACTTCTTAAACTCCCTCTTAAGGATTAAATTATTAATTATAGACGGCGTCCGGTTAATAATTTATACAATATTAGGATTACTGCTACTACAATAAGTATATGGATAATGCTTCCTAAATCTGGAAATGCAAAGTAGCCAATAAGCCATCCTATTACTAACAATACTACGATAAGCCATATTAAATCTTTCATACTGGTTGGTTTTTTGTAGCTAAGCTACGTTGGTTAATTGTTTATACAAGTTAATAAATAAATTCGTGATTTTTAAAAAAGGAAAAATATAATATTTTGATTTATAGTGTTCTAACTTTCCTGTGTGATGTATAATTTTACATTATATCATTCCTTCCTCAATCTTTAACGAATTTATATAATAAGTGATTTGTATCGATATCTTTTAACTAGTGTTTAACTCGAATGTTAAAATTTTTGAGGATTGTAAATAATATCACAATCCCGTTCTTTTGTCTTAACTAATTCATTTTCGGGTTTTTATCCAGCATTTTAAGCCCTAATTGTCATAATAGCCTTTTCTCATTTCGTACGCCATTTAAAGGCCTTTTACACCCCGGCAAATTGGCCTTTTTTAGCGTTTGCACTTGATTAGTCCTTTTTCTTGAAAAACGACTTGATTTCCTGTCCCGGCCTGGCGTAGTGAAAGCGGTCTAAAAGATTGGGAAGGGCATAACCATCCAGACCATTTATAGCAACGGTTTCGGCATCATCAAGTCGTAACCAGCCATCTAGCGACTGTATGCTCTCATCAAAGTAAATATGCTCAATGGCTCCAATTACCATAACCGTATCATTTTCTTTAATGAAATATTCATTTACGAATTCACATCCCAATTTTACCGTGGACTGCTTAACATATGGCGCATAAAAACTATCCAGGTATTCTTCCTCTAATCCGGTTTTTTGAAATTCAGAAATCTCTTCTTCGTATTTTGCTGTAGTTTGGTGGGCACTTTCAATCATATCTTTTTGGATATGATTTACCGTAAAATACTTGTTCTCCTTTATATTTTTATAGGTGTTTCTCGGTACCTCTTTAGTTGGGCGGGTAATAAAACCAAGTAATGCTGGGTTGCTGCCTAAATGGGTAACCGAACTAAAAACTGCCACATTAGCTCCTTTTTCTGCAGATCTTGTAGCGATGAGATTAGCCGATTTATAACCGGTTACGCTATTAATAAGATTTAAGCGGAAAAGCTTTTCCATTTCTGCTATTTCTCTTGAAGTAATATGTTGCATAAAATTGATATATAAAAAAGGGACTAAAACTTAAAATGCCTGTCAAAGACAAATTTAAGTTTTAGTCACCTGGGACTTTAATCATTAGCTTTTCTTTATAATTTGATTAGCCTTGATTTTCCAGTTTATTGATTCTCATTTCATATTCTTCCATAGCTTCACGAACCGCATCCACATTGTCTGAAGATTTTTGGTGGGCATCGTTCATAGCTTTCTCCAGTTCCTTGTCGGGGTGTTCAAACAAATCTGTGATCACGTGGTTTATCTTGTCGATAATACTTTCCTGGCTATTTTTAATGTCTTCCAGTTTATTTAATGTAGACCTCATTTGTTCAATTTTCGACTCATCCATATTTTTACAATTTTTAGGTTGAATAATAAATTTACTTCTTTCTTTATAAAGCAAAAGTCCAATTAACCTGCTTTTAAGGACATTTAAACTAAAATTATGAATTTTTCATCTTAGATTTTTTAGCATCATATTTTGGGTAATCTGTATAACCTTTTGCGCCGGGGGTGTAGAATGTATCTTCATTCCATTCGGCTAGCGGTGTATTGTTTGCAAAACGTTCCGGGAGGTCGGGATTGGAGATAAACAGTTTAGCGAAAGAAACCATATCGGCATTTCCTTCCTCTATAACTTTGTTTCCCGATTCTTGATCAAATCCTGCATTAATCATTAGGTTTCCTTTATAAACAGGGCGATAATGTTTTGCAATATTGGTTTCCAGGTATTTTATTTCACTTACATCGGTGAAAGGTTCAGAGAGATGTAAATAGGCGAGATCGTAAGCGTTTAATTTTTCAATGATATGATCGAATGTGGGAATCGTTTCTGCAGAAGCAATAATTCCAAAAGCATCATTCAGGGAAGGATTTAACCTAACACCAATACGGTTTTCGGGCCAAACTTCGCTCACAGCTTCAAGTACATCAAAAAAGAAACGCGCCCGGTTCTGGATATTTCCGCCATAATCATCGGTTCTTATATTAGCATTTTCATTGAAAAACTGATGAATAAGATATCCATTAGAAGAATGTATCTCTACGCCATCGAAGCCGGCTTTTTTTGCATTTTCAGCCGCATGTTTAAAATCCAGAACCGTTTGTTTAATATCGGCAATGCTCATCGCCTGGGGTTCTACTGTATCCTCAAAACCATCTGGAGTATAGGCCTGTGTTTCTGGATTTACCGCACTTGGTGCTAATGGTTTTTTCCCATCGTGAAATTTTGGATGTGAAATACGCCCACAGTGCCATAACTGCAAAAATATTTTCCCTTCATTTTCGTGGACTGCCTTGGTTACTTTCTCCCAGCCTTTTACCTGATTCTCAGTATAAATCCCTGGTGTATTTATATATCCAACCGCATTTTTGGAGATTTGTGAACCTTCAGAAATTATAAGTCCGGCGCCGGCACGTTGTGCATAATACTCAGCGTGTAATTCCGTTGGTGCATTTTCTTTATTATCAGCGCGATTACGCGTCATTGGAGCCATAATCACCCGGTTTTTCAATTCCAGGTCACCAATTATAACCGGTTTTAATAAAGCTTGATTTTCATCCATGATTTTAATTGTTTTATTTCCTTAATGAGGTTTGAAATGCTCGTTTACCCGTATACTTTATTTTTCGATTAAATAATAATAAAGGCCTGCTTCAGTATTGTTTTCAATTAAATTTAAGGCAAGCGTATCGGAAGTGCTGTTAATTAAATGGTAAATAGGTCTCTCTTAAACCTTGTAGAAATGCCTAAAGTCAGTAGAAATAAGTATTTTCGTAACTTAAATCTGCATTTTCAAAAGGCTATATTTTCTTTTTTCAGGGAGATGCACAGCAGGCACTTTATGCAAACACCAAAAAAAATCGCCATCGTTGGCTCGGGATTGGTTGGATCTTTACTCGCTATTTATCTTAGAAAAGCCGGGCATCAGGTTGAGGTTTTTGACCGAAGAAAAGACGTTAGAAAAGTTGAATTTTCAGGTCGTTCCATAAACCTGGCGATGTCTAATCGTGGTTGGAAGTCATTAAGGGCGATAGGTATAGAAGATGAAATTAAAAAACTGGCATTACCTTTAGATAAAAGGGCCATGCACGTTAACGATAAACCCCTTTATTATCAGAAATATGGAAAGGAAGAGGAAGCGATTTTTTCAATTTCCCGGGGAGTTTTAAACCGAAAAATGATCACCCTGGCCGAAGACGCCGGGGCTAAATTCAGGTTTGAGGAAAAAGTTTGGGATATTGATATGACTGAAGCCAAATTGTATACCGGAGAAAGTGAAAAAGGGGAGTGGAAAGAATATCAATTCGACCTTATTTTTGGAGCCGATGGAGCATTTTCCCGGGTTCGGCATAAAATGCAAAGACAAAGTAGATTTGATTATTCGCAGCATTTTATAAATGTTGGCTATAAAGAATTGAGCATTGCGCCTAATGAGGATGGTAGCCATAAACTTGACAACGCTTCTTTTCACATTTGGCCGCGGGGTAAATTTATGCTTATCGCGATGCCCAATCTAGATGGCAGTTTTACCTGTACCTTATTTATGCCTTTTGAAGGTGAAAATTCTTTTGAAAGCATAAAAACTGAAGCTGCTGCAGGTGCTTTTTTTCAAAAACACTTCCCCGATATAAATGAGGAAATTGAGAACCTGAAACGGGATTTCTTTAAAAATCCCACCAGTAGTATGGTTACCATTAAATGTTTTCCCTGGTCTTATTGGGAGAAAGTGACTTTGGTTGGCGATTCGGCCCACGCGATCGTACCATTTTATGGGCAAGGAATGAATGCCGGTTTTGAAGATATTTTGGTATTAAGCCAGAAAATGAAAAAACACGGAGATAATTGGGAACGTATTTTTGAGGAATATCAAAATTCCCGAAAACCCAACGCAGATGCCATCGCGGAGCTTAGTTACCAGAATTTTATAGAAATGAGCAGCAAAACTGCAGACCCTGATTTTTTACTTCGGAAGAAAATTGAAAACTGGTTCTCTAATAAACATCCTGAAACCTGGGTGCCTTTGTATTCACGGGTTACTTTTTCTGATAAACCTTATGCTGAAGCTTTAGCGATAGGGGATTATCAGCGAAAAATAATGGATGAAGTGATGGAAATTCCGGAAATTGAAAAGAAATGGGATTCGCCTGAAATTGAAAATAAAATCCTGAAATTAATGGATAATAAACCCGTTTTTTCAGTTTAGTTTTTCTTCAAAGTCAGGTTCAATATTCAAGCTTTCATAAACGGCTGCCATAGATTTATGATCTTCGGTTAATACAACCAGCATATCATCGGCTTCAACTACGGTATTCCCGTTTGGAGTAATAAACTGATCATCCCTGGAGATCATTGCAATAATTGCCTTCTTCGGAAATTTTAACTCTACAATCCTTTTTCCTACCGAGTGATTCTGCTCCGGAATATTTATTTCCCTTAAAAAAGATTTAGCGCCATCGGCCATAAAAGCATCTACGGGTGATTTCTGTTTAGCCTGCATTGGTAAGGCTACTTTTAACCATCTTGCCACAACAGATAAAGTAGTTCCCTGGATAAGCACAGAAGTTAGCGATACAAAAAATACGATATTAAAGATCATATCTGCTTTTTCAATTCCCGCCAGCAGGGGATAGGTAGCGAATACAATAGGAACGGCTCCCCGAAGTCCCACCCATGAAATATACCAACGCCGGCGCATTTTCATTTTAAAGAAAATTAAGCTTAAAAATACTCCCAGAGGCCTTGCGATGAAAATTAGGAAAACCGAGATGAAAATCCCCACGCCAATAACCGGAACTATATGTGATGGATAAACCAATAAACCTAAAGTAAGGAACAATACAATTTGCATTAACCAGGCAAGTCCATCAAACATTCGCATGATGGTTTTTTTGTGGATAATGTTGTGGTTACCAAGATAAACTCCGCTTAGATATACGGCTAAAAAGCCGTTACCTCCAAGGGCATCTGTTCCAGAAAAAATAATAAACATTAAGGCGATGGCAAGCACGGGATATAAACCTTCAAAATCCAGACGAATTCTGTTAATCACTAGCCTGCTTAATTTTCCGAAGATAAATCCAAGAGCGGCACCGATTAGTATTTGCTGTAAAAACAGTGGGATAATACTATAAATACTTTTATCCTGATTCACTACCAGGCCTAAAAAGGCAATGGTGAGGAAGTAGGCCATAGGATCGTTACTACCACTTTCTAACTCCAGTGTAGGCCGTAGATTAGATTTCAGTGCGAGATTTTTAGCCCTTAAAATAGAAAATACCGCTGCGGCATCTGTAGAGGAAACAATAGCACCAAGTAACAAGCCTTCATAGATCGTAAAATCTGTAATATACCAAACAAAGACACCTACGCTTACCGCAGTAAATAAAACCCCAAGTATGGAAAGGGAAATTCCCTGCCACATCACTGGTTTTATCGTCTTCCAACTAGTATCGAGTCCACCGGAAAATAAGATAAAATTAAGGGCAACAATACCTATAAATTGAGCAAGTTGAGGATCGTTAAAATAAATACCTCCAATTCCCTCTGAGCCCGAAAGAATTCCTACAGCAAGGAAAAGTACTAAGGTTGGAACGCCAAAACGATAAGAGGTTTTACCGGCAAGGATGCTTATAAACAACAAAAGAGAGCCAATCAAAAGAATGTTTTCTATGGTTATGCTCATTGTATATTGCTGTTTTTCTTACTAAGTGAAACCTGGAATATACAGGGTGTTTTTCGGAGTAAAAATACATATTCGGCCTTATTAAATAAAGCCGAATATGTTTAATATTAAGATTGTTTAGAAAGAAATTGAGACATTAATGTGAACCTTCCTTGAGTATTTCCGGAAATTTTTCTTTAAAACGGTTCAATCTTGGGATAGAAACCTTTTGAATATAAGGATTATTAGGATTGTTCTTTTCGTAATTCTGGTGATAATCTTCGGCTACCCAAAATTTTTGGAAAGGTAATATTTCGGCAGCAATTGGTTTTTCGTAGTCTTTGGTTACTTTATTTTTCACCTTGTTTATAATATCTTTTTGTTCTTTATTTTGATAAAATATAAGCGAGCGATATTGTGAACCAATATCTGGTCCCTGGCCGTTTACTTGTGTGGGATCTTGTGAACCAAAATAAACCTCTACCAAAGTTTCAAAACTCACCACCTCCGGATCGTAAATAACTTCTACGGCTTCAGCGTGACCGGTTCGCCCGGTATTGCTGGATTCGTAGGTAGGGTTTTTGGTATGGCCACCGGCGTATCCGGAAATTGATTCTTTTACGCCTTTTACACTTTCGTAAACAGCTTCTACACACCAAAAACATCCGCTGGCAAAATAGGCTTTTTCATAGCCATTTTCTGCAGGAACTTCCACAGGCTCGGCATTGGCTATTTCGGGTTTAGTTACTGTCTTTTCCTGTGCATTATTTCCGCAGGCAATTAGTAAGAATATAAGTGTAGGTAAGAAAAATCGTTTCATTAAGTTATTGTTTTTTATAAGTTCCTTCAAGCGTTTTTTTGCCATAAATAGCATAATCTACAGCGAGTTCACCATCTATAGAAAAACCTTTCCAGTCTAACTCCATATTGCCGTTTTCGTCGGGGCTTAAAACTGCGATAGGTGTATTGGTGTCAAAGTCCTCCCAGGGAAGGTCCTCGTTGGTATTTTTGGCTGATGGATTTACGTAATATATATTAACATTATTTCCAGATTTTGCATATCTCGCGTTGATAAACATTTTATCTTCTGAAAGACATAATTCGGTATTATTATTCATATCCAGTACTACACAGTAACAGCGACAATTTGCATCGTTTTCATCAATTTTCACATAAGTAGTGCCTGATGTAATTGCTTCTGAAGATTCCATTTTGTTTTTAGAAGTATTATCTGGCGAATCGATTGATTCATCTTCGTTAAAATTGATCTCTGAATCTGATTTTTCAGAACCTGGCTCCGAGGTATTATCGTTTTCATTCTGTTCTATTTCAAAATAAGGCTTGTCTTCCTGATTGTTATCTTCGTCTTTACAGGACACCAAAACTAACATTAGGCAAAGTAGGCTTGCATAAAATTTCATGATTATGAGGATTGGTTAGTAGCAATAAAGGTAGCCCTAAATTAGATTAATAATGTGAAAAGCTTGTTAATCAATGCTGCATCCAAAAATTCTAAAAATTATGAGCTTTATAAAAGAATTTTCATTTATCTAATTTATTCAATGATATTATGGTTTTTTTAACAAAAATTGATAGATTTACATAGCCTTTAATTTGGGGTAATCATAAATAATAAGTGAAGAGGGCTCTTAGTGATAATTTAATATTTAAATGTGATAAGAAGGACTCACCCTCTCAGGTCGAAAATGCGAAAGTGAACATCGACGGAAAATAAGATAGTAACCGAGAGCTTTTTTCTTGCCGAAAATCGAAAGAGTAGGTAAATAAATTTAACATCCAATCAAAATGAAAAACAAATTACTTCTAGGTATATTTTTACTAAGCATTAGCATCCAATCTTGCAGCACAGAATCGGAAGAAACTACAGATGCTGCCAAGGAGCTTGAACAGGAGCTGGCACTAGAATATGATGGCGTCCTTAAAATTGAATCTACAACTTACATTTTCAATAAAACCGGAGAAACAGCCAAATTTGAAAATGATGACAGAGATTTTAACTTTAAATTCGTAAATGAATTATTATATAATGCTATAACAACCAACAAACATGCTATTGAAGGTCTAACAGTAACAAATCCTGAAACAGAAGAGTTTATGATATTCTCAAATCTTGAAGAATCAAAAAGTGGTTTTATTAGGTTTGATTTAGAATTCAGTACTGGTCAGACCCTTTCGTCAGTAATGTATAAGCCAGGCAAAACTAATGCTTCTTCAGGCAAATGGCACGGAGAGCCCATGATGGATGAGCCTTCACCTGTTATTGGGGCTATGATCGAATTCTCTCAGCAAGAGTTGGTAAAAGAATGTAGAGCAGCACTGGAAGTTTGCGCCAATACAAATGGAGCTCCTACAGTTACTTTAACTAACGGAAAAGGATGGTTTACTGCAATTGAAGCCTGCTCTCTGGAATGTCACGATTAAATTATTACTCAATAATTTAATAAAAAAAAGCCTCCATTTTGGAGGCTTTTTTTTATATCTAGTTTCGCCAATTAAACTTTGGCGAAAAGATTTTGCATTTTTTCCTGCTCTTCTTTTGCAAGTTCTTCGTCTACAAGAATCCTACCGCTATGTTCGTCGGTAATGATCTTTTTTCTTCCGGCAATTTCCATAATTACCTGTGGTGGAATAGTAAAGTAAGAACCTCCTGAAGCGCCACGTTCTACGGGAACAATAGCAAGTCCGTTTTTAACGTTGGTTCTAATTCTTTTATACGCATTAACCAAACGTTCTTCGATATTCTTTTCGAATTCTGCAGATTTCTTGATAAGCGCTTGTTCTTCTTTTTCAGTTTCAGCGAGGATCTCGTTAAGTTCGCCTTTTTTGTGCTCCAGATGTTTTTGCCTTTCCTCAAGACGTCCTCTGGTCTGCTCTATAACTTCTTTTTTCTGCTCAATTTGAGCACGGTATTCTTTAATGTTCTTCTCTGCAAGTTCAATTTCCAGTTCCTGGAATTCAACTTCCTTACTAAGTGCATTAAATTCGCGGTTGTTACGCACGTTTTTTTGCTGCTCAGCATACTTTTTCATGGTCACTTTAGACTCATCAATAAGATTCTTCTTGCTCTTTATATCGTTCTCGATTACCTCAATATCGGCATCCATTTTGTCCAAACGCTTGCTCAATCCGGCTACTTCATCCTCCAAATCTTCCACTTCTAGCGGAAGCTCTCCGCGTACGTTCCTTATTTCATCAATTCTGGAGTCAACCAGTTGAAGGTCGTACAACGCTCTTAACTTGTCTTCTACAGTAACATCGTTCTTTTTTGCCATAGTTATATATACTTGATTGGATTGGTGTTTGTCTCTCCTAAAATAAGTGCAAAATTACTAATTTTTTTTGTAAGATAAGAATGTAATAAATCTTTTGTGTATTGCTCACTTTCATAATGACCTATATCTGCTAAAATGAATTCTTTATCAGCTTTGTAAAAGTCGTGATATTTTAGATCGGCAGTGAGATAGATATCGGCACCGGCAGCTTTAGCCTGGTTAATGGCAAAACTTCCGCTACCCCCCAAAACCGCTACTTTTTTAATTGGTTTTCCACGGAATTCAGAATGCCTTATACAGCCGCAATTAAATTCATTTTTAATACGTTTTAAAAAGCTTTTTTCATCTTCAGGAGATTCTAATTCCCCAATCATTCCCATCCCTAAATGCTGATTTTTATTTTCTAAAGCACTTACTTCATAAGCAACTTCTTCATAAGGATGTGAAGTAAAAAGGGCTTGAAGTATCTTCTTCTCTAGATGTACAGGATAAATAAGTCCGATTTGAGTTTCTTCTTCCAGATGTACTTCCCCGCGTTTTCCAATTACCGGATTGGCTTCTTCATTAGGTTTAAAACTTCCCTCTCCTTTTATGTTGAAACTACAATTATCATAATTACCAATACTACCACCACCGGCTTCAAAAAGGGCTTTTCTAACTTCTGAAGTCTTTTCACTGGGGACAAAAGTCGTGAGTTTCTTTACGCTGTCTTGCCGGGGAATTAAGATTTCCCGGTTTTTAAGGCCTATCTTTTTACAAATCATATCGTTCACGCCTTTATACTGATTGTCAAGCGCGGTGTGAATGGCGTAAATTGAGATATCGTTTTTAATCGCCTTAATTACTGTTCTTTCTACATAATCCTTTCCAGTAAGTTTTTTTAATCCTGAAAATATAATGGGATGAAAACTAATGATTAGGTTACAATTTTTATCGATAGCTTCGTCTACAACACTCTCCAAAGTATCTAAAGTGATAAGCGCACCGGTTACAGCAGCGTTTTTATCGCCCACCAAAAGACCTACATTATCAAAACCTTCGGCGTATGCAGGTGGTGCAAATTTTTCAATTATGTCAATAACTTCTTTTACAAGCATCTTGTTTTTCGGTTTTTATAATCGTAGCAGGTTGCTTTTTATTAATTTCGTAGTAGTTGTACTTTCAGCCCAACTTCAAATATAATTATTATAGCCCGCCCTTTATGAAGATTTTACGAAAAATGCTGATCCCTTTTGCTTTATTGTATGGTTTTATCACCTGGTTCAGGAATTTGCTATATAACTCCGGAATTCTTAAATCTAAAACCTATGATCTTCCCATAATTTGTGTTGGGAACCTAAGTGCAGGAGGAACTGGGAAATCCCCGCTGATAGAATACTTACTGAAATTTTTGCTACCGGATTTCAAGGTAGCTACATTAAGCAGAGGTTATAAGCGAAGCACCAAAGGCTATAGATTGTTAAGCGGAAAAGAAACGGCAGCTGAAGTAGGGGACGAGCCGCTTCAATTTAAAAGAAAGTTTAAAGAAGCGCTCATTGCTGTAGATACCGATAGACAAAACGGAATTGAGAAACTTAAGAAAGAAAATACTGAAATTATTTTAATGGACGATGCTTTTCAGCATAGAAAGGTTAAAGCTGGACTTAATATCTTACTCACGGCCTATGGAGATCTTTATATAAACGATTTTATGCTGCCCACCGGGAATTTGCGCGAACCCACGGTGGGAGCAGACCGGGCTAAAATAATAGTAGTTACTAAGTGTCCTCCAAAACTGACGCAACCGGAAATGGAATCGATTAGGCGTAAACTGAAACTACAGAACTACCAGCAACTTTATTTTAGTTTTATTTCTTACGATGAAGAAATATTTTCTGAAGACACCAAAACCAAATTAAACGGTTTAAAGGATGAAAAATTTACACTCGTTACCGGAATTGCGAATCCAAAGCCGCTTATAAATTATTTGGAAAAAAAAGGACTTGATTTTAAACATCTCGCCTTTAAAGATCATCACAATTTCACTGAAGCCGAAATAACGCAATTAAAAAATGAGCCACTGCTCTTAACCACCGAAAAAGATTACGTGCGCTTGCATAATAATTTTAGCAGCGGACAACTATTCTACTTACCAGTAAAAACGGCATTTTTAAATAAAGAAGCAGAATTTCAGCAGGAAATATTAAAATTTTTACATAAAAAATGAGGTGAATTCACATCACATTTTTGTTTTGGCCAATTCTAACTATATATGTTTTATTTGGTATATAATTCAGTTAACCAGTTAGTTACAAAGCGTATGCCAAGGATTAAACTGTACTTTCTTTAAATGCTAATTGCCTGTTGATTTTCAGGAAGAATTCTTCAGTTTTATAAGGCTTCGGAATTATCTCACTAAAACCATTCAAAAAGAATTCATCTAAATTTTCATCTAAAGTAACCGCAGTTAAGGCTACTATGGGGATTTCAGAATTAAATTTCCTGATCTCTTTTGTGGCTTCAATGCCGCTAATTCCCGGCATATGTATATCCATTAGAATAAGGTCGTATTCTTTTTCTTTGGTCTTTTCTATAGCGATAGTTCCATTATCGGCAACTTCACAAATCACCTCATGTTTTTCCAGGATCTTCCGGGTAATCATTTGGTTTATCTTATTGTCTTCAACAATAAGAATCTTCTTTCCTTCTAATTTATCTTCAACAGGTTCAGCTGCGATTTGCAGGCTGTTATTGAGTTTTTCCTTGGTTTCTTTAGCTTCAAATTTTAACTGAAAAGCAAACGTAGATCCTTTGCCCAGTTCACTCTCTAAATTAATTTCACTTCCCAGTAAACTGAGCAGGTTTTTTACAATTGAAAGCCCCAGTCCCGTGCCGCCAAATTTGCGGTTAATTTGCGTAGAACCCTGGGTGAAATTCTCAAAGATGGCTTTTTGCTTTTCTTTGGTAATTCCTTCGCCATTATCTTTAATTTCAAAATCGAGTAAGACGGTATTTCCCTCCCGGCTGTTTTTAGAGACATTGATCCATATATCCCCGTCTTCAGTAAATTTTATAGAATTCCCTATTAGATTTATTAGAATTTGAGATATTTTTAGTGGGTCTCCCTTTAATTCTTGAGGAATAGAATCATCATAATTAAAATGGATCTTCGTATTCTTTTCATCGGCTGAATTTTTTAGAGCAACCAAGACATCAGAAATACGTTTTTCAAGATCAAAAGAAGCTTCCATGATCTCTACTTTATTGGCTTCAAGTTTATTTAGGTCTAGAATATTATTAATAAGAGAAAGCAAATATTCCCCTGAAAATTTAAGCGAATTCAGATGTTCTTTTTGATTTTCGGTAGGACTTTCTTCTAGTAATAAATGGGTGAGACCGGTTACCGCATATAAAGGAGTTCTTAGCTCGTGAGTAATGGTAGAAAGGAATTGCGCTTTGGCCAGGGAAGCTTTTTCAGCATTTTCTTTAGCTTTGGTCAATTCGGTATTTTTCTTCTGCAACAACTCGTTAGCGCGAGCCCTTAGGTTGTTATTCTTGTAGAGGGAAAGCGTTAACAGCGATAAAATTGTGATAAGGGCCACACTAAGGATAGTAGTGAGTTTATTCACTTTAAGGTTTCTTTCTTGCTCTGCATTTTGTAGGCTTAACTCGTTTAAACTACTCTGCAAAGCATCTACTCCAAATTTAGCATTAGCTTCTTCTGCGAGAACTACCTTATTCATGGCAATAATAGAATCTTTCCGGGAATAGCTTTTTTGGATATAGGCTAAAGAGGTTTTATAGTCCCCGCTCTTTTCGTAAATCTTGCTTAGCAGTTTATTGGCGCTCATAATCATTCCTCCAAAATTTTGAGCATAAGCTATGTCCAGGACTTTTTGGCAGTTTTCTTCGGCCAACCTATAATTTTCTGAATTGATATAAGCTCTGGCAGTATAATAGTGAAGCCGGGAAATTTCATACATATTATCAGACCCCGCGAGTTTATCTTTTGCTTGTAGTAAAAGGTTCAGGGCATTGCCAACCTCTTCTTGAGAGTTTAAGATATTTATGGCGCGGTTTAAGGCGACAATTCCAAGGTATTCCTCGTTATCTAATTTTGAATATAATTCTTCTGCAAGATTGAGATAGTTATCGGCCCTGGTTTTATCCTTTTGAGCCATAAATATTTTTGCGAAATTCACATAGCTATAGGCCAGGCCTTCTTCATCCTTAATCTCTCTTTGTATTGAAATTGCTCGTTGTAACTCGGTTATCGCTTTATCAAAATCGTGTCTGAGATAATAAAGTTTAGCTAAAATACTGCTAGATAGAGCAATAAAACGTTTGTCGTTTATGGATTTTGAAAGGTCCAGGGAAGAATTTAATTGCTCAATGGCATTGTCAAAATCCAACATATTTACCGAAACTTCGGCATCGTTAAGTAATTGTTGAATTCTCTCGTTGGTTATTTGAGAATCTTCGGTTTCATCTTGCTGAATTGCATAAGTGAGCGAGCACCAAAATGCGAAAAGTAGTATAAAAGTAAAGTTCTTCATTCAGGGGAATTGAGCTAAACGCTTAATTGAGCTAAATATAGCTATTTATCCTTAATCATTGAAATTAAATCGATAAGACGACTGGAATACCCGATTTCATTATCGTACCACCCAATAATTTTAACTAATTTTCCACTTATTACCGAAGTCATTTGTGCATCAAAAATACAAGAATGCGGGTTATTATTAATATCTATAGAGACGATAGGATCTTCAGTATAGCTAAGAATTCCTTTCAGATAAGTTTCGGAAGCTTTCTTAAAAAGCGCGTTTATGGCTTCAATATTGGTTTCCTTACTTACATTAAGGGTCATATCGGTAAGGGAACCATTAGGAACAGGAACTCTAATACCGCAGCCGCCAATAACATCGCTAATATCCGGGAAAATACCGGTTAAGGCTTTTGCTGCGCCTGTAGTGGTAGGAATTATCGATTGTGCCGCCGCCCGGCTTCTCCTTAGATCACGATGAGGTTTGTCGTGCAGACTTTGGTCTGAGGTATAGGAATGTATTGTAGTAATATAAGCTTGCTCTATATTATAATTCTCGTGAATCAATTTCAGCATTGGAGCTGCATTGTTGGTAGTACAGCTGGCATTGGAAATTATCGTTTCACTACCATTAAGAATATGTTCATTCACTCCTAAAACCACCATTTTAATCTGATCGTCTTCCGGTGGGACCGATAAAATCACTTTTTTAGCACCATTGGTAATATGATGTTCAAGAACTTTTGAAGTCTTAAATTTTCCGGTAGATTCTATTACTGTATCAACTTCATATTTGCTCCAGTCTAAATCTTTTGGGTGGGAAGCGTTTAAAAGTGGAATTGACTCACCGTTTACTATAATATTATTTCCTTCGCAAGAAATATCAGCTGGGGAAACACCGTGAATGCTGTCGTATTTTAATAAATGGGCAAGGGTTTTAGCATCAGCCAGGTCGTTTATTGCAACTACCTTGATGCTCTCATTTTCGATTAAAAGCCTAAACAGGCTGCGCCCAATACGGCCAAAACCGTTTATGGCAATATTGATGCTTTTATTCATTTAGTTTTGGAAAAAACTTAGTCGATATGTTTGTGAGCTTTATATGAAGAACGAACCAGGGCACTACTTTCTACGTGACGAAATCCAAGATCAAGACCAATGGCCTCGTATTTCTTAAATTGGTCTGGCGTAATAAATTGTTTTACCGGTAAGTGCTTTTTGCTCGGTTGTAAATATTGGCCAATAGTTACCACGTCTACATTTACACTTCTTAGATCGTGCAGGGTTTGAATAACTTCATCTTCCTGCTCGCCAAGACCAAGCATAATTCCAGATTTGGTTCTATTTATTCCCTGATCTTTTAGGTAACGAAGCACTTCAAGACTACGATCGTATTTCGCCTGAATTCTAACTTCGCGGGTTAGTCTTTTTACGGTTTCCATATTATGGGACACCACTTCTGGCATTACTTCTACAATACGGTCTATATTACGCTCATTTCCCTGGAAATCTGGGACAAGAGTTTCTAAAGTGGTTTCAGGATTCATTCGGCGAATGGCCTTTACGGTTTCTGCCCAAATAATAGATCCCATATCTTTAAGATCGTCGCGGTCTACACTGGTTACTACGGCGTGCTTAATGCCCATAATTTTAATAGAACGTGCTACTTTCTCGGGTTCGTCCCAGTCTACCGTTTCGGGGCGGCCGGTTTTTACACCGCAAAACCCGCAGGAACGGGTACAAACATTCCCTAAAATCATAAAGGTAGCCGTACCTTCACTCCAGCATTCACCCATATTTGGGCAACTACCCGAAGTACAAATGGTATGCAAATCATATTTGTCTACCAGGCTGCGAAGTTCGGTATATTTTTTACCGGTTGGAAGTTTTACCCTTAGCCATTTTGGTTTGGCTTTTGGTTTTTCTTTTACGGGGCTTATAGTGTCTGTACTCATAGTAAAATTCTAGGTTTCAAAGATACAATAATCTATTGAACTGAATAAATTAGACTGTTAAGTCGGTGATAACTTACCTCTGTTTTCTACCTTCAATAATTTCGGCGAGTAACTTTCTAGCTCTCAGTATTTTAACCTTAACATTATTCATTGGTTCATCCAGGCTTTCAGCGATTTCTTTATAAGATTTCTCCTGAAAATACCTAAGGTTGATCACTTCCTGATAATGTGGCTTTAATTGTTTAATATCGGTAAGCAGTTGCGCTAAATGCTGTTCACTGATTAATTTATCTTCAATAGTAGGGGTTTCATCGGCGATGCGGTAAACCTTATCACTTTGATCTGAAGTGGTTTGAGACCTGATAGAAGATTTTTGCTTGCGAAGCATATCTACGTGAATATTCTTTGAAATGGCGATAAGCCAGGTGCTAAAAGAATAATCTTCATCAAAAGTTTCAATTCTTTTAAAAGCCTTGGAAAAAGTTTGAATGGTAATATCTTCAGATTCGTAGGCGCTTCCAGTTTTTTTAAGCTGAAACCCGTAAACGTTATCCCAAAATGTATCGAGCAGATAATTAAAAGCCGACTGACTCCCTTTTTTGGCAGCTTTAATTTTGGTAAGTAGCAATTCGTGATTTATTTCCAATGCGTAGGTTTTGAAACGCTGTTTGCTATAAATATGCCAAATTGGGTAAATATTAAAAATACTTCTAAAAACGGAAATAACCAAACCACATCTGTCTCCTGAACTTTTTGCGCCGATTTAGCGTAGACAACTGCTTGCACCAACAAAACCAACCCTGCAGCCCCTAAAACCAATTGCCAATGAAACTGAAATATTAATAGGACTGCCAATAAGATCCAGAAAAAGAATCGGGAAGCATAAAATAAACCCAGTAAAACCTTGTCTTTTGTTTTGTAAAATCCGGCTACTGAAGCGTGCCTTCTTTTTTGTTGAAACCAGGATTTTAAATCGGTTTTTGGAACACTTCGCGTGCTGGCTTCGGGGTGATGGCAAATAAAAGTATTGTCTTCGTTGCCTCCTTCATTTACAAAAAGATCATCGTCACCTGATCGCAGGTGCAAATGATTCGCAAATCCCTTTTGATCATAAAATTGTTTGGAGGTATAAGCAAGATTCCTGCCCACCCCCATATACGGATTTCCTAATTTTGCATATGAAAAATACTGAATTGCGGTAAGCAAGGTTTCAAAGCGAATGAGTTTGTTTAGTAATGATCTACTGTTTTTAAAATAGCCACCATAACCAAGAACAATGCTTTTTTCTTCCTGAAATCCGGTAGCCATATGTTTTATCCAATTTCTGCTTTGCGGAGCGCAATCAGCATCAATAAAAATTAAATAAGGATTTCTAGCTTTTTTAATTCCCAGAGTAAGTGCGTATTTTTTATTGGCCCAAAAGGCTTCATTATTTTGTACATCTACCAGTTTCACCCTGCCATCTAAAGTCTGGAAATTTTCAATAACTTCTAAAGTTTCATCTTGAGAAGCATCATTTATTACAATTACTTCAAAATCGGGATAATCCTGATCCAGGATAGGAGGAAGGAAATTTTTAAGGTTTTCGGCTTCATTTTTTGCGCAAACAATTACCGAAACCGGCAGGTTTAACTTACCGGGATTTTTAGTTTTATCATTTGCAAATGCGAAAAAGGCCAGATAATAGGTCAGGATAATTAAGGAAAATAATAAGAAAAACCCCAGTAAAAGTGTTGCCATTTAGTCTAATTAGCCGCCTTTTTTTCTTCTCCAGAGCAATCAGACATTTCATCGGGCATTTTTCCGCAGAAACTGCAGGCCTCGCCCTCTTTATTTAAAAACGGACTTTGGCTTGCGCAGGTTCCTGCAAATTTACCGTCTTTCTTTCCCCATATTTTTATGGCAATTCCGGCAAAGGCCAGTCCTAAAAGTACTATTGTTATCAAAAATAATTGCATAGCTGTATTTTTTCTAAAACCTCCTTTTTCAAAGAAAGTTTTTATTTTAATAATTTCCCGAAACCATCGGAATATTACTACTGCAAAAATAACAATAAAATGACGTTTGGGAAAATTAAGGGGAATATTAGTATAAGCTTTACACAATTTAACTAAAAATTAATTGTAAACCGCTGTTTATGTCAGGTTTAGGTAATAAATTAGTTAGTTTAAACCACTAAAAACTAAACTTATGAAAACCAAAATTTTATTAATACTCCTGGCTGCATTTGCCTTCAGTTTTACTTCGTGTGAAGACACTAAAAAGAAAGAAGAGGAAAAAGCAAAAATGGAGCAGGCTGAGGCTGAACGTCAGGCTGAAATGCAAGCTGAAGAAGAACGAATGGAAATGGAATCTAATAGTATTGCAGCTAAGGCAATGGCAACCGATTCTTTAAGTACCTTAGTTAGCGCACTTCAAAATGCAGATCTTGCAACTACATTTACTGAAGATGAAGGTCCGTATACCGTTTTTGCACCTACTAACAGCGCATTTGAAAAAGTTGATAAAGCTACTTTAGACGAATTGATGAAAAGCGAAAATAAAGATCAATTAGCTACAGTGTTGAAGTATCACGTAATAGATGACGAAATTACTGCCTCCGATTTGAGCCAGATGATAGAAGATGGAGATGGCGTAGCAAGTTTCTCTACAATGGATGGAGCAGAACTTAAGGCAATGATGGATGGTGATAATATTGTTCTTCAGGATGAAAACGGAAATAAAGCAACTATTATCGCTACAGATATTGAAGCTTCTAACGGAATGGTTCATTTAATCGATGCCGTTGTTATGAAAAAAGCTTCTTAGATTACAATCAGATATATTGATTTCAAACTTAACCGCTGGCATTAGCCAGTGGTTTTTTTTTGAATTTGTATAAATAAAAAAGCTTCATTTTCCCTAAGGAAAATGAAGCTCAATCTTCAAAAGACAATAAAGTCTTTTCAGATTCAATATTTCCTACGCTGGAATTAACCAGTTCAGGTTTTGCGGGTATATCTCAGCCTAAGCACCCCGATATTGATATTATAAATATAAGATTATTATAAGAGCCAAAATGCTAATTTTAAGCTAAATAAACGCTTATTTTTGTAGGCTGAACGTTAAATATTTTCCTACAGAAATTAGAAGATGTTTACCTCAGGTTCAAGTTTAATCGTATATTTTTTATAGATTTTATCCTGAATTTCTTTAGAAAGGGCTAAAATTTCTTCACCGCTAGCATTTCCGTAATTAACTAAAACCAATGCCTGTTTTTTATGAACACCCGCATCTCCCAGTCGGTATCCTTTTAAACCAGCCTGATCTATGAGCCAGCCTGCAGGAACTTTTATTTTATTAGCGTGCAGGGCATAAAAGGGTATTTCAGGAAATTGTTTTTGAAGTTTTTTGAATTCGGTTTCTTTAATAACCGGGTTTTTAAAAAAGCTGCCGCTGTTTCCCAATTCTCTTGGGTCTGGCAATTTCTCTTGCCGAATACTTATCACAGCATCCGAAACATTTTTAATATTAGGTTCTTTGATTTCCATTTTATCCAGTTCAGCCTGGATGGCACCATAAGAAGTGCTTAATTGATGACTCCCTTTATTTAACCTGAAATTTACCGAAGTGATAATATATTCTCCCTTCAGTTTATTTTTAAAAACAGAGTTCCGGTAATCAAATTCACATTGTTCCAGACTAAAAGTTTCAATCTCAAGGGTTTGAATGCGCATAGCTTCACAAGATTCAAAAGTATCCTTAAGTTCAACGCCATATGCGCCGATATTTTGAACCGGTGCAGTGCCCACATTGCCTGGGATTAAAGAAAGATTTTCTAATCCGCCGTAACCTTTTTCAATGCAATGCAGTACAAATTGATGCCAGTTTTCACCAGCACCAACTTTTAAAACTACTTCATCCCGACTTTCAGAAACAAGTTCAATTCCCTTTAAGCCAATATGAATAACGGTTTTATCTATATCCTGAGTGAGCAACATATTACTGCCGCCTCCCAACACAAAAATTTCAGAAGCATAGGTTTGCTGTAAAACATCACGTAGTTCTTCGGTAGAATGCACCGAAATAAATTTTCTGGCCTTTACATCTACCCCAAAAGTATTATACTCTTTAAGCGAAAAATTTTCAGCAACCTGCATGGGCTATTTGTTGTATTCTTCCAGGGCTATTTTAAGGATTTCAATGGCTCTTTCCAGGTTTTCTTTTTTCAGTACATACGCAATACGAACCTGGTTCATTCCGGTATTTGGAGTAGAGTAGAATCCGGCAGCAGGAGCAACCATTACGGTTTCCTTGTTAAATTCAAAATCTTCCAGCAACCACTGGGCAAATTTATCGGCGTTTTCTATAGGTAGTTCGGCGATACAATAAAACGCACCTTTTGGTTTTGCTACTTTTACCCCAGGAATTTTCTCTAAACCTTCAATTAAAAGATTTCTTCTTTCGGTATATTCTTTATTTACTTCCTCAAAATATTCATCTGGCGTATCTAACGCAGCTTCCGCAGCTATTTGAGCAAAGGTAGGCGGACTTAATCTTGCCTGTGCAAATTTCATTGCTGCAGTCATTACTTCTTTATTCTTCGAAACAAGGCAACCAATTCGGGCACCACACATACTGTAACGCTTAGAAACAGAATCTACCATTATGGCATTTTGTTCCAGACCGGGAATGCTCATAATAGAATGATGTTTTACACCATCGTAAGCGAATTCCCGATACACTTCATCGGCAACAATGAATAAATCATGCTTCAGCGCTAAATCTGCTAGCTGCTGGATTTCTTCTCGGGTATAAAGATAACCGGTTGGATTTCCCGGGTTGCAGAGTAAAATCGCCCTGGTTTTATCGGTAATTAATTTTTCAAATTCTGAGATTGCCGGAAGCGAAAAATTATCTTCAATAGAACCTTTAATGGGGATAATTTGCACTCCTGAAGCTGTTGCAAAACCATTATAATTTGCATAAAAAGGCTCTGGAATAATCACTTCATCTCCCGGGTCGGTTATGCTTCCCATAGCAAATAACAAAGCTTCAGAACCTCCGGTGGTGATGATAATATCTTCAGCATCTACCGGGATGTCATTTTTACGGTAATATTTGGCCAGTTTGGTTCTGTACGATTCAAATCCAGCAGAATGGCTGTAAGAAAGCACATCTATATCGTTGTTTTTTACCGCATCTAGAGCGGCTTTAGGCGTTTCAATATCTGGTTGCCCTATATTTAACTGGTAGATTTTTTTCCCTTTTTTTGCGGCTGCTTCAGCAAAAGGAACTAATTTTCTTATTGGAGATTCGGGCATATTACGCCCTTTGTTTGAAATACTTGGCATGGGATTGTTTTTAATAAAGTGCAAAAATGCAAAATTCCTGTAAGATTATAAGCCTATTCTTCGTTATAATTGGCTAGATCTTAAATTGCATTTTTTTAGTTTAATTCTAAATTTATAGGCGTAAAAAAGCCGTTTAAAAAGTGTTTTATAAACGTCATCCTGAATTTATTTCAGGATCTAAGATGTTAGAAGCTGAAACAAGTTCACCTTGACAGAAATAAGACATTTCAAACGGCCTTTTCGTAATTTTTAAGCTTAAAAATTAACGGCTGCTATCATCTTCGATAACTCTACCTTTAATTTTAAGCGCCTTTGTAGGCTCATCGGCATTTGAATAAACGGTTACCGTTTTTCTAATTGGCCCAACACGTTTAGTATCGTATTTTACCTCGATTTCACCGGTTTCTCCCGGTTGAATAGGATCTTCAGGCTTTTTAGGGATGGTACATCCGCAACTTGAAGTTACATTGGCAATAACCAATGGAGCATTTCCGGTGTTGGTGAACTCAAAAACCCTTACGCCGTCACTTCCTTTTTTTATTTCGCCATAATCAATAGTTTCACTTTTGAATTCTATTTTGGCTGTTTCCTGTGCCATTGCAGTGCCTAAACCGGCAACAACAAAAATGGCAATAGCGATTAACTTTTTCATAATTTCTGGTTTTTAATAAACGAAAGGTAAAGATAAGCTGAAATGATGTATACTCAAAATTATATTCAAATCAACTTCTTTTATAATCCTTAAGTTATAATTACTTTTGCCTTTATTTTTCAAAAACCAGACCAATATGGCGATTGCTTCCCAATACGATTCAAAAAAAGTAGAAGATAAGTGGTATAACTACTGGATGGAAAACAAGTATTTTCATTCAGAAGTAGACGAGAGAGAGCCTTACACCATTGTGATCCCGCCACCAAACGTGACCGGGGTTTTGCATATGGGCCATATGCTGAATAATACCATTCAGGATGTTTTGGTGAGACGCGCAAGGTTAAAAGGTTTTAATGCTTGCTGGGTACCGGGAACAGATCATGCTTCTATCGCAACTGAAGCTAAAGTGGTAGCAAAATTAAAGGCTGAAGGAATTGATAAAAACGATCTTAGCCGTGAGGAATTTCTACAACACGCCTGGGATTGGACACATAAGCACGGGGGTATTATTCTTGAACAGTTAAAAAAGCTTGGAGCTTCCTGTGATTGGGAACGCACCAAGTTTACAATGGATGAAAATATGTCAGCCTCGGTAATTAAGGTTTTTGTTGACTTATACGAAAAAGGCCTTATTTACCGTGGTTACCGAATGGTAAACTGGGATCCGGTAGCAAAAACCACACTTTCTGATGAAGAAGTAATTCACCAGGAAAAACAGGGAAATCTTTATTACCTGAATTATAAAATAGAAGGAAGCGATGAGGTTTTAACAATCGCAACTACGAGGCCAGAAACTATCCTGGGAGATACCGCAATCTGTATCAACCCAAATGACGAACGCTTTACACATTTAAAAGGTAAAAAAGCGATCGTGCCAATTTGCAATCGAGTTATACCAATTATAGAAGATGAATATGTAGATGTAGAATTTGGTACCGGTTGTTTAAAAGTTACTCCAGCACACGACGAGAACGATAAAATGCTGGGCGATAAGCACAATCTTGATGTAATAGATATTCTTAACGATGATGCCAGCCTTAATGCTTACGGGATGCATTACGAAGGTAAAGACAGGTTCCAGGCAAGAAAAGAAATTGTTGAAGAATTAAAAGAAATGGGTGTGCTAACCAAAGTTGAGGAGCATACCAATAAAGTGGGAACCAGTGAGCGTACCGGTGCGGTTATAGAACCAAAGCTAAGCGATCAGTGGTTTTTGAAAATGAAAGATATGGCCAAACCGGCAATTGATGCCGTGGTGGGAGACGAAATTAATCTTGTTCCCGATAAATTTTTGAATACATACAAGCACTGGATGGAAAATGTGCGTGACTGGAATATCTCACGTCAGCTTTTATGGGGGCAGCAGATTCCCGCTTATTTCTACGGAAGTGGAAAAGAGGATTTTGTAGTTGCTGAAACTTCTGAAGAAGCTTTGGAAAAAGCCAGAAAAAAATCAGGAAATGCAAGTTTAAAAGCTGAAGAATTAATTCAGGATAAAGATGCCTTGGATACATGGTTTTCGTCCTGGTTATGGCCAATGAGCGTTTTCAACGGAATCCTGGAACCTGAAAATGAAGAAATCAATTATTACTATCCTACCAACGATCTTGTAACTGCCCCTGAAATCTTATTTTTCTGGGTTGCACGTATGATTATGGCGGGCTATGAATATAGAGGCGAAAGACCTTTTAGAAATGTTTACTTAACCGGAATAGTTCGTGATAAACAAAGAAGAAAAATGTCTAAATCGCTTGGGAATTCTCCAGATCCGCTTGGGTTAATTGAACAATATGGTGCTGATGGGGTTCGTGTGGGTATGTTATTGAGCTCTCCCGCCGGAAACGATTTGATGTTTGAAGAAGATCTTTGTAAACAGGGTAGTGCCTTTTCAAATAAAATATGGAACGCTTTCAGGCTGGTTAAAGGTTGGGAAATTTCCGAAGAAAAAGAACAGGACGAAACTTCAAAAATCGCGTTAGATTGGTACACTGCAAGATTTAGAAAAACTCTGGCTGAAATTGAAGATCATTACTCGAAATACCGAATGAGTGATGCTTTAATGAGTACTTATAAACTAATTTGGGACGATTACTGCTCGTGGTTCCTGGAAATGGTGAAACCCCCTTACGGGCAGCCTATTGATGCTAAAACTTACAAAGCTGTAGTTGAAATATTGGAGGATAATTTAAAAATTCTTCACCCGTTTATGCCTTTTGTAACCGAAGAGATTTGGCAGGAAATTACCGAAAGAACTCCTTTAGAAGCTTTGATAATAGCAAAATGGCCGGAGCTAAAAGAATTCAATGAAGAAATCATCAACGAATTTGATTTGGCTTCAGAAGTAATTGCGGGAATAAGAAAAATAAGGAAAGAAAAGAATATTTCTTTTAAAAACACCATAGATCTTATGGTGATGAATAATGAAAAAGCTTCAAAATTATTTGAACCTGTGATCTTGAAAATGGGAAATATAGATGCTTTTAGTTATGTAGATAAGCAAGTTGGAGGTGCGCTTTCCTTCCGTGTAAAATCTAATGAATATTTTATTCCTATCGCAGGCTCCATAGATGTGGAAGCTGAAATAAAAAAACTGGAAGAAGAATTAAAATACAATCAAGGCTTTTTGAATTCTGTGGAAAAGAAACTTTCTAACGAGCGTTTTGTAAATAACGCACCGGAAAAAGTAGTGGCTATTGAAAAAGTAAAAAAAGCTGACGCCGAAGCAAAAATAGAAGCGATTAAGGCTAGTTTAGAAAGTCTGAAATAAATTAAAGGAATGTGTTGGCGAGGAAAATCAACCGGTTACTTCGCCAATATGTTCTTCTACAAGTTCAACATATTTTTCGCGAGCTTCCTGCTTTGTCAGGTCTTTAACCTGTAGCAATGCGTTTGTTTTAAAAGCATCCCTTAAATCGCCACCGTTAGTAGGGGTGATATAGAATCCGTTAGCCTGCGTAGCCCTCTTGAAATAAGCATAGAAATGAAGCATAACATCTGGAGCAAACTTTTGGTCAGTTTTGCTGGCCATGTCATAGGCTTTTAGAAATTTTTCATCTGTTGTTTCAGGCATAACGTTTTGCTTATTTTTTAATATTGGCTATTACACTTAGCCCACCTTTTACTTTTTGATTAAGCTTAACCAAAACCGGTGTATTTAATGGTAAAAACACATCTACCCGGGATCCAAATTTTATAAATCCGCTGTCACTACCCTGAATCACTTCGTTTCCAACTTCAGCATAGTTTACAATTCTTTTTGCCATTGCCCCGGCGATTTGTCGGTATAAAACTTCGCCGGCAATATCGTTTTCTACCACAACGGTAGTTCTCTCATTCTCTTCACTCGATTTTGGATGCCAGGCAACCAAAAATTTTCCGGGATGATATTTACTGTATTTTATTTTTCCACCAATAGGATGTCTTGTTACGTGCACGTTTATTGGCGACATAAAAATAGAGATCTGCAGGCGTTTGTCCTTAAAATATTCTTTTTCTTCAACCTCTTCAATCGCTACAATTTTCCCGTCTACGGGGGCCACTACATTGGCATCATCTAAAACAGTTTTCCGTTTAGGATTTCTAAAGAACTGGACGATAAGTAAAAACAATATCACCGTAGTTACCAGAATCGCAAATTTAATCCAGTATGTATTAATTAACGAATATGATACTACGTTTATTGCGATAAGCAGTATTGCCGCTATCGCCATAATTTTATAACCTTCTTTATGAAACATAATCTAGAATATATAGATAAGCATATACAAATGGGCTCGAAAATATAATACTATCCAATCTATCAAACAAACCACCGTGACCGGGCATAAGGCTTCCGCTGTCCTTAACGCCGGCCTGCCGTTTGAATTTTGATTGAATAAGATCTCCCAATGTCCCGAAAATGCTAAGTATGATAGCTAACCCAAGCCAGATGGGAAAGGTCAGAAATTGGGTATAATAGAAAATAAAAAAACTGGCTATGCTACTAAAAACCAGTCCGCCCAGGAAACCTTCCACCGTTTTATTAGGGGAAATTCTTTCAAAGAGCTTTTTATTTCCAAAATTCTTACCAACAATATAAGCAAAAGTATCGTTAGTCCAAATCAGGATAAAAATCCCTACTACAAGTTTGGGAATAAAAACGCCTTCTATGGTTGGAATAAGCGTAAGAAAAATAACCGATGAAATAAGGTAGAATATTATAATGATGTACTTCTTCTTTTCAAAAACCGGAATTTTTTTAACAAACAGTAAGTCTTTTACCAGGAATAAGTTTACGAAAATCGTTATAAACAGCAGGAGAATAGTTGCATCCTGATTGAATTTCAGGTAACTGAAAAGATAAAAAAGTAAAGCCTGTACAGCGTACAGCGTATAACTTCGTAAATGCAGGAGTTTTTGCATTTCGATGAGGCAAACAAGGCCCAGGAGGTAGAATAGGCTGATAAAAATAAACTCTGAAGAAAGTATGGAAGCAACCAAGATGGATACGTACAACAATCCTGAAATAGTTCTAATAATGGCTTCCCTCATGTGTTATAAATCTTCCAACAGGAGCAAATATAGGTTTTTTGTGCTACTTCCATAGCTCATAAAATCTCCTTCTTTTTGAGTTTCAAAATTTTTGATGGTAGTGATATTAGAAGGAATTCGCCTTTTGTTTCTGAATTTAATGCCGCGAAGGCCTTCGCCAATAGTATCGATTAATTGGCTTGTAGAAGATATAATAACAAAATTATCTGGTAAATCGTTGAGTTTGCATTCTTTAATCTGGTTGGAGGAAATGAGGATAGAACCATCGTTGGCCACCAAATATTCGCAGGTGGAAAGAAAGAAAGGCGCAGAGCCAGACCTGGTGAAATTAAGATTAAAACCCTTAAATTTATCCTGAAGATTGGGATCTAAGCAAAAGCACTCTTTTTCATACCAATCATTTTCCAATAGAATATTATCAAATGCTTCCTGCAATTCTTTATTGTCTTCGCAATAGAGAAATTTACCACCATTATTTTTGAAGTTGAGCATAAAACGCTCATCGGTAGGTAATTTGACTTCAGGCATGTATTTACCCCGCTCAGCTTTTTCAGGAGATTCCTGCGGCTTGTCTGATTTAGATTTAGGGTTAAGAAATCTTCTAAATAGACTCATAGAGTTTTGGGTGTGGTTCTCAACGTCATTTTAACCAAAGGTAAAAAATCTTAATTTAACACTTGTGTAAATTAAGATTTTTTAAACCGTGGTTGTGAACTATTTATTAACTGAATTATTTTCAGTTAATGTGTTCTCTTCAGTATCATTTTCCTGTGCAGGATTCTGATCTTCAGCTTCAGAAGCCTTTTCTTCAACTTTTGGAGTTTCTTTCTTTCCAAGTACTTCTGTTTTCTCCTCTTCTTTGTCGTAGGGCCTTTTTCCGAAGATACGTTGTAAATCATCTTTAAAGATTACCTCTTTGTCGAGAAGAATATCTGCCAATTGGCCCAGCTTATCTTTATGCTCGGTAAGTAAATCTATAGCACGTTGATATTGAGTTTCAATTAAATTTGAAATTTCTTTATCAATTAACTCAGAAGTGCTTTCGCTATAAGGCTTGGTAAAATTGTATTCACTTTGGCCAGAGGAATCGTAATAAGTAAGGTTTCCTACTTTGTCATTTAATCCATAAATAGTAACCATCGCCCTTGCTTGTTTGGTTACTTTTTCAAGATCACTTAAAGCTCCTGTAGAGATCTTGTTAAAGACAACTTTTTCAGCAGCACGACCACCAAGGGCAGCACACATTTCATCCAGCATTTGTTCCGGTCTAACAATAAGACGTTCTTCTGGTAAATACCAAGCAGCTCCAAGCGATTGTCCACGAGGAACAATAGTAACTTTTACCAACGGCGCAGCGTGTTCTAACATCCAGCTCACCGTGGCGTGACCTGCTTCGTGATAAGCAATAGCTTTCTTTTCGTCGGGTGTAATTATTTTATTCTTTTTCTCAAGTCCGCCAACAATACGGTCTACGGCATCAAGGAAATCCTGTTTTCCTACCGCTTTATTGCCCTTACGAGCGGCGATAAGCGCAGCTTCGTTACAAACATTCGCAATATCAGCTCCGGAAAATCCAGGGGTTTGTTTCGCCAAAAATTCAGTATCGAGTTCTTCAGCTACTTTTTTAAGTGGCTTGAGGTGAACTTCAAATATTTCTTTACGCTCATTTAAATCTGGTAGATCTACATAAATCTGACGGTCAAATCTTCCTGCACGCATTAAGGCTTTATCCAATACATCGGCACGGTTGGTAGCTGCAACAACAATAACATTAGTGTTGGTTCCAAAACCATCCATTTCAGTCAATAACTGGTTTAAGGTATTTTCACGCTCGTCGTTAGATCCTGAAAAATTGCTTTTCCCGCGGGCACGGCCAATAGCATCTATCTCATCAATAAAAATGATGGAAGGTGATTTTTCTTTGGCCTGCTTAAATAAATCACGCACTCTTGAAGCTCCAACTCCTACAAACATCTCTACGAAGTCGGATCCCGAAAGTGAGAAGAATGGCACTTTGGCTTCTCCTGCAACAGCTTTCGCCAATAAGGTTTTACCGGTTCCGGGAGGGCCTACAAGTAAGGCTCCCTTTGGAATTTTACCACCAAGAGAAGTATATTTATCTGGATGTTTAAGGAAATCTACAATTTCCTGAACCTCTTCTTTTGCACCTTCTAAACCGGCAACATCTTTAAAAGAAGTTTTTACATCGGTATTCTGGTCAAATAATTTTGCTTTAGATTTACCTATATTGAAAATCTGGCCTCCTGCACCGCCACCGGCACCAGAGCTCATTTTCTTCATTATAAAAATCCAAACCCCAATAATTAGTATGAAGGGTAATAATGCCCAGAAAACTTCACCCCAAACATTGTTTTGCGTATCGTAATCAACGATGGTGTCAAGATTGTTTTCGGCTTTTATTTCCTTAATATCATCTTCAAGATTTTGCAAATCTCCAAACTCAAAACTATAAGCAGGAGTTTCCCCCCCAGTGTTGAAGAGTTCGGGATCATTAGACCTTTTATGAATATCTTTTTGGGCAGCCTCTTCGGTAAGATAAACTTTGGCTTGTTTTCGGTTTATGATTTCCACCTTTTTTACATCTCCATCTCTAAGGTATGAGAGAAATTCGGCCGGATTGGTTTGAGCAGGTTCAGTAAAACCGCCTCCGCTAAAGAAATTGATTCCGAGAAATATAATTATTATAGCGCCATAGATCCAGTAAGCACTAAACTTAGGCTTCTTGGGATCTGCATTTTTTTTGGGTTGCTGTTTCGCCATTCTTGGTGATTCTAAATTAAATAATTAATAATTGGTTTCTATGGAGGTGATTTTTGCATCGCCCCAAAGACTTTCAATATCGTAAAACTCTCTAATATGCTTTTGGAAAACGTGAACAACCACGTTTACATAATCTAATAGAACCCATTCTGCATTTTCTCCGCCTTCTACGTGCCAGGGTTTGTCTTTAAGAGATTTACTCACAGTTTTTTGGATGGAATTCACAATGGCGTTTACCTGTGTGTTGGAAGTACCGTTGCAAATAATAAAATAATCACAGACGGTGTTTTCTATTTGCCTAAGGTCCAGAATATCAATATCGTTACCTTTTACTTCTTCAATTCCTTTAATTATATGCGCAATAAGTTGATCGTTGTTCTGTTCTTTTTTTGCCATTAAAATTAATTATTTTCGCAAAGTTATTACTTTTTAGCTGTTTATAGGCTTTGTTACATAACATTTAACGCCCGTTTCATTTCTAACTATTATTATGCGTATAATCAAAGTTAATGCCACCAATTCTAGCAACGAATTTGCTCGCGAACTCTACCGTGGAAATACTGCCTTTGAGCCGGTTTGCGTAGTTGCTCGTGAGCAAACAAAAGGTCGTGGTCAACGTGGTTCTGGATGGATTTCAAATGCGGGTGAAAACCTAACTTTTAGCGTACTATATCCTAAAATTAAAGTGAATGTAAACCATCAATTTTTGATGAGTGCCACGGTGTCTTTAGCAATTCTTAAAGTGCTTAATAAATTTAATGTGCCTGCATTAAAAGTGAAATGGCCTAACGACATAATGTCAGCGCGCTACAAAATTAGCGGAATTCTTATTGAAAATATTCTAAAGAATAATGAAATCGCGGCTTCGATAATAGGAGTGGGGCTTAATGTAAACCAAACCGAATTTCCCGGTCTGCCTCAGGCATCTTCGCTTAAACTGGCCACAGGAATCAATTTTAATTTAGATGAATTGCTGAAGAAAATCACAGATGAATTCGAAGAAAAACTAACTGAAATTGCTGCCGAAGCTGAAACCTCGATTTTAGAAGAATATGCAAAAAATATGTTCAGAAGAGATCTGGTGTCTACTTTTCAACTGCCAAACGGCACTTATCTTACCGGAATTATTCGGGGTGTCACTAAATCTGGAAGATTGAATCTGGAAATAGAAGATTCAGTTTTTAAAACCTTCGATCTAAAGGAGATTAAATTGATGTATTAAAAGGCCTGTTTAGAAACGGTAAAATGAAATTATAGTTTAAAAGAAAAGGATAAACGTCATTACTAACGTAGTGAAGTAATCTCTGAGCAGGTTACCTATAAATCTGCAGGTTGCTTCTCCCGATAATTATCGGGACTGCAATTCCGAATAAAGACTGTTTGAGAATTTTAACGTCATCCTGAACCTGCTCGTCCGTTCAGGCGGGTTTATTTCAGGATCTAATTTTTATCAAATATTTTTCAAATAGCCTTTCAGAAACTAAAGCTTCCCAATATTTTCAGCTAAAGTATTGATGAACTTTGTTAATGGTCCTTTAACCATCATCGCCATCATTGCATTAAATTCGCCATTGAATTCCATTTGCACCTCGCTCTGATTTTCATTTAAAGCCGAAATATGTGCTTTTAAAGTGAAATCAAATTTATCTGAAGTAGAACCCAAAACAACAAGTTCCGGTTCTATGGTTTCCTGAATTTGTAATTTTATTACAGGCATTCCTTTAAGGCCAAAAACAAAAGTCTTCTCATCTCTAACTTCAAATACTTCTTTGCTCTCCGGCATTAATTGTTCGTAATTTTCAACCTTGGTCAAAAAATTGAACATTTCCTGCTGACTTTTATCAGCGGTAACTTTTGGGCTTTCTAAATTCATTTTTTATTTTTTCCAGTTTGCCGGATCCTGACCCCATTCTCTTAAAACTCTGGCTTCGCTGGCATTAATGTAATTGGTGCGTTGCGCGGTTTCTAAAAGAAAATCATAATCGCTTAGCGTGTGCAATTCAATACCCGCTTTCTTAAAGTTTTCATCAGCGGTAGTAAAGCCATAAGTAAAGATGGCTAGCATTCCTTTTACATTTGCTTTGGCTTCTTTTAATGCTTTAACCGCGTTTAAACTACTGTTACCGGTACTAATTAAGTCTTCGATTACCACAACTGTTTGGCCTTCAGATAAATTGCCTTCGATCTGGTTCTTTCGTCCGTGGCTTTTGGCTTCGGGACGCACATAAATAAAAGGAAGACTTAGGATCTCTGCAACTAACATCCCTATTCCAATGGCGCCTGTAGCTACTGCAGCAATAACATCAGGCTTACCATAAAGTTCTTCAATTTGTCTCGCAAACTGTTCCCTTAAGTGATTTCTAATTGGTGGATAGGAGAGTACTATTCGGTTATCGCAATAGATTGGCGACTTCCAACCGCTGGCCCAGGTAAAAGGTTCTTGTGCATCTAATTTTATTGCCTTAATTTGCAATAATAATTCAGCAGTTGTTCTGGCTGTTTCTTTATTTAAAATCATACTGCAAATGTATAAAGTTTTTGTAAATGATGTTCCCTTAATTCTCTCTACAAAGAAAGATTTTGGTGAAAATTATGTATCGCTTCCAATTAAGAAAGTTAGGATTAAGCGGATAATTAAAAAAATTAGCGAAGGAGAAATGCTTCACGTGAACCTTTATCACGAAAAAGAGGATAAACTGCTGAAACATCTTTTTAAAAAATTGCGCGTAGTTACTGCGGCTGGCGGAATGGTTTTAAACGACAAAGATGAGATTCTTTTTATTTACCGAAAAAAACGCTGGGATCTTCCCAAAGGAAAAACCGAAAAAAATGAATCTATTGAAGCTTCCGCAATTAGAGAAGTAGAGGAGGAAACCGGTGTAGAAGGTTTAAAAGTGACAAAATTCCTGCAAAAGACTTATCATATTTTTAAACGGAAAAATCGTTACAGGCTTAAAGTTACGCACTGGTACGAGATGCGAACCTCTTATGATGGGGAATTACGCCCAGAAACCAAAGAAGGTATTGAAAAGGTTAAATGGAAAGATTTAAAGAAAAGCCAGAAGGCCCTTCAGAAATCTTATGCAAACATTAAACTTCTTTTTTCTGAAGAATATTTAGCGCGGCATTCTAAAGATAGGGTAGCGTAGATGTGCCGCTTCATAATGCTTAGATTGTTTGTGTAACCAGACTAATTGGTCGTGCCAGCTATTTGAAAATTCAGCATCCCTACGTTTCTTTTCTTCAAAACGATTTTTTAAATCAGGATTTTCGTCCAATAAATTTTTGGCGATATCTTCAAAAACGTATGGCGAGAAGTTTTCTTTTTGCTGAAGTACAGTATCAAAGAAATTCCAGTTGAAGAAAGAATCTGGCGCTTCCGGTTCCAGGGTTTCTATTAAATACCTCGCGCCATCCTGGAAAGTTTTTACCATAAAATCCCCTTTTCTAAATCTTACCGAATCCATCGATTTAGAAACTTTGGTCTCACTGTGCATATAATGGCCTTCGTAAGCCTGCTCCCGGGTTTTGAAATCTTCTATTTTATAAGTTTCCACATATAAAGTGGTATCGCGCTGCAGGGGTTCTAGTTTTATCTTGTTCAGCTTTAAAAGATCGGTGAGTTGCCACCATCCCTGAGGAACAATGTATGCTCGCGGAATTTCAATAGTGTCTTCAGCAACAAAATTATTGTAATAATCTATTTCTTTTGTAAAGGGTTTGCTACTATCATAGTGTAAGCGTTCGCCCCCGGTAACCTCACTCGCAATCATTTCTCCTTCGTATCCTTTGAATTTCCTTTTACTTGGATTCTCCATATCCGGTTTAAAATTAATCGGGTACCAGCGTTCTGTAAGGTATTTTCGGGAAGCCCTGTTGCGAATATCCTTCATTCGTGCTCTGTCATTTTCAGCAATACCTATCATACTGCGTATTATCTCATAAGTTCCTTTTACCCGTTCCGGATATGGTTTTAGCATATGAGTTTCTACCATCATTCCAATAGTGTTCCATAAACTTGTATACCCTGTGGAATACCGCGGATGATCGTTGAACTGCGAAAATCCTTCTTCGGGAACTTCATTAAAAACATTTACATAAGGCGTGATATCCCAATCTTTTTTAGCGAGTGAATCTTCGAGCGCCGGCATAATTTGTTCATTTAAATAAGAACCCAGTTCGCCACCCAATTTATTGTGCTGGGTAAAAAGGTGAGTAAGCGTATATTGATAATCAGCGCCGTTACTTACGTGGTTATCAATAAAAATATCAGGTTTAACGTGGTGAAAAATTTCGTAAAAGCTTTGAGTGTTTCGGGTATCGGCTTTTATAAAATCCCGGTTTAGGTCGTAATTCCTGGCATTCCCCCTAAAACCATATTCTGCCGGCCCGTTTTGATTGGTGCGACTGGTGGAATTTCGGTTTAAAGCACCTCCAATATTATAAATAGGAATTGTAGCTAAAACGGTATTTTTTGGAGCATTAATAGAATCTCCCGCCAAATCCCTGAAAAGCATCATCGTGGCATCTATACCATCGCTTTCCCCGGGATGAATTCCGTTATTTATTAGAATAATACTATTGTTCTCCCTTAAATTTTCAAAATTAAAATCTTCATTAGGACTATAAATAGCAAGATGAAGGGGTTTCCCACTGTCGGTTTTACCAAATTCTTCCAGACTTATTTTGCCTGAACTTTCGGCAAGTTGGGTGTAAAATTCAATGACTTCATCATAAGTACCGGTTTCTTTTCCGTCTGATTTTTCAAAACGGGTTTCCAAATCATAAGTAGTAGTCAGTTGATATTTTTCTAAATCGCAGGAAATCAGCGAAAGTAGCCCCAAACTCAAAACGAGAAATTTTTTCATAGTATCCTTAGCAATTGAAGGTATAAACTTAACTAAAACCCGTGTAGCCACCAAAAAACTTAGGCTAATTGACACTTGTTAAAGTAAACCTAATCTATACTCAAAAGTTTTTAACCGAATTTTAAGGACTATTTTTAGGCTAAAATAATTACCTACGCTAATTTCGTTGTTTACTATTGAGGTAAAGGCTCTATTGGCCTATGCCGAATAAAATATATTTAGATTGGAAAAAAAATTACTGGCACTTTTGTGCCTGCTCTGCGTTGGAAACCTGTTTTCTCAGGAAACTCAATTTAAAATACTTAATGTAAATACTACTAAAACGGTTGAAGGTGCCAGTATTTCTGATGCCTCAGGATTAGTTACCGTTTCAGATGAAAAAGGTGTCTTCGACATAGATTCAGAAAATTTACCTGGAGATTATCTAATTTCCGCGCTTGGGTTTGAAACCTTAGAAATTAACCTGAAAACTTCAGCTTCAATTCAGGAAATTTATTTGAGCCCAACTTCAGAAAACCTTTCAGAAGTGGTGGTGCGTAGCACAATGATACCTAAAACACTTAGACAAGTGCCGGCGGCGGTTAATCTAATAACAGAAACCGATTTTAATAGAACCGATGCAACCAACATTTTGGAAACTTTCAACAATGTACCCGGAATGTATGTCAATCAAGGTGCTTTAAACACCAACAAGATCAATATTCGCGGTATCGGCGCACGTTCGCAATACAGTACCAATAGAATTCAGGCCTATTTTGACGGAATTCCATTGACCACAGCAGAAGGGGAGCTGACTTTAGATGATTTTGACCAGGAAAGTTTAGACAGAATTGAAGTGATTAAAGGCCCAACCTCCAGTATTTATGGCGCAGGATTGGGAGGTTCTATAAATTTGTATTCAAAACAGCCCGGGAAAGAAGAAGCTCGTTTAGGTATTAAAACACAGTATGGAAGTTTCAATACGCAAAAACAGGTTTATCAGGCATCAAATGCCACGGCTAATTCTGCGTTGTTTGCCACTTTCTCTAACTTAACCAGCGATGGTTACCGCGATAATGGAAACTACGATCGGAAATCGGCTTTGGTTAATGGGACATTAAAAACCAGTGAAAACGGCAGTCTTTCTTACCTGGCTAATTTTACACGCTTAAAGGCTTTTATCCCGAGTTCTCTGAATGAAGATGATTTTTTAAATAATCCCGAAACAGCTGCCTTTACCTGGGGGCAATCTCAGGGATATGAATCTTACGACCGTGGAATGCTTGGCGGTTCTTATACACATTCGCTTTTTGATAATTTCAGCAATACCACCAGCATATTCCTGAGTTTTAGGGATGCTTACGAACCACGACCTTTTGATATTTTAAAGGAAGAGCGTGTTTCTGCCGGGGTTCGCACAAAATTTAATCTAAATACTCGAATATTCGAATTACCTTCAGAAATAAGTTTTGGAGCTGAATATTATAATGAATGGTATGAAACCGGGACTTTTGAGAATTTATATCAGGATTTTCCCGATGAAGGAAGTGTGCTGGGCGATCGATTAAGCAACAATGAACAGGACCGTAATTATGCCAATTTCTTTGCCCAGGTTAATCTTGAATTTACCGAAAAATGGAACCTGGAAGCCGGTTTTAATATGAATACAACCAGTTACAGTTTAACCGATCTTTATACCCGGGATGAAGTAGATCAAACCGGGGATTACGGATTTGATCCTGTCTTTTCACCACGTATTGGAACGAGTTACGAAATTGGAACCGGAAAGAATATTTTCGCTTCTGTAAGCCACGGATTTTCAACACCCACAGTTGCTGAAACATTAACTCCGGAAGGCCAGATAAACACCAATCTTAAACCGGAAACCGGGATTAATTATGAAGCCGGGTTTAAAGGAAACTGGCTTCAAAATAAATTATATACTGAAGTTTCAGTTTTTTCAATTCAGATTGAAGATTTATTGGTTGCGCAAAGAGTGGGAGAAGATCAATATGTGGGGATAAACGCGGGGAAAACCAGTCATAACGGGATAGAATTCCTTACTAATTATCGTTTTTTAATTGGTCCCGGGATTTCAATAAAACCTTATATAAACGGAGCTATCAACTTTTTCGAATTCGACGAATTTATAAATAATGACGAGGATTTCTCCGGAAACGAGCTGCCCGGAGTTCCTAAATATACCATGAACCTTGGAGTGGATATTCAAAGCGAATCCGGATTTGAATTCTACGGAAACTATAGAAATGTAGGGGAAATCCCTTTGGATGATGCAAATTCGGGATATACAGATCAGTATAGTCTTCTGAATTTTAAAGCAGGTTATACTTTTAATGTATTTCAGGACTTGAACTTGAATTTATACGGGGGAATAAACAATGCCCTCGATGAACATTATGCGGCGAGCGTTCTAACCAATGCCGTTGGCTTTGGAGGCTCCGCTCCGCGCTCTTACTATCCCGGAAACCCGAGAAATTATTATGGAGGTGTTCAACTAAATTATATTTTTTAGAAAAATAACTATTCATCGTCATCGCGGCGAGGAACGAGTACGGCGATCTTTTGACTGAAATGTAACCCCGGAAAACGACATATTCAAATAATAAAAGCTCTCCTCCTAAGGAGGAGTACCCGAAGGGGGAGGTGGTTTTCTGAAACCAACTTCTAATAAGATTATCCAAGTACCAGATATTATTCAATATCCTTTTGTAACTTATCTGGATCCTGCCTGGTATCAAATATTGTAATAATTTCAATCTCATTTGATTGAATTCGATAATAGAAGGTTGTGTGTTTGGTAACCACACATTTGTAAAGTCCGTTAAACTTTTTTGACTTTGGGCAACTATAAGGTTGGGATGAAATTTGATCTATTTTGTTAGTTAATTTTAAGAAGAATTTATCCCTGGTTTGCCTATTCCATTTTTCTATTATGTATTCAGATAAACGTAATAATTAAGTTCAGAAAGATAAACTTTCATCAGGAAATTTTCTTTAAGAATGATTTATATGAAACCCTCTTTCCCTGATCTAACTCTTCAATTCCCTGCTTAATTTCTACCTGTTCCCATTCGTTTAATTCTTCCCAAAAATCCGGCTTTTCCTTTTGGACAAAATCGGCAACTTTTTGGATAAATTTTGAATTTTCATTATCCAAAATGGTCTTAAGTAATTTAAGCTTAGTGGTTTGAATATCCATTTTTATATAAGTCTAAAAGCAAATTTACTGAAAATAAATTTTGATAATTGATTCTCAGTGCGTTAATTTTTCCTCACCACATCTGGAACCATAAACTCATAATCACCGTTATTACGAATAACATCCCGAACTACGGTAGAAGAAATATGGCTTTTCCCTGAAGAAGTGATAAAAAACAAGGTGTCTATACCGCTCATTTTGTAGTTGGTTTGTCCAATGGCCTTTTCAAATTCCAGATCCTGCGCATTTCGCAAACCACGCAGTAGGAAAGCGGCGTTTTGATCTTTACAGAAATCTACAGTAAGTCCTTTATACGTGTTTACTTTTATTTTGGGTTCATCCTTAAAAGTCTCTTTTAAAAAATGAAGCCGCTCTTCCAGCGAGAACATATATTTTTTATCGGAATTCGTGCCGATAGCTAGTATAATTTCATCAAAAAGCGGCAGCGCCCTTTCAATGATATCGGTGTGGCCTAAAGTAATAGGATCAAAAGACCCCGGAAATACAGCTTTTTTCATAAAAATTATTTTGTCTTTCCCGTCCCGCAAAAAAGCGGGATAAATTCCGGCGGGAAACTATTTCAACTTTGTCATTGCCGCACAAGCGGAAATCTAATTTAGTTATTTTCAAATAAATTTAATTAAGTTCCTCCCGTCACTTCGAGTGGCCCGACGAGAGTCGGGATGTATCGAGAAGTGGCATTGTAACTATCAAACCTGTCTCGATACAGCATTATTTTCGCTTAGGCTGAAATACCGCTACTCGACCTGACGACGGAGTTATTTACCATAATTCCCCCTTTACTGGCTAGCGTGCCTTCAAAGCCGTTTCAATCGCACTTCCATAAAGCTCAGTTAAGCTAATGCCGGCGGCTTCGGCTTGTTGCGGTAAAATACTCGCCTGGCTCAATCCCGGGGTGGTATTCATTTCAATAAAATGTGGTTCGCCGTTGTGAAAAATAAATTCAGAACGTGTAAAGCCGCGCATTTTTAGTTTTCGGTAAATCAACTTAGCGATCTCCTGAACCTGTTTGGTTTTTTCTTCCGAAATATTTGCCGGAGTAATTTCTTGTGATTTCCCTAAATATTTAGCTTCGTAATCAAAGAATTCATTTTCAGAAATAATCTCGGTCACCGGAAGTGCTTTTACTTTTCCTTTGTAAGTAATCACACCAACAGAAACCTCGGTGCCGTCAAGAAAAGATTCAATAATTACTTCATCATCTTCTTTAAAAGCGGTTTTTGTGGCAGGAATAAGTTCTTCTTCGGTTTTAACCTTGGTGATTCCAAAACTACTGCCGGCGCGATTGGCTTTTACAAAACAGGGTAAACCGACTTTCGCAATAATTTCTTCAGTATTTACCTTGTCCTCTTTATTGAGAAAATAATTTACGGCAGATTTAATTCCGTAAGGTTTTAAAACACTTATCAGGTCGCGTTTATTAAAGGTTAAAGCCGCCTGGTAATAACCGCAAGTAGTTTGCGGAATTCCCACCAATTCCAGGTAAGCCTGTAATAAGCCATTTTCTCCCGGCGTGCCGTGAATGGTATTAAAAACACAATCGAAAGAAATGGTTTTTCCGCCAATTTTTACCGTGAAATCGTTTTTATTAATCGGATAGGGCATATCATCATCGGCTATCACCACCCATTCTTTTTGCAAAATATGCACCCGGTAAGGTTCATACAAATCGAGATCTAAATGTTTGTAAACCATATTTCCACTATTAATAGAAATATGATATTCACTGGAAAAGCCGCCCATGGCGATGGCAATTTTTTTCTTCATCTGTGTAGTTTGGCGTTTTTAGTTTGTTGTTTAATAATATCGACTTTATTACAAAGCTTATTGTTAGGTGAAAAATATTTTAACCGAAATATGCGTTGAAACCTATATGTTAAACTATCCTTGGGATAAGTTAGCATTCAATTGAAAAAATCAAAGGTTTACAAGTCTGCATGGCAATCGTTATAAGCCCGCACAGTGCGTAAACCATAAACTTTAAGCTTTAAACAATAAACCGGCAAAGCCGAAACAACAAATCTACAAACAATCTGCAACCAAAAGCAGGGGTTTTATATCTTTGCTGCTTAGAAACAAATGTATGGGATTCTTTAAATTTATTTTCAGCAAAACATTTTTAATTCAATTAGTGATTGCTGCAATTGTAGTTATAGTAATTGCTTTTTTAGCTTTAAAATGGCTGGATTACTCTACAAACCAGGATCAACGGATTGCCGTACCAGACCTGTCTAAACAGTCTTTAGATGTGGTAGATGATAAACTGGCGGCGCTGGATTTAAGATTTGAAATTCTGGATTCTGCGAATTTCAACCCCGATTTTCCGCGGTATTCGGTTATAGAACAGGTGCCGGAACCGGGCCAATTCGTAAAAGAAAACAGAAAGATTTACCTGACTTTAAATCCGTCTGGTTACCGAAAAGTAATGATTCCCGATTTGATTAGAAGAACCAGAAGACAGGCTGAACCTACGCTGAGGTCTTTAGGTTTTGAAATTGGCGATATTAGCTATAAGCCGGACATTGCTGAAGATGCGGTATTGGAGTTAAGACATAAAGGTCGAAAACTCGAGCCCGGAGATGAAATAATGAAGACTTCTACCATAGATTTAGTGTTGGGTGATGGTTCCGGCAGGTATAGAATGGAAGGCGAAGAGGAGCAGGATAGTATAATTTCTGAAGAGGAGGAAATCGAATTTTAATGAAAGACGACGAACAAAACGAATTAGAGCAACAGGACGAAACTTTATACGAACATCATAAATATGAAGCCGGTCCCGGCCAGAAACCATTGCGGGTAGATAAATTCTTAATGAATTTTATTGAAAATGCGACCCGGAATAAAATTCAAAAAGCCGCAAAAACCGGAAATATCTACGTTAACGAAGAACAGGTAAAACAAAATTACAAGGTTAAAGCAGGCGATGTGGTACAGGTAATGTTCGAGCATCCGCCCTATGAGTTTTTATTAACCCCAGAGAATATTCCCCTGGATATTGTTTACGAAGACAACACTTTACTAGTAGTAAATAAACCTGCCGGAATGGTAGTGCATCCCGGTCACGGAAATTATAGCGGCACGCTTATTAACGCGCTGATCTATCATTTTGAAAACCTTCCTAATAATTCCAGCGATCGCCCCGGATTAGTACATAGAATTGACAAAGACACCAGCGGACTTTTAGTTATCGCCAAAACCGAAGAGGCGATGGCTCATCTATCCAGGCAATTTTTTAAAAAAACCAGTGATAGGGAATATATCGCTTTGGTTTGGGGTAATGTTGAAGAAGATGAGGGCAGGGTAGAAGGTAATATTGGCCGTCATCCTAAAAACCGTTTGCAAAATACAGTTTACGAAGGTGATGAGGCCGAAAAAGGAAAACCCGCCGTTACCCATTATAAAGTTTTGGAGCGTTTTGGTTATGTAACGCTGGTTTCCTGTAAACTGGAAACCGGAAGGACCCACCAGATTCGGGTGCATATGAAGCATATTGGCCATACGCTATTTAATGACGAACGCTACGGTGGTGAAAGGATTCTTAAGGGAACAACCTTTAGCAAGTACAAACAATTTGTAGATAATTGTTTTAAAGTATTACCCCGTCAGGCATTACACGCCAAAACCTTGGGTTTTATCCATCCAACGACTAAAGAAGCGATGAGTTTTAATACCGAAATCCCCGAAGATATTCAGGCTTGCATCGAGAAATGGCGCAACTACGCCAAAAACCAGAAAGAGGTTTTGTAAGGTATTTTCGTTATCTTTAATAGAAAGCTTGTTGAGATGGAAAATATACATTTAAAGGTCAACTCTAAGGAAGCCTATAAAGACTTAATGCAGTTTTTGGAAAAATTCAGTAAAAACGAACTGGAAATTATTTCAGAAACTGATTTCAAAAAGCAAAAAGCAGAACTTGAAAAGGAGCTGGAAGCAATTGAAAGTGGTGATTCCGATTTAATGGATATCGATGAATATGATAGCTATCTGGAAAAGGTGCTATCAGTCTGAGATTAATGTATCCATTTTTTAAAATTAGGTCTGCCTGAAAATCTTATTATCGTCACCCTGAACTTGTTTCAGGGTCTAAGTTGTTTCAGGTTAGATGCTGAAACAAGTTCAGCATGACGTGCATTTCGTCACCCCGAACCTGTCCGTCTGTACAGGCGGTTTTATTTAGAGGGCTGAGATGAACTGAAGTTCTTTCCTTCGGAAAATATCACCCTGAATTTATTTCAGGGTCTAAGTTCAACTAAGTTTTTCTATATTTATGAATGCAGAAGAGCTACACATACCTACTCTCTAATTCTACCAGAACAATTGTTTACATAGGTGTGACTTCAGATTTAAAAAAGCGAATCACGGAGCATAAAAGCGAAATTGGCTCTTCATTTACCAGAAAATATCACCTTAAATTTTTAATTTATTTCGAAGAATTCACAGAAATCCAGCAGGCTATAGCCAGAGAAAAACAGTTAAAAAACTGGCACAAGGAATGGAAATGGAATCTAGTAAAATCTAAGAATCCAAACTTAAAAGATCTTTATGAAGATTTGTAACGGTAGACATTTTGACGTCACCCTGAACTGGTTTCAGAGCTTGTCCCGATTTTTATCGGGGGTATAACTTGTTTAGGGTATTAATCAAGAAACGTATTTAAACTCATCATAGATCCTGAAATAAATTCAGGATGACGTAGATTTTTTAAAGCTCCTATCCTTGCAAAGAAGGGGAGGTGACTTTTTCCGGCGCTAGCCAGAAATAAGTCGGAGGGGTTATGGGGTCTAACTCTTCCCCGTAGGTTTTATAAGCAACTCATTCACATTTACACTATCGGGTTGTGAGGTCGCATAAAGCACCGCATCAGCAATATTCTTCGGGTCTAATTTTGGTTCGCCGTTACCATAATCCTTGTCTTCCAGTAATTCCTCGTCGGAAATATCATCTCTAAGATCGGTTGCTACTGTTCCCGGTTCTATAGAAGTTACACGAATATTAAAGTCGGGAGAAAGTTCCATTCGCATTGCTCTGGAAAGTTCTATCACCGCAGCTTTAGAAGCACCGTAAACAGCGCCGCCTTCAAAGATCTCTTTTCCATCTACCGAGGCTATGTTTATAATATGCCCGCTTTTTTGTTTTTTCATCATTGGAAGCACGGCGTGGACGCAACGCAGCGTACCTTTTACGTTCACTTCTATGGTTTGCAGCCAGTCTTCCAGCTTTCGGTTTTTAAGATAGGTGAGGGGCATTACACCGGCACAATTTACCAGAATATCTATCTGCCCGAATTGATCGTATATTTTCTCAAAAGCATCCGTTACACTTTCATTGTTGGTAACGTCCATTTCCACTTCAAAACTGTCGCTAAGGCCTTTTCCTATATCTTTCAACTTATCCAGGCTTCGGCTGGCCAAAGCCACTTTGCAGCCTTTTTTTGATAATTCTTCAGCAATAGATTTTCCAATTCCGCTACTCGCACCGGTGACTACGGCTACTTTATCATTTAAATCCATGTTATTATTTATCGGTTGATTTGCAAGTTGCGAGGATTTTAAAGTTTAGCGCGTTAAAGAAGTTTGAAATAACAGCAATTTAACTAGTATCAGACTTCGTCACTCTGAGGTCTGAGATAATATGTTTTATCTAGCGTAGGGAAATGACAGATAAATATGATATTACTGAATTTATTAATGAGGCTGAATTACATTGATGTTCTGTTCTTTTTCCATTGATGAAAAAGAACCAAAAAATCTAGGCTTACGAAAATGGATCTAAATTTTTCACTCGATGTCTAAATTTTCTGAACTCGCGGGAAAAATATGAGTAACGAGAAAAAGACGTGTCGCTCAAACAGCAGAAAATTTAAACGACATCTCACTTCAAATTTCACGATCAATTTTCGATAGGCCGCTTAAATTTTCTACTATTATATATCTGCTCTCATAATTCTCTAATAAATTACCATTGACGTTTTTTTAATGCTTGGTTTTAACTTTCTTTTTGGTAAGTGTAGTACTTTCCCGGCGTTAAAAATTTTTGAAGCCTTGGAGAAAATTTAGCCGGGGAAGTGCGGTTCCGATAAGCGATAGCGATTCGGAAACACCTACAAAAAAGTGTCCTTTTTTTGGTTCGTTTTTTTGGACAAGCAAAAAAATGAACAATTGCATTACTACAGGTACAAAGAACCTCAATTCAACGAACAATTCACATTCGTCATCATCTTCCAGGAACAGATAAACTCTGGTAGTTTTTTAGCCGAAGTCAGTTTTTTCTTAAACCTGATCTTTATGAATTTCCCTCCGGCGGTCTTGTATTGATAATTTGCCGAATTAAGTAAACGTCCGTTATAATCGATGATTATTCCTCCGGAATTTCTCCAAAGAAAACTGCCGCTAAAGGCCTTTACGAGTTTGGGATACTTAGAGGAACCTGCCATTTTTTTTGTTTTTGGAAGTATAAGATACACAAAAAGATGGGTTTATTTAAGTACTATGTTGAATTTAATCCCTCATTGAGGGTTTAATTCCCCGAGGCTTGCCTTGAAATTATAAAATAGTTTTCCGATTCATACCTCGTGGGCTTGCCCCGAGGTTCTTGATTTGGTTCCCCGGGTTTAAAACCATTCTAATATTTCTTCTCTTAAATGTGGTTTCCGGTGATTTGACGCTGTGCTCAAGACTTAAACCTCGAGATCTCATTCTGCCATAATTTTGCGTGTTTGGTCTTTCTACCCTGAATCCTGGAGCGCCATTTTCTCCAGTTGCACGGGTACATTTGATCCTGTAGAATTTTGATCACATTTTTTTCGGAAAGGCTAAACTAATACTCAATAACTTCAAAAGGCGTAAGATCATCTCTGGCTTTAATGATTTCGTTGGGACTATGCGTAAAATGACAAGCCCACCTTTGCTCAAGCTAAGGCGGGCAAACCAATCTTAAATTAACCAATTCACCAGGAACGATCGATTAAAACTGTACCGTCACCTCCTCAGAACAATTGGCCGTACTACCGGCAGCACAAATTCTGTAATTCAGGGAGCCACTACCTTTTATTCCTGTTACATCAGTATAAGTGCCATCGCTGCTGTTTAGTGATGCCACAATCCCGCCATCTCTAAAAATATCTACTGCACCGGTATAATCCCAGGAAAGATCGGCGTGCCATACTCCTTTAAGTTTATAGCCGGTAGCTGAGAGATTTATTCCGCTAGAGACAGCACAGTCCACATCATTGAGTGGATCGCAATCATTACAAATATCTGGAGCACCGGGATATATTGAAGCATCAGAATCATTACAATCTCCGCTTATCAAAACATAGCCATCTTCAGGTTTGTCACAGGCCAGGATATTTGTTTCAGTATTATCTACACCGTACCCGTCATTATCAGAATCTTTATACCAAATAAGCTGATCACATGATTCCGGGATATAGACAATAACAGGATCGGGGTTCCCATCCGGATCAGCATTTATAAAAGAGCCGTCTGTTGATGGTGCGCCGCCAAGAAGCAAGACACCTGCCGCATGAGGCGCAGCCATAGATGTACCGCTTCTACTCACATATATTCCATTAGGATGGGATGATAGCACCAATACCCCGGGAGCTGCATAATCAATAGGGGGATTACCATAATTTGAAAAACTGGCCCATTGATCATTTTCATCCATTGCAGAAACTGTAATTACAAACTCCCCGTTAACCCTTGCCGGAGAATATAAATTTGCATCGTCCTGGAAGTTCATCGCAGCCAGACTGAACCATATCTCTTTTTCAGATGCAGCAAGCACAGCATCATCTACGGCTTGCAGAGCATCCCCACCTAGACTCATATTGGCAACATCCCCGGGTTTTGCGTGTGCGGCAACATAATCTATGCCTGCAATTACATCTGACCACCAACCAGAATTATTTTCACCCAACACTTTAATGGGGATAACGGTAACTCCGGGTGCTACCCCAATTACTCCAAAATCATTGTTGATTGCACCAATGGTTCCCGCCACGTGGGTTCCATGTCCGTTATCATCATCAAAAGGATGCTCTAAATTTTGAGGGGCAACTTCCGGCCCTCTAAACCCCCTGTTTACATCCACATTAAGGTCTGGATGGTCTATATCTATCCCTGAATCTATTATCCATGCCACATTATCTCCGGTATAATCAGCAATGCCTCCTACTCTTGTAATACCATAAGGAACCTGTTGTGTTGTCACCTCTTCGTTTTCACAAGGCGGATGGTTACCTTTACCACAGGGAGGTGCCATTAATTCATACCTATCCCGTTCAATGTATTTAACTTCCTTCCTTTTTTTAAGTTTTTCCACTTGATCCTGCATCAAATTTAATGCAGCCCCTTTTATAGAACTGCTATATACCTTTTCGATCTCAATGTTTTCTAAATTGGCTTTTTGCAGAATTCTTTTTGTCTCACCTTCCATTCCTATTTGAGATTTGGAATAACTTTCTGGAAATTTTACTGCCGGATCCTCAATAGAAGTCTCATTGAATACAATAATATACCGCTCCTGCGATTGTTGAAGCTCTATTGATTGCTCAACTTCCTCCTCTATCATCTCCTTACTACAAGATTGAAAAAGCGCAAAAATAAATATTAGCATAAGTGCCGTTTGAAGCCTGGTAATCCATACATTTTTCATAATAAATGCTTTTAAGTTGTTGTTTATTCTGTTTAACTGTATGGGGCGTGCACAAACGGGTATGGGTAGAAGAGGAGCAGGCAGTCACAAGACCTGGCAATAAACATTGAACAATGAGCATCTCGAAGAGCTAATTAAGTGATCGGTCGCAATTAGTCATCATCTTGTACCGGCATTTGAAATTCTGTTTTCGGTTCCGGGCATTGGGGCTGTTGAAGCTAATCCTGATGAATTTCTCATCCCGCTGCTTATCGTAGTTGGAGTTTATAAACCCCTTATAATCGAGCAAAAAATCCCAGGAATCACTAAAGCTGAAACGGGCGGTACAAACCTTTACTAAATTAGATCTCTTCTCAGAACCTTTCATAATTTTTATAATTGGAAAGTAAAAGGTAAGTGAAAGAAATTTTTAAGGAAAAATAAGACGAAATATAAGTGCTTTCCCGTGGTTTAAACTTTAATCCCTCATTGAGGGTTTAATTCCCCCGAGGCTTGCCTCGAAATTATAAAATAGTTTTCCGATTCGTACCTCGTGGGCTTGCCCCGAGGTTCTTGATTATTTCTTCTTTGAAATGCGATTCCCGGTAATTTGGCGTTGTGCCGAAGATTTAAACCTCGAGATCTCGTTATCCCTTAGTTTTGCGTGTTTGGTCTTTCTACCCTGAACCCTGGCGCGCCATTTTCTCCAGTTGCGCGGGTGCATTTGCTCCTGCATAAATTTAATCACATCTTTTTCAGCAAGGCCAAACTGGTACTCAATAGCTTCAAAAGGCGTACGATCTTCCCAGGCCATAGCAATTACCTGGTCTTGTTGGCGCTCATTCAATTCAAATTTTTCAGCGATCTTCATTTTTTACTCGATAATCGAGATTTAAAAATTATAAAATTTTTCCTTACCAATGACTCATGAGTCTGCTCCGAGCTAGTAACTCCCAAAATTAAAAAATACAGGATTTTAGCCGGTTGAACATTGGTGAAGGTTTTTGTAAATTAGAAAGCTAATTTGGGCGTTCCCCTAACGGGTCGGGATTTCCGCTGCAATCTTTTTGCTCGTTCCTCATAAAAAGGATTTCCACTGCAATCCCTAACGCGTGTGTTTTTTAAAAACGAGACGAGATTATATTTAGAAAGGAATTAGCCAGAATATTATTCTCTTTACTTAGGATCTAAAACATTATCCATTAATTCTGTTAGCGAAGCTGTAAAAGGTTTAAAAGAATCTCTGCCACCTTTATAGTTTTTTAATTCTGTAAATGCCCAGGAATAGTTTAAAAATTCTTTATCTCCGATTGGAGTTATATTTAATACCAGATAGTTTTTTTCTTTTCCTGAACTACCAGCAGGATAGCCTTTAGCTTTTAATTCTTCTTCGGAGTAGACTTTGGGCCCTCTACTTGTTATTTTGAAGAGCTTGTTTGATGCTTTCTCTTTATAGGTGTGAAGTAATAAATATTTTGCAGAGACGGTTTCCGTATCTAAAACTAAAGAACCGCTCTTAGAATCTATTCTAAAGTTATAAAGTCCGTTTTTGAGAATCCAATCTAAATGTTCATCTGACTTATAACCTCCAATTAATACAAATGTATCATCTGGAATAAGACCTCTATTTTCTCCGTAGGCTTCAGGAAATGGTTCTTGAAAATTATTTGGTTTGGTTTTATGAATATCAAAAGTTCTATAAGCCATTTTTTCCCGATGAGAAGTTCTGTTTAGAAAATGCTCAAGAACATCTACAATAAAAGCTTGTAAATCTGTTGTGCCATTATCTGTTTTATTGGGTCGCACTGGGAAAGCACCTAAGCCTGGAATTAGTTCATGAAATCCTTTCTCAGTTAATTTCTCCTTCCCTGGATAAAGAATATATGCTCCTCCTGTACGTCTTATTGCATCCTTGTATGCATGCATTTTAAGTAGATCTGCGTTTTTATATTTACCTTTACTTTCTTCTTTTTTCTCAAGATTTAGCCATTCATCATCGTCTTCATTTTCTGGCTTTTGCTGATCAATAACCTCTAATAATTTTTCAATTTTATATTTAGCATCAAAGTGCAGATGTACAATTAACTCTTCCTTTTCTGCTTGAGATTCATCTATCTTTTCTGGCCAAATCGAGAGTGTGTAATCGGGACGCATTGATTTGGTCCAACTACCACTTTGAGGATATTTATTTTTACCACTGAAAGTGCGGTTAAAACTGAATTTTATATTGAGATTTCTGGAACCAGCTCTATAGGCACCTTGCAGCGCAGTATGTTTTCCTTGCTTAAGCTGGAGACCCAAACCATCTTTAGTTTTTTGAATTAATTCTGAGGTCTCCTTGGAACTGATTTCGAAAATTTCTTCTAACATTTCTAGGAGAGTAAAAAACAACCAATATTCGTATAAAGTAGCAACATCTCTCTTATTTGCCTTGTAAACATCTTCTCCTCCCTTCCATACCAATTTAGCAGCTAAATCAAACATCAACCAGGATTTTAAAATTTCCCTGTAGCCTTCTTTTCTCTGCAAAACCGGACTATTCAATTTCAATGTTTGAGGTCGAGAAATTTCATGGAAAAACGAGTGACTTAGATTGTTTTCTAAGCTATTAGAAATACTTTTTACTTCTCTATATAAACGTGTTTCTGTCTTAATATATGAACCAAGAGAATTACAAAATTTTAAATATGTTTGAAGAGCATGTTTTATAAACCGATTTTCAGGCGTATCTACGGTATCGATTTTTCGGGTTGTTTCAATTCTGGTTGGTAAGGAATTTATGCCACTTCGTGTAAGTGGATGCTTATTCGGAACTTTTGAGCGAGGGGAACGATTAATTAATTGTCTAATCTCCGAACTTCTAAAACGTCGTATTTTTCTAGTGTCAGTGTTCTCCAATTCTTCTATCCAAGCTGTTGATGGAGAAGTTATTACCCGGTGAACAGACTCCTTGAATTCATCAGAATTAATAATTGACTTAATAAAAGCAAATCGTTGATAAATAGTTCCTTGTTTTTCCTTTGAAAAATCCACTTCAAAATTATGACTAACTGGCGATGTTGCTTGCATGATTAAGCCTGTACACTTCTCAGTGATAGCTTCCAACATGAATCTATAATCTTCCCGATAACTCGTTTTAATTGACTGCACCTCAATTGCTACTTTGCCAACCTCATTCTCGGAATCGAGAACACTTAACTCCAAAGTCCCTGTATATATATTGGGAGAAATTCTACCTTCACTGGGAGAAAAAGGGGAAGGTTCAACGATTTCTGAAGATTCCAGATAAAATCCAGAATCAGAAAATTGATAATGATAAAAACTTCCTTCCATAATTTGGTAGGGAGCTTCTCCATTTTCATTAGCATCCGGGTTAAAGAATACGGGATTGTTGCCCTTTCCAACTAAGTTGAGACAAAGTCCTTCTTTTATATGCTCTAAAGGAATTTTCATTAAGCTTCGGCATAACTTGCAAAACCGTGATCAATAGCTCCTTTGTACATTCGCTTAATTTTTTCTAGAGCAAGAGGATATTTAACTTTCTCAGAATTGAAGTCAAAATCTGAATTTTCAAAAATTTCACTTTCAATTTTCATCTCCTCTTTGATACAAAAGCTTGCAAGGGTATTTAATACTGGAATTAATTTACGCCGGGAACCGTGAAGTTTAGGAAGCATTTTCTGCATAATGGCGATATCGAGCTTCTCATCTTCAGTCAAATCGCTATTTATTATTTGTAATTGATAATAAAGTGTGCTTATTTCTGAAGCCGTTCTATATCCAAATTCTGCTCCTGTTTTTTTAAGCTCATTAAAGAACTTGAGTAGTGTTATTTGAAGGTTTTCATCAAAACCAGCCTTTTTGTTTTCAGAAATATCCAAGAAACTTTGAGCCATATTTACTCCCTGCCCCTTAAGCACATCTGAATTTAAGGGAGTGAAATCAGAAAAGAATTGTTGTAATTCAGTTTCAGCTACCCGAAATTCAATAGTATTTGCCCTGTCTAATACTTTTGGGCTAAACATATAAGTAGTTTCGTCAATATTAACCGTTCCAATTAAAAAGAGATTTTTTGGAAGCGATATTTTTGGGGGCACTCCGTTTTTTTCTTCAGATCCATTATGTAACGATATTGCTTCACTCGATTCCATTGCACTAAGAAAATCAGCAAAATATCTTTCCACGTGACTTAAATTCATTTCATCGAGAATAAGAAAGTAAGGAAATTGAGGATTAGCCATTGCATTTTTGATTAAAGCTAAAACTCCATTTTCCGGATTTACATAATCATTTTCATCCAAAGCATTTGGGTAACCCAATAAAGGTTCTTTATTAGTCCAATCTGCACCAACAGGAACAATACAATATTGATTAGCATCTTCGCAAACCCATTGCGCATAAGATTGAGCTAGTTTTGTCTTTCCAGAACCAGATAATCCTGTCAATATTACAAATGGTTTCGTACATAAAGACGCCAGGAATCGGGTAATTATCTTATCCGAAAAAATTAATCCAGCCTTTTTTAAATCTTTCTTAAATAACTCAAAATCAAAATCTTTTTTTTCTTTTGGAAGTGCTTTTTCCTCAGGAATTGGAGTTGAACTTTGAGTTTTATAAATTTTAATTAACTCATCTAAATCGCGATTTAGCACTTCTTTTGGTGGCAAATCGGTAATATCGTAAGCTCTAAAAACATAAGAATCACCATATCTACGAGGTTTTCCTAGTTGGTGTTCCTGGAAATAGGTGTTAATGGTTTTTACATCTCCTTTGATATTCCATTTTCTATCAGATTTTTTTGTTTCACTTTTTCCGTAAGAAAGAATTAATTTCTTTTGTTGCTTAAATAAAAGATAGCCTGGGTAAATACCATCCATAACCGAATCCTGTGGCCCTAAAAATGTAATCCATGGAATAATAGCTTGATTACCTTTTCCAAAACTAACTTTAACTTTTAAGTCTTTATACCTTTTTTTATAATCTCCATAACTTAAATTATCGGTTTGACTTTGTTCTATAAAACGCAATAGTTCAGAAGCGAAATCTTCCTTTTTTTCAACAATTTCAAATCCTTCTGTTTTTAAAATTTTAAAAGCATCTGTGCCTTTACCTCCGTTAAAGGAGGATCTATCTAATTTACTTCCATTTGCAAATAAGTTAGCGTAGGAGACAACAAGTTTAGGTGGGTAAGGCTTTCCGTTGTAAAGCACATCATACGTGGATGAATGACCATTTGCAGGAATTCCTTCTTGATCTATTTTATTGAAAGCTTTTAAAAAATGTTCTTTGGTTAGGTTGGATGGTATATTCATTAGTAGAATTAGTTAAACATCCCAATTTAACATTTAATTCAGAAACCAAAAAAGGTTTTCCGTAATGCTGTAATTATTTATCAATTATCAATTTTTACGTTTAATCAATCCTTATCTCCAGGAGTGGTTTTTTTTCGGTAAAAATCATAACTTGAAAACAAAAATGCTTCAGCAACAATTCTTTTTGTTTTTAATAATCCTGACAATGAGTAAATTACTTCTTTTTGATTTTAGCGCTACTACCGACTGGTCTGCCTGGGAAGTAGAGAACGACGTGGTGATGGGTGGGAATTCCAGCAGTAAACTGGAACGTAGTGAGGCGGGAAATGCTGTTTTTAAAGGTTCGGTTTCCCTGGAAAACAATGGCGGCTTCGCTTCGGTGCAGTATCATTTTGCTTCTAAAAATATCAAAGGCTATAAAAAAGCAATTATTTTGTTGAAAGGAGACAGGAAGTCTTATCAATTTAGGATAAAATCAAATTTAAAAGATAGAGCTTCCTACATCTACACGTTTAAAACTACCGGCGACTGGCAAACCGTTGAGGTTCCGCTAAAAGAAATGGAACCGGTATTTCGCGGAAGGAAACTGGATCTCCCCAATTTTTCTGCAGAAACCATTCAGGAAATTCGGTTTCTAATCGGTAATAAAAAAGCAGAAGATTTCAGGCTGGAAATCGACAAGATCGAATTGGAATAAGAATCGCAGTGTAAAAAATAGTTTTTCAAAATAATTGCTTTTCAGCGATAATAAGTCTTAGCTATCTTTCCATAAGAAACTAATAAACCCTGATTTTCCTAATTGTTAAGCTTTCACTTATCTTTGAAATAAAACTACCTATCTATGAAAATTGTTGTTTCCCCGGCCAAAAGCCTGGATTACGAATCTAAATTACCCACCACCCGCGGCACGCAGCCTGCTTTTCTGGACACCACCGCAAAACTCAACCGGAAGATGTCCAGGATGACCAAAAAAGAGATTTCCGAATTAATGAGCATCAGTGATAAGCTGGCCGATCTTAATTATATCCGCTACCAGGAATTTGAGGAAGAACACAACAAAAAGAATTCCCGCCCTGCGATGTACGCTTTTGCCGGCGATGTTTATACCGGCCTTGATGCCTATACCATCCCCACCGAAAAGCTAGACCGCCTGCAGGATAGTCTGCGAATCCTTTCCGGACTCTACGGCGTGCTAAAACCACTAGATCTGATGCAGCCTTATCGCTTAGAGATGGGAACTTCGGTAGGAATCGAGCGAAAGAATAATTTGTATGAAGTTTGGAAACCTAAAGTCACCCAACTGCTAAACAAGGAAATGGAAAAAGGGGAACTTTTTATCAACCTGGCGAGTAACGAATATTTTAAAGCCGTAGATACTAAAAAACTCAAAGCCCCAGTGATCTCACCCGTTTTTAAAGATTTTAAGAACGGAAAATTAAAGATCATCAGTTTCTTCGCTAAAAAAGCCCGTGGCGCCATGGTGCGTTATATTATAGACAAAGACGTAAAAACCCTGGAAGATCTTAAAGGTTTCGATTATATGGATTATCGATTTAGCGAAGAACATACGGAGAAAGAAAACGAGCCGGTTTTTGTTCGATAGTTTTCAGTTGTTTGTTGTTTAGTGTTTGTTGTTCAAAATTGTGTGTGTACAGCATCCGTCATGGCGAGCGAGGGACGAGTGCGGCGATCTTTTGTTTGGAAGTGAGATCTTCAGTAAAATTGAAATAACCAAGCACAGATTGCCACGTCGGCTGCGCCTCCTCGCATTGACGCTGGTTTTACAAAACAAAAACCCTGAATCTAAAAGCGTAAACTTTTAAACTCAGGGTTTCCAGACGTAGTCAACTTACAACTACTCTAATTCTTTCTTTTCCTGTTCGGCGATGGTGGTTGGTTTTACCTTAAACTTTTTACGTTTAGGGCGTAATCTTCCATGTGTGCCTATTGCAATTTTTCCTCGTTTCGTTTTCCTGTCGCCTCGTCCCATAAATTACTTTTTCTTCTGTTGGTCTTTTATGGTCTTTTCGTCATAATCCACCTCATTCGTCCGTTTTCTCGTATCTCCGGTTGGGTTGGTGGGATTTTCCTGATCTTTATTTCTTTTTCTTTTATTATCTTCAATTGGGCCTCCCATAATTATTGTTTTTTTGATTCACTTCTAAGATAAGAAACAAGAGTCTTAAAACCTCCCAAGAGCATGTTAGAATTTGGTTAAACCGGCCTGATGCTTTTTACAAAATCGGCTATCTTATTTTTGCCATTTTTGTTGAGGTGCTTAATAAATGCCGAACCAATTATGGCTCCCTTAGCGTATTGAGTTGCTTGCTGAAAACTTTCGGCATCGCTAATTCCAAAACCAACTACCTGCGGGTTTTTGAGTTGCATGTCGTTCACTCTTTTGAAATATTTTTTCGTCTCTTCACCAAATCCGCTGGTAGAACCGGTAACACTTGCTGAACTCACCATATAGATAAAGCCACTGGAAACCGAATCTATAAACCGAATGCGCTCTTCTGAAGTTTGCGGTGTAATTAAAAAGATATTCTGAAGTCCGTTTTCCTCGAAAATCTGCCTGTATTCTTCATTATAAACATCAACCGGAAGATCTGGAATTATCAACCCGTCAATGCCGGTTTCCGCACATTTCTTACAGAACTTCTCCACACCATACTGAAGGATAGGATTAAAATACCCCATAATAATCAGCGGAATTTCAACTGAATCCCTAATTCCTTTAAGTTGCTCAAAGAGTTTATTGGTGGTCATTCCACTTTTAAGCGCTTTGGTAGAACTTTCCTGAATGGTAGGCCCATCGGCAAGCGGATCGCTAAACGGCAAACCAATTTCTATAAAATCCACTCCATTTTTTTCCAGTTCCTGAATAATCGAAACCGTATCTCCGGTTTCAGGATAACCCGCCGTAAAATAGATAGACAGTAGTTTTTGCTCTTCCTGAAGTTTTTTATTTATTCTGTTCATTTCTTATGATTCAATATTCTTATTTATGTCAACTCGAGTGCAGTCGAGAGCGTTTTGGTTCCTGGGTAAATTTTGCCACGAATACACGAATATTTTTTACGTCATTGCGAGGGCGTAGCCCTTGGCAATCTTTTCAATGGCTCAAAACCTGTACGGTCTCATTTTATTTATCAAAGAAACATTTGTGAATTCGTGGCGACCAAAAAACTCTCTACAAATTAAAATAATCTATATAAGTACTTAAATCCTTATCCCCACGCCCCGAAAGATTGACTACCACCACATCATCCTTTTTAAACTTTCGGTCTTCAAAAATAGCCAGGGCATGAGAGGTCTCAATAGCGGGAATAATACCCTCTAATTTAGCCAGTTCTAAACCAGCTTCCATCGCTGCTTTATCGGTTATCGAAATAAATTCCCCGCGGCCGCTTCTAAACAAATTGGCGTGCATTGGCCCAACCCCCGGATAATCGAGTCCGGCGGAGATGGAATAAGGTTCGGTAATTTGTCCGTCTTCGGTTTGCATCAGCAGGGTTTTACTACCGTGGATAATGCCTTCTTTCCCCAAAGCCGAAGTCGCAGCACTTTCCCCGCTTTGAATACCTTTTCCAGCTGCTTCAACCGCGATAATCCCAACCTCAGGATCATCTAAATAATGAAAATAAGCTCCGGCTGCGTTGCTTCCACCACCTACACAGGCAACAACATAATCCGGATTTTCACGATTTTCTTTTTCTTTTAACTGAACTTTAATTTCTTCAGAAATCACCGCCTGAAACCTCGCAACCATATCGGGATAGGGGTGAGGACCCACCACAGAGCCGATAATATAATGCGTATCCAGCGGATTATTGATCCAATCCCGAATTGCTTCGTTGGTAGCATCCTTAAGGGTTCGGCTACCAGATTTTGCCGGAATTACTGTGGCTCCCAACATTTTCATACGGGCTACATTTGGCGCCTGTCGATCAATATCAACCTCACCCATATAAACAATACACTCAATGCCCATAAGTGCACAAACCGTAGCGGTGGCCACACCGTGTTGCCCTGCGCCGGTTTCGGCGATAATGCGGTCCTTGCCCAGACGTTTTGCCATTAAAATCTGCCCGACGGTATTATTTATTTTGTGCGCCCCGGTATGACAAAGATCTTCACGTTTCAGATAAATTTTTGTGCCGTATTTTTTACTAAAACGTTCAGCATAATAAAGCGGGGTTGGACGACCCACATAATCGCGCAATAGATCTTTAAATTCTTTCTGAAAAGATTCCTCTTTCATAATATCCAGGTACTGCGAACGCAATTCCTCTACATTTGGATAAAGCATTTCGGGAATAAAAGCCCCGCCAAAATCGCCGTAATATCCTTTTTCGTTAGCCTGATAGCTCATTGTTATTTATTTTATTTAGTAGCTTTCGCCACAAATACACTAATATTTTTGTTTCAACTTTGTTTAAAGCCTGTAGCAAGTTTTTACGTCATCCTGAATTTATTTCAGGATCTAAGTTTTTAAAAACTTCAAATTCTTTTTTTTTGCCCGAATACACTAAATTTTAATTTGTCATTGCGAGGGCAAAGCCCGTGGCAATCTCACTTTAATTCTTAAACAAAAGATTGCTTCTCCCGATTGGCATCGGGATCGCAATGACGGTTTTTATAACTCAAAACCCCTTTATAAACTCCTCCAGTTTATCTACATTTTTAAAACCCGGTTGCTCTTCAAATTTACTATTTACATCTATGGCATAAAGCAAATTTTTCTTTCCATTTTGCTGAAAATAAGCTTGTATTTTTTTGATTGCTGCCACTTCATCCGGTCCTATTCCTCCGCTAAGGAAAAATGGTTTTTTTGAAGGATATTCTTTTAAAATCTCCCAATTGAATATGATCCCATTTCCGCCTTTGTTTTTCCCTTTAGTATCAAAAAGAAAATAATCTACTACAGTTTCGTATTCTTTTAAACGCTCAAAATCGAAGTCGTCTTTAACTGAAAACACCTTAATTATTTCCACCGGAGTTTCTATTAAAAGTGTTTTTAGTTCACCGCAAAAAGCCGCAGTTTCATCCCCGTGAAGTTGAATCGCATTAAGATCGTGTTTCTTAATTTTTTCAAGGATTACATCGATTTCTTCATTTACAAAAACCCCGGTTTTCTTAATTCCGGAATTAATTTCCGGGAGTTCAGCATCAAAATTTCTGGGAGTTTTTTCATAAAAAATAAAACCCATATAATCCGGCTGAAGTTTTGCAACTTCGCTGATGTTTTTGGGATTTTTCATCCCGCATATTTTGAGTTTTATATTGTTCATTTTTACTTGTTGTTAACCACCTCTCCCTTCGGGTACTCCTCCTTAAAAAGGAGGAGAGCTGGTGCGGGTGTATTTACGTCATCCTGAACTTTTTTCAGGATCTAACATGATGTTAACAGCCTAGACCCTGAAATAAATTCAGGGTGACGTACTCAATTCTCTCACAAACTCTGCCGCCGCTTTGCCGGGATTATTTGTTTTCATAAAATTCTCCCCGATTAAAAAACCTTTATAGCCATATTGCTGTAAATCTTTTATCGATTCAACCGAGCTGATTCCGCTTTCGGAAACTTTTACAAAATCTTCCGGTATCTTTTCTGAAAGTTCTTTGCTAATGTCGGTGCTGACTTCAAAAGTTTTTAAATTACGGTTGTTTACGCCCAACATATCCAAGCTCGGCATAATGGATTTTTGTAATTCTTCTTCATTATGAACTTCCAGTAATACCTCCAGGCCAATGCTTTTCGCAAATTCTGAAAGCTTTTTTATTTGCTCACGTTCCAGAACTGCGGCAATAAGTAGAATCACATCGGCGCCGTGAGCTTTTGCCTCCAGAAGTTGATATTCATCAATAATAAACTCCTTTCGCAACAATGGCATTTTAACCGCAGCACGAGCATAAAGCAAATCGTCTAAAGACCCCCCAAAATACTTGCCATCAGTAAGAACCGACATTCCCGAAATACCTGCTTCTTCATAACCTTGGGCTACATCTTCCACATTTAAATCCTGGTTGATGACTGATTTTGAAGGGGAACGTCTTTTATGTTCGGCAATGATCCCTGTTTTGCTGGTTGTTAGCTTTTGAGCCAAAGAAACTGTTTGACGCTCAAAAAGTGCCGATTGCTCCAATTGCGAAATGGGAACTACAAGCTTTTTTAGGAGCAGTTCTTTGTGTTTATCGGCTATTATTTTGTCTAAAATGTTCATATTTTCTGTTGTCAGTTCTCAGTTCTCAGTTCTGAGTTTTCGGTTTTTCCTTAACGTCATCCTGAACTTGTTTCAGGATCTAAGTTGATTAACAATCAGCTTGACGAAAATAAGACTTCATAAATAATCTGGGTTAATAATGAATTACTTACTCAACTCCTGCAATTTCTCCAATGCTTTTAAAGCTTTCCCCGAATTTATAGATTCCCGGGCAGTTTCAAAACCTTCTTTAACACTAATTTGTTTGGCGGTAGCGATGGCCATTCCGGCGTTGGCGCACACCACATTGTTTTGTGCTTTGGTGCCTTTTCCTTTTAAAATGTTCACAAAAATTTCAGCTGAACTTTCTATAGAACCGCCCCCGGCAATATCTTCCTGTTTTAAGGTTTCTACACCAAAATCTTCCGGACTCAACATTCCTTCAGAATTATTAGAAATGGTTTTTGTATTTCCGGTGAGAGAAATTTCATCATAACCATCCAGCGCGTGCAAAATAGTGAAATTCTTATCGGTGTTCTGATATAAATATCCATACATTCTGGCCAGTTCCAGGTTAAAAACACCTACCAATTGATTTTTCGGAAACGCAGGATTTACCATTGGTCCAAGCATATTGAAAAAGGTTTTTACTGCCAGAGATTTTCTGATAGGCGCCACGTTTTTCATCGCCGGGTGGAAGAGGGGTGCGTGCAGCACACAAATTCCCGCTTCAGCGATACATTTTTCCAAAAATCCGGCGTCGTTGCTAAATTTAATTCCCAGACTTTCCATCACATTAGAACTTCCGCTTACCGAAGAAACTCCATAGTTACCGTGTTTTGCCACATTAACACCCGCGCCGGCGGTAACAAAAGAGGAAGTGGTTGAAATATTAAACGTATTTTTCCCATCACCGCCGGTTCCGCAGAGATCTATTGGGTTATAATCGCTTAGGTCTATGGCCACGCAAAGTTCCAGAAGCGCATCTCTAAAACCCTCCAGTTCTTCAATGGTAATGCTACGCATCATATAGACCGTTAGGAATGCGGCTATCTGACTTTCATTATATTCTCCGTTAGAAATGCTGAAAAGCGCTTGCTTTGCTTCATCTTTGGAGATGGTTTCGTGGTTTATGAGTCTGTTTAGTAGTTCTTTCATAAGTTTAACTGTTTACCCAATTCTGAATCATCTTTTTCCCATCAGGCGTTAACACCGATTCTGGGTGAAATTGAACACCGCGAACATCAAATTCCCGATGACGAAGCGACATAATTTGTCCGTTTTCATCGTAGGAAGTGGCTTCCAGGGAATCAGGGAGTTCTTTTAAAACAATCCAGGAATGATAACGACCCACGTTCATGGTTTTTGGTAAATCCTTAAAAAGCGGTTCGTCATCTACGCATAAATCCATCCTGGTGGCAATACCGTGATAAACCGATTCTAAATTACCCAATTTGCCGCCAAAAACTTCTCCTATGGCCTGTTGGCCAAGGCATACTCCCAAAATGCTTTTTGTTGAAGCATATTTTTCTATAATAGGTTTTAGTAAACCGGCTTCTTCAGGAATTCCCGGCCCGGGAGAGAGCAGGATCTTATCGTATTTTTCAACATCTTCCAGTTCCAATTGGTCGTTTCTTACAACCGTAACCTCGCAATCCAATTCTTCGAGATAATGCACAAGGTTGTACACAAAAGAATCGTAATTATCTATAACTAATATTTTTTTCATTCTTGCTGGTGTGAAATTCTGTATTTATTTTTTTAATCACTGACTCACGTCAATCTGAACTTGTTTCAGATTCTAACATTATTAATTATCAACCTGTTAGATCTCCGAAAAAATCAGAGCGAGCTCTGAAATAAATTCAGGATGACGAATAGTTTTAATCCTTTTATATATCCTCTGCGATATCCAATGCTTTGGTTAATGCCCCGAGTTTATTATAAACTTCCTGTAATTCATTTTCTTCTACAGATTCTGAGACTACACCTGCACCAGCCTGATAGTGCAACTGATGATCTTTGCTGACGAACGAGCGAATAATAATCGCGTGGTTAAAGTTTCCGTGGAAATCCATAAAACCTATTGCACCACCGTAGGCATCGCGGTTTACGTTTTCGTACTTTTCTATAAGCTTCATCGCGCTGTGTTTTGGTGCACCGCTTAAAGTTCCTGCCGGAAAAGTATCAGCTACTACCTGCATTGTCGGGGTATTTGGATCTTTGGTTCCGGTGACTTTACTTACCAAATGGATTACGTGGGAGAAAAACTGAATTTCCCGGTATTTTTCTACTTTTACATTATTGCCATGCCGACTAAGATCGTTTCTGGCCAGATCTACTAACATTACGTGTTCGGCATTTTCCTTTTCATCTGCAGCGAGTTTTTTGGCTAATTCGGCGTCTTCCTCATCGTTTCCGGTACGTTTAAAAGTTCCGGCGATGGGATGAATTTCTGCCTGCCCGTCCTGAACCACCAGTTGCGCTTCAGGAGAACTTCCAAAGATTTTAAAGTTTCCGTAGTCAAAATAGAAAAGGTAGGGGGAAGGATTTACGCTACGCAAAGCTCTGTAAACATTGAATTCATCTCCTTTAAATTTTTGCGAAAACCTGCGGGAAAGCACAATTTGAAAAACATCACCGCGATAGCAATGTTTTTTTCCAAGTCTTACATTTGCCTTAAATTCTTCATCAGTTAGGTTGGAAACTGGTTCCTGCTGACGTTCAAAATTATAGGTTGCGAAGTTTTTCACCTTAATAAGCTGTTCGATTTCAGGAATTTTTGAATCGGTATTGTAGCTGTGATCAAAAATATAAGCTTCATTATTGAAATGATTAATGGCGATTATATTCTGATACACCGCATAATAAATATCCGGAAGCTTAAGATCGCCATTTCGTTTTTTAATCTCCAGATCCTCAAAATACCGAACCCCATCGTAAGCGATATAACCGAAGAGTCCGTTATTGATAAATTTAAAATCGGAATCTTCAGTTTTAAATTGTTTTGAAAATTCCTGAATTTTAAGCGGCACGTTTACTTCAGGAGTGATTTCGGTAGTTTTCTTACTTCCGTCAGGGAAAACTTCAGTGATTATTTCATTCTGAATTTTAATAGAAGCAATAGGATTGCAGCAGATATAAGAAAAACTATTGTCGTTGGCGTGGTAATCACTACTTTCCAGTAAAAGGCTGTTGGGGTACTTGTCCCGCACCTTAAGATAAACACTCACCGGTGTAATCGTATCTGCCAGGAGTTTTTTATGGGTGGTTTTTAGTTGGTACATAAATTGTTTTGTTCAGACTTTTATAAAATTTCTAATGTGACGTTCTGAATTTATTTCAGAATCTAATTTGTTGGTTTTTTAAATCCCTAGACTCTGAAACAAGTTCAGAGTGACGATATTATTTTAAACTCTTTTCATCTAGAACTTCTCATTTTTAGATTTTTGCCGCAGTTTATCCCGCTTTTTCGCTGGACGGAAATGACAAAAAAACTAAACAAAAAAGGCCTGTCGTGAGACAAGCCTTTTGTATGAGTTTATACTATAGCGATGTTACTTCACGACGTTTGACGTAAATTGTTCCACCACCAGGTATTTGCTATTCTGTTTTTCATTGCTTCAAAGATAGAAAGCATATTTAAATAAACAAGTGAATTTTATAAAAAGAAAGCCGGAAAAGCGATTTTAACTTTTCCGGCTGGAATTGTGCAATTCAACTAATTAAAATTTCAACTCAATATTCAAATCGAAATTATCGTAAATGGTTTGATCTCCAAGTCCGCTAAAGAAACTACCGGAGTTGTATTTCACGTCATATTTAGAACGATCTATACTTAACTTCGTGGTTGCGGTATTGTTACTCCAGTCTAAATCGAAAGTAACCGGATGTGTGTTTTCTTTAATGGTAAGATCACCAACTACACCATAAGTACCGTCGTCTTTTTTAGCAACGCTGGTAATTACCAATTTTGAAGTCGGGTGATTATCCACACCAAAGAAATCATCAGAATTTAAATGACCTTCAAGCCCAGCTTTATCGTCTCCTTTAAGATCGGTTACGGTAATCGTGGTCATATCCATTACAAAATCACCACCAACTATTTCTTCGTTTTCAAACTGGAATTTCCCATCTTTTAAATCGATAGTTCCTGAATGTGATCCTAATACTTTTTTTCCTTTCCAGGCGATGTTACTTGCCTGTGCGTTTACTTGTTTTTCCATAATTATTTCAATTTTTCTTTTTCAAATTTATTTTTCAATAGCAATTTCTTTCCCTTTGTAATTAAAATTTCAACTCTACGTCTAATTCAAAATTATCGTAGATAGTTTTGTCTCCAAGGTTATCAAAGAAACTTCCTGACCCGTAACGTACATCGTATTTAGAACGGTCGATAGTTAATTCGGTAGAAGCTGAATTCTCTTCCAAGTCCAAATCGAAAGTCACCTGATTTGTTTTATCTTTAATAGTAAGATCGGCTACCACACCATAGGTTCCATTACTCTTTTTGGCTACGCTTGTAATTACCAATTTTGAAGTTGGATGGTTATTTACGCCAAAGAAATCATCAGATTTTAAGTGGCCTTCTAATTTTCCTTTGTCTTCACCCGTAAGATCGGTAACGGTAATAGAGCTCATATCTATTAGAAATTCCCCTCCGGTAAGTTCACCGTTTTCCATAGTAAAATGTCCGTCTTGCAGGTCTATGGTTCCGTAGTGGGAGCCGGTTACTTTTTCACCTTCCCAGTTAATGTTGCTTTGTTTTACATCAAGTGTTTTATCCTGTGCATTCATTGTTGTGAATGATAAAAAGGATACAAGAAATGCAGATGCAAATACAGTTTTTAAAAGATTCTTTTTCATAGCAATTTTTGATTTAAATTAATTTGACTTTAGTTTATATTAAATGGAATAATTCTTCTTCTTGTTTTCTAACTTTTTTTGCGTGTTGCAATTGGTCTTCATCACTTCTATAACCGGCAGTGGCGATCACGGCAGTGGTTAAATTCGTTCCTGAAATTCCCAGGATCTCATCAAACTTTTGCGCATCAAAACCTTCCATAGGGCAGGTGTCGATTTTTAAGTTTGCGGCTGCAGAAAGCAAATTCCCAAGTGCGATATAGGCTTGTTTTTGCGCCCAAATAGATTGTTGTTCTTCGGTCTTTCCTAAAATATTAGAAGTCAACATATCTTTTAATCCGCCTAAATCCTGAACCTGAACTTCTCGAATTTTACTGATATTCTCCAAGTAAGCATCAATGTATGCCTCGTTGAGTTTTTTAAGTCCGGCGAATACGAATACGTGAGAAGCGTCGGTAAGCTGAGATTGGTTCCAGGCTGCTGCCTTTAATTTTTCTTTGGTTTCCTTATCGGAAATTACAAATACCTCATAAGGCTGAAGCCCGTAGGAAGATGCTGAAAGCTGAATGCTTTTTTGTAGTTTTTCTACGTCTTCCTGACTTAAGGATTTATTTGCATTGAATTTTTTAGTAGCGTACCGCCAATTTAAATTCTCTATATAATTTTCCATAGTTATTTTCTTATTTTATTTAAGCAATTAGTAATAAGTTCTATTTCTTCTTCACTGATATCCTGAATCAACTCTTTTTCTACTTCATCAACTTTTGGATCGATTACTTTTAAAAGTTCCAGACCTTTTTCAGTAATGCTTATTTCAACCTTCCTGCGATTCGCTTCGCAAACAATACGTTCAGTTAGTTCTTTAGCGATAAGTTTATCTACCAGCCTGGTAGTATTGCTCATTTTACTCACCATACGTTCCTGAATAGTGCTAAGGTTTGCCGGTTTCCCTTTTTGGCCTCTTAAAATGCGTAGCACATTAAATTGCTGAATAGAAATATCGAAAGGTTTAAGTGCCGCCGCTACATTCTCATCTATAAGATTAGCGGTAACCAAAATGCTAAGGCTTAGCTTCCTGGCCGGCGGTAAATTATTTGTTTTTAATTGGTCTTCGATTTTCATTTGTCTAAACAACATTTGTATATACAAATATAAATCAGTTTTTGAATTTAGATCAAAAGGAAATGTTAAAATTTTGAACTGGATTCCTGTGGAATGAAACCGTAGTTTTTAAAACTTTCAATATATTTACACTGAAATTTGATAGGAACAATAATAGATCCCCTTCTTCAAGGGGATTCAAAAAAATAAGATTTATGAAAGAACTCAATCAGGAAGAATGGCAATCACAGCTGGAAAAAGATGATAAAGCAGTGATTTTAGATGTAAGAACTGAAGAAGAAGTAGAGGATGGTTATATCCCAACCGCTAAAAACATTGATATTTATAAGGGTCAGGAATTTGTAAATGAAGTTGAAAAACTGGACAAGGATAAAAATTACTATATCTATTGTCGTTCCGGTAAACGAAGCGCACAGGCCTGTACCATATTAGACCAAATGGGTTTTGCTAACACCTATAACCTGGAAGGTGGATTTATGGAATGGGAAGGTGATAAAGTTGAGGATTAAGTTTTAGAAAGCAGCAAAGATAAGTTTTGCTGCTTTTTGTATTTAATTAGATTTATTTATTAGCAACCATCTCGTACCTATACTGAGAATAGTAAGGATTTCGCCATTTGATATACTTGTTATGCTATTATCCTGAATATCGTCCAGGGTATCTCCATTCACGAAATTAAGAGCCGTGGTACTACTTCCCTTACCTATTAATACCAGTTCACGACCTTTATTGGTTGATGCATCGGGAATTGTAATTGAAGATGGGTAATTTGTTACTCTTAAAAAGGATACTTCGTCTCCAATAATGTAGTTTCCAGAAGCGGTTCCTGTACTAATATAATTTTTGGTGTGATTGTGTTTCCAATCGGCGTTTCCATCATCATCTAAAACTAAAATCTGGTTTTCCTCACCGCGTGAATCGGGAAAAGTATATTCCTCAGCCTGCGTTTTTCCTATTCCAACGGGACCTTCAAAATAACCGGCAAAAACCCTGGAACTGCTGTTGCCTTCAGCGCGAGCATAAATTCCGTAGATATTTCCTCTCCCGGTAGAAGTTCCGATTTCAGTATAAATTCCATAATTATGGCTACTTGCACCTTCAGTTCTTCCCACTTTATTGTAAAAACCATAAACATCACTACTGCCGGTCGTCTTATTGGTAACACTATGAATGCCAAATCGTTCACCTTCTCCCTCGCCGGATACATTTAATTTGAGACCATATTTTATGGCGTTGGTTTTACTCCGATTTCTAAGTTCAATCCCATAGGTATTCCGGGTTTCAGCTGAGTTATTATTATCTATCTCCAGCCCTTTTTTAATGTCCTGAGCATCATCGGGGTTTATCGCGATCTGAAGTTTACTAACGATCTCTTCTGTGCCAATACCGATATTTCCTTTTCTGAATATATCATCATCAATATTTCCAGGACTCTCAGTAGTATTGGGCTTATAGAAATTAGCCGCTTTAGCATCTGAAACTATAGATTTCCATTTACCTTCCTGTTGATGCCAGTAATAAAAGCCTGTAGGCGAATTATTGAAATCCTCAGTTAGAAAAATAAGCATTCCGTGTTGCTCATTTCCGGGGTTTTGGGAAGGAAATTTCTTTATTCTTGGAATAAGAATTCCGTCTATATTGGCCGGGTTGTCTTTATCGGTAGCAACGATATCCAGTTGCGCTCCAGGTTCGGTGGTACCAATTCCAACTTGAGAGATTGCCGGAAAGGCTAAAAACAAAAAATAATAAAGTATAAATTTTTTCATCCTACTAAAAAATACCGGTTAAATGATTGGTTGTTTTCTAGTTAGTGGGTGTTTTGGATTTTTAAATATACTTTTTGAAAAGCTTTTTCTCTTAAATCTTTAAATATTGAGGGATTTCCCTAGTCTTGTGCTTCTTTTACTTTATTCTGAAGCATTTTTATCTCATCCCTGTGTTTAGCCGCAGCCATAAAGTCCAAATCTTTTGCTGCTTTTTCCATGGCTTTTCTTTTCTCCCGAATTCTTTTTTCTAAGTTGGGTTTACTCATATAAGCCACTTCCGCTTCGGCAGCTTTGGTAGTTAATGGTTTCTCAGCATCATACACGTCCAGTTTTTCCTTAATCAACGTACTATTCTCAAGTTTCTTAACTAATGGAGTAGGACGAATATTATTTTCTTTGTTGTAAGCAATCTGCTTGGACCTTCGGTATTCGGTTTGATCGATGGTTTTCTGCATACTGTCTGTAATCTTATCCGCATATAGAATCGCCTTTCCCTCTACGTGACGCGCCGCACGACCAATGGTTTGTGTTAGCGATCGATTACTTCTTAAAAATCCTTCTTTATCGGCGTCGATTACAGCTACTAAAGAAACTTCCGGAAGATCCAGCCCTTCTCTTAACAGGTTTACACCTATAAGTACATCAAACAATCCGCGACGTAAATCCTGCATAATTTCTACCCTTTCCAATGTGTCCACATCAGAGTGAATATATCGGCACCTAATATCAATCCGGGTTAGGTATTTGGTAAGTTCTTCTGCCATTCTTTTGGTAAGGGTGGTTACCAGGGTCCTTTGATCTTTTTCATTCCTTGTGTGGATTTCTTCAATAAGATCGTCAATCTGGTTTAGGCTGGGACGAATTTCTATCACCGGATCTAGAAGTCCGGTTGGTCTAATTACCTGTTCCACATAAACACCTTCAGATTTCTGTAATTCGTAATCTGCGGGGGTTGCACTTACGTAAATAACCTGATTTTGCAGCGCCTCAAATTCTTCGAATTTCAAAGGTCGGTTATCCATCGCGGCTGGAAGTCTAAATCCATATTCTACCAAAGTTTCTTTTCTGGATCTATCTCCGCCATACATCGCGTGCACCTGCGGAATGGTAACGTGGCTTTCGTCCACCACCATTAAAAAATCATCCGGAAAATAATCTAAAAGACAGAATGGGCGTGTGCCGGGCAGCCTGCCATCCAAGTAACGGGAATAGTTTTCAATACCCGAGCAATAACCCAGTTCCCGGATCATTTCCAGGTCGAAATTGGTTCTCTCGTCCAGGCGTTTTGCTTCCAGATGTTTACCAATATCCCTGAAATAGTCTACCTGTTTAACAAGATCGTCCTGAATGTGGTGAATGGCATTTTGCATCACATCAGGCGAAGTCACGAACATATTGGCAGGATAAATATTCAGGCGTTCGTATTTTTCTATAATATCGTTAGTACCGGAATCAAAGGCTTCAATTTCCTCAATTTCATCTCCAAAGAAATGAATTCTGAAAGCATTATCGGCATAACTCGGGAACACATCTACTGTGTCTCCTTTTATTCTGAAATTTCCGTGGGAGAATTCGGCTTCGGTACGTGAATACAAACTTTGAACCAGCTGATGCAAAAACTTAGTGCGGGAAATTTGCATATCTCTTTCAATAGAAACCACATTTTTACGGAATTCTACCGGGTTACCAATACCATATAAACAGGAAACCGAAGCCACCACAATCACATCCCTTCTTCCGCTTAAAAGGGAAGAAGTGGTACTGAGTCTTAATTTTTCAATTTCTTCGTTAATGGAAAGGTCTTTTTCAATATATGTTCCCGAAGTGGGGATAAAAGCTTCCGGTTGATAGTAATCGTAGTAACTTACAAAATATTCCACGGCGTTATTCGGAAAGAATAGTTTGAATTCTGAATAAAGCTGCGCAGCGAGGGTTTTATTATGCGCTAAAACCAGGGTGGGTTTTTGCACCTCCTGAATAACATTGGCTACAGAAAAGGTTTTTCCAGATCCCGTTACCCCAAGCAGGGTTTGATACTGGTCGTTATTGTTAATTCCGGTTACCAGTTGTTCTATCGCTTTAGGCTGGTCACCGGTAGGTTTGTAATCTGATTCTATCTTAAATTTCATTCGTGCTCGTGACTTGTTCTCACGAAACTAATCAATAATCCTGCCTATTCAAACCGATAAACCTTTCCTTAACGTTTTTAGTCCTAAAGCTTTAGAAACGAAAATGGAATTTGCTAAAATGTCACCTTTTCAGATTATAAATCACGCTTTTTAAGTAAGCTATAAGAGAGAAAAACAAAGATGGCAGTCCATAGGATAACAATTAATAGTTGATCCCAATGAATACCATAGTCTTTTTCAAATTCAGAACCTAATTGAGTTGCCGCTGTTTGCACGGCAGATAACCTGGAAAACGGTTCTTTAATAAGGTTGCTCATAGATTCCAGCGGAAAAAATCTTGCGATTTTATCGGCAATTTCAGAATCTCTGAAAATCTGCCATTTTAGAACTCCGTATACAATACTTTCTAAAATCCACCAGATAAAAAGGAAGCCAAGCGCAAAGGCCGAGCGTTTAATAAGAATTCCCAGGAACATACAAAAAGCAAAGAACCCGGTAAGTTTCACGAAATAGGCAACCATATATTCCATATCTGAAAAGATGATGGAAGCTTCAGTAAAATCTGAAAATGAAAGTCCTAAAATCATCGAAACAATGAATAAAAACAGGGTAGAAATCAAAGAAAACACCGTAACGGTTAAGAATTTTGAAGCGATGAATTCCTTTTTGCTCAGGCCATCAATGAGGTTTTGTTTTAGGGTTCTGTGGCTGTATTCATTAGACATCATCGAGACAATTACGATGGCCAGGAAAAGCTTTAGCAAGGCCGCTATATAAGAATTAAAATGCCAGATATATGGAAAATTAAAAATTCCCTGATCGGCTACGCGGAAATTAATTGCGCCTAAATTAAATTCAATAGATGCAATTAAAGCGATAAAAGTTATTAAAATGAAATAGGTGAAAACCAGTATTTTTGCCGAACGGCTATAGCGTAATTTATGATATTCTATCTCTAAAAGTCGTAGCATTATGCAGATGTAGTTTGATTGGTTAATTGAAGGAATTGCTCTTCCAGGCTTGCTTTACGTTTTACCAGGTAGGAAAGCGAAAGTCCTTTTTCAAACAAATATTCGTTAATGGTTTCAGCATCCATAGGCTCTTTAAGGATAGCCGTGACAATATTTTCCTTTTCTGAAACTTTTTCTATTCCAGGGTGTGCAGTAAGCAACTCTTGCAGTAACTGCATATTTTTGGCTTGTAGTTCAAAGAAACCGTGACTGGCATTTATAGCATCTACGGGCCCGCTGTAAAGTTTTTTTCCATTCCTGATAATAACCACGTGGGAACAAACCTTCTCTACTTCATCCAGTAAATGCGAAGCGAGTAAAATAGTAGTACCCCCAGAAGCGATCTTTCTAATTATCTCCCTAATTTGATGAATTCCCTGCGGGTCCAATCCGTTAGTTGGTTCATCCAGGATTAAAATTTTCGGGTCGTTAAGCAGGGCAGAGGCAATAGCCAGGCGTTGCTTCATTCCTAAAGAAAAAGTCCTGAATTTACTGTCTTTTCGATCCAGCAATCCTACAATTTTGAGCTTTTCGTCAATTTTATCTTTCGGAACATCTTTAATTTTACACACTAACGCCAGGTTTTGAGCGGCGGTCATATATGGGTAAAAATTAGGATGTTCTATAATGGCGCCCACTTTCTTTAAAGCTTCGTGAGTATCCATATTTCCGCTAAACCAGGCAAATTCACCAGAGGTTTTGTTTACTACATTAAGTACCATTCCAAGGGTGGTAGATTTCCCACTTCCGTTAGGGCCTAAAATACCGTATACATTGCCTTTTTCGATGGTAAAAGACAGGTTGTCTACCGCGGTAAGCGTGCCAAATTTTTTAGTAAGGTCTTTGAGACTTAGAATTGTTTCCAAAATTGAAGAAAAGTTTAGAGTATGACGACGAAGTTAGGGAATTGTTACAGATTTCGCTTTATAAAGCTTATTTTTGATGAAAAGCAAACAGAATATGGAAGAGAAGCTGATGTCAAAGAAAAAACCATCATTTGCCGTAAATGAAAGGTTAAATCGATATCTGGCCAAACATAACAGAAACACCAAAATTCCGGTTTTTTATGATGATTTGTTGCGCTTTTCCGGATCTGTAGTGGTGTACGATCAGCACGAAGAAGATACCTTTTGGGTGCGTTGCTATTATCCCGATTTTGAAAGGGAAGAAATTGATAACAGCCTGAAACAGGTTTATACCATAATGCATTCAGATGGTAGTGACGACTCGCTGGAATTCTTAAATGTTGATGCTATTGATTATTGCACCTTCGGAAACTCGAAACCTTTCCGTATAAAAGTTCGGAATATTTTGAATGATAGTTTTACTTATTTCTATGTTAAGAAAGCTGATGCTTCCCGAATCTATGGTCTCGAATTGGAACACTTGCTTTCCCCACACCGAATTAATTTCCTTGTCTATAAAGACACATTAATTGAAGAACATATTGCCGGGATTCCGGGAGATGTTTTTATTGAGGACCATTTGCCGAACTGTGATAATCGTGCACAAACGCAAATTGCGAAACAATTCGTAAAATTTAATGAACGCTGCACAGTAAGACTTTTGGGCGATATGCGTTCTTACAATTACGTGGTAATTCCCACTCATGATTTTGATCACGTAGAATATCAAATCAGGGCGATAGATTTTGATCAGCAGTGTTTTGAGGGAAGTTTAAAAGTTTACCGTCCGCAGTTCTTTAAAGAGAATATTAAAATGGTACAGTTGGTTCAGGATAAATTACAGGAATCTTCCATTGAGCAGTATAGAAAAGAAGAGCGTTCCCTACTTGCTAAAAGGATTATCAATACTCGGCCACGGTACAAGGAATTGTTGCGCTGTATGATAAACGATCACGTTTCTACCCAGGCCAATGTAAAAACCTTAAGAAGCGATCTTTATAAGTATACGAAGGATATAAAATTTAAACGTGCTAGTACTATGGGCCAGATCTTAAGAACTGCGCTAGATTTTGTGCGACGTAATTATGAAGATGTAAATATGAAGCGTCTGCTGGAGAGTTCTTAAAAGAATAAAGAGGTTGTCAGAAAAGTATAGTTTCGTCAAGCTGAACATGTTTCAGCTTCTAACAAGTTATGATTATCGACATTTTAGATCCTGAAATAAATTCAGGATGACGATTTTAAGTGCAACCCAACCAGCCTTTTAGTTGTAAAAATTTTTAATGTCAGGAATAAAAAGCCCTCACAGGTTTTGAAACCTGTGAGGGCTGGTTATCTCTCTAAACCCACAAATATTATTAGTGGATTCGTGGCTATAAAAATTTATTAACTCTTCTCTTCCTTGTTAAAATAAACCAGGTAATAATACATTTGTTTTTCTTCATCCCAGCCTTTTTCCACAAACTTATCGGCCGATTCGGCGTTTACAAAATCCATTTTAATCTGAATGTGCGTATCCAGGTTAATAACGCTTTTAATTTTCTTACGCGCATCGGTTACCGCTTTGTTGGCGATAGGGAAATTGGTAAGATCCTCAATTTTATATTTTGGCGCTTTTTCGGTTTTATAATGCTGGAATTCAGGTAATAATTCAGGATTATCTATAACTGAATTCAGGAAATTACTTTCCTCAAAATCATCGTTTTTGGCGAAGTAATCCATACTGCGGTTCATAAACATCACCTCTTCCTTTTTGTCTTCCGCAGGTAAAACCACGTCTTTCGCAAAGTTTTTACAGAAATTCAGGTAACTTTTTGTATTGTAATTTTCATCGCGCATCACATCTACACCTAAAAAGTTCTCCAACCAGTATTTGGTGTCGTATTTATTAGAATCTACCGAAAGGATTTTATAACCTTCTTCGCGATTTTTATTGAAAATAAGGGCGCCTTTATCCAGCTTGTTGAGGTTAATACCCTGCTGAACGATCATTTCTAAAATGCTTCCATTTTCTTCAAACTGAAGGAAGTCGTGTTTTAATTCGGATTTAAAAATTCCAATTCCGGAAACCTTTTCATTATCTACCTGAAGGTTTTCAAAATATACTACATATACTTCCCCGCTTTTAATATGCGGATGCGAAGATTGCTCGAATAATAAAGTGGTTATCTTTTTTGAAGCCTCGTGAATGTTCCCCGGATCGTCAAAAACCGCATTCGCAAGATTGTATAATTCATTGAATTCAAGATCGGTTTCGTGAGAAAAATTGAAGTAGTTCTCTTCTTTTTCCCTAAACGGTTTTAAAAAGTATTCCTTTATCAAAGGAGTGATCTCATCGTTTAATTGATAAGGTGCTGCAGAAAGAAAAATATTCTCGTTTCGGCTTTTGTTCCCAACCCTATGAATAGAAAGGGACTCAATTTGCGCATTAAAAAGGTTGATCATGTATGTTATATTTTGTCATTTCCGTCCCGATAAATATCGGGATAAACTGCGACGGAAATCTTATTTTAGTTAGAAACAGGTATTGAATATAATTCAGCTTCAACTCGTCATTGCGATCCCGATGATAATCGGTAATCAAATTAGAGATAACTTAACTTCGTTCGTAATGACGCTCCGTATTTGTTTTAATTTAGAAATCGCCTAGATCCTGAAATAAATTCAGGATGACGGTGAACCTAGATCCCGAAGCAAGTTCGGGGTGATTACTTCGTAATCAATTCCAATTCTCGTCAAAAGAAAGATCGTCGTAATCGTTGGTGTTAAAACCCTGGTCAAACATATCGCCACCGCCTGCATCTTCATCATCTTCCCCAACAAAATCTTTGTCCGGGGCTTCATCAGGAAGTTGACCGTGAACAAACATTAGGTTTGGGTAATCTCTTCCAGCTTCAATTTCGCCCACCTGAGCAAGCTCAATTAAAAAGGTCCACATTTTCAGGAAGTCGTAAATATAGATTATTTTTCTATTGTCTTCATCTAAAATAGATTCGAGGCTGGTTTCGTTCATTAAGCGTACTTCACCACCCATATCAAATTGAGAAAATTCCTCGCCCTGCTGCCAGTCATTATCGCTCAAATAGAAGGAAGCCATTTCGGTGCCATCAAAGCCAAAAGACTGTAGAATGGTGTTATGAAGGTCTTCAAGGGTGTCTTCCTGCAGTATTTCTATATCCCTAAACACATCTTCCTCAGCATCAAGAATTACTCTAAATCGGTAAACCATAATATCAAATTTTAAGGGGCAAAGTTACAAAGTTTTCAACTTTCTTCCCGCCGCAAAGCATTCCAATAATAAATAAAACTGAAATCCGAACAATACCGAGGCGATCACCAGGTGAAGTGGTTGCGAGAGGAAAGGGAAATCAAAATTATACATCGCAATTCCAGTGACAATTTCCAGTAAAAGGAATAACATTACCCAGTTAATTTTTCCAAATTGAAGTTCGAGTTTTCGGTTTCTCCACCACAGGGCTGCGTGGACCAGAAAAACCAGGATAGAAAAACTGCGGTGAACATAGAAATTAAGATCGGGATTCTCCAACCACAATTCCTTTGCATCATAACCCAGCATTTTCACCTGCTCATCAACCAGCTGCCTTACTTGCGTTCCTAAAACAACCTGGATAAGCGTTAATCCTACCGCCAAGATCATTAAGTTTCTGAAAGTTCTATTAGGAACTTTGTTTTTAACTTTTTCTTCAGCGATAAATAATAAATAGAGTAGTAAAGCCACAATTATAAGGGCCATGACCATATGAATTGTAATCCTGACTGGAGATAATACCGAATAAACTACGGTGGCACCAAGCCAGGCCTGAAAGCCCATAAGGAAAACGTTGAGCCAGGAAAGTATAGTGATTCGTTTTCTTTTCTTCCATTTTTTAAACGAGAGGACTGCCATAATGAGAACTGCAAAACCAGCTAAAGCTCCGGCCAGCCTGTTGATATATTCTACCCAGGTATGCGTAGGGTTAAAAATGGCGTAATCGTGTTTGGTATAAGTTTCCCAGTTCTCTTCGGAATAGTTTTCTGCGGAAGTAAAATCAGCGGCAGCAACTTTTAATGTTTCATCTACAATTATTACCTGACCTTTTTCATACTCTCGATCGGCCTGAAACTCGAGTTCTGAAACTTCTGTTGGAGGAATATAATAACCGAAACACTTAGGCCAGTCCGGGCAACCCATCCCGGAACCCGTCATTCTAACCACTGCACCGGCAATAATTACCAGGTACACCAGGATCAGGGAAATTTTAACCGATTTTCTATACATTTTTATTCGAACTTTATTTTTCTATTGAATACTGCCCACTGAGATTGTTCACTGCGACTGCTTACTGCCTACTGATAATCCAAGTTCTTTTCCTTTTTTTAGCATCAATTCCCTTGCGGCTTCGTGCTCGTTCGGGATTTCGCCTTCCAAAATTGCTTCTTTAATGGTTTCTTTTATAATTCCTATCTCACGTGAAGGTCTTATATTGAAGGTTTCCATAATTTCTTCACCGCTTACAGGAGGTTGAAACTGGCGAACGTGGTCGCGCTCTTCCACCTCTTTCATTTTAGTACGAACTACTTTAAAATTATTATGATATTTCTTAAAACGATTAGGATTTTTGGTGGTGATATCGGCCTCACAAAGTGTCATTAAATCTTCAATATCTTCTCCTGCGTCAAAAATAAGTCGGCGGACTGCAGAATCGGTTACATCATTATCTACAATAGCAATAGGGCGGGAGCTCATTAAAACCAGCTTTTGGACGTATTTCATCTTATCGTTAAGCGGTAATCGAAGGCGTTTAAATAGTTTAAAAACCATTTTCGCTCCCACAAACTCGTGCCCGTGAAAGGTCCAGCCAATTTTCTTATGAAATTTTTTAGTTGGCGCTTTTCCAATATCGTGCAATAATGCGGCCCAGCGTAACCAAAGATCATCGGTGTTTTCTGAAATATTATCTACCACTTCCAGGGTATGCCAAAAATTATCTTTGTGTGTCTGCCCTTCAATTTCATCAATACCTTCTAAATCGGTTAATTCAGGTAAAATGATAGGAAGCAATCCGGTTTTATGCAGAAGAGAGAATCCTTTTGAAGGTTTTTCGGCCAGCATGATTTTATGTAGCTCGTCTGTAATTCTTTCCTTCGAAATTATTTTAATGCGTTTTTTATTTCGGGTAATCGCATCCAGGGATTCTTTTTCAATCTTAAAATTAAGCTGAGTTGCAAAGCGAATCGCCCGAAGCATTCTTAATGGATCATCAGAATAAGTGATATCTGGATCTAAGGGAGTTCTGATGATTTTTGAATTTAAATCTTCAATCCCATCAAATGGATCTAATAGATTTCCGAAGTTATCTTCATTTAAAGCCAGGGCGAGAGCGTTTATGGTAAAATCACGACGGTTTTGATCGTCTTGTAAACTTCCGTCCTCCACGATGGGTTTTCTGCTATCTTTCTGGTAGCTTTCTTTACGGGCTCCTACAAACTCGATCTCCATATCGTAAGCTCGCAACATCGCGGTACCATAATTTTTAAAAACCTGTACTTTGGGTTTATGTGGGAGAAGTTTTGCGACTTTTCTAGCTAATTCTATTCCACTGCCTACTGCTACAATATCGATATCTTTAGGTTCTCCTCGCTTTAAAATATGATCGCGAACAAAGCCGCCAATCACATAGCTTTCAAGTTTGAGTTCTTCTGAGGCCTGGGTAATGACCCTGAAAATATTGTGGGTTAAGGCTCCTTTATAATTCTTCACTATTGTAATTTTCTTTTAAAAGTTCTAGCCACGAATTCACAAATTTTTTATAATACAATTCTTTTATGGTCTAGCAAATCTTTACTGAAGTTGGCTAATATTGCTAATCTGGTTTCTGAAACTTTTAGATAATTGATACATTGAGCGATATGTTTGTCGTGAATGTTATCTATAGATTTTACTTCCAGAATTATTTTGTCAAAGAGAACAAAATCAGCATAAAATTTATGTGGCAAAATATTTCCTTTATACGAAACGGAATACTCTCTTTCTCTCTCAAAAGGAATCTCTAGCAAATTAAACTCTAATTCTAAAGCGTCTTTATATACGATTTCCGAAAAGCCGCTTCCTAAATGATTATAAACATTGAATAATGCTCCGACAATCGAATAACTTTCATCTTTATAAATAATATCAGCCATACTTCGTGTATTCGTGGCGAAACAACTTATTATTTCCTAATCACTTTTACCTTACCATCATTGCTTAGTTTAATAATTGCAGAAGGTTTGGCTGATTTTTTATTTTTTTGCAAATTTACTACATAGTCCACACCTTCTAAAATTTCGGGGCTTATTTCAGCAAAGGATTCGGGGGTTTTTTCACCACTGATATTGGCTGAAGTAGAAACGATTGGCTTTCTAAATCTTTTTGCCAAATCATTACTGAATTTATCTTTGGAAACCCTTATTGCCAAAGAATTATCATCTGCGATAAGGTTCTCGGCAACCCGAATCGGATCGTCATAAATAATTGTGGTGGGTTTTCTAGCAAATTTTAGAATATCATAAGCCACTTCTGGTACGTCTTCTACAAATTGGTTAAGCATTTTATAGTCTGAAACCAGGCAGATTAATGCCTGACTTTCCTTGCGTTTTTTTAGCTTATAGACTTTCTCTACCGCTTCAGCGTTGGTGGCATCGCAGCCAATTCCCCAAACTGTATCGGTAGGGTAGAGTATAAGTCCGCCGCGTTTTAAAGTGGCTAAAGCGTTTTGCATTTCGGTTTTAATATCTTCCATAAAGGACATTTTTGTATTCTAGTAGTGTTTGTTGGGCCATTTTTTTCGTAGTGAAATTTTCTACAACTTTTTTATGTGCATTTTCGGTAAAACGAGGAATTAACTCCCGGTTATTTTCTAAAAAAAGGACATATTTTGCTAATTTTTCAGCATCGAAAGCATCGGCCAAAAGTCCGTTTTTCATATGGGTCACAATTTCGGGAATTCCACCCACATTTGTTGCAATTACAGGAGTTTTATGATAGAAAGCTTCATAGATCACATTTGGGATGCCTTCAGAATTCGAGGTTAAGAGTAAAAAATTTAACTGTGGAATAAGTACCGAAGCATTTTCTATAAAATCTAAAAAGCTAATTTCTGTTTTTAACTTCTTTTCCTTTAGTTGTTTAAGAAAATGGGGAGTTTCAGAAGTAAATTGCCCGATTTGAACAAAATGGAATTTTGTTTTTTCTTGACGCTGAGTAACTTTTTCTGCAGTTTCAATAAAAGTAGCCAGATCTTTCGCCGGAATATGGTTTCCAATATTTCCTACGAGAACAACATCTTTAGCAAGTCCCAGTTTTTCCCGAAGATCAATTTTTGCAGAAGTATTTTTTTGTTTTTTAATGCTAAGTCCATGATAAATGATCTTTAACCGGCTGTGATCTTTTAGCGTCTCCGCAGTAATTGCTTTGGTTTTTTCAGAAACACAAAAGATGCGTTTCAATTTTGGATAATTGTATTTAAATAGTGTTTGCTTTCGTTTTTTAATAGAAAATGAGGTTTTTTTGCTAAAAACCATTAGGGGTAAACCGTAAAATTTATCAGCTATAACCACAAGGGAAAGTGCTTTAGGGTCGTGAATATGAATAAGGTCTATTTGCTCTTTTTTGCAAATTCTCCCAATTTTTAAACTATAACGAAGATCGAAGTTAAAGCTAAGAGGCGCTGTTTTTAAACTCAAATTGGTGTTTTTTAGCTTCTTATGAAACGAACCTTCCTTAACGCAAAGAATAATATTTTCTACTTCGGGAAAACCAGCTTCGAGTTCTTCGCACAGCAATTCGATTTGGTTTTCACCGCCGCCCCAGGTCTTTACTGCCGATAAATGAAGAATTTTCATGAGATGTTTCTCTATATTCGTCTTTGATATGGCTATATTTGCAACTTGTACCAAACCTAAATTTAGGGAAGACATACAAGACTAGGAGCGCAAAAATACTAATTTACACCGCGATCTGTGGAAATTATGGAGTCTAATTGCGAAACATGAGTTTCCCGGTAAATATGCTTTAATTTATTAAGTTGATGGAGATATTCATTTCAAAATATCATAAACTATCTAAGAAAAGTATTGAGGAAATTCTGTTGAATTTCAATGCGGTTGGTCAGTCGTTTTTCACTGGAAATATGCGTCGGCGTAATCATATAAAGGTCGTAGAGAAGGATGGGAAGAAATTCAATATTAAATCTTTTAAGCAGCCCAATTACATCAACAGATATGTTTACGTACTTTTTAGAAAATCCAAGGCAGAACGCTCTTTTGAATTTGCTGAAAAACTTATTAAAAAAGAGATTGGAACCCCAAAGCCCATCGCTTATGCTGAAGAAACCAGCAAAGGTGCCCTCACCAAAAGTTTTTATATAAGTGAACATTTGGATTACGATCTTACTTTTAGGGATTTAGATCTGGCAAAGGCAGGACACGAAGATATTTTACGGGCTTTTACCCGCTTTACTTATAATTTGCACGAGAAGAAGATTGAATTTTTAGATCATAGCCCTGGAAATACTTTAATTCAGATGAATAATGGTGATTACCAATTTTACCTTGTAGATCTAAACAGGATGAATTTTAAGCCGCTTAATTTCACTGAACGTATGAAAAATTTTTCGCGCTTAACTACAGATAAAGAAATGGTAAAAATCATGGCCGAAGAATATGCAGAACTTCTTGGAAAACCTGAACATGTGGTTTTTGATAAGATGTGGTTTTTCACCCATTCCTTTATTGTAAATCGTGGAAAAAACAGGAAAATGAAATTGAAGCTTAAAAATTTGATTGGAATTAAATAATTAGATATGAATTTGAAATTTTTGTTTGCTTCAGGTAAAAATTCAAAATTGCCTTACTATATAAGGAATTATTCGAAGGTGATTCTACCAAAATTTTTGTTTCAAAGTAGATTAGAAAATAAGTTAGACTCTATCAATTCCCGGTCCGATGCTGAATATATAAATTCGAGAGTTAATTATTACAACAAACTTGAAACCGCCCAGGAACTTCCTGAATCTTCTCAACGATTGGCCGATTTAAAAAAAAGCAAAAAAGTAAGAACGGTTTATTTTCTGGATGCATATCTTATTATTTCCTGGTTTAAGGGAAGTTTTAAGTGGAATTACATACCTGGAGATGTAACTCATATTCCTGAAATCCCATCAATTGTAAAGAGCCGACCGATCGCTGGAGATAATAAAAATTCAGTTTTGCTGAAATTAGAAAAAGTGAGGCATTTTATTTTCGTAAAGGACAAATTGAAATTTAGTGAAAAATCTAATAAAATAATTTTCCGCGGAAAAGTGGATGACAAGCCACATCGCATTGATTTTATGGAAAAGTATTTTAATCATCCTATGTGCGATTTAGGGAATATCACCAATAATAATAAATATCCTTCAGAATGGACTGTAGAGAAGAGCACGATATACGACCACTTAAAATATAAATTCGTTTTGTCCCTGGAAGGAGTGGATGTAGCCAGTAATCTAAAATGGATAATGTCTTCCAACTCTGTTGCAGTTATGCCAAAGCCTAAGTTTGAAACCTGGTTTATGGAGGGAAAGCTTAAAGAAAATCACCATTATATTCAAATAAAGGAAGATTATTCAGATTTGGAAGAACGGCTTAATTATTATATTGAAAACCCTGCGGAAGCCAATGTAATTATTAAGAATGCCAACGAATATGTTTCTCAGTTCTTTGATAAAGAACGGGAACATCTAATTGGCCTTGCGGTAATGAATAAGTATTTGGAAAAGACCTCTCAGAAATAAACTTTACATAGTTTTGGCGGGATTATCTTAATTGGAGGTAAGCACTTTTTAGTTGTATATAATTATAATAAGTTGAAAATGAACACAACGTTTATTATTCACAACTAATCAATACTTCCGATAAAGGCAAATTAAGAATTATGGCATTTAAGTGAGTAATTCATCTTTTAAATAGTGGTTAAATTTTTGCATTTCAGCAAGATGCTTAAAAAAATTATTTCTGAATATTTCAAAGTCAAAATCCAAATATTTGTTTAAGTCTTTATAATCACAAATAGGAAATCCAAAATCATCAGAAAAACCTTTACAACGATCATCCACGTAAGTCAAAAAGGATTTTTTTCCCTGGCTTAAAAAATGTAAGTGAGCGTGTAATCTACTTCCCATATGGAAATCAAAATTTTCGTAAAATTGAAAACATTCATTTACAGTTCTGGGAATATAAATTTCGAAACCTTTACTCAATGCATAAATGAAAATATCGAAATTATTTTTCGGAAAGGCTCCTTCATTAATGAAATTTGATATTGTAAATTTATTTTTATTTTTAGTCAAATGTTGACTATTTAAATGATAATCATGCATAGAAATCACTTTGCGTGATTTTTTGTATTTTTCTGCAATGAAATCTATAGTTTTACTTTCCCTTTCCCAAAAATCGTCACGATTTGTCACAGTTAATAAAATGGAGTTTTTGTCATCTTTAAATAAGCCACTTTCATTAAGTTTATGCTTATGAAAAATCACCGGACAACTCGTCATTAAGATTTTTTCTTTTAATTGGGGAAAATTGTCCGTTAAATACGTTTGGCTGAGACTGCACCTTACAGAGGCGTATTTGGCTTTCTCAAAGATGTAGTTGTATTTAGCTTTAACAGTATCAAGCATTCCAGTATTATTTTTTGGATCGCCTGAAACTCCCATACCATGTAAAATAATTGGAACTTCAATTTTATCAAGAGTATTAGATTTTATTAAAGGAAAGTTTTTTCCAAAATCATTTAATCTGTTTGTAATGGGTAATAGTAAAGCCTTGGTTGAATTAATATTTTTTATTTCATTCTCAGTTAAATCCTTTCTAACCGAATAAATATATTCAGGATAGTGAGGTGTCAATGAATCTATCATTGCATCCAAAACAAAGCAATCACCAATATTAAAGTAATTGTGGCGCTTCGGTTTATTTTTTTTTAAATAATTTTTAATATTTTTTTTATCGGGTAAAATTGCCGGTGATAGTACTGAGTAACTCATTTTTAAAGGGATTTTGATAAAACTGATACTACTTAATAAGAAAAAACCTTTTCTTATTAAAATAGTATGATGCATAAGATGATAAAATTAGGGGGGTTTTTTCCAGCTTTCTTTTAACACTATCTGTATAATAATTGAAGCCCTTCTTTTGGTTTTTCCAGGAATCTTCCCACCAATGAATGCAAATTGTTTCAGATTTTATACAATCTGTAGTATAGGATTCCTCCCAGGAAAAAGGATAAAAATAGGGTGTGGTAAGCAGTAAAACACCCTTGTTGATGTATTGTGTTTTATATTCCTTAAGCCCATTGTCAAAAGCTACTTGAGTAACAATAGGAGGACCACCCATTGCATTAAATTGCAGGCGTTGCTTTTTTACAGTTTCACAAAGACATTCATAAAGAAATTCGTGACCAGCACTGCCACCAAGAACAGCAGAATTTAAAGGGTATTTTGATGATTCTAAATCACTTTGAAATCCTAAAAAAACTTGCTCTTTTAGCAAATCATTAAAGGGCTTTAAGACTTCAATATCTGTATCTAAATAAATACCCCCTTCAGTGTAAACTGCGTATAATCTTATAAAATCGGTAATAAAAGACCATTTTTTCTGTTTGTGTAAAAGTTTTAAAAGCGGAAATTTATCAAAAGGAGTATTTGTCTCGTCCCATTTCTTTATTTCATAATCTGGAAGATTTTTTTCCCAAGAGGCCATACATTTTGAAATCGTCTCATTGTATTTCCCTTTTCCATACCAGCAATAATGAATAAGTTTTGGAATCATGTCATTACTTTGGGCAAAAGTACATAATTTTACCCTCTCAGCTAAAAAAAATAGAGAATGAAGATTAGTGGTCTTATCATTGCTTTTAATGAAGAAAAGAGCGTATATAACTGTGTCGAAGCAATGCTAAGAATGTGTGAAGAAGTTATTGTAATAGACTCTTTTAGTGGGGATAACACCGTGGCACTTGCGCAAAAGGCTGGAGCTAAAGTTATTCAACAGGAGTTTCTTGGTGATGGGCCTCAACGATCATTTGGACTTCCCTTTTGTAAAAATAACTGGATATTAAATTTAGATGCAGATGAGTTTTTAGAACAAGATGCCTTTCAATTTTTAAAAGAAGGACAATTTGTTAACCAACCCTATGATGCGTACAACTTTAAAATCATTAACCATTTAGGACAAAAACGTATAAAGCATTCAGGATGGTATCCAGATTATACTTGTAGGTTTTTTAATAAAAAATCTGCAAAGCCTTCAAGTTCTAAAGTGCACCAACGCATTGAAGCAAAAAATATAAAAAACACCAATTATCATATTTTGCATTATGGCTGGGCGTCTTATGCCCACATTATTGCCAAGAAAAACCAATACACCACTTGGCAAGCAGAACAACTCTTTGAGCAAGGTAAAGGAGCCCATTTTTTATCACCCATTACTCACGGATTAACGGCATTTTTTAAAGCCTATATTTTAAAAAAAGGAATTCTTTATGGGATAGAAGGGCTAAGTTTTTCACTCATTCAATCTTTTTTCTCTTATACTAAATACCTCAAGTTGCTTCAAATGCAACATGAACCGCCACATCATAAATAAGCAGCACATAATTGAAAGAGGTCTTTTTATCGGTGTTTTCCTTGCTTTTTCTAAAGCTTCCCAATAGGAAAGCAATAGGTATAGCAATGTAAATTATAGCTCAAGATTCTTTAGAAAGTTACTTAATTTTAAGCTCATCAACTCAGGTTTTAGTTGGTCGTATAAGTTTTTGTTAACCTGTCGATTGAACTTCCGTGGACATTTATTAAAAAGCTGAGGTTGAAAATCTTCCAGGTGCACTGAAACGTTCCTTTCTCCATCTTCATAAATTGCCCAGTAATTTTTCTTGATAACCGGAGAATGGATGGAAAAAGTGGGCTTATTCAATGCCTTCATAATATTTGCTGCTCCACCTTCATTTCCAAAATAGAGATCGCAATTAGCGGAATTCAGTATAAAACCTCTTAGGGAGCTTTCGTATATATCGAATAAAATTTGGGATTGGGTTTTATAATTGCACTTTCTGTAAATGTTCTCTGCTTCTGCTTTTTGTTGGGGTAAATAATTAAAAAGGATTTGCGCCTTTGGCATTTTTTCAATCAATTCATCCAGCAAAGAAGCCATATAATTTTCGGGATAGGTCTTCATTGAGGAACTTCCTAGAACCCCACACATTATTAACGGATGTTCCAATTTGACTCCTTGTTTTATCAACTTCTTTCTGAAGCTTTCTTTTTCTTCAAAAGAAATATAGATTTCAGGTTTTAATTCCCTGGGAAAATCCGGATCGAAGGCCTCTAAAAGTTGCATCCGGTTTTCTATGGCAAGACCGGCTTTTGTTTCAGGTTTTTCTTTATAAGTAAAAGTTTGGGTGTAAAATGGCCGGGTATAATTTTTCTGAAAACCGAGCCTTATTGATGCACCAGAGTATTTTGCAATTATTCCTGAGCTTATTTTAGAATATATGTCAACTACCGCAGTATAAGATTCCTTTCGAATTAAATTTAAAAACTTCAGGAATTTCACGGGGTCTTTTCCCGTGCCCGGATCATACTCAATTAGTTTATCTATAAAAGGATTATTTTCCACCACCGATGAAGTATGTGGATAAATAAGGTAATGTAATTCTGACTCGGGATATTTATTCCGAAGTGCTTCAAATAAGATTGAGGATGTAAGCACATCCCCAATCATTTTCTGCTGAATAATGAGTATTTTCATAGGCCCCTCCCAGCCTCCCAAAAGGGGAGGTGTTAATTTGTGTTCACTTTATTTAAGACTTCTTGAATTTTTTCCATAAGAAGATTTAAATTCCCTCTTCGGGGTCCCGATAAACTATCTATCGTAAAGGGGCTAACTTTTTTATACCGCTACACTATATTCCCTCAAAGCATCATTCAGGGAGGTTTTCTTATTCGTAGATTCTTTTCGTTTTCCTATAATCAATGCACAAGGTACATTGAATTCGCCAGCAGGGAATTTCTTGGTATAACTTCCGGGAATCACTACCGATCTTGCCGGAACAATTCCTTTCATTTCTTTAGGTTCATCGCCGGTAACGTCTATAATTTTTGTAGAAGCAGTAAGTACAACATTTGCTCCCAAAACAGCTTCTTTTTCAACCTTTACACCTTCTACAACAATACTTCTTGATCCAAGAAATGCGTTGTCTTCAATAATAACGGGAGAAGCTTGCAAAGGTTCTAAAACCCCACCAATTCCAACTCCGCCGCTAAGGTGAACGTTTTTACCAATTTGCGCACAACTTCCTACGGTTGCCCAGGTATCTACCATAGTACCTTCATCTACATAAGCGCCAATATTCACATAGCTTGGCATCAATATCACTCCATGGGAGATATAGGCTCCGTGTCTGGCAACTGCGTTAGGTACAACACGAATTCCTTTTTCCTTATATCCTTTTTTCAACGGAATTTTATCGTGGTATTCAAAAATACCAGCTTCTAAAGTTTCCATTTTTTGGATGGGGAAATATAGTACCACACCCTTTTTTACCCATTCGTTTACCTGCCAGCCGTTTTCGGTAGGCTCGGCGGTTCTCAGTTTTCCCGCGTCTAGTAGCGAAATAACTTCCCGAATGGCTTTAATGGTTTCTGTATCTTTTAGTAAATCCCGGTTTTCCCAGGCTTCATTGATCTTAGCTTCTAATTGATCCATTTTTATCGATTTTTAGCAAATATAATAGCTTAAGGCTAATTTTTGGTGGTAAAGCAATATAAACATTACCTTTGCGCAAATTTTGAAGATGGCACGAATTATGGCATTAGATTTTGGAACAAAACGCACCGGTATAGCGGTTAGCGATGAGCTCAAAATGATAGCCTCGGGGCTTACCACCGTTAAGACACCAGTACTTCTGGATTTTCTCGATAAGTATTTTAACGAGGAAAATGTAGAACTGGTGCTGGTGGGAGAACCCAAACAAAAAGACGATTCAGCCTCAGAAAGTGAAGTATATATCCAGGAATTTTTAAAGATTTTTACCAAAAAATTTCCTGAAATGCCGCTTAAAAGGGTAGATGAAAGGTTCACTTCAAAAATGGCTTTTCAGTCCATGATAGACAGCGGACTCAAAAAGAAAAAACGCAGGGATAAAGCGCTTGTAGATGAAATTAGCGCGACGATCATTCTGCAAACTTATCTTTATGAATAAGTTTAAAAATGAATAGTGAATAATGATTAATGAATAATTTTCAGGTTTAGTTTATGAAAACTGATTTAATTAAACGTTCTAATGTATTTGCTAATAAATGTGTGAAATTAGCTATACATCTTCCGAAAAATAAATGGGAATCCATATTGAAGGGCAATTAATACGGTGCAGCACTTCAGTCGCAGCTAATTATAGAGCAGCCTGTTTAGGCCAGTCGAAAAAAGCTTTTATTTCAAAATTAGGAATAGTAATTGAAGAAGCCGATGAATGTATTTTTTGGATTGAGTTTGCTAAAGATGAAAATCTGATTAATGAAGAAGATTCAAAATATTTACTAATTGAAGCCAAAGAGTTGACATCGATTTTTATAGCATCAAGAATTACAGCAGTAAGGAATCTAAATTCTGGAAAATAACATTATAAATTAATCATTATAAAATATAAATTTAGAAATGATTTTACCAATTGTAGCTTACGGAGATCCGGTTTTACGAAAAAAATGTAAAGAGATCCCGGAAGATTATCCAAAACTGGATGAGTTGATAGAAAATATGTGGGAGACCATGTATAATGCTTTTGGGGTTGGCCTTGCCGCACCTCAAGTTGGCCGTCCTATTCGCTTGTTCCTTGTAGATTCTAGCCCGTTTGCAGAAGATGAGGAATTAGAATTGCTGGAAAGAGAAGAACTTAAAAAGTTGAAGAAGGTTTTTATAAACCCTAAGATCGTTGAGGAAGAAGGGGAAGAATGGGCTTTTAACGAAGGCTGTTTAAGTATTCCTGAAATTAGGGAAGATGTATTTAGAAAGCCGAAGATCGTGATAGAATATCAGGATGAAAATTTTGAAGAACATCGGGATACTTTTACCGGTTTAGCAGCGAGGGTAATTCAACATGAATACGACCATATTGAGGGAATTTTGTTTACCGATAAACTTTCCAGCCTAAAAAAGCGTTTGCTAAAAGGAAAACTAACAAGCATTTCTAAAGGGAAAATAAAGGTCGAATATAAGATGCGCTTTCCTGAAATGAAAAAAGGGCGTTAAATCACTTTGATAATTAATCTTGGCAGCTGATATTTGCCAGCCAAAATTTAACACACACTCTATGGGATTAGATAAAATATTAGCGATTTCGGGAAAACCCGGTTTATATGAATTAACGGCACAAAGTCGTGGCGGATTTATTGTAAAATCAATTCCCGAGGGAAAGAAAATGGCCGTGAACATTCGTCACAACGTTAGCTTGTTAAGCGAAATCGCAATCTACACTTATACCGAAGAAGTTCCGCTTGCGGAAATCTTTGAAAAGATGAAAGAAAAGGAAGATGGGGGAGAAGCGATAAGCCACAAAGCTCCTAAAGCTGAATTGGAAAACTATTTCGCTGAAATTCTACCCGATTATGACGTAGATAGGGTTTACGCCAGCGATATGAAAAAAATATTCCAGTGGTATAATCTGCTAGTTAAAAATGGCATCACCGATTTTGCTACTACAGAAGAAGAGAAACCAGCCGATAAAGATAAATCGGGAGAAGAAGAATAGAGAAGGATCAATTTATTATTCGTCTCATTCGTAAATGGCATTTCAAAAATATAACCTCACAGGTTTTCAGAACCTGTGAGGTTTTTTTATTTAATCCAGCACACCCAAAAACTTCAGGCCAAAAATAAACGCTCCCTGGCGATTTCCATCCTGATTAGAAACCACGTAATCCAGGCGTAACAATCTATATTTCCCAAAGCCAAGATTATCTATTCCAACTGAATATTCAGAATAGGGCTTATTGTCCTGGGTATAGAGAGCGTGGGCGCCAACCACCAGGTTGTAATTCAGCTCATTTAAGAATGGGATTTTCCCTAAAAACCAACCTTTAAAATCGTGTTCAGCATGTGCTTCAGCATAGGTTTTATTAGTGCTCATTGCATAATAAGGTAAAAGGTTGAATCTGGATAGGTTGCTAAAACCATTATTTACCCTGGTTTGATTGCCTGTAAAATGCCTGTAATCTACAAATGCTATATTTTCCGCATTTATAAAGGTCCCGCCGTTTAAATTATAGCCGAACTCTCCTTTATTGGCCAGCTTTAAAGTTTGTGTTACCGAAGCTTTAAATTGATCGAAATTATACTCTTCCACGCTCGCACCAAAACCTTTCTCGTAGCCCAGGTACAAAGTCGGGTATTTCTCGTTATTAATATTAAATTTCCCACTTGGGTAACTCATATATTTTTGTCCGAATCTAATTCTCGTATTCAGGTTAAGTTTAAAAATATCGTGGTCTCTGAATGGCACGGAACCAAAATTTTCGGGCTGGAGGGGATTGTTGGAAGTATAGTGAACGTCCTCATTATCAATAATTACCTGATCTGTGGAGTTGATTAATGGGTTTCTGTTTTCATAACTGAAGTCCCCAAAAAAGTAGAGCCCGTTCATTATTTCCTGCTGATAAGAAATTTCAGCAAAAGAACGTTCGTAAAGTTTCAGGTAATTTCGTTCAAAAAATATGGTGGTAATATCGTTTAGCCTTTCAGAAATAGGATCTCTGTTATTAATTTGCGCGGCTTCAATTCCGCCGGAAATACTTAAAACCGGTCTGCTGGAATTATTAAATTGTTTCTGAAATCCTCCCTTGATCCTAAGGCGGTCATCACTAAACCCGTAATTAAGCGTAGAATACAAACGCCAGTATTTTCCGGAGTTCTCATCCTCTTTGTCGTTTTGCCTATAAGAAATTGTTGTGGATGGATTCCAGCCCTGTACGGTATTAAAATGCGTGCCCACTAACGGGGAACTTATATTAAAATACTTGTCTTTGTAGGAATTTTGCCAGGAGTAACCAAAAAGGGGGTCGGTTAAACTGAACTTGTTGCGCACCAAATCTATCGAATCTAAATAGGGTTTTGAATTCCGAAGTGTTTGTATGCTGTCTTTTTTTACATAATCGTTAATTTCCTCATCGGTTAAAGGTACCGGGCGTAATTTTTTCCAGTAAGTAGAATCTTTTTTATTTGCCGCTTCAGCAAAAGACATAATCTCACTCCCGAAATCTTTTTTACTGAATTCCGGTTCAAAATCGTAATTACTATACACTGCGGTAAACCTGCCATCTCCCGAAATTCCGAACATCGCAAAGCTGAAATCTACAGTCTGCGAAAGCTGAATATAAAAGCCGTTTTCTTCTGAAAAGCGGTAATTCTGTTTAAAGTTCAAAGTTTCTATAGGTGGTACCTGTATAGCCTGGCCGGTAGTTTGGAGCTCAACACCAAAGATCTGCCAAAGGTCTTCCACGATATAAATATGCCCCGAAAAAACACGGTCTTTTTCCCGTTTTGGACTCACTTGTATTTTGTTGATGAGATTCCCGTTTTCATCATAAAAAGTCCCGTCTAATTTGTAATTGTAGTAATTAAAAGCATATTCGGCGATGGGTGAAACCATTTCGCTGTTTATTTCAATAGTATTTTCATAAAATGAAAAATAAGATTCCTGGGCCGAATTTAAACTGAAACCATTATCATCGCCACTCACTTTAGAGGCGATTATCTTTTCTTTAAAATCGTCGGGCCTTTTGTATGAAATTTCAGAAATAGTTTCACTTAGGTAAACAATCCCGCTTCGGGTAGAGTCGAGTCCGCCACCAAGGTCACCAACTTCCTGTCCAAGGATTTTTTCCGGGGCATTTTTAATTCGCCATAATCCGCGGGAATAATAATCGGCCGTATAAGCCTCTAGTTTTTCAGCATTTCGCTTTCTGGAATCTATTGCTTTTCTAATAATCGCGTTTGCCGGGTTTTCTCCTGAAGTAAGGTTTACTTCATCCAAAGTGGTAGTTTCGGGCTTAAGGCTGATATCTAATTCGTAGGGAAATTCTTCAACTGAAATGGTTGTTTTCTGCGTTTGATATCCCAAAAACTGAAAGACCAAATCGTAATCTCCGGACCTGCTTATTTTTAGCTCATAGATGCCGTTTTCATTGGTAGTAGTTCCAAATTCCCCGTCTTCAGTATAAATGTTTACATAAGGGAGCGTCTTGTTTTCTGTATCGGTAACCCTACCGGTAATTTGCGCAGTTAAGTTAATTGATGAAAGAATAAGAAAAATGATGATAATTTTTTGATTCATGATGATGAATTTAAGAAGCGGCCAAATTAGGGAAAATAATTATGCTTAACCTTTTTATCTGTTTGTACAAGCTGTACTTTTTTCTTCTGAAATAATCCCCACAATCCCAATACCGGACCAATTACAAGTAAACTCAAACTATAAACCGGTTCCAGCTGATGTAAATAAGTGATCAACTGAATGCTCAAAATAGTAATGGCGAAACCTATGGAATTTACAATGGTAAGTGCGGTGCCTTTAATTTCTGGGGAGGCGTTTCTGGCGACCAATGTTGAAAATAAAGGTGAATCTGCCACTACCACGATACCCCAAAAACTTAAAAATGCGATAAGAACTACAACTGAAGGCTGAATAAAGATAAAAGGAAAACTGATGCAACATAAACCCGATAGGAATAGAGCGGTGGCAGCGGTTCGTTTTACTCCAACAATTTCAGAAATATAACCGCCCAAAACACAGGAAAGTCCGCCGATTCCTATGATGACAAACGACCAGAATGAAACATCAAAACTGCTTTCAGGAAACGAGATTTTATAAGCGGCTAAAATAATGGGGACAAATGCCCAAAAGGCGTATAATTCCCACATATGCCCAAAATAGCCGAATGCGGCGCTGCGCAGATTTTTATTTTTAAAAACGCTAAAAACAGCATCGAACTTAAACTTTCCTTTTGCTTTTCTAAATGGTCCGTTAGGAACAAACCAAAAAATTAAAAGTCCGCCAAGAAATGCGAAACCGGAAGTTGCAATAATAACATAACGCCAGGGCAGGTTTTCGGTGCCGGTAAAAGTTTTTAAAAAATGCGGAAAAGCAGTACCTAGAACTAAGGCGCCCACTAAATAACCAAGGGATTTCCCTAGGCCTTTATCATAATAATCTGCGGCAATTTTCATTCCTACGGGATAGATTCCCGCCAGGGAAAATCCCGTGAGAAAACGCAGTAGGAGCAAGGTGTTTAAATTATTGTTTTCGAGAATAATACCCAGGTTAAAAATCGCGCCAAAAACAGCGGAAATAAAAAAGAGTTTTGAAGGAGAAAACCTGTCGGCCAGGCTAAGAAAAGCAAAGATGAGCGTGCCTAAAATAAAACCGAATTGCACGGCAGAGGTTAAATGGCCTAAAGCTTCATCATTTAAATTAAAGTTGAGGTAAAGCTCAGGCATTACGGCATTACCGGCAAACCAAAGCGAGGTGCAGCAAAACTGGGAAAAAACGATTAATGGTAGAATCTGTTTTGCTGGCTGCATCCAGATACTATTTATATTCTTTCTTGATCCTGTCTAATTTTCGTTTGCTTTCACGATCTTTAATAGTTTCACGTTTATCGTAGAGTTTTTTACCTTTTGCAAGCGCGATTTGCATTTTTGCGAGTCCGCGATCGTTAATAAATACGCGCAGCGGGATGATGGTAAGCCCGGAATTCTTTACTTCTTTTTCAAGTTTTCTTAGCTCACGCCGTTGCATTAACAGTTTTCGCTCACTTTTAGGGTTATGGTTAAAATGCGTGGCATGAGAATACTCCTCAACATGCATATTAATCACAAATAATTCGTGATTCTGAAATTCACAAAAACTCTCGGCTATGGAAGCTTTTCCCTGCCTGATGGCTTTTATTTCGGTACCGGCCAGTTTGATCCCGGCCACATATTTATCGAGAATTTCATATTCAAACCGTGCCTTTCGATTTTTTATATTTATGGTATTGCTGGTCTTCTTCATAAGAGACAAAAATAGGAAGCTTTATAGAAACTTTCCCTGTATTTACAGAATTCGTAACACTTTTAATCGAATTTATGAAAGATTACTCATTCATTCCCGCGTATTACGTTATTGTAAGATATCTTCACGACCTATATTAGATTAAGATCTATTATTGCATTTTAACTACCTTTGCAGGCAGTTTTGCTGTATCAACGGACTTTCAAATTTTACAATATTAAAGATGAAAAATTACATTTTAGGAATTCTTATCATAGCAGTCATTTCTTCCTGTAATTCCAAGCAGGAAAATGCCCAGCAAATTATAGATAAAGCCATTGAAAATGCCGGAGGAGAACGATATGATAATGCTGAAATAAGTTTCGATTTTAGAAAAGGAACCTATAAAAGCAACAGAGTAGGAGGGAAATTCGAGTTCGAGCGAGTCCTCGCAGATTCTACCGGAACTCAATATCGCGATGTTGTGAATAATGATGGATTTACTCGATATTATAAGAATACTGCGGTACAAGTTTCAGATTCTATGAAAACAGTTTATGCTAATTCGGTTAATTCGGTTCACTACTTTATGCAGCTGCCGTTTGGTTTAAATGATGCTGCCGTAAATAAAGAACTGATTGGAAAAGATACCATCCACGATAAAGAATATTACGAGATAAAAGTGACTTTTGATACTGAAGGTGGGGGAGAAGATCATGAAGATGTTTATATGTATTGGATCAATACCCAGAATTATAATGTAGATTATCTGGCCTATAGTTTTGAAATAAATGAAGGTGGGATCCGTTTTAGAAAAGCTTATAACCCCAGGACCATTGAAGGAATTAGGTTTGTAGATTACGAAAATTACAAAACTGATGATCTGGATATACCGCTCCAAAAATTAGATGATCTTTACGAAGCCAGACAGTTGGAACTACTCTCAAAAATTGAAAATAAGAATATTGAAGTCAATCTTCCTAAATAATTAACAGCAGAATATTCTTACATTTATCTGTTAATTCTTCCTAATTAACGAGTTGTTCTAAAAGCTTTAACAGCGCCTTAGACGTCTTTCCCTGCTTCAGTTCATAACTTTAAAATTCTAAAAAAAAATGTTATGAAAGAGAAAGTATTGAAAACCATTAACCCTGCAACTGGAAAAGAATTAGGAACCTACAATTATTTTACAGATCAGGAAGCAAAAAATGCTGTTGAAGAATGTCATCAGGCATTTTTAAAATGGCGGGAAAAATCTACAAAACAGAGAGCTGAAGTAATTAATGTCATTGGAGAAAAACTAATTGAGCATAAAGACGAATTGGTGAAGTTAATGACTGCTGAAATGGGTAAATTACTCAAACAGGGTGAACAGGAAATTGACCTTTGCGCCGGTATTTGCGAATGGACTGCTGCCAACGGACCAAATAATTTGAAAGACGAAGAACGCGAATTGCCAGATGGTGGTCGCGGAATAATCACCTACTCACCTATTGGCGTAATCTACGGAATCCAACCCTGGAATTTTCCGGCTTACCAGGTAATTAGATATGCAATTGCCAACCTTATGACTGGAAACGGAGTTTTGTTAAAACACGCCGAAAGTGTGACCGGTTCCGGTTTGCTCCTTGAAAAAATATTTAAAGAAGCTGGTTTGCCAAAAGACCTTTTTAAAGTGCTGTTAATAGATCACGATCAGTCAGATTCTATAATCGAACACGATCTTGTTAGAGGTGTAACACTAACCGGAAGCCCGGGAGCAGGAAAAATTATTGGTAGAAAAGCAGCATCTCATTTGAAGAAAACTGTTCTGGAGCTCGGTTCTAATGATGCTTATCTGGTGCTTGAAGATGCCGATGTTAAGAAAGCAGTAGAATGGTGCGTGATAGGTAGAATTTACAATAACGGAGAAACCTGCGTATCTGCTAAACGTTTTATAGTTACTGAAAAAGTTTATGACGAATTTAAAGAGGCTTTTGTGGAAAAGATGAAGAATATAAAAGCAGGTGACCCAACCAATGAAAATAATGATCTTGGCCCTATGGCTAGAGAAGATCTTCGGGAAGAATTACACGAGCAGGTTGAAGACAGCGTGAAAAAAGGCGCGGCAGTGCTTTGTGGTGGTAATATTCTTGAAGGAGATGGTTACTATTATCCCGCTACCGTTTTGGCTAATGTAAAACCTGGACAACCCGCTTATGACGATGAACTTTTTGGGCCTGTTGCATCTTTAATTAAAGCTAAGGATGATGAAGACGCAATGCGAATTGCCAACGATAGCCGTTTCGGACTTGGAGGTGGGATTTTCTCTGAGGATGTTGAAAAAGCCGTAGAACTTGCTAGCAAGCATTTTGACACGGGAATGGTATTTATAAATTCCTTCGGTCTGGCACAACCAAATATGCCATTTGGTGGTGTAAAAAATTCAGGTTACGGGCGTGAACACGGTGGTTTCGGACTCAAAGAATTTATAAACGTCAAAGCGATCAATATTTTGAACGGATAGGGAAATAAAAAATATGAAGTCAAAAAAGGGGTTGAAAAATCAACCCCCTTTGGCCTCAAACAAATTCAAAAATGAAAATTATCTTTGAAAATTAGTTACGGTACCAATCTCATCTGCTTTAGGTTTCAATTTATTAAAACATAAAACCAACTGAGAATTGCAGTACACTGTTTTGATTAGAAAAATCATCAGAATCTTCACTTTCATAAATATTGGATAAACCGGCATTATACCTTGCGCTTAAAAACAGCCCAGAATCAAACTTATAGCTTGCTCCGCCACCAACTGCTACATCTACTATATTCATATTTTCTAAAGAATCGTCTGTTCCGCTTTCGGTCTGCCCATTTTCGGTATATTCATATTTATTCTCCACACTAATTAAATACCCTACTTGAGGCCCGGTCTCTATACTCAAATTTTCAGTGACATAATATTTAAATAATAAAGGAACGTTGATTTAATTCAATTTTGAAGTATATTTTTCATCGTAGGTTTCCCCTTCAAAGCTTTCTGAATATTCTGCCTTAGCCCCCTGTATGGAGTAAACGATTTCAGGCTGGAAACCCAAACTTGTCAGAGATTAGAATCTCTGCGAGCACTCCCGCATGAAAACTGGTCAGGCCATTTAATTCATCAGTTTCATCGCCAGTAATCGATGCTAAATTGGCTCCTCCTTTAATACCGAAGTTAATTTCCTGAGCCTGGGTAAAATTTATTGTACTAATTGCGAGAATCGTAAATAGTAGTAGTCTTTTCATAAATAAATTGTTTTTAAATGTTGGTGACAAAACTATTTGCAAGCCAAGTTTTATACAATACCTTTTTTAGGGTATTTTTCAGAAATGGATAAATATTCTTTTAAAAATTACCACAAAAGGGATATTTACCTTAAAGAAACTTAGGGCTAAGTTTGAAGATTCGAAGAATTTCGCCCCCTTTTTATATTATTGGAACAATCAATCCGGCGGCAATGCAGCGTGATACTAATTGCGTGGTATTTTTAGAGTTGGTTTTTTTTAGGATATTTTTGCGGTGAGTTCTAACGGTGTGGGACGAGATAAAGAGTTTGCAGGCAATTTCATCTGCACTTAAGCCTTCGGCGAACATTCTGGTAATTTCCAATTCCCGCTCTGAAAGTTGATTTTTAATATTAGAATTTTCAGAATTAACTTCTGGCTCAAACTTTCCCTTTTTAGTACAAATATTTAAGTACGACTTTCCACCGTTAATATTTAAAAAAGAAACTTCTTCCACACTCTGGTTGGTTAAATGGCTTATATCAGTATGAATGCTGAAAACATGAACAAAGCGGCCTTGTTCGTCTTGAGAAAGTGTGGTGGCCTGATGAAGTATTACCCTACGTGTATTTTTAAAATCTTTCATTACATAGGTATAAAGAATTTTATAATCCTGAACTTTTTCAGCCGGTAAATAATCGATAAAAAAATCTCTTATTACCTGTTCTTTACGTTGTATTTTTTCAATTTCCTCAGGGAGTGCCAAAGCTAGGATTTCTTGAAACTCGATATCCATGTCTTGTATGGTATCCTTTTCAATGAAATTACACACAGAATCAGATATCATTTCTATTTCTAAATTTTGAAAATTGGCTATATAGTAATAAGATTTGCCGGGAGCCATAAGCTGAGCCATCTTTTTGAATTGATCTGAATTCTCATACTTATTACTTTTCCCAATCTTTTGGCTATAGGTATCTTTCCAATAATGGGCAATAGAATTAAAATCTGCACTCATAAAGTTAATATTTTAACATTTGCAATATATAAAAAATACCTCAAAAGTGGTATTGTACTAAGGGATAGTGATCTCTAGTTTTGTTAAATATTAATTATTTGTTAACAGATGAGTTATGAAGCCATTTCTTAAAATCCTTTTGTGCGGGTGTGTTTTCTTAGGTTCAACTATAGGCTTTGCACAACAAGAGCAGTTGGAAAATGAATATGAGAACGTGAGATCTTTCCGTATCGGGGTGAAAACCGGAATTCCAAATCTTCTTAGTGGAAATATTGAGTACGTCCTTCCTGTATTAAATAGAAGATTTGCTATTAGTGCTGATTACTCTAAAATAAATATGGATGCCGGTGATTTTGGTTTTGAGGCTGAAGACGATGCTGAAATTATGGAACAGGAATTTGATTATTTTGAATTGGGCGTTCATTATTACTTTTTTAAACCGGGTAAAGGTTTATATGCCGGTATTAGTTATTCAAATTATGGATTAAACGCCACCGTGCCTGATATTGCAGAAAATGAGAATGGAGCAATGGGAGATGGGTATATAGACTTTTCTAATAATTCGTTCAATATCAAAGGAGGAGCTAAATGGGGTGGTTTATTTTATTTCCGGACTGAGGCAGGATATGCGTTTAACCCATTTCCTTCAAGCATACCAATGCGCATAGAATATGAAGATGGAACTACTGAAAATCAAGATTTAAATTTCCATGTTGATAGTGGTTTTTTGGACGCAATTTTCAATGGCTTGATCTTCAACATTGGAATCGGTTTTTCTTTTTAAACAATTTAAATCTAAACTATAATGAAAACTAGAATTGCACTTTTATCTTTTTTGTTCCTTACTTTTTCGGTTGTGAACTTAAATGCTTCTAATGATGATTCCTATGGCAAGAAAAAAATACAGGTAAGCACTTCCCAATCTGATGCTGAAATTTACGTGAACGGTAAAATGATAGGAAAAGGTTCTGCAAGGATTATTGTTTCCAAAGATGACTGCGTGACTGTAACTGCAAAGAAAATTGGTTTTTTGGAGGAGCAAATTGAATTTTGTCATCAAAAAGGGATGGCTAAGCCTCCCAAATCTCATTATTTTGAAATGAAGAACGACGATGCTTTTGATGCTTCGGTACAAACTGATATTGCTAATGTAGATATTGAAATTGCTGTAAATGAAACTTCAAGGGACAAAGCCTGGAAACTTTTAAACCAAATTGTTCTAAATTATATTGATGTTATTGAAATGACCGATAAAGAAACGGGTTATTTACGAACCGCCTGGTCACTTCAAACTTTTAAGCAGAATACCATCAGGAGTAGGATTATTATAAAAGAATCTTCCAGCAATCCCCTTGCATTTAAAGTAAAGTTAGTAAGTGAAGAATCTGGAAATTCAATGACCAGCGTGAAAAGTGACCATTTATATAAAGAATGGGATCGTGTTTTAAGAAGTTATGATAATGCCATTTCAGAATTTCAAGCCCGTATAAAATAAGTTGTACACACCTATGAAATTTTAAAGCGCCCTGATCTAATGGGGCGCTTTACTTTTCTAATTAAAATACAAAACCTGCGAAGTACGTGAATTATCAGGATGGACGGTCACTATAAAAAGACTTCCGTAAACACTCTCATCCAAATCTTCGTATTTTTTCTTTCCTAAAATATAATTCACCCATTCAGGATTGAGGTTACTGTGACCTACTACCAGTACCGTTTTGTTTTTGGTATTTTCCTGAAAATCCTTATCGTTTAGCTTTTCTGTATTATAGAAATTAATTTCTTTATTTTGGGCTTCAGCAATTGGTTTTGCCGTGTTTATTGTGCGTTTGTAGTCTGAACTGTAAATAAGGTCAAAATCGATATCCTTAAAAATCTTTACCCAATTTTCTGCACGTTTTATTCCGGCTTCAGTTAATTCAGGATCTTTGTTTGTTGTATCAGTAGTGTCTTTTTCGGCGTGCCGAATAAAATAGTAAGTCGTAATTTCTTCCGAAGGTTCCTTAGCATTTGCCATAATTTCTTCAGGATCTTTATCACCAAAATTGCAGGAGCTTAAAAAAAAAAGACTAAGTATTAAAAAGTAAGGCTTCATAATTTATTTAATTTCTAATTCTAAAAGAATAAATTGGGTTATTTGATCACTAAAACTACTAAAATTATCGTCTGAAACCAGGATCAAAGATTTTTTCCCGTTAGGTAAATCAGGCCCAAAGGTCATTCCTTCAATATTATCTATAGTTTCTTCGGTAAGGAAATTCTTAACCGATTTAAAATCGAAAACCAGTCTTTTTTCGGCATTCTGGTAATCAGATTTCCTGAGGTTTTTCATTTTTAAAGTGTTGGTTGCTTTAGAAGCGTCTACATCAAAAATCTTCACAGTATTTCCGTTAGAACCATAGCCGGCGGAATAAGCGCGTTCCAAGACTAGGAACCTATTTTCTGCATATTCCAGAATTTCGGTCACCCCATTTACCGCAAACCAGTTAATAGGCAATTTAGAAATTCCGTCTAGTTTATATGCGAATTGACTTTCGGCGGCTTGCGTTTCTTTATTGAATTTGGTAATTCTAACCGAAGAGTTTGTAGCGTATATTTTAGGTTTTGGAGCATCTTTTTCCAGCGGAAGTTCCATCGCGACCCAATAAGCTGATTTATCGAAGCTTTCGGCTAAACCTTCAAAAACACCATTATTTCTGGGTTTTTGCTCTCCGGAAGCTTTAAAATATTCCGGAATTTCGTAGGATGAAATAAATTCACCTTCCAATGAGATATTGAATGCCGATGGATCTTTGCCATTTTGAATTGAACCCTCAGCCGAAATAACAAGTTCATTACTTTCAGCATCAAATCGAATTCCTTCTAAATCCGGGGTATGTTCTTTGTAAAACACATCGTTTTTATCCAGTTTAATAACTTCAGTAATTAAAACGGTATCTATAGAACGGTTAACAAATGGAATTTCAGCTTTATAAATTCTTGGATTAGAAGGTTGGTCACAAACCAGATAATACATTCCATTGTGATAATCTATTCCCGAAAGTCCGCCCACTTTGGTACCTTCAATCTCGAGGTTTTGAGGGATTACAACATCGTCTAAATAACGTAGCTTAACATTTGAATCATTAATGTTCGTAGTGGTAGCACAACTTAGAAGTCCAATAGAGGCAAGGAATAAAATGATTTTTTTCATTTACTGATTTTAGATTTTAAAAATAACAAATCCTTAAGAGAATTATGGGAGTTTCTTGAGAGTTGAAGCGGAAGTCATATTGTAATTTGGTTACTATAATTAACACCTAAAACCAATTATTATGAATGAAGATCAGTTAGAAGGAAAGTGGAAGCAAATTAGAGGTAAATTTAAGCAAAAGTATGGCGATGTAACCGATGATGATACCATGTATTCTGAAGGTAAGTTTGACGAAATGCTAGGTCGTTTACAGGAGAAAACCGGTAAGACCCGAGAAGAATTAAAAAAAGAGATTGACAAGATGTAAAACCACATCTGTGAAAAAGAGAAAATGCTGGGTATGATTTTACCCAGCATTTTTTTTGTCTTTATTTTAAAAAAACTATTCGGTTTCTACCGGATTGGTTTCATTCCTAAAAACCAGCTGATCATCAAATTCGTCTAAGAGGATAATGTGATCGGTTTTGATATTTCCGGCGAGGATTTCTTTTGAAAGTTTATTCAAAACTTCTCGTTGAACTACTCTTTTTACCGGTCTTGCACCAAACTGAGGGTCAAATCCGCGGCCGGCCAGGTAACTGATTGCCTCTTCAGTTGCATCTAATACAATGTGTTGTTTTTCGAGCATTTTCTTCACGCCCTTAAGCTGAAGCGATACAATTTTCTTGATATCTTCCTGGGTTAACGGACTAAACATGATAATATCGTCTATCCTGTTTATAAATTCCGGTCTTACATTTTGTTTTAGCAAGGCCAGTACTTCAACTTTAGCCGTTTCCATTGCGGTATCGATATCTTTTACATTTTCATACTTTTCCTGGATAATATGGCTTCCCATATTAGAGGTCATAATGATGATGGTGTTTTTAAAATCTGCCAAACGCCCCTTATTATCGGTTAACCTTCCCTCGTCCAAAACCTGTAATAAAATGTTGAAAGTATCTGGATGAGCCTTTTCAATTTCATCTAAAAGCACTACAGAATAAGGTTTTCTACGTACAGCTTCAGTAAGCTGGCCACCTTCATCATATCCAACGTATCCCGGAGGCGCTCCTACCAAACGACTCACCGAATGCCTTTCCTGATATTCACTCATATCAATTCGCGTCATCGCTGCTTCATCATCGAATAAATATTCTGCGAGGGCTTTTGCAAGCTCAGTTTTACCAACTCCCGTGGTTCCCAGGAATAAGAAAGAACCAATAGGTCTTTTCTGATCCTGTAAACCTGCACGGCTTCTTCTTACAGCATCACTCACCGCAATTATAGCTTCTTCCTGCCCAACTACGCGTTTATGAAGTTCATCTTCTAGTTTTAGCAATTTTTCACGATCGCTTTGCAACATTTTATTAACAGGGATTCCAGTCCATTTTGCCACGACTTCAGCGATATCTTCGTTGGTTACTTCTTCCTGGATGAGGGATTTTTCATCCTGATTTTCAGCAACAGTCTTTTGCAATTCTTCTAGTTTCTCCTGGGCTTCCTTGATTTTCCCGTAACGAATTTCAGCTACTTTTCCGTAGTCTCCCTCGCGCTCGGCACGTTCGGCTTCTATTTTAAAGTTCTCGATATCAGATTTTAAATTCTGAATATTATCTACCACACCTTTTTCATTCTGCCATCGAGCGTGTAATTCGTTGCGATCTTCTTTTATGTTTGCCAGTTCAGCCCGAAGCGTTTTTAATTTAGCCTCGTCTTTTTCTCTTTTTATAGCTTCAATTTCAATTTCCAATTGCATAATTCGTCTATCCAAAACATCGAGTTCTTCGGGTTTTGAATTAATCTCCATGCGAAGTTTAGAAGCCGCTTCATCCATTAAATCAATGGCCTTATCCGGTAAAAAACGGTTGGTGATATAACGTTGCGATAATTCTACCGCTGCGATTATTGCTTCATCTTTGATCCTAACTTTATGGTGGGTTTCGTATTTTTCTTTGATTCCGCGTAAGATGGAGATCGCGCTTTCCGTATCAGGTTCATCAACAGTTACTTTTTGAAACCTTCTTTCCAGGGCCTTATCCTTTTCAAAATATTTTTGATATTCATCTAAAGTAGTGGCACCAATTGCCCGCAACTCGCCACGCGCCAATGCAGGTTTTAAAATGTTAGCGGCATCCATTGCTCCCTGGCCACCGCCGGCACCAACAAGCGTATGTATTTCATCTATAAACAGCACGATATTTCCATCACTGGAAGTCACTTCTTTTATAACGGCTTTAAGACGTTCTTCAAACTCCCCTTTATATTTTGCGCCGGCAATAAGCGCTCCCATATCCAGGTTGTAGATCACTTTATCTTTAAGATTATCTGGAATATCGCCAGCAATAATCCTATGCGCCAGACCTTCGGCTATAGCCGTTTTACCGGTTCCCGGTTCCCCAACCAGAATAGGATTGTTTTTGGTTCTTCGCGAAAGGATTTGAAGAATTCTTCGAATTTCCTCGTCCCGGCCAATTACAGGATCCAGTTTTCCTTCTTCGGCCATCCGGTTTAGATTATTTGCGTATTTATCCAACGCGTTATAGGTTTCTTCGGCACTTTGAGAAGTTACCCGGTCGCCTTTGCGCAGTTCTTCTATCGCTGCTTTTAAAGACTTTTCCGTCGCGCCCTGGTCTTTTAGAATTTGGGCAACTTTGCTCGAAGATTTAAAAATGGCGAGAATGAGATGTTCGATAGAAACATATTCATCATTCATTTTTTTTGCAATGGTTGAAGCTTCGTTAACTGCTTTTCCAGCTTCCCTCGAAAGTATGATATCCCCACCGCTAACTTTTGGAAAACTCTGTAAGGTTTTATCCAAAATATCGTTAAAGAGATCGACATTAATATTCAGTTTTTTCAGTAAAAAAGGAGCTACATTTTCGTCTACAATACTTATTGCTTTAAAAATATGTTCATTTTCAATTTGCTGATGGCCTAATTCCTGTGCAAGCTGCTGTGCCTGCTGAATAGCCTCTTGTGATTTTATGGTAAAGTTGTTAAAATTCATAGTCGTTTATTTTTGAAGATTAAATCAATTGATATACCATTAAAATATTAAGACAAAATGACTGATTTCGTTCCGAATTTAACGCCAAATTGACGCTTAAGTTAAAGTTCACGAAAATAATTTTGAATTGAGGAGCAGATTAAATTTATTAAGAATTAATTTTATACGAAAGAAAATTAACTATGGGATTACTAAATAAAATATTTAAAGGTAATGGAGAAGAGACGGAAGAAAAGTCAAAATTTCCGTGGACGGCTTTAACCGATAAAGATCAAATATCCATTGCGAAAGAGGAATCAAAAGATAAACTTATCGGGATTTTTAAGCATTCCACACGATGCGGGATTAGCAGAATGGTTCTTAAGAATTTTGAAAAGCAATATGAGGAAAATGAAAATACAAAACTGTATTTTCTTGATCTGGTAAAGCATCGCGAGGTTTCTAATGCCGTAGCCGATGAGTTAGGAGTAAGACACGAGAGCCCGCAATTTATTGTGTTGAGTGATGAAAAAGTAGTGTATCATGCTTCTCACCAGGATATTGATGCAGCAAAATTGAAAGAGCTTAGTTAAGCAGATAAATTCCTGTTAAAATTTTTATAAGCGAGAATTTGATGGAATTGCCTTTGTATCTTTTATGTTCGAAAACCAATAAAATAGAAAGCGATGACTAAGAAAGAAGATATTAAAAAAATGGAGGAGAACTGGGAGTCCTTAAAACAAGAGGATAAGGACAGGGAGCAGGATGAATTCCGTGATCTTAAGCAGAAGGAGGGGGAGAAGGATAAGTTAAAGAAAAAAGATAAAAAAAAGACTCCAAAAAGCGATAAAGCCAGTGCCCGGGAAGAACGGGAGTTTATGGATCAGTCGCAGAAGGAAAAAACTAAACAGAAGAAAAATAAAGGAGAATAAAGTTTTTTATACACTGAAAAGTGGTTCTTTGGAAAATTAAAAGAAGCTCTTTCATTTAATTGAGACGTTTTTTTGGAGGTTTACTATTGGTCATTTCAAAAAAGAATAAAGAAAAAAGGTTTAAGGAACCTGGCTCTATTTTAATCGATAATAGAGCTTTATTTCAATAAATATCGAGAGCTCCGAGGCCTGCCCGAATCATTCAGGCGGGCTTGTCTCGAAATCAAGATGTATTTTTCAATAATGCCTCTTGGGGGCTTGCCCCGAGGTATTTTAACTGCGACTCGATACTGAAATTAGGATTCATTTACTGGCTGGCTTCGTACAGGTTTCACAGGTTTTAATTTAAATCCGCTTCTTTTCATTTCACCCCAGCCATTTTTTCCCCATAATTTTTCCCAATTGCCCAGTAATGCAGTATATACAGTAACAGGGTGAAAGTAAAAAGGTTCTACAAATGCAGCCAGAAGCAATCTCTTAAAATCACGGATTTTGGAATACTGACTGTAGGTATATTCTTCAGTCAAAAGTGCCAGACAGGATATCATTACTGCAAAGAAGTATACCATAATAGATACCAATAGAAAAAACTTCCAGCTTATAAAGCCATAGGCTATCAGGTAAATAGTAATAAATATTCCTGCTATTTCCAGCAGGGGGGCGAGATACTCAAAAAATGTCCAGTATGGGATACTCAATAAGCCCAAAATCTTGTATTTAGGATTAAAAAACATTTTTTTATGAGCCCAGAGTGTTTCCATAGTTCCCCTAGTCCACCGGCTTCTTTGTTTTTTAAAGACAGTAAAGTTTTCTGGTGCTTCTGTCCAACAAATAGGATCTGGAATATAGAAAACGCTATATTTTAGATTGTTTTCTATCATAAACCTCCGCATTCTCACAACCAACTCCATATCTTCACCTACTGTGGCCGGGTTATAGCCTCCTGCTTTAATAGCAATCTCTTTATCAAACATTCCAAAAGCGCCACTTATTAAAAGTAATCCGTCTAATTTGCTCCAGGCCATTCGGCCTAAAAGGAAAGCTCTTAGGTATTCAAGTACCTGGATACGGGGCAGATATTTTTGAGGAGCCCTTATTTTTACCAGGCGTCCACCTTCTGCAAGACAGGAGTTAGCAATCCTCACTACACCGCCGGTGGCTATTACCCTACTGTCTGATAATTCAAGGTATGGTTTTGCGAGTTTCAGCAAAGCATCCTTTTCCAGAATACAATCTACATCTATACAAACCACAAATGGGTTTTTAGAATAATTTATTCCTACGTTCAGGGCATCAGCCTTCCCGCCATTTTCCTTATCAATTACTGTTAATTTCTTAAAGGCTTTATTTTGTGATTTATAAACCTGGTTAATTGGTTTTGTAGGAATATGCTCGGTTACTTTAGAATTTACCGGTTCCAGGGCATAGGCATTAATGAGCAGTTGAAGCGTATTATCACGGCTTCCGTCATTTACTACGATCACCTCAAAATTATTATAGTTTAGGGAAAGTAAGGACTGCACGTTTTCTTCTATAGTAAAGCCTTCATTATATGCCGGAGCAATAAGAGAGAGCCTGGGAGCCATTTCAGAATTTAAGATCACCTGGTAGTTTACGAAACTGTTTTCCTTAAGATATTTTCTAAGGGAGAAGATAGAAATAGAGCCTAAAACTATATACGAAGACATTATAGTCAAGGCAAAAGCCAACATGAAAATGTTGTAACCATTCAGGAGTTCGAGTATGGCTATATCAACGGTAAACCAGAACATAGTTAAATTTAGGGGGCTACTTATCAGTATAGCTTTAGAATGATTGCTACCCGATGTTGAACTAAACCTAAAGGTAGCTTCAAGAGATCGCTAAATCACTATTCACTACCTTTAAGTATCTCTAATAATAATATTTAAAGTTATGAAAAAAAAGTAGTACCCTTATTGACAGGGCTTGCATTTCAGTACCCGAGTTCGACCAACTGTATCGTAAATTAAAACGTTCCGTAGAACTCGCCGGTAAAAGCCAAAGT
>Ga0307486_1000090_pt1 | contig 107467 bp, 100 predicted proteins | sample CBIW02metaG_FD_203663 | JGI IMG/M metagenome (GOLD analysis project Ga0307486, IMG submission 203663) | Sea-ice brine microbial communities from Beaufort Sea near Barrow, Alaska, United States - CBIW 0.2 | ecosystem: Environmental > Aquatic > Marine > Coastal | place: USA: Alaska | collected... | reverse complement strand
AGTTACATTTATTTTTATAACTACAAGCGATTACATTCGTCACTTGGTTACAGGACCCCTGTGCAAAAAATGGCAGAATTGAAAAAAGTGGCTTAAAGTTACTTCATTAAAACTTGACCATTACACTGGCTTAATAGGTAAAATCAGTTGTTGCCTAAGATGAGAGGATTGTAAGAATAAAAAGGGGACAGATTTATCTGATTCAACGGATGTCTCAGCTTAGTGAGAGAAGCGGTTGAATAATAATTCCTTTACAAATAAATAGTAGCGTCCCCTTTTGTTACTCTTAGACTATGGGCTAAGTTTTATCAGTCTATTTATCTTCGTTTTCTTTTGCTACTTCAAGCTTCCATGCTTCATATTCTTCAGGCGAGCGACCATGGCTGGCATCGCAATAAGGCAAATGTAAACTTTTACCACAACCACATTTTGGCGTTGATTCTGTAGCTTCTGTAGCTGACATATTGTCTTCCTATAAATTAGTGATTAATTATGCTTTTTTACCTTATAGTTTATTTATTGAAATAACAAAAAGACCAGAAGATTAGTGGGGTATTTAAGTTGCAAGTGCCCACTGGTACTCTTTTATAAAGACTTTATTAAACATTCTCTCTTTATGGCATTTGCGAGCTCGATTATTCAACATTTCCACAACGCTTGCAAGTATTAACTTTGTTACGGTTCACTCAGCTATACTTTTGAAATAAAAGGAGATGCAACGCTATAATTATTAATAATAATTACTATCAAGCGGATCAAATTTAATGCCTTGCTTAGCTTTGCCTTACTAATAATAAGTGATAATTTAGACATTGCCGTCAAAAGACAATAGAGCAAAAGTCTGATTTTGAGTTACTATCACGCCCCACCATTTGGAATTAGAGATATTAGAAACAAGCGCCTTAGATGATGTGACTCATGTGTCGACAATCATGAATGCTTGTATAGCACTGGGCATACGCTTTTCCCTAGATGATTTTGGCACAGGTTATTCATCTCTTACCTATCTAAGGCGACTACCAGCCAGTATGTGATTAGGGTAGACCAGAGTTTTGTGCGTGACATGCTGATTGACCCTGATGATGCTTCGCAGTCATAAATAGTAACCTGACTGTCCGTTGTGGGTCGGGTGCTGTCATTCAAATATTGATTAAGATAGGCAGATTCGCAAATCAATCTAAAAGGTTCCATCGAGCTAATTGTGCAGCAGTGACTCAACGGTATTTAACGCCATATCGAGTCCCTTCCTACTTTTTATTTGGTTTTCAGGAACGCCGCCAGTTAATTTATTATGACTATGTATATACCGTTGCATGAGGTTGACATCTCCTTCACAGAGTCTATCCAATGCGATACATAAACGAATTAGCAACTTTGCATGTTCAGCCTGAGTTGAGTCTGGGAGAAGAATCCTTTCATGTTGAAGATTGACACCAATAATATTTTCTAGAGAATGGCTCGATATGCCGAGTTTATCGACTGCTTTAATTAACGCTGATGCTAAAACTTGAGATTGCCCAGTGTAATTATTCATTTGAAAATCACCCAATAATTTAATTGTGTAAATATAAACTAGATCCTAGTCAGAGGCCATTACTGATAATTGGCAGCTTTCAAAAAGTCCTAGTAGTTTAAATTTGAGTAGTTCTAATACTGCTAGCGATGTTGAACTTTATTCAGTTTCTATCTGTTTCGATTCCCAATATTCCAGGATCTATAGATTTCATGGTTTCTGCCCTAGTGCCAATAAGAATAACTACGTTGTCACCAGCGAGTCACTGTACTAGTAAAAGAATTAATCCATATGAATTGATAAATTTATAGTCTTTTATGCGTTCCAGAAATACAACCAGCTGCTTGTATTGCTTGTTATTCATGATGACATCGATGTTTAATCGAGATTAATTCTTATGACGTTCAAGTATTTCACTGAAATACCTGTCAGAATCAATCTTAATTGTACACTTGAATAGTATCCATACTATTTAAAACTATATAAGATAACAATAAGTTATACTTATATAGTATGAAAAGCAGGGTTCTTTGATTTATTCAGCGTTTTCAGATCTATTGCCTTCAGCGGCTGCCGCTGCAAGTACCCTTACAACATCTCCCCGTCTAATCCAAATCTAAGCTAATTCTTCGTTTAAGCGAGTCATAACCTGTACGGTAATGTTAGGCGGTGATGGCATGGTTTTTAATCCAAATTTTACAAGATAAAATGGTTTGATATTTCATGGCTTTTACTTAGCAAGAGGCAAGCATGTTATGCATAAAACAAAAGCTAAGCCACTTCTTACTACGCTAATGACAGCCTGAATATACCCTGAGTTTACTTATGCAACACTTGTTGGAGTTTTTGTTCATCAATATTAGCTCCCAAAATACCTGCCACTAAGCGCATATCGAGTTCAGCATTTTCCAAACAGCTTGTAGCACCTGGCGAGGGTGTCATATTGAAAACAATGCCATTGCCTGGGTTTATTTTTGCTTCACCAAGCATAAGTACCGATTTTTTCTTATCAATTAATTGTGGTCGAACACCGCCAAAACCTTTGGCAAAACTAATATCTTTCAACTGTAAAGATGGGACTATTTTGCGAGCATCTTTTAAAAACAACCAACGACGCAAGCCCGGTACTTCAAACAAGAAATTTTTAAAAATATAATTACGAATATCGCTGACTTTGAATAAATCCCAAAATACTTTTAAAACCTGACGATCTAATCTAAGTACCCTTAAAAACTCAAAAAACGTACTTATGTTGTAACGCTCTAATAACGGTAATAATAACGCAGTCGGTCCAAAACGTGTTTTACCTTCAATCAACACATCCGGATCACCATGCACTGCTGCAAAAGGTAATTTATCATTCTGCACGGTATAAACCTTGCCATTCAATACTTTGGGAGTGAAATAAAAACTACCAGCAACCGGTAAACATGAAAATTCTAGACCATGACCCATTTGTTGCGCTAGCAACAGACTATGTCCACCAGCAGAAACGACAACAGTTTTGGCTTTTATACTTTGATCTTGAGTATTAATATGAAAAACGCCGTCAATATGCAGTATTTCTGCAACGTGGCTATTCAGTTTAAGTTCAATTTTTTTATCGGTGCTCTTGTTCGCTTGATTAACAAAAGATTCTGCTAATTTATTATAATCAACTGCAGAATAATCATCTAATACCGCTAAAGCAACACAAGGTTCAGGTCGATATTCACCATTTTGCATCACCACTACGTTGGGCTCTATTCGAGCAATATCTGCTTTTTCTAATAATTGCATCGACGTGAAATGATCACGAAAAATCGTAAACCGTTCACGTAATTGACGACATTCATGTTCACCTACTCCGATAACCATTTTAGAATATTTAAAAATAATGTCGTCACGATTTTCTAAGGTTGTCGTGTAATTGACGATCATCTGTGCTGCGGCTTTGACTTTCGAGGCTTTATCTAAGGTGTAATTAGTCTCGATGTCGCCACAATGTAAGGTTTGACTATTATTGCGGCCATGCGAATTAACTTTAGCAACACCATTATATTTTTCAATAAGTACGATGTCATTAACATCGCTGTATTCTGCTAATAAATATAATAAAGCCGTACCGCATACGCCACCACCTATGATAGCGACTTGATGAATTTGTTCTGACATTTGTAATCCTATAATTGCTTGCCGTAGATTCTAACAAATAGTGGATTATTACGAGTAAAAAATTCCTCCTAGGTCTTATCAAAACACTCTTATTTTTCGATGTCAGCGTTTTTTATTCATTTCAGTAAACGAAGGAATATTTGACAAAATTGACTGTAACTCATTCTGATTAGGTGTCGCTTTTTGTAGTCTATGATCTTGTTCAGGCTTCGGAATCTTTTGTTCTAAAGCCCGAATTTCTGCCATCATTTCCTCTAGTTCTTCTTCAGAGGGTAATGGCTCAGCAGTAAGATCCATCATCATATTTTCTAAAGCATGCTCAGCATCAACAATTATTTGTTTAGGTTCTGGTTCTGGTTCTGGTTCTGGTTCTGTAATATCTTCTGCCATTAACTCGGTATCATCTAAGCTCTGTTCTTTTAATTCAGCCTCTAAATTCCATACATCAGTTAACAATTCATCCAAAGCATCTTCATCTGGCAACGGCGGTTGTAACGAATTAACATCAAAGACTACTTCCTTGTCGACTTGTGAGCCAGTTTTAATTTCTGGTTCAACTGCAACTTCTTGTTCAGCTTCAACTTCTTGTTCAACTGCAACTTCTGGTTCTGCTGCAACTTCTGGTTCTGCAACAACTTCTGGTTCTGCTGCAACTTCTAGTTCTGCTGCAACTTCTAGTTCTGCTGCAATTTCTAGTTCAGCTGCAACTTCTTGTTCAGCTTCAACTTCTTGTTCAGCTTCAACTTCTTGTTCAGCTGCAACTTCTTGTTCAGCTGCAACTTGTGGTTCACTTACTAGTTTTCGTCGATTATCAATCTCAACTTGAAGTGATCTTGCTCGAACTTTATCTCTTAAAACTTCTAATTCTGATTTAGGCTCCGACATTTCTTCATGACTATTTACCATTTCTTCCAATGGTGTGTGATTTTTTTCAGTTGTTACCGATTGCGTCATCATTGCAGTTAGCATCGCTTCTTCTGTGTCAAACTGAGAGTCAGCGAGTATAGAATCGGCTGCAACTTGTGGCTTATCAGCTATTGCTGGTTCGACGTCCAGATTTAGCTCATCTGCAATTTTTGATTCAGGTTCAATCTCGGCTTCTGTTCCAACTATATCTTCTAGATCAGCAGTAACTTGAGCCTCAATTACAACTTCTAGTTCAGTTTCAACTTCTTGCTCAATTGAAATCTCAGGTTTAGATTCAGATTCGATTTTGGATTCGACTTCACTTTCTTGCTCAGACGCAACTTGTGGCTCAACTGCAATTTCTGTTTCAGCCTCAACTGTAATTTCAGATTCAACATCTAGTTCGATTTCTTTTGGTGACTGCTTTGTAGTTTTAAGCTCCGCTTCAACACTCGCCTCGGATGAATGAATAGCTTTTCCGTATATATCAGGTGTAACATTGTTCCACTCACCCTTAATAAAATTGCTCATTTTTTTCTGAATTAACGTTTGTTCAGGTTCGTATATTTCAATTAGATCATCTTCACTGTCGATGACTTCAGGAACATCTTGATTAATGTTTTTACCATAAATATCAGGCACATTATTATTCCATTCACCCTTAATATAATCAGTCATTTTATTCCGGACTGTACTACGCTGCGTGTTGACTATTGATTCAGCTTGTATTTCGGGTTCAGCTTCGATCTCAAAATCTGTTTCTGGCTTAACCTGAAAAGCGGGTTCAGCCTCTAATACTGATTCTGTCCCAAATACAATTTTTGGCTCCATTTTAATTTCTGAAACAAAATTGGACAACTCACTGATGCTTGTAGCTGAATCAGCGGTAACAGCCACTAATTCAGCATCAGACTTTTTTAGACTTTGCTCCACAATTTCATCATCTTCAACAGCACTTTGATCAATACCATCAATATCACTTTCTGCTTGCAGCTCATCATCTAACGAAGCTAGCAAAGCGTCTACATCATCTACCGACATGACATCCTCAGGCGGCTTTTCGTTTGCACTTGAAGCTGAAATACTCATGTCATCAAATACAGTATTAACCAGATCTTGTTCTTCAGGGGTGTCTATTTCAATGGCATCAATTTCGGTTTGTTCTGTTTCTGCTTGATATTGTTGAATGGGGTCTTGTGTTTGTTGCATCGCGACATAAAGTGACTCTGCTGCATCAGCTACTTTCGTATCATCAATTTGTTGATCGGCTTGTTCATCACTTTCTCTAACTGCTTCTTCCGTTTCAGACTGCTGTAATTTGACGGGATCTTGGCCATTGGTCTGCCTGAATAAAACCATTAGCTCTTCTAATTGCAGCGAAGTTGCTGCTATTTGTTCATTTAATGTCAACGTACTATCTTCAACCTGAGTTTGGGTAGGCAGTACTTCCATGGGTAATAAATTTAAACTAGCATCAATTGCTTTTTCTAATTGATCTGGAATACCTAATAGCGCTTCGTCATCTTGTTCAACAAAAACGGTCAGCAACGATTTGTATATTTGCTGTTCACGATCTTGAAAAGCAATTGCCTCACGCGATAGAGCATCTCCGCTTAAGGCATATTTCTCAGTCAAAATAGCAGATAACTTTTCAACTCTAAGCTCTTTAGCTCGTTTTAATTTTTTAACCGTTTGACTGGCCATCTCATATGTTGTTTTGTCTTTTTTAATATTTCGCAAAATAAGCCAAAGACTCAACACAGCAAATACAGCCGCTAATTCATAAGCCAACATTTCTAGAACGATATCCATTTATAACTGCTCCCCAGGATTTATGCTGTTTGCACGTTTACGTCGCCACAAGTAAATCCCTACACCAATTATTAATAAGATAAGACCATTGCCTATCGCTAATAGACTAACGGTACTGAGATCTTTTTGTTCGGTCTTATCCGTTGGCACTGGCATAGTTATCGACTCATTGTTGACCTCAGGTAATAAGTTATCTAGGTCACCAGACATTTCATCTTCCACCGGTTCTGCTAACGTTTTTTGTGGCGCGTTAACGTCAACAATCGCTTGTTGTTTGTCAATAGTTAGTGGCGTTACTTCTGGAATAGTGCTTTCATCAGCTGGCACACTAGCTTGTTCCGGCACTGCACTATCGACTTTAGGATTGGCGATATCTTGTTTAGGTGTTTCTGGAGAAGCTTTATCAACTATAGCTTTGTGGTCATCACGTAATTCTATTAATGCAGGTTGCAGAAATAATGGGCGTCCTTTAACGGTTTGAGCACGAACCTGTAAAGCCACTGTATATTTTTCGCCTACTTGTAAATCTGCCAACGTCAATTGCCATTCATTATCGGCAACTTTCATCACATCATACGACCATTCACTACCATCTTCGGCAGTCAGCATTGCTGCAATACTCATTTTGTCAGTCTTAATCAAATCCGTATCGGGTGTCAAACTTATGCGATGAGTGCGGCTTGCTTGGTCTTTTAATTGTTCCACGTCAATTTTAAAGGGTGTTTCCACGACATTAATACTTTGTCTTCGTTGACGTTCAAAAGTCGGACTGGTCATGGTGACCACAACATCATTGCGACCCGCTTTAAAATTATCACCAACATGGGTGCGATACAGTCCCTTCTTTTGCTCAGCATTTAGACTACGTTTAACAGGCTCAACAATATCTGATTCTTCTTTAAGTTCTGCATCGATTAATTTCAAAAAGTCTTGACGTACGATCTGTTTATTTTTATCGGTTAAACTCACATCAAAATCAAACGTTTCACCCACTAAAATATTATTGGGTAAATTGGTCGTTTTTAATTTTAAGTCAGTCACTACCATCACACGATTATCAGGATCAACATCAGCGATGATCTGCCATTGACCTGGCATGGGTTTGGCAATAGTTATTAAATCGTAATTGCCTTCACTATGCCAATGAACAGTTTTGGGGATTTTTTTCAAATTAATGCGAGATTGATTAGGTAAAATTAATTCGATCAACTTTGATCCTTCAGCACGAAACACTAATAAAGTCATTTCTTTTACACTTTTATCAATTTTAAAGTGATTGTCATCTAAAGGAACGGTATCTCGCGTAGCTGCTTTTTCAAATAAATGAAGAAAGACACGTTGCAATTCATCAGCACTATCCACTTGCTCATACCAGCCATCTGTTGCTAATGAAATTGATCGTAATAAATCATGATCAGCTGAATCAGATAGCGCAATAGTGTGTACAGCAATGTTATTTTTTTTGAAGCGAGGTACAACGACATCTAAAATTCGTTGACGCGATTTTTTATTGATATTGTCATCTTTCGAGATATCAACCAAGCCATCAGATAATAAAATAACACTGCGACGGTAACGTGGATCAACGCCTTTTTGATTAGCCGTTGCTTTGGTTAATGCTTGTTCGATATTGGTAAATAAGCCATATGAATGGATCTTTGATGATTTTAATTCTGCTTCTTTTTTCCACGCAGCATTTACATTACGAAATGGCACTAACATATTGACATATTTACCAAATGTCCATGTACCAGCCATGGCATCATTAGGTAATAAACCAACTAATAACCGTAAAGCAGGTGCCCGTAAATTATTGGGATCGTTCTTTTTCATGCTGCCAGATACATCGATTAATATTCGAATATCGCTTACAGGCTCTGTCGTGGCGGCGAAAACCTGCCGCATGGGCATTAGCAAAGCTAATACCAATATCAGCCAGATCATTTTCAAAGGATGTACCATAAAGTCATAACCTATTGTTTATATTAAATACATCGGCTAACTCTCGAAATATAATGACGATTTCCCGACGCACATCTACAATGTTATGTTTGTTTATGCAGGTTTTATGCCGATTTACTCATAGCCAGCCACAAGTAGGCTGTTAAAGTTAACGTTGTCGAACTAAAGTAAATCTAAACCACGTTGCAAATCTGCTTGAATATCCTCTACATTTTCTAAGCCCACTGAAATACGCAACAAGCCATCTGTAATGCCTGATGCTGCGCGTACTTCTGGTGTTATACGGCCATGCGTCGTAGTTGCTGGATGAGTGATAGATGTTTTAGTGTCACCTAAATTCGCAGTGATCGATAACCACTCGGTAGCATTCACTAATTTCCACGCGCCCTCTTTGCCACCTTTAACTTCAAAGGCAATGAGACCACTAAATGCTGATTGTTGCTTTTTTGCTAATTCATGTTGTGGATGATCCGGTAAGCCTGCATAAAAGACTTTAGTCACTTGAGGTTGTTGTTGTAACCATGTTGCTAATATCAATGCTGATGCTGAATGTGCTTTCATTCTAAGATCTAAAGTTTCAAGACCTTTTAAGAATGTCCACGCATTAAAGGGGCTCATTGTTGGTCCTGCTGTTCGTAAAAAACCGTACACTTCTTGACCAACAAGCTTGGCATCGCCGACCACTGCACCACCGACACAACGTCCTTGACCATCGATATATTTGGTTGCAGAGTGAACGACAATATCCGCACCTAATGCTAGAGGTTGTTGCAAAGCTGGTGTGCAAAAACAATTGTCGACGATCAATAAACAATCATTTTCTTTAGCCAACGCAGATAAAGCGGCTAAGTCGGCAATTTCATTCATTGGATTTGAGGGCGTTTCTAAAAATAGGGCTTTGGTGTTCGGTTTAATTGCCCGTTGCCAATCCTCAATATCAGTTAACGCCACATAATCCGTTTCAATACCAAATTTTGCGAGATATTTATCAAATAAAACACGTGTAGTCCCGAAGACACTTTGTGACGACACAATATGATCACCCGCGGCAAATAAGGCCATGAATGTTGATAAAATTGCGGACATGCCTGATGACGTAGCAACAGCCGATTCACCACCTTCTAATGTCGCTAAGCGTTGCTCAAAAGTACGCACGGTCGGGTTGGTAAATCGAGAGTAGATATTGCCCTGTTCTTCACCTGAAAATCGCGCTGCAGCCTGTTCTGCACTTTCAAACACATAGCTAGACGTAGGAAAGATAGGCTCTGAATGCTCGCCCTCTGGTGTTCTAATTTGACCGGCACGAACTGCACGTGTGGAAAAACCTTTATCATCAAACGAATGCGTCATAATCTCATTTTCTTATAGCGGAAAGCTTGTAATTTTAAGGCAATTACACTCTTCATGCCCAGTGTTTTTATTTATAAAATTGAAGGGTCACCATTTTCCAGCGTGTCGCCGTACTCGTGAAAGAATTAATCCATCCATGGCTTAATTCAACTCCGTTCGTCGACGACCATTAGCCCCAGACGTCCTCGTCACCTCGCTAACGCTTAGGCTCTCAAGCGACTGACGGAGTGAGGATGTAATTACTGCACTATTCTTCGCTACGCTACGAAAGCTGCTGTAATTACCAACTCCTACTGCGGGCTTGCACTACTTACTCGCTATCGCATCGTTCCATGTAGTGCGTCGATTGAATTTTATTAATAGTGCTTTCAACCTTAATTTGGAATTATTCAATTGTTCAATTTCTCTACAACTATCGATAATACTTATTCCACTTTTTTGACAGTAGTATTTCACCTTTTCGAATCAATCAATTTCCCTTCGAGAGTTTATAATGATTCTCTACTATTAATTTGTGAACGTTTTATTATATGAAAGAAATTACCATAGATTTACTTCGACATGGCGATGTCGCTGGGGGCACTAAACTGTTAGGCAAAACAGATGAACCGCTCAGCGATTTGGGTTGGCAACAAATGCGAACAACTATCGATAATAAGGAGAAAAGTTGGAATAAAATCATTAGCTCGCCCCTGCAACGCTGTAGTGCTTTTGCAGAAGAACTTGCCGATAAATTGTCTTTACCATTAATGATGAATAAGCATTTTGAAGAGATGAATTTTGGATTATGGGATGGCCAGTTATTTGCTAATTTATATAGCGGTAATGATACTGATAAACTTATTCATCTCATGCAAGATCCTAGTTCAGCGATGCCACCTGGAGGCGAATCCTATGCTAATTTTGAAATGAGAGTGATCTCTGGGTGGAATACGTTATTAACATCACTTCGTGATGATAAGATTGATCATTGCCTATTGATTGCACATGGCGGTGTCATCAGAACCATCATGAGTCATGTCTTAGGTTATCCAAGCACTAATCTATTCCGACTTGAAGTTCCTTATGCATGCATGAGTCGGATAAAACAATATGAAGATTATTCTCCACGATTGGTTTTTCATGGTGGTCAATTGTGAAAATAACTAGGACTCCATCACATAATCATTAATTGGTTTGACAAAAAGTCCACTCGTCCATATAGTTCTTGCCCTTGTATAAGGTGCTCGCTATGTATTTCGTAGGGAGATAATCGGGAAGTTGGTGAGTAACTCTATTTGAGTTTGCAAACCCAACACTGCCCCCGCAACGGTAATCGAGTATATAGATCATTACGCCACTGTGTCTAAAACATGGGAAGGCGATCTATTTCCAATCAACTCGTGAGTCCGGAGACCGGCCTATTACATCTACGCATATTGCGGCGGGCAATATTCAAGTACTAGATTTCGTGCATCTCAATCGTATCTCTGCTTGTTTATTCTCCTCCTATGTGCATTTTATAGTCAATGCGCGGGCGAGCGCATTTGGAGATTTAACAGATGAAAACTCGTAATTATCTTACTTTGGCAATACTTGCAGCCTTGGTAAGTCCATCGGTATCAGCACACCTTACTTTAGAACCAGTTCTCGTAACCGCTACAAAAACTAAAACAACAGATGTCTCCGCTACTTTTGCCTCTGAAGTTTATAATGCCGATGATATCAAGGCATCCGGTTCAACTTCTTTCTATGATTTTCTAAATCAAAACACATCTATTAACGTTATGCCCAGCTATGGTAATCCATATGCACAGCAGCTTGATATGCGCGGATATGGTATTTCTGATGGTTATGAAAATATTGCGATCAGTGTAAATGGTCGAAGAATGAATAATATTGATGGTGTTCCACAGCTGTTGAGTTCAATTTCATTGAATGATATTGAACGTATTGAAATTACTAAAGGTAGTGGTTCTGTCGTTTATGGTGATGGTGCGATGGCAGGTTCAATTCAAATTTATACTAAAAAGGATATTGTTAATTCAAGTGTTAGTTTTAGACTAGGTAATTATGGTCGCCAAACAGCCTCTATTTCAACAGGTTTATCGGAAGAGTCCTTCCAGTTGTTAGTCTCAGGAGAGCATAACCAAGCAGATGGCTTCAGTGATAAAGACAATGTTGGTTATAAAGATGAATCAAGTAATAATAATTCACGCATCACGCTTAATGCTCAACCGACTTCTGATTTAAATGTATATTTATCTAAAGAGCACTCCAATGTCGATACTCGTTATCCTGGCAAGTTAAGTCTGGATGCATTCAACCAAGACCCATCGCAAAATAACGGAAAGATTAATACTTATCAGACATTCAAAACAGACACGATTTCATTTGGTATTGACGCCGATGTGACCGAAAATATAAGTGTATCGTTGAATCATTCTCAAGAAGATAAAGAATCAGCTTACGTTACATCTAATTCATTATCATTATATGACTACCAATCAAATGAATTTATTATAAATTTTAAGCAAGATCAATTCGGCTTAGTTTCAGGTATACAGCGTTTTAATGGCGAAAGGGAGAGTCAAAGCTCTTGGAGTAATAGTGTAACAAGTAAAATAAACACCGCTTACTTTGCTCAGGGAGAATATTATATTAACGATCTAACGCTTTCATTAGGTGGGCGAAAAGAAACAGTTGATTATCGTTACAATTCAGGATCAACAACGCTAAGCGACGACCATAATTTATCTTCCTATGACTTGGGTTTAAACCAGAAAATCAATGATCAAATTTCAATTTTTTCTAATTTCAACAGCGCATATCAAGCACCTAATATTGACCGCTTCTTCTCTAATGGTATGTTTAATAGTTTCATTGAACCCGCAGAATCTAAAACACTTAATGTCGGTCTAAATTACGTAACCGATACAGACAAATCAAAAATCACCTTATTCAGATCAAACCTACATGATGAAATTTATTATTTTAGTACAGGTAATTTTCTCACTAGCTACAATACTAATATAGATAAATCTCATAAATATGGCTTAGAACTACAAAACCGCCATCAATTAACTAACAAATTATTTAGTATCGTTAATTATTCCTTTACTCGAGCTATTATTGATAATGAAAGTGATGGGGCTGGAGCCTTCAATGGTAAAGACTTACCTGGGGTATCAAAACATGCCATTAATGTCGCCCTTAACTACTCACCAACAGTTAGATCAACGGTCGTTTTAAGCCATAATTATCGAAGCTCAGCTTATGCTGCTAATGATTTCGCCAACACATTTTCTCAAAAACAAAAGCCCTATCAATCAACAAGTTTGAGTTATACCTACATAATAAAACAAATAGAACTCTCATTAGCTGTTGATAATATTTTTGAAGAAAGTAATGGTTTGTGGGTCAGAGATGATGCTATCTATCCGGTGAATTTCACTCGCAATTGGAATGTAGGCGCTAAGCTGAACTTCTAATATTCATTAGATCAAAGATGAACCGACACTTAGGTTCGTCTTTATTTTACAATAATTAATTTTTTAGAGATAAAATAATCATGACATTATCTACACTTAGCCAAGTGATTATTGGCTCATTACTTATAGCTTTAATATTGATCACACGAGGTCATCATTTTGCTACCATTGACCATCTACCAAGTGCTTCTTGGGCAGTCTTTTTTCTCGCAGGATTCTACCTTTCCAGTAAATGGATGTTTCCGTTGCTATTGACACAAGCTGCCTTTATGGATTTTGCTGTCACAACATGGGGTGGAATTAGTAGTTTTTGTGTCTCTCCGGCTTACCCTTTATTAATCCCTGCGTATGGGATTTTGTGGCTGGGCGGTCGCTGGTATACTGAACATTATAAATTTGATTTTAAAACATTAATGCCGTTAAGTTCTTCTATTTTTGTGGCGACCGCGGTTTCTACTGTGATCTCAAATGGTGGGTTTTACTTTTTCTCTGGCCGTTATGCTGAACCGACCTTAATCGAGTTTGGTCACCGTTTTATAAAATACTATCCATCTTCATTATCTAATCTAGCTTTTTACATCGCTATAGCGATGATTTTCCACATTATTGTGATCTCCCTAATGAGCATAACAACAAAACAAAGTGGTCAACAATCTTGAATCAAACAAATGAATGTGTAGCATTAATTATTGCTGCCCCCGCATCTGGTCAAGGTAAAACTACAGTTACAGCCACATTAGCAAAATATTATCGTCAACAAGACAAACGGGTCCGTGTTTTTAAAGTAGGTCCCGATTTTCTTGATCCGATGATTTTGCAACAGGCTTCGGGTAATCCTGTTTATCAACTTGATTTTTGGATGGTTGGCGAACAACAATCTCGTCAGCTGTTAGCGGATGCAGCAGCAGATGCTGATTTGATATTGATTGAAGGCGTGATGGGTTTATTTGATGGCAATCCCTCAACAGCCGATCTTTCTGCTACGCTAAATATTCCTGTGCTTGCTGTCATTGATGGTTCTGCGATGGCACAAACATTTGGCAAACTTGCTTATGGTTTAGCTCATTATCGTGATGATATTACGCTTGCTGGCGTGGTTGCCAATCGCACTGCAAGTGAATGCCACCAAGATATGTTGACAGAATCTTTATCTGATACATTGTCATGGTTTGCAGTCTTGCCTCACAATGTTGACACTACATTACCAAGTCGTCATCAATGAGTAAATTCGCCTTTAATGATGATGATCGCGATGCAGTCTATCGTGTAATTAAACAACGCCGAGATATGCGTCACTTTAATGCAGATCCTGTTGATCCTGCTATTTTAAAACGACTATTAAGGGCAGCACATCAAGCACCTAGTGTTGGTCTAATGCAACCTTGGCGAATGATTCGGATTAGTGATCTGACTTTAAGACAATCAATAAAAAATCTGGTCAATGATGAAACGAATATTACTGCTGAAGCACTAGGCGAGCGCCAGCAAGAATTTATGCAGTTAAAAGTGGACGGTATGGATCATTGTGCTGAAATTATCGTCATCAGTTTGATGGATCAGCGTGAGCAACATGTTTTTGGTCGTCGCACGATGCCTGATATGGATTTAGCATCGGTCGCTTGTGCTATTCAAAATATGTGGTTAGCAGCGCGTGCAGAAGGACTTGGTATGGGCTGGGTGTCATTATTTAATCCTGATGATCTAGCCAATCTTCTCAAGATGCCCGAAGGTGCTAAGCCTGTGGCTATTTTATGTTTAGGCCATGTTGATGAATTTTATTCGAAGCCGATGTTAGAACAAGAAAATTGGCGTCAAGGTATCGATATTGACGAAGTTTTATATGAAAATACATGGGGTGATAAGTAGTAGCCATGTTGACTACTACTCTCATCATTATTTCGGCCATCGTGCTCGATTGGCTTTTGGGTGAACCCAAACGTTATCACCCGCTCGTCGGTTTTGGCTTATTAGTTAAACGCGTTGAATCTCGTTTATATCCAAACAATTCGGCATCCGATCGTAAAAAACTTATTTTAGGCAGTTTGGCTGTATGTAGTTTATTAGTTCCAATCACACTACTTAGTGCTTTTGTTGTCAGTTTTGACAGTATTTCTATTCTTTTTAGCATCATCGTTTTAACACTTTGTATTGGTCATAAAAGCTTGCATGATCATGCTCGTCCAATAGCTGGCGCTCTACAGTCTGGCGACAAAGAACAAGCTCGCTATCTTGTTAGTCGTATTGTGAGTCGCGATCCTGCTACTTTGAATATTTCAAGAGCGACCATTGAATCCATACTAGAAAATGGTGCAGATAGTGTTTTTTCAGCCCTTTTTTGGTTTTTAATTGGCGGCGTTCCGGCAGTTATTTGTTATCGGTTAGCTAATACTTTGGATGCCATGTGGGGTTATCGATCGCCGCGCTATCTATATTTTGGTCGCTTTGCCGCACGACTCGATGATGTATTGAATTACATTCCAGCACGAATGACTGCGTTAAGTTATGCCATTGTAGGAAACACTAAAACCGCCATTCAATGTTGGCGAAAACAAGCGCCACAATGGGATAGTCCTAATGCTGGTCCAGTTATGGCATCAGGGGCTGGAGCATTGATGGTCAGCTTAGGTGGCGCGGCACAATATGGTGGTCAATGGCACAATCGAATAACTCTTGGTTGTGGTAGCGAACCTGAGGTATACGATATTGAACGGGCATTGCAACTCGTCCGACATAGTGTATTGTTATGGGTTAGCTTTTTAACCATCATCACGGGCTTAAGTTATGCTTGAACACGGCGGCAATCTCGCTGCGGCGAGTCAACAATATAATATTCCACTTAGCGATTGGCTCGATCTTTCTACAGGCATCAATCCTAACGGCTGGCCTGTACCAGAGAACTTACCAAATACTATTTGGTCACATCTACCTATTGAATATGATGGCTTACTAACGGCTGCTCAAGCTTATTATCAGTGTAAGAATTTATTAGCAGTTGCTGGTTCACAAGCCGCTATTCAAGTATTACCCCGCATGCGTAAACATAGTCGGGTGGGGTTATTAACACCTTCTTATGCTGAACACGCTCATTCTTGGCGGCAAGCGGGTCATATTGTTGTTGAGCTTGATTCATCCTCGATTAACGATGCGTTACTTGAGATTGATGTGTTAGTGATTATCAATCCTAATAATCCAACGGCTGAGTTAATTTCACCTTCACAATTATTGACATGGCACAATCAGTTGGCTGCACGCGGAGGATGGTTAGTGATTGATGAAGCCTTCATGGATGCGATGCCTGAATATAGTCTGCTTAATCAGTGTCCAGTTGAAGGTTTAATTATCTTGCGATCTATCGGTAAATTTTTTGGGTTAGCAGGTTTGCGAGTTGGCTTTGTTTTCGCTACACCATTATTTCTTCAAGCACTTGCCGAATTATTGGGGCCGTGGCCTATTGCTCAAGCATCTCGTTACATTACAACGCTCGCCTTATCCGATACCGATTGGCAACAACAACAACGACAAATACTGCCAAAATCTAGTCAACGTTTATGTCATTTACTAACACGCTTTAATCTATCACCTACCGCGGGATGTAATCTATTTCAATGGGTTCGCTCACCACTGGCTAAAAAATGGCACCAACAACTGGCACAGCAAGGTATTTTTATCCGTTTATTTAAAAAGCCAGCCAGTGTGCGTTTTGGTTTACCTAAAGATGAATTAAACTGGCAACGGTTAACACATGCATTAGAGAACATATCGACATGACCGCACATACTTTAATGATTCAAGGCACAACATCTGATGCGGGTAAAAGTACGGTAGTTACGGCTCTATGCCGCTGGTTGCAACGTCAAGGTGCTGTAGTTGTGCCCTTCAAACCTCAAAACATGGCTTTAAACAGTGCGGTGACCGTAGATGGCGGTGAGATTGGTCGCGCTCAAGCAGTACAAGCCCAAGCCTGTAAATTACAGCCGCACACTGATATGAATCCAGTATTGTTAAAGCCCAATAGCGATACTGGCGCGCAAGTCATTATTCATGGTCATGCCATTAGTAATATGGAAGCGCAGGATTATCATCATTATAAACAAACGGCGATGGCAGCTGTTTTAAGCTCGCATCAACGATTAATTGCCCAATATCAAACCGTGATCGTCGAAGGTGCAGGTTCACCGGCAGAAATTAATCTCCGTGATGGTGATATTGCCAATATGGGTTTCGCTGAAGCGGTAGATTGCCCGGTTATAATCGTGGCAGATATTGATCGGGGTGGCGTGTTTGCTCATCTGGTGGGTACGCTAAGCCTGTTAAGTCAATCTGAACAAAATCGTGTTAAGGGTTTTATTATCAATCGCTTTCGCGGTGATATCGCCTTATTACAATCAGGACTTGATTGGTTAAAAGAATATACTGGCAAACCCGTATTAGGTGTATTACCCTATTTGCAAGATTTACATCTTGAAGCTGAAGATGCTATCAATACACAACAATTAACCAACGACGCCACTTTCAAAGTTATAGTACCGGTGTATCCACGCATCAGTAATCACACTGACTTTGATCCACTGCGACTTCATCCACAAGTTGATCTGCAATTTATTGCTCCAAAACAAGCGATTCCACCAGCAGATTTGATTATCTTACCCGGTTCAAAAAGTGTGAGAGCTGATCTTGCTTGGTTACGTGAATCGGGCTGGGTACAAGCTATTCAAAAACATCTTCGTTATGGTGGAAAAGTGATTGGAATCTGTGGCGGTTTTCAAATGTTAGGTCAGCTGATTAATGATCCTCAAGGTATTGAAGGTACGGCCGGACAATCTGCTGGTTTAGGTTTATTAGAAATAACGACTACCCTTCAAACCGCTAAACAATTACGTAATGTCAGCGGGACTTTAAGCTTAGATAATGCAAATGTAAGCGGCTATGAAATTCATGCTGGCATCACTGAAGGCGTTGATTTATCAAAACCTGTGTGCCAATTAGAATCAGGCAGTGATGGTGCAATAAGTGATGACAACCAGATCCTTGGCAGCTATGTACACGGTTTATTTGAACAAACATCTGCTTGTAACGCTTTATTAAACTGGGCAGGCTTAGACAATGTTAAAACTCCAGACTATCATGCGGCACGTGAAGCGGATATCGAGCGTTTAGCCGATATGATTGAAGATCATATGGATACTTGTGCTTTGCGAGACTTGTTACAATTATCGGCAATATCATCATGACTATCAGCTTAGTTTTAGGTGGCGTCAAATCAGGTAAAAGTGCTTTAGCTGAACGCATGGCGATCGCGAGTAAGTTAAAGGTGACTTATATCGCCACGGCGACAGCAGACGATGAAGCCATGCAACGCCGCATAAGACATCATCAACAAGATCGCCCAGCACACTGGCTCACCATTGAAGAACCGATTAATCTCGCAGCATACTTACAGCAACATTGCAGCGAAAATCAATGTGTTTTGGTTGACTGTTTAACCTTATGGCTAACCAACTTATTAATGATAGATAATGATGCGTTATTAAAAACTGAAATTGCCGCCCTACTCACTATTTTACCAGGCATCAAAGGCGAACTGATCATCGTGAGCAATGAAACCAACATGGGCATCATGCCCCTTGGTGATTTAACTCGACGCTATTGTGATGAAATTGGTTTATTGCACCAAGCCATTGCTACGCTTAGTGATACCGTAGTATTAACCGTTGCTGGTTTGCCGTATATTTTAAAAGGAACATTAGATGACCGAGTTTGAACAATGGCTTGCTTCTTCACCAAAGAAGATCGATCAACAAGCTCAGTCAGCCGCACAACAACGTCAGCTGCAACTCACTAAACCTGCGGGCTCTTTAGGTCAGTTGGAAGACGTTGCGATTAGTCTAGCAGGCATGCAAGCAACTGCTCAGCCTAATATTGAAAATATACATATCACGGTATTTGCAGGTGATCACGGCATTGTTGCTGAAGGCATTTCCGCTTTCCCCCAGTCCGTTACTGCTGAGATGGTGCGTAATTTTTCTCGTGGTGGCGCGGCAATTAGTGTGTTGGCAAAGGAAACAAATGCATATTTAGATGTATTAAATATGGGCACAGTGTCAGAATTAGAAACCCTTATCGGCGTTCAAGATCACCGTATTGCTGCGGGTACTCAAAACTTTCTCCGACAGCCAGCAATGACATTAGCACAATGCCAACAAGCTTTAACGATTGCTCGCCAACATATTGAACAGCTTAAAGAGAACAATATTGATTTGTTCATTGGCGGTGAAATGGGCATTGGTAACACTACCTCGGCAACGGCCATTGCAAGTGCTCTATTAGCCATTAATCCGATAGAAATAACGGGTTCGGGTACAGGTTTAAATCAAGCAGAAATTGATCATAAAACGGATGTGATTCAACAAGCGTTGAACAAACATCACAACAAAACCACCTCAGCTTTCTCGATACTTCAACATTTTGGTGGTTTTGAAGTTGCTGCACTAGCGGGTGCTTATCTAACCTGTGCCAAAGTGGGTATTCCCGTATTAGTCGATGGCTTTATTTCCAGTGTTGCTGCATTAATGGCCGAAAAACTTTGTCCAGATACAAAAAATTGGTTTTTATACAGCCATCGGTCATCTGAGTTAGGTCATCAGGTTATTTTAAAACATTTAGCTGCCCAACCATTACTCAATATTGGCATGCGTTTAGGAGAGGCAAGTGGCGCCGCGGCGACTATACCGCTGATAAAATTAAGCTGTGCGTTACACAATTCAATGGCAACCTTTGCCGAAGCCGCTGTGTCGGAAAAAGCATAATGTCACTACAGCCATTGTTGATTGCATTACAGTTTTTAACGATTATTCCTGTTCGTGTTTCTGCAACACTCAATCCAAAGCTAATCGGCCAATCTTTACTGTTTTACCCTGTAGTCGGCTTATTTATCTCTGGTATATTGCTACTTGCAGCTTGGTTGTTAAATACACAATCAATTTTTGTAAGCACTGTTTTGCTCCTAAGCCTTTGGGTAATTTTATCGGGAGGATTACACTTAGACGGTTTAGCTGACAGTGCTGATGCCTGGTTAGGTGGACTGGGTGACAAAGCTAAAACATTATTGATCATGAAAGATCCGGCCAGTGGACCGATTGCAGTTACTTTGTTGATATTGGTCCTGCTTATTAAGTTTGTCATGCTGGTTGAATTACTTACTCAGCAAAACTATATAGCAATTGTGTTCGCCGTCACGCTAGCACGCAGCGCATTACCTTTACTATTTTTAACCACGCCATATGTACGCCAAGATGGTATCGGCGTCCTGCTTGTTGCCAATCAACCTCGTGTTGCAAGCAAATGGTCACTAGCAGGCATCGCGTTATTAAGTGTTATTTTTTCGGGAATTACATTATTAATCTGCGCTCTTATCGTATTCTTAATTTTACGCTATTTTATGCAACAACGTTTAAATGGCACCACAGGCGATACTGCGGGTGCCATGGTAGAGATACTTGAGACAACCATATTAATCACCGCCGTTCTTATTTAGGAAAAAAAATGACTGATACAGAAAAAAGCCAACGTCACGAACAACGCATGAAACGCCACAAAGAAGTGGTAGATGCCAAAACAGAAAAAGCTGATAAAGATAAAGGTTTGTTATTAGTGATAACAGGTAATGGTAAAGGCAAAAGTTCATCGGGTTTTGGTATGATCGCACGTGCTTTGGGCCACGATATGAAAGTTGGCATCGTGCAATTTATTAAAGGCGCGTTTAGTACAGGTGAAGAAAGTTTTTTCCGTCGCTTTCCCAATGAAGTTGAATATCATGTCATGGGCGATGGTTTTACTTGGGATACCCAAAATTTAGCACAAGATATTGCATCAGCAGAAGCTGGCTGGGAAGTATGTAAACGACTATTGAGTGATCCAAGTATCAATGTTGTTTTATTAGACGAATTGAATATTGTATTAAAAATGAAATATCTTAGCGCCGAAACCGTATTGGCCGATATCGCAGCACGCCCAGCCATGCAACACGTCATTATTACCGGACGTGGAGCGCCTGACCTAGTTATTGAAGCTGCTGATACGGTGAGTCGTATTGATGATGTTAAACATGCATTTAGAGCAGGTATTCGTGCTCAAAAAGGCATTGAATTATAGTAAGAATGGCATGATAAATGCTCTGTCATAAAACTGTAAAGTTACCCACAAAATCTGTGGATAAGTCTGTGTTTAACTTACAGGTAGAACCGTAAGTCCTTCTTGCAGCTGGGTTCTGCACGAAATGGTTAAAATTTAACCTCTGATAAAATATTGTTAAATATCAATGACTTACAGCGCTATCATTTTAAATCAATTAGTTACCGTGGTTTTGTAATGAAAGGGATTATAAGTCGCGTTAAAGAGTGAATAACTTTCATCTGAAGAAGATGTAGTTTCTTATTATTAGAGTGATAGCTAACACTATCACTCTAAAGTATACGTTTTTATACAGTAGCTGTTTGAGTGATAATATCCAATGCTATTTCATCATCACGTAATACAACTTTCACATGACCACCATCACTCAGTTGACCAAACAATAATTCATCAGCCAATGGACGTTTGATCTTCTCTTGAACCAGTCTTGCCATGGGTCTTGCACCCATCGTTATGTCATAACCATGATCTGCTAACCATTGACGTGCTTCATTATCAATTTCAAGCGTGACATTTTTGTCTTGTAACAACATTTCTAATTCAAGTATCGCTTTATCCGCTACCCGTAAAATTGCGTCTTTATTAAGTGGTTTGAATTGAATAATGCCATCAAGACGATTGCGGAATTCTGGACTGAACGCACGTTTAATGACTTCTATTCCGTCGCTTTGATGTTCTTGGTGTGAAAAGCCCATTGATGCCCTACCCATTTCTTGAGCACCGGCATTACTGGTCATCACTAACACGATATTTCTAAAGTCTGCTTTACGACCATTATTGTCAGTTAAAGTACCGTGATCCATCACTTGTAACAATAAATTGAACACATCTGGATGCGCTTTTTCTATTTCATCCAATAACAACACGGCGTGTGGTTGTTTGGTAACGGCTTCAGTTAATAAACCACCTTGGTCATAACCCACATAGCCAGGCGGTGCACCAATTAAACGAGAAACAGTATGACTTTCCATGTATTCAGACATATCAAATCTAATAAGCTCAATTCCTAAACTGTGAGCCAATTGACGGGTAACTTCTGTCTTACCAACACCCGTAGGACCAGAAAAAAGAAATGCACCCGTTGGACGTTCTGGATGCCCCAAACCTGACCGCGCCATCTTAATCGCAGAAGCTAATGTTGCAATTGCTTCATCTTGACCAAAGATCACGTGTTTAAGATTTTTATCTAGATTACGTAAATTATCTTTATCCGTATTATTAACTGTTTTTGCAGGGATACGGGCGATTTTAGCCACGATTTCTTGCACATCAGCGACACCAATCATTTTTTTACGTTTGGATTTCGGCAAAATTCGTTGTGCGGCGCCGACTTCATCCAAAACATCAATCGCTTTATCAGGCAAGAAACGATCGTTGATGTGTCGAGAAGCAAGTTCAGCGGCTTGCTCTAACGCAGCATTGCTATAACGTACATTATGATGTTTTTCTAAACCAGGTTTAAGCCCTTTTAGTATAAGGATAGTTTCAGCGACAGATGGCTCAGGCACATCGATTTTTTGAAAACGTCGAGCTAAAGCTCGATCATGTTCAAATATGCCACGATATTCTTGATAAGTTGTCGAGCCTATACATTTCAAATCGCCACTTGCCAATAAAGGCTTGAGTAAATTGGCTGCGTCCATTGCACTATTACCAGCCGATCCTGCGCCAATTAAAGTATGTATTTCATCAATGAATAACACCGCATCAGGCTGAGTATTAATTTCACGTAATAGAGCTTTCAAACGTTTTTCAAAATCACCACGATATTTAGTACCAGCAACTAATGCGCCCATATCCAGCGAGTAAATAACTGAATTCTCTAGTACTTCAGGTACATCGCCCATTACTATCCGTCTAGCTAAACCCTCTGCCAATGCTGTTTTACCAACACCTGCTTCACCTACAAATAATGGGTTGTTTTTACGACGGCGGCATAATATTTGTAGCGTACGCTCAATCTCATGTGCTCGGCCTATAAGCGGATCAATTTTACCTTGCTCAGCTAAGGTATTAAGATTTGTCGCATACAAGCTAAGGGGACTTGAACTTTCTTCTGATGCACTATCTTTGATTTCGGCACTGCCTAAACTGGCTTCTTCATTAGCTTGGCTATGGCTTATAACATTCACCACGTCAAGCCGGGTAACATCTTGTTTTAATAAAAGAAAAACAGCTTGTGACTGTTGTTCAGAGAAGATGGACACTAATATATTAGCGCCAGTCACTTCTTTGCCACCCGAAGATTGAACGTGCATTACAGCGCGTTGTAAAACCCGCTGAAATGCTAATGTAGGCTGTGTTTCACGAGACGCTTCTTCGGATAATGTCGGCACATTATCTGCTAAAAAGTCCGTTAAATCTTGGCGTATATTAGCTATATTAACGTTGCACGCTGTTAATACTGCCAATGCTTGGCCATTCTCTAATAATGCCAGCAACATATGTTCTACAGTCAAAAACTCATGGGAACGTTTTCGAGCGTAACTAAATGCTTGACTAAGGGTTTGTTCGAGCTCTTTACTTAGCATTATTCAAATTCTCCAATCAGTATTGCTTACGCTTCTTCCATAGTACATTGCAACGGATGACCATGTGACTGAGCATAGCTATTTGCTTGCTCAACTTTAGCCTCTGCAATTTCAAAAGTGTAAATTCCACAAGGCGCTTGGCCTTCAGTATGCACCTGCATCATAATTCGTGTGGCGCTATCCGTAGCCATACTGAAGAGACTTTCTAATACTTCGATCACAAAATCCATTGGCGTGTAATCGTCATTTAGCATTAACACCCGATATTTCGGCGGCAGCTTTAGTGCCGGTTTTGATGGCGCGACAACTAACTGATTTTCATCATGCCAATCTTGATTTTGTTCATTACTCATAATAATTACTTGCTCGCTTGTACTTGTTCTATAGCTGTTTTCAAATCGCCATTTTCATACATTTCCATGATGATGTCACAACCGCCAATTAATTCGCCAGATATGTACAACTGTGGGAATGTAGGCCAATTAGCATAACGATGTAAATTTTCACGTACTTCTGGTTCAGCTAGTACATTGATAAACGCAAACTCTGCACCACATTCTGATAGTGCTTGTGAAGTACGGCTTGAAAAGCCACATTGTGGAAACTCAGGTGTTCCTTTCATAAACAAAATAACGTTGTTTGATTCAATTGCTTGTTTTATACGATCCATTATTTCCATCTTCATAACCTCTTTAAAAGTAAATTTATTGCTTTGTTCTACATGGGGATGATTATTAAAATATCAATCTAATCTTATTAAAATTCTAATTGTAATAATCCTAGCACCCCTTCAAGCCCACTATAATTGAGCGTTGATGTCGCTTGGTTTTGCACGGTGGGTTTCGCATGATAAGCAATACTTAGCCCAGCTTCATTCATCATCAACAAATCATTAGCACCATCTCCCATCGCTATAACATGGGACGGTGAAATTTTTAATAATTCACAATGGCTTAGTAAAAAATCAGCTTTCGCTTTTGCGCCACATATCTCACCGACTACTTCACCCGTCAGTAGTCCGTTATGTTCTCCTAAGACATTTGCCATGGTGAAATCCAAATCTAATCGTTTTTTCAGACGTTCAGTGAAAAATGTGAAACCACCCGATACCAACGCTGTTTTTATGCCTTGTTGCTTAAGTCGATTTAACATTATTTCCGCACCATGGTTTAATCGTAAACGTTCTTCATAAACACGGTCTAACGCACTAACTTCCAAACCTTTCAATAAAGACACTCTTTGTCTTAATGAAGTTTCAAAATCAATTTCGCCACGCATTGCCGCTTCTGTAATAGCAGCGACCTGGGGTTTAACACCTATAAAATCTGCAATCTCATCAATACATTCGATATTGATTAATGTTGAATCCATGTCGGTGATCAACAATTGAATTGCCATAGGATCATATCCTTCTGGCAATATATTGATGTCGAAATGATAATCTGTCCGGAAAGCATTCAGTTGGGATGCGTTGATTTTTCCCGAGACTATCGTTGAAAAACGCTTGTTATTTTGTAGTTGACCCTGAACGCTATCTGCTATTTTATTAGCAGCATCAGCAGTCAGTTCAGATCCTTGTAACACTAATTTAGTCATGACTCACCTATTGCACATACTATTTCGGCGAGACTGATTGATATAATCAGCTCGCCGAAATAGTGTTTTTAACGTCTTAATCTAATAATCTAAATTATAGTGAGATAATACGTACTTTGCCTTAGAAATTTGGTTTAACGGCTGCAGCGTTAAAGCTAGCGACACTTGCCATGATTTCTGCTTTTGCTTCTTCAATGCCTACCCAGCCTTCAATTTTCACCCATTTGTTTTTCTCTAGATCTTTATAATGTTCAAAGAAATGAGACAATTGAGATAATAAACGCGGTGACACGTCTTTAATATCTTGTACGTCGTCATACATAGAATCATGGGGAACAGCGATAATCTTGGCATCTTCACCGGCTTCATCAGTCATTTTCAACATGCCCACGGGACGACACCGCACCACTGAACCACTAATTAAAGCGTATGGACTTATTACCAATACATCTACCGGATCACCATCATCAGATAAAGTATGTGGCACATAACCATAATTACAGGGGTAAAACATCGCTGTATTCATAAAGCGATCTACAAATAAAGCACCCGTTTCTTTATCCACTTCATATTTAACAGGATCTGAGTGAGAAGGGATTTCAATAATGACATTAATATCATCAGGAAGATTTTTGCCGGAACCAACGCGGTCAAGATTCATAGTTTAGATGCTCCGATAGCATAGTGAGTAAATCACACAATTATATAAGAAAGTGGGTAGTAAACAAAACTCAATACCATTTGATATTTTATATCAGCTGAAATATTGGCTTTAAGGTGGAGGAAGTATCTCAATTACTCGCCGTGCCCATCTAGCAATCAATACAAAACCAAACATCCAGTATATTTTCTCAGTGGTATACATCTGTTCTACCTTTGTTAACGTTAATATTTAGCTTTATCAGCAACATTGCATTGTCATTTTTAATAAAAAGACTTTAGAAACGTAATCAAGTGTGACGATGGGTTCTAATGTAATACGGATTCTCAATCGCCGCTGAACCATTTCACATACTTGCAGGGACAATGACTCAACTTTACATAACTTATTAATAAGGGTATAAAAAATAAACGGTTCGAGGATTAGTTAATACCTCTACACAAAAAATATTTTTAATGTAACGAGCACCACGTATTTACAACGATATTTTTACTAACCATAACTATCGAGTGAGTCTATGTCATCACTATATTTCATTTCTCCTCTACTAGGCATCATCGGTCTTTGCTGTGCTTATTTTATTTACCTTAAAGTCAAAGCCGCACCGACTGGTTCGGGTAAAGTGGTTGATATCGGTGATCAAATCCATTTAGGTGCAATGGTGTTTATGAAAGCAGAATACAGTCGACTCTCTGTATTCTGCCTAATTTGTATTTCGACATTATGGGCAAGTGATTTAGGCTGGCCCACTGCGCTAGCCTTTTTTATAGGGGCAATTTGTTCTGCTGCTGCTGGATATATCGGTATGTACGCTGCAACACAGGCAAATGTAAGAACTGCGGTAGCAGCAAAAGAACACGGTTCATCACAAGCATTAACGATCGCTTTTTTTGGCGGTTCAGTTATGGGGCTGACGGTGGCTTCCATGGGGTTATTGGGTTTAGGCTCTTTATATTTAGGATTTGGCGGCGATCCTCAAACTGCTTACGTCATACACGGTTTTGGCATGGGCGCTTCATCTGTTGCTCTGTTTTCTCGAGTAGGGGGCGGTATATTTACCAAAAGTGCTGATGTGGGTGCTGATTTAGTAGGAAAAGTCGAAGCTGGAATTCCGGAAGATGATCCTCGAAATCCAGGTGTCATCGCTGATAATGTCGGTGACAACGTAGGCGATGTCGCAGGAATGGGCAGTGATATTTTTGAATCTTATTGCGGTGCAATGATTGCCAGTATCGCAATTGCCTCAACAATGAGTCTGGCCGCTATCGAACCACTTGCCAACAATCAACAAGTACTGATGTTCATGCCTTTAGCATTAGCCTCTATTGGCCTGCTATGTTCTATAGCAGGTATATTTTCGATCAAAATATTCTCAGCAAAAAGTCCAGAAGTCGCGTTAAGAATCGGTACGATCGGTGCATCATTATTATTTATCGCTGTTTCTTATTTACTGATCATTCAGCTCGGCGCTACTGCTAATTTATGGGCAGCGGTTGTCGTAGGTTCGATTGGCGGCATTATCATCGGATTAGTAACTGAATATTACACAGGCGGTGCACCCGTCAGAAAGTTAGCCAAAGATGGCGAAACAGGCGCGGCAACACTATTAATAAGCGGTTTAGCATTGGGCATGCAATCTGTTGCAATACCGGTTATTACCATTGCTGCGATAATCTTAGCATCTACTCATTTTGCTGGTTTATATGGCGTAGGCATAGCAGCAGTTGGCATGTTGGCGACGGTTGGGATCACTATGGCTATTGATGCCTATGGACCGATCGCTGATAACGCAGGCGGTATTGCAGAAATGGCTAATATGGGTACAAAAACTAGACAAATCACTGATTCGTTGGATGAATTAGGCAATACGACTGCTGCCATTGGTAAAGGTTTTGCGATTGGTGCAGCAGCGTTAGCGGCGCTAGCTCTGATTAGTGCCTATATCGAAACGATTAGTCATCATAATCCTGACTTTCAACTGCTTATTAATAATCCAACCGTGATGGTGGGTATGTTCTTAGGTGGTATATTCCCATTTTTAGTCAGTTCAATGACAATGAAAGCCGTCGGCGATGCCGCGTTTGAAATGATCCATGAAATTCGACGTCAATTTAGAGAAATTCCTGGATTATTAGAAGGCACCGCTAAACCTGATACGGCTCGCTGTATAGATATTGCCACTAAGGCAGCATTGAATCGCATGTTGCTACCAGGAACATTAGCGGTATTGGCGCCGGTGATTATAGGATTTGGATTAGGACCTGAAGCTCTAGGCGGAATGCTTGCTGGCGCATTAGTGACTGGTGTCATGATGGCATTGATGATGGCCAATGCAGGTGGTGCATGGGATAATGCCAAAAAGTATGTCGAAAAAGGTAATCTTGGTGGTAAAGGGTCAGATGTTCATACCGCAACAGTAGTGGCCGACACTGTAGGTGATCCGTTAAAAGATACTTCTGGGCCCGCAATGAATATTTTGATTAACGTCATGGCGATAGTTAGTTTAGTTATTGCGCCACTTTTAATTTGATAATGAATTGTGATTGTTAAAGTAAAAGGCTGATAAGTTCATATGATTAATTTTTCAAATTAATTTAATTATCTAACCAATACTCTTAAAATTTATATAATTTAAATGTCAATGATTTGGAATTTCATAAATATCTCGTGATTGCCAAGCATCAAATCATCATCATTTTTTTGTCTGGTCATCTTTCAATGCATTCACATATTGAGTTATTCCCTTAGAAACGATACGATAATCATTATCATTTAGATTCGGAGTAACCCATGACCGTTCTACACCGCTTATCCAGCTTGGCTGTCGGCCAAATTGCGACAGTTCAAGCTTTACATGTGGATAGCGGATTTCAATTTCGTTTACATGCTTTAGGTTTCCGAATTGGTAAGTCGTTACAAGTTATTCGTACAGCGCCTTTTAATGGCCCATTACAACTGAGGCTTGGTAATACTGACGTGATGCTTCGTCGGCAAGATGCCGATAAAATTGAGGTTAATCTTTGAAGCGTGTTGCCTTAATTGGCATGCCTAACGCTGGAAAATCCACCTTATTTAATCGAATGAGTGGTGCCAGTGCCAAAGTTGCTAACTGGCCCGGACTCACTGTCGATTTACTTACCGCTAAGTTATTACTTGCTGGCGATATAACTGAATTAGTCGATTTGCCCGGCATTTATGATCTGCATGGGTTTTCTGACGATGAACATGTTGTGCGACATTTTTTATGCAATAACACGATCGATTTAGTTTTGATTGTCGCTAATGCCACACAAATCGATCGCCAGCTAGCATTAGCTTTGCAACTGCGTAGCTTAGGTTTACCTGCCGTTTTATTACTTAATATGGCCGATGAAGCAAAAAGTCTCGGCATTACTATCAAAGTTGATCAACTGGCTAAGGAATTAGGTTACCCAACTGCTTTGATTAGTGCGAAATATGGTCAAGGTTATGCACAAGCATACCAATTGATTGACTCGGAATTACGAAACAGTACTCCTGCTCCGATTCAAACATTAGAACAAAACTTTGCCATTGACCAAAAAATGGAAGATGAGCTCGATGCCATTATTCGTCACAGTGTTGATGTTCCTGCACAAATAAGCCATAGCCTCACTGAAAAAATAGATAATGTGTTATTGCATCGCTGGTTTGGATTACCGCTATTTTTCACCATCATGTTTATGGTTTTCCAAGCGATTTATACAATCGGTGCGCCGTTGCAAGAGTTGGTCGCATGGTTATTAGGTAATGTACGCGATCTTGCCTTAGTCCCATTACTGTCTGGACTTCCCCCCCTTCTCTCTGGCTTTCTTATTGGTGGTGTCTTTGACGGTATTGCTACGGTTGCTTCATTTGTGCCAGTTATTATCTTGTTTTTCTTGATGATGGCGATCATAGAAGATAGCGGTTATCTCTCACGAGCCGCATTCTTAATGGATGCACTGATGACGCGGCTAGGTCTTGATGGCCGAAGTTTTGTCATGTTACTCATGGGTTTTGGTTGTAATGTACCCGCCTTAATGGGCACGCGTTCTATGCGAAGTCGTGGTCTGCGTCTTCTCACTATGTTAGTCATCCCTTTTTCATTGTGCAGTGCCCGCCTACAAGTGTTTGTATTTATGGCGACGGCATTATTCTCTCCTCGTGAAGCGCCATTAGTGTTGTTTAGCCTGTATATTATGAGTTTCGTAACGGTAATCTTTACAGCGCTATTATTTAAAGGTCGTTTTAACAGTCAAGAACCTTTCGCACTTGAACTTCCACCCTATCGTTTTCCCACAGTGCGGCAAATGTTTCTTCGCGGCTGGCTTGAGATAAGTCACTTTTTGCGACGAGCAACAAAATTCATCACAATTGGTGTTGTACTAGTTTGGATATTAACCAATATGCCCTATGGCGTTGAGCCCGCTAGCGCGGCGAGTTGGTCAGGCTGGGTCGGTGAGTTTATGGCACCGGTTTTATCGCCAGCAGGGATAAATCCTGAACTCACTGTCGCACTGATCTTTGGTTTTGTTGCTAAAGAAATTGTGATTGGTGCGCTAGCCGTTATTTATGGCTTGCAAGGCTCTGATCTCATGCAAGGTATTGCACAACAAATTGACTGGGTGCAAGCATATAGTTTTATGTTGTTTACATTAATTTACACGCCTTGTTTATCAACCATTGCGACAATTCGTTCTGAAGCTAAATCAGCGTGGTTTACCAGCTTGGCCTTAGCATGGCCACTGACACTAGCATGGGTTGTCAGCACAGGATTTTATCAAACTGCACGTTATTTAGGTTACTAATATAATGCTGGCACGTTGATTACCGACCCTCATGAACAATCCATTTTCATCCATTGCTTTTGTAAATATTACGAGTGAAATCCAACGGTGCTTTTCTAGCTGTTTTTTGACGATGTGACACCAACCAATTAAACGCATCATCATATGAATCAAAATAATGGGTATTTTTATTGTTATTTCGAATCAGTATCGCGTGCTTCCACGGATTATAGGTGGCGGTTTCTTCCTCAACCACATAAGCAATATCTTCAAAATGACGACACGCCCGTAAAAATTCATTATCGCAAGCCATATCACGGCGATTTGATTGAGTTTCTAAAATTAATGAATTAGACTTAGTAATCTGCTTATTTTCAATAAATTCAAGTATATATTGCCCATAAAACTCACATACATCTGCTTCATCGATAATTAAATGATAAATATCATCCGCTACTCTCTTTATCTTTGTTTTCATAACACTGCTCCTTAGCGCTTTAAAAAAATTTACCTTCTATATAGATCAACGTTGGAGAGTGTAATATTTAATTATGTCAGCATAATGACTATCGGCAATGGATCTTGATAACGGGCAATGTACTAATGAAACAGAACTTAGGTTTCCTAGCTGTAGCCCATAAAACCATAGATTTAATTCAATAAATCAAACTTTTTTTGGCTATGTGTATAAGGACATCTAAAGGCTAAATAATAGGCAGATAGTTGCAAATTTTCTTTATCTCCTTCAATGCCATGTAAACGATCCCCGACAACTGGAAAACCTAATAACGCAGCATGACGTCTAATTTGATGTTTGCGACCAGTATCAATAGAAACCTCCAATAATGAACGATCTTGTTCTGCTTCATATTTTAATAATATGAAATAACTAATCGCGCTTCGTCCATCAATATCACTATTAACTTTCACCGGATTAATTCGCGTCGCTTGCTCTTTGAATTGACCATGAACCCAAATTTGATAACGTTTATCAATTTGCCGATCTTGAAATAACTTGGATAATGCTGCAGCCGCATTTTTTTCATGTGCTATTACAATTAAACCATTCGCCGCGCGATCAAGTCGATGCACGACAAAACTTACACGTTGTGGCGTGAGATGCTGCTCAGCCCAGCGAGTAATCGTACAATGGTCTCCCCATTTCGATCCTTGTGACAGCATGCCATAAGGTTTATTCCAAACACTGTAGTGTCCTTCATCAGCTACTAAAACAGGTTCAGGAGGTAGCCTATCTAACACCACTTTGTCATAATAGAAGTGTAAGGTTTCTCCAATAAAGACGGCCTTTTTAGCGCGTCGAAGTCGTTGAGTTTTCTTACCTTTACTGACCCATACCGCGCCCTTTTGCATGACTTGTTTGATCTGTTGTTTTGATAAGCCGGTTTCTGTGGCTAATAAATCAACCGCAATGGTATTAGGACGCGTGATTTCTATGTGTTTTTCAAATCGAGAAGGTATATCAGACATTTTATGATTGACCGCTTTGGCGTAGAATTTAGAAATAAAAATATAATTAGAGGAGAAGTTTAATGTTTATACCGCATCAACGGCTTGTCTGTCTCACTTTTATAATATCAACATTATTTGCCACCACTATCTCTGCTGACACATATAAATGGATTGATAAAGATGGACAAATTAACTATTCTCAACAAGCACCACGAGATGTGAACGCGACCGTTATCAAAACGCCACCGCCACCTACAATCGATCCCGATGCTGCTCAACAACAAATTGATGAACTGATCAACGAACAAGAATCTAACGATCAAATGCGTCAGCAACGACAAAATCAGCAAAAAGTTGAAGCACAAAATGAAGCCAATCTTGAAAAAAATTGCAATACGGCCCAGCAACAACTTGAGCAGTATCAAAATAATCCTGGTAGAAGGTCGATAGACGCTGATGGGAATGTAACTCGCCTCACAGAAGAAGACCGTCAGCAAAAAATTCGGGAATCGCAGGTTAACGTAACCAAATATTGTCACTAAAGGAACCGCATTATGCCTTATCTAAATATTGTAACGAACCAAACCGTGCCAAATGAAGCTGAATTATTAAAAGCGGTAAGCCTAACTGTGGCTCAAGCAGCAGGCAAACCTGAAAATTATGTCATGGTGTCCATTGAAGCTAAAGCGAATATAATTATGGGCGGCAGCGATGAACCTGCAGCATTTTTGGATTATCGGGCTATTGGTTTGCCCACTGATCGCACGGCTTTTTCTAATGTTTTATGCGCATTAATTACCGAACATCTTGGCATTCCAGGACTGCGAATTTATATCAGTATGACTGATGCTGAAAGACAAAACTGGGGCTGGAATCACAGCACCTTCTAACTTATCAACAACACAATAAAAATTATAAATAGGATTACAGCCAGACATGCGTGCTTCACAAATACTTATCTCTACCCTTAAAGAAACCCCAGCTGATGCTGAAGTTATTAGTCATCAACTGATGCTTCGTGCCGGCCTCATCCGTCGCTTGGCATCAGGTTTATATACTTGGCTTCCCATGGGGCTGAAAGTATTGCGTAAAACCGAAGCAATTATTCGTGAAGAAATGGCGAACGCTGGCGCACAAGAACTGTTAATGCCATCAATCCAACCTGCTGAGTTATGGAAAGAAAGTGCGCGCTGGGAAAAATATGGACCTGAACTATTAAGAATTACCGATCGTCATAATAATGAGTTCTGTTACGGCCCTACGCATGAAGAAGTTATTACCGATTTAGTTCGCCAAGAAATTCGTAGCTATAAACAATTGCCTATTACTTTTTATCAAATTCAAACAAAATTCCGCGATGAGACTCGGCCTCGTTTTGGCGTGATGCGTGCACGTGAATTTTTAATGAAAGATGCCTATTCATTCCATCTTGATCATAAATCATTACAAAAAACTTATGATGATATGTTTGCAGCTTACACCCGTATTTTTGATCGGATTGGTCTAAATTTTCGTCCTGTGCAAGCCGATACTGGCAGCATTGGTGGTGAGCAATCTCATGAATTTCATGTATTAGCGAGTTCTGGAGAAGATGCGATTGTATTCAGTAATGGCAGTGATTATGCCGCCAATATTGAATTAGCCGAAGCGGTGGCACCTGCTGGTCAACGTGCTAATGCGACCGCTATTATGACGGTTATAGACACGCCTCAAAAACATACCATTGATGAGGTTTGTGAGTTCTTAAATATTCCTTCCACACAATGTCTTAAAACATTATTGGTCGAAGGGACTGAAGAAGGCACTGTCGTGGCATTAGTGTTACGCGGTGATCATGAACTGAATGATATTAAAGCTGAAAAACATCCTGCTGTTGCTTCCCCGCTGACGTTTGCTACACCTGAACAGATTTTGATGGCATGTGGTGCCAATATTGGCTCTATTGGTCCTATCGGCTTAACGATTCCCGTTATTGTTGATCGTGCCGCGGCCCATGTTGCTGATTTTGTCTGCGGGGCTAACGAAAATGACAAACACTTAACCGGCGTCAACTGGATTCGAGATTTAGCAGAACCAGAAACGGCTGATTTACGTAATGTCGTTGTTGGCGATGCGAGTCCTGACGGTCAAGGCACATTGGATATTGCACGCGGCATAGAAGTGGGTCATATATTCCAACTCGGCGATAACTACAGCAAGAAACTAAATGCTAATGTCTTAGCTGACACTGGCAAATCACAAATTCTTACGATGGGTTGTTACGGTATAGGCGTCTCTCGTGTTGTTGCAGCAGCTATCGAGCAAAATCATGATGATCGTGGCATCATTTGGCCATTATCTATTGCACCTTTCCAAGTCGTTTTAGTACCTGTCAATGCACATAAATCAGTACGATTACGTGAAGCTGCTGAAGCGTTATACCTTCAGTTAGTAGAAGCAGGCTTTGATATTCTGTTTGACGATCGTGGCCTGCGCCCAGGTGTTGCGTTTGCTGATATGGAATTAATGGGCATTCCACATCGCTTAGTATTAGGTGAGCGTGGTTTAGATGAAGGAATTATCGAATATAAACGCCGTGCTGATGGCGATGCGGCCGAGTTCCCAATGACCAATATCATTGCAGAACTAACCTCCCGATTAGCCGCCCAATAAAATTGGGTAATTTAAACACATGACCATTATAAAAAAACAAGACTTCATTGATAGTATCAGCGATGCCTTGCAATTTATTGCCTGTTACCACCCGAAAGATTTCATTCAAGCGATGACTAAGGCGTATGAGTTAGAGCAATCGACCGCGGCTAAAGATGCGATTGCTCAAATCTTAGTGAACTCTCGTATGTGCGCTGAAGATAAACGACCAATTTGCCAAGATACGGGCATCGTTAATGTGTTTATCAAGGTTGGTATGAATGTGCAGTGGCAAACAGATCAAAGTCTTGATGATATGGTTAATGAAGGGGTGCGCCGCGCTTATTTGCACCCAGATAATATGTTACGCGCTTCTATTGTCAGTGACCCACTTGGTTCACGCATTAATACCAAAGACAATACGCCCGCCGTTATTAATACTGAAATTGTATTAGGTGACAAGGTTGAAGTTCACATTGCTGCAAAAGGTGGCGGATCTGAAAATAAAGCCAAATTTGTCATACTTAATCCTAGCGATAACTTGGTTGACTGGGTATTAGAAACAGTACCTAAAATGGGTGCAGGTTGGTGTCCACCCGGCATTATTAGTATTGGAGTGGGCGGTACAGCTGAAAAAGCGATGTTGATGGCTAAAGAATCTCTAATGGAATCTATTGATATTCAACAATTAATTGCTCGTGGACCACAAACGGTCGCTGAAAAGTTACGTGTTGAGTTATATGAAAAGATTAACCAACTCGGTATTGGTGCACAAGGTTTAGGTGGTTTGACTACTGTACTTGATGTCAAAATCAGTGAATATCCAACACATGCGGCCTCACTGCCGGTGGCGATGATTCCTAATTGTGCTGCGACGCGTCACACTCATTTCACACTAGATGGTAATGGCCCAGCCCAATTTGAACCTCCTAGCCTGTCAGACTGGCCGGATATAACTTGGCAGGCTGCGGCTAATACGCGTCATATTGATTTAAATACCATCACCCAAGCCGATATTGAACAATGGCTACCGGGTGATACCTTATTGCTATCAGGTAATTTGCTAACAGGCCGTGATGCCGCTCATAAAAAAATTGCCGACTTATTTGCTAATGGCGAGTCATTACCTGCTGGACTTGATTTCCATGGTCGTTTTATTTATTACGTGGGTCCTGTTGATCCGGTTAAAAATGAAATTGTTGGTCCCGCGGGTCCAACTACAGCAACTCGCATGGATAAGTTTACCGATATGATGTTAGAAAAAACTGGACTACTAGGGATGATTGGAAAAGCGGAACGCGGTAAGATGGCTATTGATTCAATCAACAAGCATCGTTCTGTATCATTAATTGCCGTCGGCGGTTCGGCCTATTTAGTATCTAAAGCCATTAAAGCTTCACGTATCGTAGCATTTGAAGAACTTGGAATGGAAGCCGTACGAGAATTTACTGTAGAAAATATGCCCGTCACGGTTGCAGTTGATAGCCGTGGTGAATCTATTCATAATTCAGGCCCACAAGAATGGAAGCAGAAAATAGCAGACATTCCCTTTAACACGGCTTCTCATTAATTTTTAGGACCACACTATGATTTTTGCAATCGCACTACATCTTTTATCTTCAGTCATCTGGGTTGGCGGCATGTTTTTCGCTTACATGGCTTTGCGACCCGTCGCAGGTAGTCTACTTGAAACACCCATCAGACTCACCTTATGGTCACACGTCTTCCAACGCTTTTTTCCATGGGTTTGGGCGTCGGTTATTATTCTTGTAGCCACTGGTTTATGGATGATTATTAAATATTTTGGTGGCATGGCCGAGGTTGGGGTACATGTTCATATTATGTTAACGTTAGGCTTAGTCATGATATTGCTATTCATGCATCTTTTTTTCAGCCCATATAAAAAATTACAACGTGCTGTTGTCGCTAAGGAATGGGTAACAGGTAGCAAAGCGCTCAATCAAATACGTCAAATGATTGCTATCAATCTTAGTATTGGTTTAATTGTAATTGTCGTTGGTTCTGCTGGCCGATACCTTTAGCTTATTGCATAGTTTGTCATGCTGAGGTTGAAACTGACTTTGATCGCTAGCGCAGTGTTGTTACCTGCGCTAGTGTGGTCTGCAGATTCTATTCAAAAGATTTATGCCAATGATGGTTCAGTCGAATTTTCTAATATTCTAAGCAACAAAAGTGCTAAATCAACCTTTATCTACAAATCAACGGCTAATTCAATTGTTACTTTTTCAGATCAGAAACCGTTAAATATCGAATATGAGGTCCTACGATTTGATTGTTATGCTTGTAATCCTTCGTCGACAATCAACTGGAATACGGTGCAACTTAATACGACTGACTATGCTGATTTGATTAAGCTTACCGCGATCAAGCATGCGGTCGATCCAGCTTTAGTGCGTGCTTTAATTCATGCTGAATCACACTTCAATCCCAACGCAAAATCGCGTGTTGGCGCGCAAGGCTTGATGCAGTTAATGCCAGATACTGCTTCAGAACTAGGTGTGAGCAATGCATATAATGCGCAGCAAAATATTCAAGGTGGTACAAAATATCTCGCCCAGTTATTGAGTACATTCAAAGGTGATATCACACTGGCTACAGCGGCTTATAATGCTGGCCCGAATGCAGTACTTAAGTATAAAGGGGTACCGCCTTATAACGAAACAAAAGTCTATGTTGAACGAGTAGGAATACTTTATCGACGTTACCAACATGCCAGCTGATGAAACCACTTAAAAAACTGTTACTCGAAAATGAAAAGCTAGTGCATTCTCGCATGCAAAAAATCGAATCCCATGTGCAGCGCCAAACTGATAACTGGGTTCAAAATACCGTGTTACTAGTAGGTTGCGATGTACCGTTCAAATATAAGCGCCAAAAAATATATCAATCTTTGAAAGGTGCTCGGGTGGATTTAATTTATTATCCTGACACTGAACAAGTTGCTGGATTTGATTTTGAAGTGATGAATGTCATCAAAATCAATCGGTCTTAATGATGATTAATGCCGAATCATCCTGCCCCTGCTGCAGTAAACAGTCTTATAAAACGTGTTGCCAAACGTTTCATAATGGCGATTCAACGGTAAGTAGCGCCGAACAGCTAATGCGTTCTCGTTATAGCGCTTTTGTCATCGGCGATATTGCTTACCTTATCAAAACGTTACACCCCGAAAAACGTCAAGTCAATGATGAAGCAGTACTTCGTCAAACCATCGAACATACAAACTGGTTAGGTTTAAAAATTATTGCTCACAAATCTTCAGGCAATAATTCGACAGTAGAATTTGTCGCCTTTTATCAAGATGAACCGATAGGTCAATTACACGAACGATCTCATTTTATTACACACAATGACCAGTGGTTTTATGTAGATGGAGAGATGTTACCTACTATTAAGTTGAGTCGAAATAATCTTTGCTTTTGTGGCAGCGGTAAAAAGGTAAAGCGGTGTCATAATGTTTAATTTATTGAACAACTCCTTTACAAGCGTTATTCTGTGACTAAATTGATTCTAGTCAACAAACCGTTTGATGTGCTCACCCAATTTACCGATGAAGCCGGTCGCCAAACCTTAAAAGACTTTGTTAAAATAAAGGGTGTCTATCCTGCTGGTCGTTTAGATCGCGATAGTGAAGGTTTAGTGTTGTTAACCGATTCCGGACCTTTACAACATTACATTAGTGATCCCAGACATAAACTCGAAAAAACTTACTGGGTGCAAGTCGAAAATATTCCCCATCAACAAGCTTTGGCAACATTACGCCAAGGTGTAATGTTAAAAGATGGTATTACTCGCCCTGCACAGGCACGTTTAATGGAACCGCCAGAGGTATGGTCGCGTGTTCCGCCAATTCGTCAACGTCAATCAATTCCTACTCAGTGGATAGAACTGAAAATATCTGAAGGTAAAAATCGCCAAGTCCGCCGCATGACGGCAGCGATAGGTCATCCGACTTTACGTTTAATTCGTTATGCAATTGGTGATTGGACCTTAGATAATCTGGAATCGGGCCATTGGCGTGAAGTCACCGCACCTATTATTGACTCGACCGTGATAATATCTTCTGATGATATGGACCCCACGAACAACCGTCGCCGCCGTGATCGAACAAAACGACCGCTTTCTAGTAGTCGAAGAGCTGATCGACAGCAAGATGACCTTAAACCAGCCCGCAGGGCACCTAGAGTCAGGCGAAAGTCTGATTGAAGCAGTGATCCGCGAAACACAAGAAGAAACGGCTTGGCTGTTTAAACCAACGGCAATAACCGGAATTTATCGCTGGCAACATCCCAGAAATGGCGAAACGTACATGCGTTTTTGTTTCACAGGTGAAGCCATTAAACATGATACTGAACAACAACTTGATCCAGACATTCATCAAGCAATATGGCTGACTCAGCAAGAATTATTCGCGCGCCAAGCTGCATTTCGCAGCCCATTAGTATTAGATTGTTTTAATGATTATTTAGCTGGTCAGCGCTATCCACTTACTTTATTGAAAAATTAATTATGTCAGAACAAAACAAAGTCGTCGTCGGTTTATCTGGCGGAGTTGATTCATCGGTTGCCGCCTTATTGTTACAACAACAAGGTTATGACGTTGAAGGCATGTTTATGAAAAACTGGGTGGATTTTGCTGAAGAAAGCGAATGCACCATTGCCGAAGATCGTGACGATGCCATTTCAGTGGCTGACAGAATCGGCATTCCTTTCCATGAAGCAAACTTTGCGATGGAATATTGGGATTATGTCTTTAAGAATTTTCTTGATGAATATCGTGCTGGCCGCACGCCTAACCCTGACATTTTATGTAATCGTGAAATCAAATTTAAAGCATTTTTAGATCATGCTTTATCGTTAGGCGGCTATATGATTGCCACCGGACACTATGCTCGTGTTGAGCAACGCAGCGATGGTTTTCACTTATTAAAAGGTCATGATGATAATAAAGATCAAAGTTATTTTTTATATACTTTAGGCCAACAACAACTGTCACGTACCCTCTTCCCTTTAGGTGAATTACCAAAACCAGAAGTTCGCCGTATTGCAGAACAAGCGGGGTTTATTACACATGATAAAAAAGATAGTACGGGGATTTGTTTTATCGGTGAGCGACGTTTTCGAGAGTTCTTAGGCCGTTATATTCCAGCCCAACCTGGTGAAATGCAAACGCCAGAAGGTGAAGTCATTGGTTCACATACTGGTCTGATGTATTACACTTTAGGCCAACGTCAAGGTTTAGGTATTGGTGGCCGTAAAGACAGTAATGGCGAGCCGTGGTTTGTCGCTGGCAAAGATATGGAAAATAAAATCCTATATGTTGTACAAGGTGATCACCCCTGGCTGCACAGCCAATCATTAGATGCCGAACAATTATCGTGGGTCGCTGGACATCCACCAATATTGCCCTGCAAAGCGACCGCTAAAACACGTTATCGCCAACCAGATCAAGCTTGCATCATTACACAAGATGAAAACGGCAAAATTCATGTTGTATTTGAGCAAGCACAACGCGCCGTAACTCCAGGTCAATCTGTCGTATTCTATGTTGATGATGATTGTCTAGGTGGCGGCATTATAACAAGTACAGATGCACTAGGTATTCACCCATGAGTAATATCACTTCATCACGTGAGAGAGATCGTGTAATTGCCCTAGCAGCATTGTTACAAGTGGTCACCCTCGTTCAGCAAATCGCTGAAACAGGTCAAGTCGATCAAGCAGCTTTTGAAACCTTATTAAAAAGTCTTACGGCAACCGATGCGGCTTCAACCGAATCGATTTACGGCGAACTCTCACTCTTAAAAATGGGCTTTTCACAACTTAATGTGCAACTGTCAAAAAGCAAAGATAAAAAAGCGATTGTGATCTTACGTTATGTTATCAGCCTCTTGCACTTAGAACGAAAGCTCGCAAAGAATCCCGCTATGTTTGATTTAATTAGCCGAGAAATCGATCAAGTTCCCCAGCAAATTGAGTATTTCGGCGCGATTAATAGTCCACAAGTCATTGCCCGATTTGCCGATATTTACCACCGAACCATTAGTGAGTTATCACCACGAGTACAAGTTCATGGCGAACCAAGTTTTCTGCAACAGCCAGATAATATAAATCGGATTCGCGCTTTATTACTAGCGGGCATTCGGGCCGCATTATTGTGGCATCAAAAAGGTGGACGACGTTGGCAATTTATTTTTCAATCGAACAAAATGTTAACGATTTCAACAAAAATTTATAATACGCTATAGGTGATGATTCATTAATATTTATACTAGATCATTAAATCTTTAGAATTTTACTTTCTTTAAGTTTACTGAAAAATAACAACACTCTGTGATAACTATCCGCTTGTCACCTTATCTAATTCAGTTCAACTTAACACCATAAATAAATGATGACGCTGTCATTGATGATCGTCAAATACATTATTGGAGCTGTAGATGGATAAATCAAAAAAGACCAGTCTCACGATGAAAGTAGTGATCGGCATGATACTTGGCATTACCATCGGCCTAGCGATTAATCTTTCAGGGTTGAATGTGATAGGCAGTTTCACCAATGTTTATATTGTTGATGGTGCATTTCATGTTCTCGGAAAGATGTTCATCAATGCATTAACAATGCTCGTTGTTCCACTGGTTTTCTTTTCATTAATTTGTGGCGTCTGTGGTATTGGTAACATTAAGACCTTAGGTCGCGTTGGCTCGAAATCATTTGCTCTTTATATTTTGACAACGGCGATTGCAATCGCCACTGCTATCTCCCTTGCTGCCACCGTGGGAATTGGCGAAGGGATGAACCTTCAGTCGACTAATCAGTTTTCTGCTGACATAGCCCCGCCTTTAACTGATGTATTCATTAGTATAATTCCAACAAATCCCATCCAAGCAATGGCTGATGGTGATATGTTGCCATTAATTTTCTACTCCATTTTGGTGGGCATCAGCCTTTTAATGGTCGGCAGAAAAGCCTCGCTACTCATTGAGGCAGCTGAAGTCGCTAATGAAGTGATGATGAAAATGGTGACTATCGTCATGTCGGTCGCCCCTTATGCAGTATTCGTATTAATCGCAAAAGCGATAGCAGAATTGGGCTTGGACTTGCTAGGCCAATTAGCGGGGTATGTTTTGGTGCTTGTTAGTGCCTTAATGTTACATCTATTTGTTACTTTAATGATTGTATTAAAAGTATTTTCAGGACTAAGTCCACGTATTTTCATAGCAAAAATACGGAACGTCCAAGTGTTCGCCTTTAGTACAGCAAGTTCAAATGCTACTATTCCGGTGACATTAAAAACGCTCATTGAACGCATGGGCGTTAATAATTCGATCGCTTCTTTTACTGTTCCATTTGGTGCTACGATTAATATGGATGGTACAGCCATTATGCAAGGCGTAGCGACCGTATTTATTGCTAATATCTATGGTGTTGATTTGGGTATTACGGGTTATTTAACGGTTATTTTAATGTCCGTTTTAGCTTCTATCGGTACCGCTGGTGTTCCTGGTGTTGGTCTAGTCATGTTATCGATGGTCTTTTCTCAAGTTGGCTTGCCTATTGAAGGTATCGGCTTGGTTTTAGGTGTAGACCGTTTAATGGATATGCTCAGAACCGCGGTTAATGTTTCTGGTGATGCCGCTGTATCTACCATTGTCGCTAGAAGTGAAGGAAAATTAGACCTCAATATCTATAACGATGAGAATGCTGGAATAGACAATGTTGATGAAAGCTTATATATCGATGAAACGATAGAATCAGAACTTGCTGCAACATTGAACAACAAGCACAATCAATCGTAAGTCATGTTTAACCTTTGCAGGACTGGTCAAAGCTTAAACTATGCCCCAAACTGAGCCATAAATACTTCTTTAGTATCTTCTTGAATCTCTATGTAATCCATCTCGCTCAGGTCAAGATAACCTAACACTGAATTGCTAACGAGATTCCATTCCGATCCATCTTTTCTCACTTGATAATGACTCAATATATTTCCAGCTAAATTGGCTAACGCGTATAAGTCTTTCTGCTCTTTATTGACATCGCTTGCATCTAAAAAATCAGCTTCGTGGTGACGTAATATTAATTCACATAAACTCTGTGGTAAGTGCCAAGACCGTGCAACAAAATATCCTACAATCGCGTGATTAGTTTGATAATGATTATCTTCTATTTGTGTCATTATCATTTCTGACTGTTGATTAACTTCGATAAGAACAGTTTTATAATCGGGATATTTCATTGCCATTAATGGAATGCCACAATCTCTAAATAAACCAAAAGCATAAGCATCTTCAACAGTACACTTAATTTTTACGCCTAATGAACTGATAAGTAGCGTCATCATATTGGCTGTTTCCATCGCCAAATCCCAGTACTTTTCATGTGATATAGATGACTTTTTAGCAATACCCGTTTTTAGTACAAAAAATGTGACTAAATTAGTGACATTACGAGCGCCCAACATCACTACACTTTGTTTTATATCTGTAATTTTTCTTTTTAAGCCAAAGATGGGTGAATTTACCGATTTAAGAACAGCCGCAGACAACGCGACATCTTTAGCTATGATATTAGCAATGACATTTGGCGAGGGATCTGACTTGGCTTGCTCTTGTTGTATTTCTATGAGGATTTCAGGCTTAACCGGTATTTGAAAACTACTCATTAGTTTTTCAGTCGCAATAACATCCATATTAAACATGTGTAAATATTCTCAATAATCATTTCGGCTAATTATAATCTAAACGCACGTTTTATTGATAGATAATCAGCAACTGAAATTTAGAATATTAGATTCTAATAGTTTCTGATAATTTTGGCTTTGTTGACACTAGTAATCAAGCTTTTCATGATCCTGCGAAAGCCGCCATCTTTACAGATCAATGTTAATTTCAAAAAAAAGGCTGTTCTTAATAAAAAGAACAGCCTTAAAGATATCGCTTATTTCAATGAAAGCTTAGACTTATTTAACCTTTAGCTGCGCGACGATATTCTTCCATCTCATTAAAATTAAGATAGCGATAAATCTCATCTGACATAGGTTCAATATCGGCTACTTTTTCTAAATATTCAGCCACCGTAGGCAAACGACCAATGCTGGCTACAACGGCTGCCAATTCGGCTGATGATAAATATACATTCGCACCATTTCCTAAGCGGTTAGGGAAGTTTCGAGTTGATGTTGATACTACGGTTGAATTATCAGCAACACGGGCTTGATTACCCATACATAATGAACAACCTGGCGTCTCAGTACGAGCGCCTACACGGCCAAAGATACTATAAAACCCTTCTTCCGTCAGTTGATGTTTATCCATCCGTGTTGGGGGGGCAATCCATAGTTTGGTTGGCAAACTCTTTAGTTTTTCTAGTACTTTACCTGCAGCGCGGTAATGACCAATATTTGTCATACATGAACCGATAAACACTTCATCTATTTGCACTCCGGCAATTTCAGATAAAGGTTTTATATCATCCGGATCATTCGGGCAGGCTAATAAAGGCTCTTTAATCTCATTAAGATCTATTTCGATTATTTCGGCGTACTCAGCATCAGCATCACGTTCCATCAGCTGAGGATCGGCCAACCATTCTTGCATCGCATCAATCCGACGTTGAATGGTACGTGCATCTTGGTAACCTTCAGCAATCATCCATTTTAATAATGATATATTTGAAGTTAAGTATTCAATAATCGGTGCTTTATTTAAATGAACGGTACACCCATTAGCTGAACGTTCTGCCGATGCATCTGACAGCTCAAATGCTTGTTCAACTTTTAAGTTAGGTAGACCTTCAATTTCTAATACACGCCCGTTAAAGACGTTTTTCTTGCCTTTTTTCTCAATAGTTAACAAACCTCTTTGAATCGCCACGTACGGGATGGCGTTCACCAAGTCACGTAAAGTAACACCCGGCTGCATTTCACCCTTGAATCGCACTAATACTGACTCAGGCATATCAACCGGCATAACACCTAACGCCGCACTAAAAGCCACTAAACCAGAACCTGCAGGGAAGCTAATCCCAATAGGAAAACGAGTATGTGAATCTCCACCGGTACCAACAGTATCAGGTAATACCATACGATTTAACCATGAATGGATAATGCCATCACCTGGACGTAATGACACGCCAGCACGCGTGCTAATAAAATCGGGTAATTCATGTTGTAGCTTAATATCGACTGGTTTTGGATAGGCAGCGGTATGGCAGAATGATTGCATTACTAAATCAGCTGAAAAGCCTAGACACGCTAATTCTTTTAATTCATCACGCGTCATTGCGCCTGTAGTGTCTTGTGAACCGACAGTGGTCACTCTAGGTTCGCAATAAGTACCGGGGCGAACACCTAAAACACCACATGCTTTACCCACTATTTTTTGCGCTAAGGTAAAACCTTTTCCGGTATCCATCGGCGCGATAGGACGCCTAAATATTTCAGAAGCAGGTAACCCTAGTGTTTCTCGAGCTCGATCCGTTAAGGCACGACCAATAATCAACGGAATACGACCACCGGCACGCACTTCATCGGCTATAGTTGTAGGTCGCAAAGTAAAGGTTGAAACTACATCGCCGGCTTCATTTATTATTTTGCCTTCATACGGCAAAATCGTAATAATATCACCGGTGTTCATTGCTTGAACGTCACATTCAATAGGCAATGCGCCAGAATCTTCGGCAGTATTGAAGAAAATAGGCGCAATATTATTACCTAATATGATACCGCCTTGGCGCTTATTAGGAACAAATGGAATATCATGACCCATGTGCCATAACACGGAGTTTATAGCTGACTTGCGCGATGATCCGGTACCCACAACATCACCTACATATGCTAAGGGATATCCTTTCTCTTTCAAGGTGAGAATATCTTCTATTGGCGAATCCATTGTATTTGCCAACATAACTTTTGCATGCAAAGGAATATCAGGACGACTCCACGCATCGGTTGCCGGAGATAAATCATCTGTATTAGTTTCACCTGACACTTTAAATACAGTTAATGTAATACGCTCTGCAAGTGCTGAACGAGATGTAAACCACTTGGCATCGGCCCAAGCTTGCACAACTCGTTTTGCATACTCATTAGTGGCTGATTTTTCAATGACGTCATGGTAAGCATCGTAAATCAATAAAGTATGAGATAAGGCTTTTTCGGCAGTCGAGGCAGTATCGACTTTATCTAATAAGTCTATTAAAGGTTGAATATTGTAGCCGCCCATCATGGTACCTAATAATTCAGTCGCTTTAACAGAATCGATATATGCGCACACCACATTACCTTTTGCTACATCGGCAAGAAATCCTGCCTTTACATACGCAGCCTGATCGACACCTGGTGGCACTCGATGTATCAATAATTCTAAACATTGTTCACTGTTATCAAGCGCGGGTAATTTGAGTAACGCTACTAATGCTGATACTTGCTCAGCGTTTAATGCTAACGGGGGAAGACCTTCTTGGGCACGCTCTTCGACGTGTTTTTGATATTCAATCAGCACGTGGTTAACTCCAGTAGTGAAACAGTAAAAATCCTATTTTAACATGCTCTCCGAAGGAAACTGGAGATCTGATATAATTTGATATATTTATTATGCAATTTACCGGAATTTTCATGGAACTTGACCTAACACCGCTAACATCAATATCACCAGTTGATGGTCGCTACGCAGACAAAACCAAAGCCCTACGTCCCTATTTTAGTGAATATGGCTTACTACATGCGCGAGTGGAAGTGGAAGCGCGTTGGTTACATTTGTTAGGTGCAAATGCTGCCATTGCTGAGGTTCCTAAATTAAGCGCAGAAGCAGAATCATTTTTAAACGACATGGTCGCTAACTTTTCGGTTAATGATGCCGCAGAAATTAAAGACATCGAACGCGAAACTAATCATGATGTAAAAGCGGTGGAATATTTCATTAAACGCAAATTTAAAGCCAATGCGGAATTAGATAAAGTCAGCGAATTTGTACACTTTGCCTGTACATCTGAAGATATCAACAATACTTCATACGGCATCATGCTTAAAAAAGCGCGAGAAGACGTTATATTGCCAGAAATGGACACTCTAATTGCTTCTATTCGTAAATTAGCTATTGAACATGCTGAAACCCCAATGATGTCGCGTACTCATGGTCAACCTGCTTCACCGACCACCTTAGGTAAAGAAATGGCTAATGTGGTTCATCGTTTAGAATTGCAGCGTACTCATGTTGCAGCTGTGTTGTTATACGGAAAGATGAACGGTGCCGTCGGTAACTACAATGCACATCTTGCAGCTTATCCTGATGTTGATTGGCCCTTAATGGCCAATGCCTTTGTCACAGGTCTTGGTTTACGCTGGAATAAATACACCACACAAATTGAACCTCACGATTATATGGCTGAATTATTTCAGGCGATGATTCGCTTTAACACCGTGTTAATCGATTTCTGCCGAGATGTCTGGAGCTATATTTCAATTGGTCATTTCAAACAAAAAACAGTGAAAGGTGAAATTGGTTCTTCAACGATGCCACACAAAGTTAATCCTATCGACTTTGAAAATGCTGAAGGTAATTTGGGTTTGGCGAATGCTATGTTTGATCATTTAGCGCTTAAACTGCCTATTTCTCGCTGGCAACGTGATTTAACGGATTCAACCGTATTACGAAATATTGGTGTTGGTTTCTCATATTCTATATTGGCTTATAGCTCGGCGTTGAAAGGCATCAGCAAGCTTGATCCTAACCCTGAGTCGATGGCACGTGATCTAGACGCAAACTGGGAGGTATTAGCTGAACCTATTCAAACAGTAATGCGTCGTTACGGCATAGAAAACCCGTATGAAAAATTGAAAGATTTAACACGTGGTCAGCGTGTAAATGAACAAATTATGTTGGACTTTATCAATAACTTAGAATTGCCGGAAGTAGCCAAAGCACAGTTACGCTTAATGACGCCTGCTAATTATATCGGTAATGCAGCCGAACAAGCACGTAACTGCTAAGATGGATGACTCGCTCGACCTTCAAGATGATACAACGCTTATCCGCTTTGAAGGTCGGGATGAAGCTATTCCCCTAGCATTATTATTGGCGCAACGTGCAAAACGACAGATTTGTATTCTGGGACCCAACATCGATGCCATCTTATTTGATACGCTAGAATTTGTAGAATGTTTAAAAAATTTAGCAATTAGTAGCTCACGAGCTGAAATAAAGATCATCGCGCATAAAACTAAATTCAATGTTCAACATGGCCATCGCATTATTGCTTTAGCACAACATTTAACAAGTTCAATTCAACTTCGTACACTAGATAGCCAATATTCGGAAATCCAAAACATCGTAATTTTAGTTGATGATTTTGCTTATTTAAAATGCGCTAGGACAAATTATTATCAAGGTACAGCTTGCTTTTACGACAGATTTGAAGTGAGACGTTTACAATCACAATTTGATGATATTTGGGTTCGGGCAACAGCTGACATGTCGATAAGGCGTTTACATTTATGAGAATTTTGATCTTAGCTGTAATGAGTTTAATCAGTTCAGTAGTATTCGCAGATAATAACATTGAAACAATTCAATTAAATCACCGGTTGGCCGCCGAAGTATTAACTGAAATTCAGACTTTTTTGCCAACTGATGCAACAGCACGTGCGGCTAATGATTTCATTATAATACAGGCAAGTCCGAGCATTGTTTCTGAAATTAAACAACTCATTAGCCAATTAGATACGCCCACTAAAAGCCTAATAATAAGTGTATTAAAATCAGATGTAGCGCTAACAGACAAACAACGCTCTAAAATCACTACGCATATTGAAATTAATGAACAAGGCGCAGATGCAAGTGTCTCAATAAATAGCTGGTCAACGAGTAATAGTCGTAATAAAGATCAACGTTATCAAGCAAGAGGTATAGTGGGTCAACCAATCACAATTTCCACCGGCCAGTCATTACCTCAAAAAGAACAATTTTTAGTTTTAAATCCACATGGTGGTATTGCAGTCCAATCGACTACTAACTACATTGATATTAATAATGGTTTTCAAGCAGTGGCCTACATTCATCCCAGTAATCAAGTCAGTATTGAGATTTACCCACAGTTTGCATCATTTTCTAAACGTAAAGGCGTAATCGACCGGAGTCAGATGTTTACTAATATCTCTGGTCCTTCAGGCACATGGCTTGAAATTGGGCAAGTCAGCACAGATAAAGATATAGCGCAAAGTGGAATCACACGTTATCAAACTCAGCACTCACAACAACAATTTATCTATCTAAAAGTAGATGAAGTTATTTCGAAGTAATTTAAACTAATCTAATTAAGAGACCCTATGGATATTAAACAAGCGATCGTAGAACGTCGTTCGGTAAAACATTTTGATACTACACATGAGATGACTGAAGCAGAAATTCAGGAATTAATGCAATGTGCAATTCTATCGCCTACAGCATTTAATATACAACATTGGCGGTTTGTTCATGTCAAAAATAAAGAAAAACGCCAGCAAATTCAAGATGCTAGCTGGGGACAAGCTCAAGTTAGTGAGGCATCAGTATTACTTGTGATATGCGCGGATTTAAATGCTTGGGAAAAACAACCAGAACGTTATTTTAAAGATGCTCCCATTGAGGCACAAGGTATATTGTTGCCAGCAATTGAAAGCTATTATACTAATCATCATCAAGCACAACGTGATGAATGTTTACGCTCAACCAGCATCGCCGCAATGAATATCATGTTGATGGCGAAAGGCATGGGTTATGACAGTTGTCCAATGGATGGTTTTGACTTCGACAAAGTAGCTAAAATAATCAACTTACCACATGATCATATTGTCACTATGATGATTACCATTGGTAAAAAGAGATTGGACGCCAGACCTCGTTCAGGTCAACTTGCGTTAAACGAGGTCTTTTTCAACGATAGTTTTTAGAGATCTTTAAAGTACCGGGGGCGGAGCTTCTGAAACAGTGTTTCGCCCTTTTCGTTTAGACATGTACAAAGCACGATCAGCTCGTTGTAAAAAGCTTTCCGGTCCTTCTGATGGAAAATAACGCGCTACGCCGAAGGACATAGTAATAATGCCTAAGGATTCACGATTATCTTTACGTTGTATATGTTTAGACGCAATTTCAGCACGGATGTTTTCAGCAAGCTTTTTAACATTCTCAAGACTAGTATTTAGTAATACGATTGCAAACTCCTCGCCACCATAACGAGCAACAAGGTCCCGTCCTTTCACCGCATTTTTTAAGCTCATAGCCACTACTTTTAACACTTGGTCGCCGACTAAATGACCGTGTTTATCATTGATCTTTTTGAAAAAATCAAGATCACAAAATATCATACATAATTCTAAACCACTGGTATCAGAATCTCGCGTCGCTTTGTCCAATACTTCATCAAAGGCTTTGCGATTTGCAAGACCCGTCAATGTGTCTGTTTTTGCTTCACGCTTTGCACTCTCTAGATCTTTTTTCAAATCCTGAATTTCAGCGCTTGTACTATTTAAGCGTTCCGACAATAAATTACAATCTGACATCGACAAGCGTGTCTCAGTGATCACTTCTTCGATAACACTATGTATTTCATCACTAGACATGGTTGGATGTAACTGATTTATTATCAACAATAAATTTTCAGTTGTTTTTTTCGATGCGGCACTACCCGTCGAAACATAACTTAATAACTCACTTAAAACACGTTGTAAATCTTGACGCATTTCCACCAAAGCAAGTTGATCTTTCTCACGATCAAAAAATCGTATATATAACTCATGACTTTGTTTATCGGTGAAGGATGGTCCGTAAACATCAATCTGATTATCAATGGCACTAATAAGCGCCGCATTACCACCAGAAACGTATTCGTACCATACGGCATAGTTAGCTGGGGTCATCGCTATACCATTTTTTTTCATCATTGGCACTGCTAATCGCATATATTCAGCAGCTTTCTCGTGGTGTTCGCTATAGTCCATTTATAACTCCATTGCCAAATTGCCTATTTTAATCTTTTTTTACCTGCTATTTTTAATCTTAATGCATTTAGCTTAATAAATCCTTCCGCATCTTTTTGATTATAGGCGCCAGCGTCATCTTCAAAAGTTGCTATTGATTCATCAAACAAACTGTCTGTTTCTGATGCACGACCGACGACAATAACATTACCTTTATAAAGCTTTATTCTGACCTTTCCATTCACATTAGTCTGAGACTTATCTATCATCACTTGTAACATTTCACGCTCTGGTGACCACCAGTAGCCGTTGTAAATTAAACTAGCATAACGTGGCATTAATTCATCTTTAAGATGAGCAACTTCACGATCTACTGTAATCGATTCAATGGCTCGATGAGCTGGGATCATAATTGTACCCGCTGGCGTTTCGTAGCAACCCCGCGCTTTCATACCTACATACCGATTTTCAACCATATCTAAACGACCGATGCCATTGGCACCTCCCACTTTATTTAAATACTCCATGACTTCGGCAGGCGATATAGGGTTATCATCTATAGCAACAATATCACCCTTTGCGTAGGTCAATTCTAGATAAGTCGCTTCATCTGGAGCATTCTCAGGTGATACAGTCCAACGCCACATTGTATCTTCAGGCTCGGTCCAAGGATCTTCAAGCATATCGCCTTCGTATGAGATATGAAGTAAGTTCGCATCCATAGAATAAGGTGACTTTTTGCCGCGTTTCATTTCGACAGGTATACCGTGCTTTTCTGCATAATCTAATAGGCTTTGGCGAGAATTTAAATCCCATTCACGCCATGGTGCGATGACTTTGATGTCGGGACTTAATGCATAAGCACCTAATTCGAAACGAACTTGATCATTACCTTTACCAGTTGCACCATGTGAGATAGCTTCGGCACCTACTTCTGCTGCTATTTCTACCAAACGTTTGGCAATAAGAGGACGCGCAATTGAGGTACCTAATAAATACTCACCTTCATAAATGGTATTGGCACGGAACATAGGAAATACATAATCACGAGCAAATTCCTCGCGAAGATCTTCGATATATACGTCTTTGATGCCCATTGCTTTTGCTTTAGCACGAGCAGGCTCAACCTCTTCTCCTTGACCAATATCAGCTGTAAAGGTGACTACTTCGCAATCATAGACATCTTGTAACCATTTTAAAATAATGGAGGTATCAAGACCGCCAGAATAAGCAAGTACCACTTTATTAATCTTAGACATGTGTGTTGTTCCTGTAAAAAATTCTGTGTTGGTGAATAGTAAGTATTGTATCAAAAGCCATAGGTTGCTATAACTTCTTTAACCGCTTGCCTACCATTTGCTTTACAACTGATTCGACGCGGTGCATCTAAAAATTTTAATTTAAAACCTAGCTTTTTGTACAAATCGATCACACGCTCAGTTGCTTGATTAGATAACACCACTGGTCCTTTATGTTCAACTAGCCATTCAGCAAGTCGAACTTGATCATTCCAATTAAAACCCTTTTGGGCATATTGATGAAATGGGACATCATAGGGCGGATCGGCATAAATAAAATCGTTATCAGCTATTTCTAACTCCGAAAAATCTTTATTGGTGAATTCCCATTCCGATAGCGTTGACTGATATTTGATAAAATCAGTCTGATAATTTATCTTTTTGTATCGACCAAACGGCACATTATAACCACCTGATTTATTAAAACGACATAGTCCGTTATAACCGGTTCTATTGAGATAATAGAACAATTGAGCCAGTGTTTCATCGCCGCCAATTATTTTATTTAATGCATTAAATTCAGTGCGCCGCAGATAATAAGCCGTTTCATCATTATCAAGTGAGATATCTAATGTTAAGCCTTTTTGAATTTGCAGATAAAAATTAACTAATGCCGAATTCACATCGTTGAGTAAGGCTTTTTGTGGTTGCAAGCCCAAAGCCACTGATAAGCCCCCACAAAAAGGTTCAACTAATCGACATGTTGAATGTTTAGCCCATATTTTTTCTAACGTTGGAATAAGCCAACGCTTGCCTCCAGCCCATTTGAGCGGGGGCCGTAATCGCGTTAGCTCATGCTCCATCTACAGCGAAGGTCCTATTTAGAATGTAAGGTTTTGCGTGGCGGCATTAAATCTGTAATGTTACCTTCTGCCATTTCAGCGGCAAAACATAAGGTTTCAGATAATGTAGGATGAGGGTGAATAGTCATGCTGATGTCTTCGGCATCCGCACCCATTTCGAGTGCTAACACTGCTTCAGCAATTAGTTCGCCAGCATTTGGCCCGACAATTCCCGCACCAATAAGTCGACCTGTTTCTTTATCAAATAAAGCTTTAGTCAAACCTTCATCTCGCCCTGTACTCAAACTGCGTCCACTCGCTGCCCATGGAAAGGCGCCTTTCACATATGCAATGTTTTGCGCTTTAGCTTCAATTTCAGTTAAGCCCATCCATGCCACTTCTGGATCGGTATAAGCAACAGAAGGAATAGTCATAGGATCAAAAGCTGATTTAATACCTGCAATCACTTCAGCCGCTACTTTAGCTTCATGAGTCGCTTTATGAGCCAACATCGGTTGACCTACAACGTCGCCTATCGCAAAAATATGAGGCACATTGGTTCTCATTTGAGCATCAACATTGATAAAGCCATGGTCATTAACTTTAACACCAGCAAGTTCAGCATTAATAAGCTTTCCGTTTGGCGTACGGCCTACTGCCACTAAAATCTTGTCAAACATCGCTGTTTCAGGGGCATCTTTTCCTTCAAATGTAACTTTGAGACCTTTTTTCTGTGGTTCAATTTTAGCCACTTTGGTGTTCAGATAAATTGCTTCGTACTTGTCTTGTACCTTTTTAAGAAGTGGTTTTACGATATCTTTATCAGCACCAGTAATTAAACCATCTTGCATTTCAACTAAGGTGATTTTTGATCCTAAGGCATCGTAAACTGTTGCCATTTCTAGACCAATAATTCCGCCACCAATAACCAATAGATTCTCTGGCACATCAGCTAAATCTAAGGCATCCGTTGAATCCATCATCCGAGGATCATCATTTGGAAAAACAGGGACTTTGCTAACTCGTGAACCCGCAGCAATAATACAATTATCAAATGAAATTGTTTTCTCGCCGTCTGTGGTAGTAACTTGCATTGTGTGTGTACCTGCAAAACGAGCTTCACCCTGAATGATGGTTACTTTACGTTGTTTAGCGAGCGCTTTTAAACCATCGGTTAATTTATCAACGATACTCGTTTTCCAGCTTTCTATTTTACGGATATCAATTTCAGGTTCTGCAAACTTAACACCACCATGTTCAGTCATACTTGCAGCTTCATTAATGATGTGTGCTGTATGTAATAAAGCTTTAGAGGGAATGCAACCTACATTCAAACATACACCACCGATTTTGGCGTGACGTTCGATCATTACCACTTGTTTACCTAAATCAGCGGCACGAAATGCTGCAGTATAACCACCGGGGCCTGAACCTAAAATAACTACTTCTGCATGTATATCTGCATTACCTTTATCTGTACTGACCGAGGTTGTGACAATTGGATCTGCTGGCTTGGACTGACTCTCAACAGGTTTATCTGCAACGGGAACTGCTGGCTCTTTGTCTGCTGTAGATTCTGCCGCTGCAGTTTCTAAAGTTAAGATAACACTACCTTGCTTAACTTTTTCGCCAACGGCTACATTCACACTAAGCACTTTGCCTGCAGCACTACTAGGAATTTCCATAGCTGCTTTATCAGATTCCAAAGTAATTACATCTTGATTTGCAGTGACCTCATCACCTACTTTTACTAAAACCTCAATGATTTCAACCGCATCAAAATCACCAATATCAGGAACTAATATCTCCACTACGCTCATAACAAGACCTTTCTAATATCTGATAACATGTTATTCAATGCCGTGGTAAACCTTGCTCCCATTGCACCATCAACCACACGATGATCGTAAGATACTGATAAAGGTAAAATGAGCCTAGGTTCAAATTCTTTACCATTCCAAACTGGTTGCATTTTATGGCGACCAACACCCAATATTGCTACTTCGGGTGCATTAACAATCGGGGTAAAGAAACTACCGCCAATTCCACCTAAACTAGAAATTGAGAATGTACCACCTTGCAGATCTTTTGCAGTTAAAGCGCCATCACGTGCTCTCGCACTGATTTCACCTAATTCACCTGCAATTTCTAAGAAGCCTTTTTTATCAACATCTTTGATAACGGGAACCATCAAGCCATTGGGTGTATCGACTGCTACTCCAATGTTGTAATATTTTTTAATAATTAAGCTTTCTTTATCTTCACTGAGTGATGAGTTTAATTCGGGGTACATTTTTAAACTTGCAACAACGGCTTTCATGATAAAGACCAGTGGTGTTAAGTTCACCCCTTGTTTGGCAGCCATGTCTTTGTTAGCTTTTCTAAATTCTTCCAGTTCAGTGATATCGGCATCGTCAAATTGTGTAACATGAGGAATATTTAACCAGCAAGCATGTAAATGTTTGCCCGATATTTTCTTAATTCGAGATAACTCTTTGGTTTCTACTTCACCAAATTTCTCAAAATTAATAACGGGAACAGGTGGAATTCCAGAACCCGTGTTTGTGTTATCAACAGGCGCATTCACTTTTTGCTTAACAAAACTTTGTACGTCTTGCTTAGTGATCCTACCTTTGTCACCTGAGCCACTCACCGAGCTTAGCGTTACGCCCAACTCACGGGCGAATTGACGAACTGATGGTGAAGCATGAGCCTGTTTTACAGCAGATTTATTATCAGGTGCAAACGGTATAATTTCAACTAACTCAGCTTCTGTCTCAGCTTCTACTGCTGGAGCTGGAATTGGAGTTGCTGCTGATGTGGATGTAGGAGCTGGACTAGCAACCTCAGTAGACTTCACTTCTTCTTTAGCTTCTGCTGTTGGTTTAGCTTGACTATCATCAGTTGCTTCAAGCATCGCAATGACAGATCCTAATTTAACTTTATCACCAACGGCGACTTTGACCTCCTTAATTACCCCCGCAAATGATGAAGGGATCTCCATCGCGGCTTTATCTGATTCTAGGGTGATAATATCTTGATTTTTAACAATTGCATCACCTACAGAAATTAAGACTTCAATGATTTCTACTTCATCAAAGTCACCAATATCAGGTACTTTTAATTCGATTAAATCTGCCATAATTTAAGCCTTTACTGGGTTCAATGCATCAGCATTGATATTGTATTTTTTAATTGCGCTTTCAACAACGTCATAAGCAATTTTGCCATCATCAGCCAACGTGTTTAAAGTTGCAATAACGACATGGTAACGATCGACCTCAAAAAAACTTCTCAATTGTTGTCTAGTATCACTGCGCCCAAAACCATCAGTACCCAATATCGTATAAGGTGCTTTGATCCAAGGACGAATCTGTTCAGCATACAAGCGTATATAATCGGTAGAAGCAACAACGACACCAGCTTGGTCATCCAAACATTCCGCTATATAACTACGTTTTTTTGTGGCTAGTGGGTGGAGACGATTATAACGATCGACTTCCATACCATCACGAGCCAACTGATTTATGCTGGTCGCACTCCAAACATTAGCAGATACTTTCCAATCTTTTTCTAATAATTCAGCGGCAGCTTCAACTTCACGCAAAATAGTACCACTACCTATTAGTTGTGCTTTGAGTTTATGTTTACCACCCGTTTTAAGCTGATACAAACCTTTGATGATACCTTCTTCAACACCAACTGGCATATCTGGATGAGTGTAGTTTTCATTCATTGCTGTTAAGTAAAAGAACACACTTTCTTGCTCTTCATACATGCGTCGGAAACCTTCATGAATGATCACGGCCATTTCATAAGCATAGGTGGGATCATAACTAATACATGTTGGAATGGTACTCGCTAGAACTAAACCATGGCCATCTTGATGTTGCAAGCCTTCACCATTCAATGAAGTGCGTCCAGCTGTCGCACCGATTAAGAAACCTTTAGCTTGTATATCGCCCGCTAACCATGCCAAATCACCAACGCGTTGGAAACCAAACATAGAATAATAAACATAGAATGGCACCATATTCACATTGTAGTTGGAATAAGCTGTTGAAGCTGATATCCACTCAGCCATTGCACCCGCTTCATTGATACCTTCTTGTAAGATCTGACCTTTAGTATCTTCGCGATACCACATCACTTTTCCAGAATCTTCAGGTTCATATAATTGACCTGACGATGAATAAATACCAAACGAACGGAATAAGCCTTCCATACCGAAAGTACGTGCCTCGTCGGGCACGATAGGAACGATATTTTTACCGACACTTTTATCACGAATTAACGCAGTTATAATTCGGACAAATGCCATAGTAGTAGAGATTTCTCTATCACCTGTCGATTTTAACATCGCACTGAATATACTTAAATCAGGTGTTTTTAATGCGGGTGCATCGTGATTTCGCTTTGGTAAGAAACCACCTAATTCTTCTCGGCGTTCCAGTAAGTATTTCTTTTCTTCGCTATCATCATCCAAGGTAATATATGGAATGTTACCAATCTCACTATCAGACACTGGAATATTGAAACGGTCACGGAACACTTTCATATGTTCTACGCCCAAATTCTTTTGTGAATGAGTCGTATTTTGTGCTTCTCCAGCGGTGCCCATTCCATAACCTTTAACTGTTTTAGCTAAAATAACGGTCGGCTGACCTTTATGCTCAGTGGCTTGTTTATAAGCTGCATATACTTTACGTGGGTCATGACCACCACGACTTAACTGCCAGATATCCTGATCGGTCATATCCGATACCATTTCTAGCAATTCAGGATATTTTCCAAAGAAATGTTCACGCACAAAAGCGCCATCTTTAGATTTGTAGTTTTGGTATTCACCGTCCACTACTTCTTCCATCCGTTTCAGTAATAAACCTTTTTTATCTTTAGCTAATAATTGATCCCACTCTGAACCCCAAATTACTTTTAGAACATTCCAACCTGCACCACGGAAAATAGCTTCAAGTTCTTGAATAATTTTACCATTACCACGAACTGGGCCATCAAGGCGCTGTAAGTTACAGTTGATAACAAAGGTTAAATTATCTAATTTTTCACGACCAGCTAAAGTAATGGCACCTAAAGATTCTGGTTCATCCATTTCTCCATCGCCTAAATAGGCCCATACATTTCTTCCAGCGGTCGATTTAATATCACGATCATTCATGTATTTCATAAAACGAGCTTGATAAATGGCTAATATAGGACCTAAACCCATTGAGACAGTTGGAAACTGCCAATAATCTGGCATTAACCAAGGATGCGGATAAGACGATAAGCCCTTACCATCGACTTCGAAACGGAAGTTGTTAAGTTGTTCTTCTGTTAAACGACCTTCAAGAAATGAACGAGCATATATACCCGGAGAAATATGGCCTTGGAAAAACACAAGGTCAGCACCATTGCCATGGTTATCACCTTTGAAAAAGTGATTGAAACCCACATCATATAGCGTAGCAGAAGAAGCAAAACTAGCAATATGACCACCTACAGCACCGGGCTTGAGATTAGCCTTTACTACCATTGCCATCGCATTCCAACGGATATATGATCTTATTTTATGTTCAATATCTTGATTACCAGTGATACGTTGTTGTTGATCAACAGGAATGGTATTCACATAAGCTGTATTGGAACTATACGGGAGATTAACACCGGAGCGGCGAGCCATATCGATAAGCTTTTCTAAAATGTGATGTGCTTTCTCATCACCTTCAATCTCGATTATAGATTCTAGTGCATCTAACCATTCTTGAGTTTCTTGTGGATCGTTATCAACAAAATCAGTCATAAATACCTTCGCTAGCCTTAACGTCATAAATAGCCACGTATTGTAACAGTTTTTGCTATTTTCCCAACTGGAATTGCCACTCTATACTGTCAAAAGCTTAATTTTAAAGCTAATAAAACCGACTTTAGTTCTCTAATTTAGATTTTAAGGCGATAGTTTTAACATAGCGGTATAGTCGAGGCGTTAATAAAATAATGAGGAGTCCCATATATATAAGTGGTTCAACCTTATCTAATTTTACCAGCATATAAAAATGTACTGAACTGGCAATAGCAATTACATAGGTTAATCTGTGTAATTGTTTCCATCGCCGTCCGCCCATGCGTTTTACCATCGCATTATTGGATGTAATCGCTAATGGGATCAAAGCAATAAAGCTGAAGAAACCAATAGTGATAAAGGGCCGTTTAATTATATCTTTGATAATTTCACTAATATCGAAAAATTGATCCAGTCCTAAATAGAGCAACATATGTGAAGTGGCATAAAAAAAAACATAGAGGCCTAATAATCGTCTAAATTTAACTAATTCATTCCAGCCTGTTAGCCAACGCAGCGGTGTAATTAACAAGGTTATCCATAAGAAACGAAGGGCCCACACGCCCGTTTGTCGCGTAACTGCCTCAATTGGATTTGCACCTAATTGATCAGTAAACAAGGCAAACGTTAACCAAATAGCCGGAATTAGACATACAACGAATAGCAATTTTTTAAGTTGTGACACAATATTTAACTCAGGCAGCAGACATTAAAAATATTTTCGTAAATCCATTCCAGAATACATCTGAGCTACTTCATCGCCATAACCATTATACATTTGAGTTTTGCGTTTAAGAAAGTCGCCAATTCGACGTTCACGACCTTGACTCCAACGAGGATGATCAACATCAGGATTCACATTAGAATAAAAGCCATATTCATTAGGGCCGGCTTTCATCCATGCGGATTGAGGTAAGCTTTCGACAAATCGAATGCGCACTATGGATTTAATACTCTTAAAACCATATTTCCAAGGCACAACTAATCTAATAGGCGCGCCGTTTTGACCCAACAGTTCTTTTCCGTACAAACCTACTGAAAGTAACGTTAATGGATTCATTGCTTCATCTATTCGTAACCCTTCCACATAGGGCCAATCTAAAACATTGCGATTTTGCCCTGGCATTTGTTCAGGATCATTTAAAGTAGTGAATTCGACGAATTTAGCGCGTGAATTAGGTTGAGCACGTTTGATAAGATCAGCTAAAGGAAATCCAACCCAAGGAATCACCATTGACCAGCCTTCTACACAGCGCAAGCGGTAAATACGTTCTTCTAAGGTAAACGGTTTAATTAAATCGTCATAATCATATTCGCCTGGCTTATCACATTCGCCATCAATAGTTATTCGCCAAGGTTTTGATTTGTCGGGGAACTCGGTTGCCATTAATGCCGGCGAACCTTTATCTGTACCAAATTCATAAAAATTATTATAGGTTGTGATGGATTCAAAGGTGGTCGCACTCTCCTTTGTCGAGTACGTACTTTTGACCAAATCTTTATAAGTCGGCTCTGGATTAGAGGCCGCACTCGCCAATGATAAAGGTAATAAACTGGCCGTAGCCGCGATTGCAGCAGTATTCAAAAACTGTCGACGATTTAAGTAAACACTGTAGTCCGTAATTTCACTTGCAGCTAAGTCACCTAATCTTGTTTTTTTGATCAACATCACAAATTCTCCTAATGTTTAAGTCCTAACTATTTTGAATCTGAACAACTATCGAGTTTTTTTCCAATCCAATAATCCGCACTCAGATAACTACCAGCACCGATGAAAAATAATGTAAGCAACATGATAAAATAAGTAGTTGCAAATTCAATGCCATTATTTAAAATCACAAAATTACCATTTTGAGTTAGCCAATCATAATTACCATGTTCTTGTAAAATTGATCGCGCCATATCTAACTGGGCACTAGGTTCGGCTATCGCGAGCCATCCATTTCCCCAGTGCACTGTCGCTGCTGCAACAATCATCGTAATCATTAATGGAACACTGATCCAGCGTACCCCAAGACCTAACAACAATAATATAGCACCAAAATACTCTGTCCCCCACGCCAAATAGCCCATCACTTCAGGAAAGGGTAAACCTAAACCCCAATCTGCATTACCGAACCATTCTATCGTCGCGTTTAATGAACTATCCACATCAAAGGGATTCCATTTATTATTTGAAGACATCCACATAACGGGCACCAGATAAAGTCTTAATGCCAATGGTGCTAAGAAATCTAAAGCTCGCATTTTATTCATCATTGTTTGCAGACCATATGTTAATTTGCAAGCTGACATAGCGTTCTCCTTTGATAAAAAGGGCTCCGTAGAGCCCTTTTTATCAAACGTAACTAAAAATTAACGTCTTATTTCTTAGCGCCACAGTTACCTTCTTCCATTTTCTTCTTCATTTCAGCGCCACATTTAGCTTCTTTTGCTGCTTTCATTGCCGCTTCTTTCTCAGCACCACATGTAGCTTCATGAGCTGCTTTCATTGCTGCTTTTTTCTCAGCACCACATTTAGCTTCTCCACATTTACCTTCTTTTGTGGCCTTATGAGCATCAGTTGCTTCTTTGTTTGCACCACATTTTGCTTCAGCTTCTTTCTTAGCACCACATGTACCTTCTGCAAGTTGCATATAACCACTAGATAATTCAGTATTACCAAATGGATTAGCATCAGCACTCGCTATCATTGGTGATAAAGCCAAACCAGCTGTCAATACTGCACTAGCTGCTAATGCGATCGTTGTTTTTTTAGTAGTGATAGTCATAATAATTTCCTTGAGATAGATAAAATATTGCGAAAATGAAATCCAAGCGGTCAGTCATGACCAAACTTGTTAACGTAGACTGGTATCAAACACTATTGTTACAAATTTAATTAAATAAATTCAAATCATACAAATTAGAAGACGCTCATTACCGTTCTTATCATTGGTCAAGGAAAGTTTTTACAGGAGTTTGCTTGAAATTATTTTTTGTTAAACTAATAATGGCAAAGCCTAGCTCATATTGTAAGTTTAAAAGATGAAGTTCTGTCAACAATTATGAAGTGTTGCCATTCATAAATGAGTCCGCTCGAAAACCTTCAAACTAAATTATAAAACTGTCTACTGCCAATTTCCAATTTCCTGCTTGATAGTCTTTATTTTTAAGCTGTAGTGATAACGAGCATAACAAGCGATTTCTTAACAAAAATATCAGTCGGAAATAATTGACGTTTTATCGATTTCAAGATAACCCCATATAATTATTCGATAATAGTAAATTGAAACGATCAAATCAGACGTTTTTTTGTCACCACTAAATATCAGATATTCATATTTTCTCATTGATGTTATACGAGTCTATTATCGTTTTATTTTCAGCAACTTAGTTTAATGGTAATCTATAGCAAAAAGCGGGGTAATGAATAATCGTTTGGATTTTATTTTTTTCAAAATGTATATTACTTGAGGAATTTATCATGAACATTACAATTAAAAAGCTAACGATCGCATTAGCAACAAGTGCAACACTGTCAACAGGTTTGATTTTACCGATGATAGCTAATGCGGATAGTAACCCTTTTACATCTGTTGAATTAATGAATGGGTATATGCAACTTGCAGAGGGTACAGGCATGACAGACGATGTGCCAAGTGAGCAACAAAAGAAGATAGACAGAAGCTCAAATAAAAATACTACTGATACTAACAAAACAGCAAAAGAAAATAAAAGTGGTGAAGCGAAGAGCGGCTCAGAAATGAAAGAGAAAGCTAAGCATGGTGAATCAAAGAATGGCTCCGATATGAAAGAAGATTAATCAGGTACTTACCAATAGGTCGTAATACTTGAATTGTGTATTATTGAAAGGGTTTTTTGGAGCCCTTTCAATTCTTAGAATCAGAGTATTTGTCAATATATTGATAAATTCCGACCTTATAATAATTATGTGTAATTGCCATTTGATTAAATCCGCTAAGCGATCTTGAAAATGAATCATAAAATGGTTCAATACAAATTTCCAGTTTCTGCTCGGCATTATCCATTTTTCTATGCATCCATAATCATTAGGCAAAGCATTTTTTTAGCAGAATCATCAGTCGGAATCGGAAATAGTTTACGTTTCTTTATTACTTTACATACTGTCTAGTGAAAGCTGAGAAGTCTATCCATTGATATGAGTCGACGTTGATGCTTTTTGACCCGTTGCAGTTCAAATCTATCATCCTTGTCTCTAGGTATAGTAAGTACAAATTTACCCTCTTCTATTAGCAATTATTTTCTAGATGAGCCATTGAGACTGAGACTGATGGCTGAATTAGATCAAGCATGTTTGCTATAGCAAGATGTATGTCCTGCTCATTATTTAGGCCAATTCAACATAACAACGGTGATCTTGGTTAACATATGGTTAAACTCGGCCAGATTTTTTCGGATTAATGTCTTTCGCTGCTCAATGGCATAGAATTCAAGTTGATTGCTGATCTATAGTGATTATCGCCTATGGCGGATCAATAATAACTAATTAAACCGAATTCATTGAGTTTCGTTGCATCGTTAATATACACAACATCATCACTTTCCTTATAAAATAAAAAAGGGCTCCGAAGAGCCCTTTTCAGCTAAAATCATTACGTGTAACCCTGTTATTTTTTAATATCAGTGTCACCTTATTCCATGTCTTTTTTCATTTTGGCACCACATTTAGCTTCTTTTTCAGATTTTTTCATGGCACCACATTTACCTTCACCCTCTTTACCATCTGTTACAGATTTTTGATGCTCAGTGGTTGATTTACCAGTAGCTTGATCCTCTGTCATCATTTCACTATCTTCAGCAGCACCATTTTTGTCATCTGTTACATTCTTTTGATGTTGAGTTGCACCTTCGTCAGCGCCAACTTTAGCTTCTGCAAGTTGCATATAACCGTTTGATAATTCTGCAGATGTAAAAGGGCTAGTATCAGCATTTGCAAGCATTGGAGATAAAGCTAAACCTGCTGACAATGATGCACTAGCTATTAATGCAATCGTTGTTTTTTTAGTTGTAATGATCATAATAATTTCCTCTAGTGATATAAATTTTGCAAAAAATGAAATACAAGCAGTCAATGATGTCGAAGCTTGTTAACATAGACTATCACCAAACTATAATGTTAGTAAATTAATGAAATTAAATTTAAAAGAGCTAGACGAGAAGACACTCATCACTGATCTTATAAATGGTAATGAAAAGGCTTTTGAATTAATTGTTTCAAGCTACCACAATCTAATGTTGTCTGTTTCGCGCGCAATTGTTGGTGAAGCATTTGCCGATGAGGTGGTACAGGATGCGTGGATTTCAGCCATTAAAGCATTGCCAAAATTTGAAGGCCGATCATCGCTCAAAACATGGCTACTCCACATTGTGAGTAATGGCGCAAAAAGTCGGGTGCGGAGAGAAAATCGAATGATTTCACTTGATGATGGCTGGCAATCGGTCTCTTCTGATAAATTTGATAATACTGGTCATCGATTAGATGAGATTTTACCTTGGGAAGAAGCCACACCCGAAACGCTATTAGCCAATGATCAGCTGCAAGCAGCCATTGAAGAAACTTTTCAAAATTTACCTGCTTTGCAGCGAGCAACACTGACGATGTACGACATGGAAGGTTTAAAAATGGAAGAAGTTTGTAACATTCTTGACATCTCTGCGTCTAATGCTCGGGTGTTACTGCATAGAGCCCGTACATGTTTGCACCAGTGCATTGATACATTTCAGGACAAATAACCAAGATGATTAAATGTAAAGACCTAACAGAAGAAGCTAGCGCCTACATAGATGGAAATCTATCGCTACGGAAACGTATTGCCGTGTATTATCATCTATTAATATGTCGACCATGCCGTAACTATTTACAGCAGATCCGTAGTACGATTAAAACGGTTAAAGTCTCGCAACCTAAAGAAAAAGGGGCTTACGATACCTGTCCATTAGTGAAAAAGCTTCGTGAACTTACCGGCAAACAGGACTAAAGCTTAGTGCTCGTTTGATGTTTATCTTTCCATTGCGCGTAGGGCATACCGTATACATGTTCGCGAGCCTGATCATAATCCATCGTTAGGCCTTTTTCTTCTGCTGCTGCTAAATACCATTTTGATAAGCAATTACGACAAAAGCCGGCCAAATTCATCAAATCAATATTTTGTACATCGGTTCGATCTTGTAAGTGAGCGGTCAAACGACGAAATGCCGCTGCTTCAAGTTCTAATTGGGTTTGTGCATCCATTATTTTTATTCCTCATATAAAAAACACCGTACTTCATGAGTAGCGGATAAATTAGTTCGCGGGGGATATGCTAATAAACATTTTGGCATCACACTCGGACATCGTTGATGAAAGTGACAACCAGAAGGTGGGTTTGCTGGCGATGGTAACTCACCCTCTAATCGTAACACTTTTTTATCAATATCAAGTTCTGGAACTGCGGCTAACAGGGCTTTAGTATAGGGATGCTTTGGAGCTTTTAATACCTCATCTCGTTCACCCTGTTCAACGATACGACCTAAATACATCACAGCAACGCGATGTGCTAGGTAGTTTACTACCGAAATATTATGGGTAATAAAGAGATACGACAATCCAAACTCATGTTGAATCTCACGTAATAAATTAAGTATTTGTGCTTGTACTGACACGTCTAATGCACTGGTAGGCTCATCACAAATAATAATTTCAGGATCAGCGGCCAATGCCCGAGCGATACAAATACGCTGACGTTGACCACCAGAAAACTCATGTGGATATCGATGTTTTATTTCTGGATGTAAGCCTACCCGCTGCAATAATTCACCAATACGTTTTTGTTTCGCTGAAGGATTTTTGATATATTTTTTTGCAGACAAACCTTCTTCAATGATCTGGGCCACCGTCATCCGAGGGTTCATTGAAGCATAAGGATCTTGAAATATTATTTGTAGTGATGAGCGATGCTGTTTTAATTCTCTTTCTGATAATTGAGTTAAATCGTCGCCTTGATAAATAACTTCACCAGCAGTAACGTTAACCAGTTGCAAAATTCCTTTACCTACAGTTGTTTTGCCACAGCCAGACTCACCTACCAAGGCGAGCGTTTCAGATTGTTTTAGTGCTAACGATACATCATCAACTGCTCGCACTTGGCCAACTATACGCTTAAATAATCCCTTGCGAATAGGAAAATGGATACGCAAAGCTTTAATATCTAGAATAATTTTATCTGCAGGCAATACTTCGGATAACGGTGATGAATGCAGTTCAAGTGCCACATTTACTTGTTCAATTGTTTTATCTGGATCAAATAAATGGCAGCGTACACCATGTCTATCTTCTTGATACCATTGAGGTACTTCTGTATGACAAAGTGCTAGAGCATAGTCACAACGTTCAACAAAACGGCAACCAGTAAATGTTTGTGTTAAAACGGGCACCGTACCTTTAATCACCGTTAATCTATGTTCGCGCTTTTGTTCTGTCGGCAAAGCTTGAAATAATTTATCGGTATAAGGATGCTTGTGATGATTAAAAAACCGCTCACGAGTCGCCGTTTCAACAATCTGACCTGCATACATCACCGCAACGTGATCGGCCATTTGGCCAACCACCGCTAAATCATGACTGATCAATAAGATGGCCATACCGGTGTCGCGTTGAATTTGTTTTAATAAATCTAAAATTTGTGCTTGTATCGTCACATCTAGTGCGGTTGTTGGCTCATCAGCAATCAATAGTTCAGGTTCGCCAGCTAGAGCCATTGCAATCATCACACGCTGTTTCATGCCGCCGGATAATTGATGAGGATAGTCATTAATACGTTGCTGAGGATCAGGTATACCGACTGAATCTAGCAAAGCTATTACCCGATCATGACAAGCTTGACCGTTTAGGTCAAAGTGCCACTGTAAGCATTCACCAATTTGCTCACCAACCGACAATACTGGGTTAAGTGAACTTTGCGGCTCTTGAAAAATCATCGCAATACGACGACCACGAATACGTTGCATATCCAGTTCTGATAAGCCAAGAAGATCTTCACCTAGCAGTTTAACTTGACCGGCTACAATACGACTAATAGGGTCCGGATTTAATCGCAATAATGACAAGGCCGTCATTGACTTACCACAACCTGATTCACCTAGCAAAGCAAAAGTTTCACCTCGAGCAATGGTGAAATCAACACCATCTACGGCGCGTAATGGTAATGCAGTTTTGCCTAACCACGTTTTTAAACCCTTAACTTCTAGTAACGCCTGAGTCATTGTGTAGCCTGCATTCTAGGATCAAAAGCATCACGAACCACATCCGCAAATAAATTTGCCGCCAAGACTAAGGTAAACATTGAAATAAATGCTGCTGTGAGCGACCACCAAACCACAGGTTCACGTGCCATTTCCAATCGTGCACTATTAATCATGTTGCCCCAGCTGATCATTGACGGATCAACACCAACACCCACATATGACAGCACCGCTTCGGCTAATACTAAGCCACTAAAATCTAGCACAATAGTAATCATTACTATGTGCATCAAGTTCGGTAATATATGACGATGCAATATGGTCAAACTTCCGGCTCCTAAAGCTCTTGCTGCAAGCACATATTCCGCTTCGCGCAACTTCAGCGTTTCACCACGTAAGATTCGACATAAGCCAGTCCAACTCGTTAAACCAAGAATAATGCATAAAAATAACAAACGCATATCTGCCCGTTCAGCAATCGTGACAAAACTTTCTGGATGATTATTCATATAAACTTGCAGCATCAGCACTGCGGCAGCAATAAGTAAAACACCAGGGATGGAATTCAAAGTAGTATAAATATATTGAATAACGTCATCAATCCAACCTTTGAAGTAACCCGCAGCGATCCCCATAAATAAAGCTAATGGCAACATGACAAGTGTCGTTAATGTACCGATAACAAGACCAGTACGAACACTTTTCATGGTTTGATAAAGTACATCTTGTCCAACTTTATCGGTGCCTAAAATATGATACTGACTACTTAAGACAGCAAGATTAAAACCAAGCAGTGATAACAACAACAAGGTGAAAAATACGGTTAAATAAGGATAATTTAGTTGTCCTAACATAACTTGTTTGATCGTTTTAAGCCATGTTACGTGGTGTCGTCTAGCCAAGTATAATGTCATCAAAATTAATACAACAAACCAAGCCAACACTACCGATAACGAATTTATAATCACACTATTTGTTATATCAGACGATTTATTTTGATCATTTTTCAAATGAGCGCCAGCATATTTTAATTTTGGATAATCGTAATTGAGCTTGCCCTGTTCCAATGTGGTCATTTCGCGAACAAATAAATGGGTGGCGAAAGGTGCAGAATAAGTTTTTTCAACTTGTTCCCGTAATGGCAAAATAGCTAAATCGAGTAAAGTCGTAACTTCTGTCGAGTAATGTACAGTTTCGCTAGTTTGTTGTGAAGCATCTGTCGAATCAGTAGGAAGTGCAATACGAAAATGTACTGAATCTAATAGACCTACTGCGACGTAACACAGCAAAATCATTATCGAAATAACACCACGTTTTCGTGATAACACCGATTTCCAGGGTGTGCGTAAGTGTGGGTGACGTCGAATATATAGTACGGCTGATATTACGACTGCAAGCAGTATGTAAATTAAAATATCCGTCCATAAAAATACAGGCAAAAATGGCATCGTTAGCGGGTACGTGCTAGCTCAGAAATATCAATTCTCAGCTCTTTAGGCATTGAGAACTCAACCGTCTCGCGTACTCCATTATCTTCATCGGTTTGATCGACGCCTAAGTCTTTTAAACGGGCAACAACTTCCTGCACTAAAATTTCTGGTGCTGATGCTCCCGCCGTCAAACCTATAATATTTTTATCAATCAGCCATCCAGCTTTGATGTCTTGTGCGTTATCAATCAAATAAGCAGGTGTATCTAATTTGTCTGAAAGCTCACGTAAACGATTTGAATTAGAACTATTTTTAGAACCTACTACCAATACAACGTCACATTGTTCTGCAAGTTTTTTGACGGCATCTTGACGGTTTTGCGTGGCATAACAAATATCATCTTTACGAGGACCATTAATCTTAGGAAAATATTTTCGCAGTGCATCGATAACGACGGAGGCATCATCAACTGACAATGTTGTTTGGGTTACAAATGCCAACTCATCAGGATTTTTAACGTGAAGTTTAGCAACATCGTCAGCTGTTTCAACGAGATACATTCCACCAATATCAGAAGTATATTGGCCCATCGTACCTTCAACTTCAGGATGTCCAGCATGTCCGATCAAAATACATTCACGACCTTGTCGTTCAAATTGAGCTACTTCCATATGTACTTTAGTGACTAAAGGACAGGTTGCATCAAAGACTTTTAAACCGCGTAGCTTGCCTTCAGCTTGTACTTGTTTTGATACGCCATGTGCACTAAAAATTAACGTAGCATTATCAGGTACATCGCTTAATTCTTCGATAAATACCGCACCTTTATCGCGAAGACCATCAACCACATATTTGTTATGTACTACCTCATGACGCACATAGATTGGTGCACCAAATAATTCTAAAGCGCGTTCTACAATATCAATAGCGCGATCAACACCGGCACAAAAACCACGTGGATTAGCGAGAATTAATTTCATTACAAAACTGCCTTTGGATAAGAACCGAGCACTCGGCACATAGATGATTCTTGTTCAAGCAATGTCAATGCTTGGGCCACGGCTTTATCTTGGCAATGGCCGTCAATATCAATAAAAAACACATATTCCCAAATCCCTTTGCCAGAAGGTCGAGATTCAATACGAGTCATACTAATACCGCTGTCTGCCAATGGTTTTAATAATATTTGCAAAGCACCAGGTTGGTTTTTAGTTGAGACTAATAAAGCTGTTTTATCAATACCAGATGGTCCGACATCTTGCGTACCAATCACTAAAAATCGCGTAGTATTATCTGATTCATCTTCTATATTACTTGCCAAGACAGATAATTCATAGATTTCAGCAGCGCGGTTTGCAGCAATAGCGGCAGCATGTGGTTCATTAGCCACTTTCTTAGCTGCTTCTGAATTACTGCTAACGGCCACTAATTCGCTTTCCGGAAGATGTTCAACAAGCCATTTTCGACATTGAGCCAGTGCCTGTGGATGTGCATAAACCTTTTTTATATCAGCAAGTTTAGTAGACTTGCTTAATAGATAATGATGAATACGCAGCGATACTTCACCATTAATTTTTAGTGGTGACGCAATAAAACGATCTAAGGTATGAGAAACCATTCCTTCTGTTGAATTTTCAACAGGTACTAAACCATAACTGGCATTACCACTTTCTACTGCATGAAATACATCTGCAATGGTCGCCATTGATTGCAATTCAATCGAACCACCAAACTGTTTTAATGCAGCAGCTTGAGTAAATGAACCTTCTGGTCCCAAATAAGCTACTTGCAATGGTTTTTCAGCGGCTAAACATGCAGACATAATTTCGCGAAATAACCGCGCCATTTCTTTAGCATCTAATGGGCCTTCATTACGCTCCATAACTTGTCGTAATATCATCGCCTCACGCTCAGGACGATAAAAATCACCACCTTGTTCACCACTTGCAATTTTGATACGTGCGACTTCTTCTGCCATTGCCGCACGCTTATTCAACAAGGCTTGTATTTGCAGATCAGTATCGTCAATTTGGTCACGTATCAGTTGCAGGGCTTGTTGTTCGCTCATTATACTTAACCGTATTTTATTTCGAATTCAGACATAAACGCTATCAAAGCATCAACGCCAGCTTCAGGCATTGCATTATAAATACTGGCACGCATTCCACCTAATGCCTTGTGACCTTTTAACGATATTAAGCCTGCTGTCTTGGCTTCAGCTAAAAACGGCGCATTTAAACGTTCATCACTTAAAGTATATGGCACATTCATCCAAGAACGATATCGTCCATCAACAGGATTTTTAAATATCTTACTCTCGTCAATCGCTTGGTAAAGCTTTTGTTGTTTGCGTTGATTAATTTCGGCCATGGCTGCTAAACCACCACTCTTCTTTAACCATGCAAAAACTAAACCCGCTAAATACCAGCTGTAGGTTGCTGGCGTGTTAAACATAGAGTCATTATCATCATGTACTTTATAATCAAACATTGTCGGCGTTCCAGGTAATGTATCACCCAGTAAATCACGACGTACAATTACGATACACAAACCAGCTGGTCCAATATTTTTCTGAGCACCCGCATAAATCAAACCAAACCGACTGACATCTATTGGTCGTGATAATAATGTTGATGAAAAATCTGCTACTAGAGGAATATCTCCCGTATCAGGAATATCATCAAACTCAAGCCCATGAATGGTTTCGTTCACCGTGTAATGGACATAGGCCGCATCAGCAGAAAATTGCCAGCCACTTTTATTTGCAATAGTTGTAAAGTTATTGGCAGATGAATCGGTCACAATATTTACATCACAATATTTTTTCGCTTCTGCTATCGCTTTTTCTGACCAAGTACCTGTGTTGAAATAATCAGCTTTGGTTTTACCGCGTAGCAAATTCATTGGAATCATTGAAAACTGGCTTGATGCGCCGCCTTGCAAAAACAACACGGCATAGTCATCGGAAATACTCAGTAATTCGCGCAAGTCCGCTTCAGCTTTCTGCGCAATTGAACTATATTCAGGACCGCGGTGACTCATCTCCATCACCGACATTCCTGAATTATGCCAGTCCAGCATTTCTGCTTGCGCTTCTTGCATTACTTCTGTGGGCAACATAGCGGGCCCAGCACTAAAATTATACGGTTTCAATAGTCTATTCTTCTGTTGTGTCGTCAGTAGCATCAATATCAGAATCCACATCAGATTCAGAAGTGTCTTCTTCCTCTAACACGCGTTCCAAACCAACTAGTTTTTCTTTCTTCGTCAAGTTAATCAGTTTCACACCTTGGGTATTCCGACCCACAATGGACACATCTTTCACTGGAGTACGCACTAGAGTACCGCCATTGGTGATTAACATAATTTGATGTTCAGGTTGAACTTGTACCGCACCGACTACATTACCGTTACGTTCTGAAGTTTGGATAGAAATAATGCCACTACCGCCACGACCTTGAACTCGATAGTTTTCTAAATCAGTTCGTTTACCATAACCATATTCGGTTGCAGTCAAAATTGCACCGTCTTCCGGATTAGCAATAATCATCGAAATAATATCAACGGCTTCAGGTAAACGCATACCACGAACACCGCGAGAAACACGACCCATAGAACGCACATCTGTTTCAGGGAAACGAATTACTTTACCGTTTGAACTAAAGAGCATGATGTCAGATTGACCATCCGTCAATGCAACACTGATAAGCTGATCGCCATCTTTTAAGTCAACCGCAATAATGCCATTAGCACGGGGACGAGAATACGCTTCTAGTGGGGTTTTCTTAACAGTTCCTGATGCAGTAACCATGAAGATATATTGATCGGCATCAAAATCACGAACGGCTAAAATCGCATTAATATTTTCGCCCTCTTCTAGCGGTAAAATATTAACAATCGGTTTACCACGAGCAGCTCGGCCGCCTTGTGGTAACTCGTATACTTTTTTCCAGTACACTTTGCCGGTGCTTGAGAAGCACAATAAGGTGTCGTGAGTATTAGCAATGAAAAGATGTTCAATAAAATCTTCATCTTTCATTGCGGTGGCTGATTTACCTTTACCACCACGACGCTGTGCTTGATAAGTATCTAATTGCTGCGTTTTAGCATAACCAGCATGAGATAACGTCACCACCATCTCTTCTTCGGTGATTAAATCTTCCAAGGTTAAATCAAGATGCGCATCTAAAATTTCAGTACGACGTTCATCACCGAATTCTTCTTTAATTTTGACTAACTCTTCACGTATCACGGCCATTAAGTTATCAGGGTCACTTAAGATCGCTAATAAAGCAGCTATTTCTGTTAATACTTCGCGGTACTCATCCAATATTTTATCTTGTTCAAGCCCTGTCAAACGATGTAAGCGCATATCAAGAATGGCTTGTGCTTGGACAGGAGAAAGATTGTACGCGCCATTAATCAGGCCAAGTTCTGCTTCTAAACCTTCAGGGCGTGACGCTTCAGCACCCGCAGCACCGAGCATTTCCAAAATCATATCCGAAGCCCATCCGCGTGCTAACAAGCCTTCTTTAGCTTCAGCAGGACTATTAGATGATTTGATGAGCTCTATCACTTCATCAATATTGGCTAACGCTGTCGCCAAACCTTCTAAGATATGAGCACGATCACGTGCTTTACGTAGCTCAAATAATGAACGGCGTGTAACGACTTCACGACGATGACGAATAAATGCTTCTAAAATTGGTTTTAAGCCCAATAAACGTGGTTGACCATCAACGATTGCCACCATGTTGATCCCAAATACAGTTTGCATTTGAGTTTGTTTATAGAGGTTATTGAGCACAACTTCCGGCACTTCGCCACGTTTAAGTACTACTACCATCCGCATGCCATCTTTATCAGATTCATCACGTAACGCGGTGATACCTTCAATTTTTTTATCTTTGACTAATTCAGCGATCTTTTCAAGCAAACGCGCTTTATTGACTTGGTAAGGCAACTCAATCGCTACGATGCTCTGTTGACCGGTACTTTCATTGGTTTCAATAATAGTCCGAGCACGAATATGAACACGGCCACGGCCAGTACGATATGCCTCACTGATACCTTGTGCACCATTAATCATTGCAGAAGTTGGAAAATCAGGGCCTGGGATATATTCCATTAGACCCGCGACATCAATCTCTGGTCTATCCACCATCGCAATACATGCATTGAGGATTTCGGTTAGGTTATGAGGCGGGATATTCGTCGCCATACCAACTGCGATACCTGACGAGCCATTAATTAATAAGGCAGGTACCTTTGTTGGTAAAACTGAGGGTTCATGTTCTGATTCATCATAGTTGGCGATGAAATCAACGGTTTCTTTATCGAGATCTGCTAGCATTTCATGAGTAATTTTAGCCATCCGCACTTCGGTGTAACGCATCGCCGCAGGTGAATCACCATCGACCGAACCAAAGTTACCTTGACCATCTACCAACATGTAACGCATTGAGAATGGTTGCGCCATTCGTACCATAGTGTCATAAACAGCTGTATCACCATGAGGATGATATTTACCGATTACGTCACCGACGATACGTGCCGATTTCTTATAAGATGAATTCCAATTATTGCCCAACTCGCGCATGGCAAATAACACACGGCGATGTACAGGTTTGAGTCCATCACGGACATCAGGTAAAGCACGACCCACAATTACACTCATCGCATAATCAAGGTACGACTGTTTCATTTCATCTTCAATATCGATCGATTCAAGCTCAAAAGCAATATCAGTCATTTATCTCATCATCCAAATAAACATCGAGTAGCACTCGCTACTAAAGCCGGTGATCTTACCACTCGGAGCGATTTCCTGCACCTTTATGGCCGCACTACTACTAGGGGTTAAGTTTTGTAAAATAACCGCTAAGATCATCTTCAAGGGTCCAGAATAATTCTTCAAGCCCTTGATTCCACCCTTTAACAACATTTTCAGGAGAACTCTGCTCTATATCGACATCGACACGCAGTCCAGTTTGAAATAATGGTTTAGTATTATTTGGATCCTCAGACATTAAGAAAAATTGCATTTCCAACACGGCTTGCGGCGAAAATTGATCACGTTGCTCACCATATAGCGCAGTAACAGCTGTATCCAATACCATATCAGCCGGTACATCATCCCTTGTAACTACTTGGCTAAACAAACCTGTCTTTTCTAGCCAGCGACGCAATTGTTCGGTAATCATTTCAGAAGGATCAGCAAAGAACTGGTGTGGTGGCTGAGGACGATATTCATTATCTCCGACTCTAAATACTAAGGTCTTCCCCCGATAAAGCGATGTGACGCGCACTGGCGATAATCGCAATACCCGATCTTTAGCGAATTCTGTAGCAACGCTACCGCGGGATACATCAATCACATAATAATGTGGTGTATCATCTTTTACGCCCTCTTTACTGCCCAAGCCGAAACAACCGGATAACGTGCTGACTAAAAAAAAGAGTGTTAACACTCTATAGAATGGCTGTTTTGACACTCAAATATTACTCCTATAACAATTTATAACAACTGTATACTTCAGTTGAACATTTTAAAGCCGCTATATTAAATTAACTACCAACAGATTACTGCTTTATGGATCAATTAAAATCTAAAATTCGGAATATTACTGATTTTCCAATTAAGGGAATAATCTTCAAAGACATTACGCCGCTCGTTCAAGATCCAATCAGTTTACGGTTGGCGGTATCCGGTCTTGTCGCACCCTTTAAAAATACTCAGATTACTGCTGTTGCGGGAATTGAAGCACGCGGATTCATTTTCGGCAGCCTGGTCGCTTGGCAACTAAACGTCGGATTTATTCCACTACGGAAACCTGGCAGATTGCCTTACGATGTAGAGTCTGTTGATTACAATTTGGAATATGGTAGTGCTAGTTTAGAAGCCCATACAGACGCAATTAATCCAGGTGATCGTATTTTAGTTATTGATGATTTGTTAGCAACCGGTGGCACGGCAAAAGCCAGCTGCCAACTAGTCGAAAAGCTTGGTGGCGAAGTCGTTGCGTGCGCCTTCCTTATAGAGTTAGCTATGCTACAAGGTCGTGACCTATTAGTAAATTATCCCATTCATTCACTTATGAAATATTGAAACGAATTGAAATGTCTTTATGCTTATAAAATTAATTAGTTGTTTAACATTATTATCACTGTCGTTAGTGATTCAAGCTGAACAATTTCAAGCACCACTGACGGATACCCGCTGGCAGGTTACGGAAACACCTATACTATGTACCTTAAGTCAGCCTATAGCTGATTTTGGTGAAGCAAAATTTGAACAGCGATCGGGAGGTCAATTAACTCTCGTTTTTACCACCAAATCATATCCGGCAAAACAAGGCGATGTAAATTTTGAAATTGCTGAAGCACCTTGGCAAAATGTTGAACAACGATCACTAATGACCGCTATTTCAACGAGTAAAGGTCAAACACAATTTATTTTGTCTGCTCCCTTTGCCAACCAAGCCTTAACCCAAATCCAGCAAGGTCGATTTCCTACATTACGCTATCAGAGTCAAAATATTCCCGATGAAATCAATGTTTTACTTTCTACCGTACATTTAGCTGATTCCTTACCTACTTTTCAAAAGTGCTTAGAGAAATTGCCGTCATATGGCTTTAAAGACATTAATAAATTGACCGTATATTTTTCTTCAGAACTTTCAAAATTGACGCCTCAAGCCGAGCAAGCTCTGACTAAACTAGCTGATTATGTCAAAATGGATAATACTGTAAAAAAGGTCACTATTTCTGGTCATACTGATAACCGCGGTCGAAAACGTCTAAATGAAGCTTTATCAGAATCACGCGCGATCGCCATTAAAAGTTTCTTAGTTAAACAGTGTCAGATTGCAGAGTCTTTAATCACGACCTCATTTCATTTAGAATGGGAACCAATATCAAATAACAATTCTTCCACAGGACGTGCGCTTAACCGTCGAGCAGAAGTTGAAGTGTTTAGATAAGTCTTTTCCTATCAACGTTATTTTAATGTCACTATATCCGTCGTAATTCAATAAAAATCAATCTTAACGTTGTAAAAGCTAAGGAAAACCTATGCACCAAGAAGCTGTAATTGCTCTTTCTGTCATCGGAATTGTCGCTATTTTATGTCAGTGGTTCGCATGGTGGGTCAAATTACCTGCAATCGTCTTTCTATTAGTAGCGGGGATAATACTCGGTCCACTTACAGGCTGGCTAAATCCTGGACAATTGTTTGGTGACTTACTGTTTCCGATGGTGTCTCTAGCGGTCGCCATTATCTTATTTGAAGGCAGTCTAACGCTTAGATTTCATGAGATTCGCGGGCTACAAAAAGTAGTGCGTAATATGCTGACGATAGGCGTCGCTATCACCTGGGGTTGCATTACCCTAGCAACCCATTTCTTACTAGATTTTGCTTGGTCATTATCATTATTATTTGGCGCAATGATGGTAGTCACAGGGCCAACGGTCATCGTTCCTATGCTGAGAACAGTGCGTCCAAATGCCACTATTTCCAACATCTTACGTTGGGAAGGCATCGTTATCGATCCCCTTGGTGCGATATTGGCTGTGTTAGTGTTTGAAGTCATTTTATCCTTACAATTACAAGGGCATGCATCACTTAGTCACACGGTATACATGTTCGGCCAAACGTTGGTGCTCGGATCAGCTATTGGTGGACTTTCCGCTTATCTATTTGGTCTTATCTTACGCAAGCACTTAATGCCTGAATATTTACACAATGTTGCTACGCTGTGTTTAGTCTTCGGTGTATTTGCTTTATCTAATCATCTTACCGAAGAATCAGGATTATTAGCCGTAACCGTGATGGGAATATGGCTTGCCAACATGAAAGACGTACCTGTTGAAGATATTCTCGATTTCAAAGAAAGCCTAAGTATTTTGCTGATTTCAGGATTATTTATATTACTCGCTGCCAGATTAGAATTTGCTCAATTTGAAGCATTAGGTATTGGCGCAGTGATTATTTTTCTACTCATTCAATTTGTTATTCGTCCCATCAAAGTATTCGTTTCAACGATAGGTTCTGATCTTACTTGGCAAGAAAAAACATTAATCAGTTGGATAGGTCCTCGCGGTATTGTTGCGGCTGCTGTAACCGCATTATTTGCAATACGTCTGCAAGATATTGGCGTTGAACATGCTGAGTTATTAGTACCACTCGCGTTCACCATCATTATCGGCACAGTCATTTTACAAGGTGCAACGGCTAAATTTATAGCTCAAAAATTAGGTGTAGCAAATCCTGATGACAACGGGTTTTTAATCATAGGTGCTAATCCAACGGCTATTGTTATTGCCAAAGCGCTCAATGATAACGGTTATCGCACGCGTTTAACTGACTCTAGCTGGCCTAATGCCAAGGCCGCTCGTATGGAAGGGCTTGATACCTATTATGGTAATGCCGTATCTGATCATGCCGATCGTCATCTTGATTTAATTGGTTTAGGACAGGTATTAACCTTAACACCCCAAAAAGAACTCAATGCGCTTGCGGGATTAAGATTTCGTTCTGAATTTGGTAGCAATAATGTCTATACGCTAGGTACAGAAATAGAGAAAGAAACGGAAGGTACTGAAAAGGCATCACGTACTAAAGCAACACATGGCTATCATGTACTATTTGGCAATGAAATCACATTTTCTAAATTGGCGAGTTTGATTGCTCAAGGAGCAAAGGCTAAACGCACCAAACTGAGTGAAAGCTTCGATTATGAAGCTTATAAAGCGCAATATGGTAAACGTGCCACACCGTTATTTGCCATTAACGATAAAAAACGTCTTTATTTTTTCACCGCAAGTGATCCTATAGAGCCTGAACAAGGCTGGACAATTGTGTCATTAGTTCAAGAAGATAATGAAAAAGAACTCGATAACTAAAATTAATTTCACCTTAGGTCTTTTTAAGATAAAATTTATCGAAACTTAAATTATTATCCTCAATTATTACAAACTTTTTTGTTGACCTAGGGAACTCTCAAATGGATAAAACGACGATGATCGTCATTGCTGTAATCGTAATTTTGGTTATTGGCTTTATTTTTAAAAAACTGATGGACTCGGAAGATAAAAAAAATGATCCAACTCTAGCTGAACCACGAGACTCAGATACATTGCCTGGTAATCAAGGTGTAAAACACACTCGTAAAAAATAAGGTGATTGGCTAGGCTAATTAGTAGTCCTTCATTCAGCCAAAGTAAATCGAAAAAGACTAACTTTACTTAACGCCTATGACAACTGAAACTCAAAATACAACACAGACAAATATAGAACTAATACAATTAGGCTGGTCTGATGCTCAAGCATTAGCAATGTCTATACGCAAAAGTGTGTTTATTGAAGAACAACAGGTTGCTGAATCCGAAGAATGGGACGATGAAGATAGCTCTGCTCTGCATCTTATTGCTAGTAAAAATGGCCAAGCTGTTGCCACTGCAAGACTGACAAAAAAGGGTAAACTTGGCCGTATGTCAGTATTAAAAGCGCACCGAAAACAGGGTATAGGATCAATGATGCTTGTTGCACTAATTAACGCCGCTAAACAAGATGGATTACAAGAAATAAAACTCTGGTCACAAATTCATGCCCAAACGTTTTATGAAAAGCATGGCTTTATTGCTTGTAGTAATGAATTTTTAGATGCTGGTATTTCCCATATTGAAATGCATTTAAATATAAAACTATCGCCATAACTGCATTAAGTTACGAACCACTTTTTTATAATCCTCAGTTTTAATAATCGCTGATATCATCGCCACTGAACCCACGCCTGTTTTATGTAATTGTTCAGCCCGCTTTTGATCAATCCCACCAATAGCGACTAGGGGATACGCATCACCTAATAATTTTGTCCATTGTTCAACCCGTTCGATACCTTGCGGTGCCCACGGCATAATTTTACTAGTGGTTTCAAACACCGGACCAAGTGCTATATAACTTGGATTTATGGCTAAAGCACGAGCGAGTTCCCAATAGGAATGAGTTGAAACACCAAGTCTCAAACCTGCTTGTTCGATTTCGATTAAATTGGCGTCATGTAAGTCTTCTTGTCCTAAGTGCACGCCATATGCTTGATGTTTAATTGCCTGTTGCCAATAGTCATTCACAAAAAAGGCGATCGACTCATTACAATAATTAATCGCTTGTTTAATCTCATCATATTTTTGCCGATCCGTTGCATTTTTAATGCGAAGCTGAATAGTTTTAATACCCTCCTCAGTCAGCTTTTTAATCCAAACACTGCTATCAACAACCGGATAAATCCCTAAACGATGTGGACATGATGGAAAGTTAAATTGCCGACCCACTAAATTTTCAGTGTAGGCTAATTTGGGAATATCTTGTAATTCAAAGTCAGCACTAGAATGAGCAATGACATTATATGGCCCAACTTGTCTTGCCTTCCGAATTCCACGGGTTAAATAAGCTTTAGCTAGAACAATAGCATCACGAATATCATGACTCAACGCCATATTACTAGCAATACTTGACGCTAATACACAGCCTGTTCCACGCGCTTGTTTGGCTAGTTTATCGGTGTAGCAATAAAAATAATTGTTGCTGTCATTATAATAATCCGTTGCCCATTGGCTATCAGCATGACCTCCTTTTACTAAACAGGCGTTTAAGCCATTATTTAATAAGATTTCAACTGCTGCAGTCTGATTGTCGTCTTGGGTTAACTGAGCAAGTTCTATGCTATTGGGCGTGAGCAAGGTTATTTCACCCGGCAACTCTTTTGATAAATACTTTTGAACATCACCATTCACCGACACACCACCCGACGTACTGGCTAAAACTGGATCCCAGATCACAGGCACATCATGTTGTTTTATTATCGTCAACACTGCCTTTGCAATGTCAAGGTTTGGGATTAGGCCAACTTTAATAGCTGCAATATCAAAATCAGCCACACATGATTGATATTGTTGAATAAACTGGTCGATTTCTAACGCACCTAATTGACTTAATCCTGCTTGTGTTTGTTGCGTTAAACATGTCACCAAAGGTACCGGATGACAACCATGTGCAGTGACTGTTTGGCTATCGGCAATAAGTCCGGCACAACCTTGTGGATCTAGGCCACCAATGAGTAATATCGCAGGTTTAGTCATATTGTTGCCAGATAGGTTGATCTAAAGTCGGCGTACTTGGTTTGGCATTATCACGTTTCGGCATTACGCCCGCTTCATAGGCCAAACGACCCGCATTAATCGCTTGGGCAAAGGCATCGGCCATTTTTGCAGGATCTAATGCTTCAGCAACCGCCGTATTCAATAAAATACCATCAAAACCTAACTCCATCGCTTGTACCGCATCAGAAGGTTTACCAATGCCGGCATCGACTAATAAGGTTAGATTCGGTAATCGCTTACGTAAGGTTTCTAAAGCATAAGGATTAATCAAACCTTGTCCCGTTCCTATCGGCGCGCCCCACGGCATCAATACTTCACAACCTAAATCGGCTAATTTTTGGCATAAAACCAGATCGTCTGTGCAATAGGGGAACACTTTGAAACCTTCTTTGATCAACACTTTTGTCGCATCCACTAAGGCGAATGGATCAGGTTGCAGATTATAACTATCACCTAATACTTCTAGCTTAATCCAATCAGTCTCAAATAATTCACGTGCTATAACCGCAGTTTTAATCGCCTCTTGAGCGCTGTAACAACCTGCAGTATTGGGTAATAAATGACAGCCCACCGACTCAATTAACTGCCAGAATCTATCCCCACTTGCTGATTTAAACGGTGTTTGTCGACGTAGTGACACAGTAATCACTTGTGATTGTGAAGCCTGAATCGCCTCCAACATCACTTGTGGTGAAGGATATAGAGCGGTGCCAATAAATAAACGACTGTTAAGTTCAGTTCCGTAAACTTTCCAAGGTGATGCGTGCATCTTAACCTCCACTTATGGGTGAGATAATGTCACAATGATCGCCAGGTACTAAATGAGTCGTCATATAAAGTGATTTAGGTACAATTTGATCGTTAATGACGACCACAAAGCGACGCGTTGTCATCTCAAACAGCTGAAGAAGATCCATTATGTTAATGTCTTTTTCAACGCTTAATGCTTGGCCATTAAACACAATATCAATTAGATGTTTAGTTATTTCAGACATCGTAATAAACTCCAAAACTTACTTGCGAGTGATTACCTTCTAGAATGGCCAACATATCGTTAACAATCGCCGGCGAAAATAAATAGCCATGGCGATAAAAGCCATTGATCCTAAAACCCCATTGGGTTCGAGTAATTTTTGGCATATTATTAAGTAATGCAGGACGACAATGAGCAGACATTTCGACTATTCTGGCCTCAGAAAAGCCTTTATGAATACTATACAAAGCCGACATCAATTCCAAACCAGATCGAATGCTCACTGGTGACATATCATCACTTTCAATCACCGTTGCTCCTAATACATATTCATTATTAGGCCGAGGCGCTAAATATAAGGGATAGCGTGGGTGCATTAAACGAATAGCGTGCTTAAAATGAACGTCAGGCGCATGCACCCGAATTATTTCACCTCGCACACTACGCAAATCATCAATATCTTGCCTAGCACCATTGCCACGGCAATCAATCACCGCATCGTAAATTTCACTACTATCACCAAAATAATGACGACAATTTGAATCAATAGACTCCTCCGTTAAAGACTTAATATCATCACATTGCTGCCACCGACATTTCTCGGTTGCCAACACTTGAGTTAACAATCGATATAGATGACGATTATCAAGATAGGCTTCTTGCTCAAATAACATCGCCAGATCAAACTGCTCGGCAAGTTGCGGCTCACATTCAGCTAATTGTGATTTATCTAACATCGAATAATCATCGCTGGATAACACATGTTCAGCACGTCGTTTATAACGCGCCATTTCAGCGTGATCACCAGCATGTGCGACTACTAAAGTGCCATTATTTTGATAAAACACCGGTTCTGATAATTCAGCTAACCATTTCGGCCAAAGTTGCAACGATTTATCACCGATAGTTTTAACTATAGCTTCACTGGTGATAGCTTCTGTTGCCGGCGCAATCATTGCCGCGGCAATATATCCAGCACTTGCCGTGCCCTGCTGATCATCACTTGATAAAACATCTACATGATGACCAGCACGACACAATCGCCAAGCTAGCAAGCGGCCAATAAGACCACTGCCAACAATGAGATAACGCTTCATTAAATATTAAACCTGATGATAAATCTTGCTACCACCTGCTTTAAACTCTTCGGATTTTTCAGCAAATGCGGCTTTTATGTCATGTGAAATCTGCATAGAACAAAATTTAGGTCCACACATCGAACAGAAATGCGCTACTTTTGCACTTGGTTTTGGCAAGGTCTCATCATGAAATTCCCGTGCAGTATCTGGATCTAAACCAAGATTAAACTGATCTTCCCAACGAAACTCAAAGCGCGCTTTTGAAATAGCGTAATCACGGATTTCTGCTCCTGGATGGGCTTTAGCTAAATCGGCAGCATGAGCCGCTATTTTATAGGTGATAATGCCTGTCTTTACATCATCTTTATTGGGCAAACCAAGATGTTCTTTAGGCGTAACGTAACACAACATCGCCGTGCCATACCAGCCGATCATCGCCGCTCCAATACCCGATGTAATATGATCATAGCCTGGTGCAATATCAGTGACTAATGGGCCTAACGTGTAAAAAGGTGCTTCATGACAATGTTTTAATTGCATGTCCATATTTTCTTTAATTTTATGCATCGGTACATGACCAGGACCTTCAATCATTACTTGCACATCATGTTTCCATGCAATTTGTGTTAACTCACCTAGTGTAATCAATTCGGCAAATTGAGCGGCATCATTGGCATCAGCTTGTGATCCTGGACGTAAACCATCACCCAAAGAGAATGAAATATCGTAGGCTTTCATGATTTCACAAATATCTTCAAAATGGGTATACAAAAAGCTTTCTTGATGATGCGCTAAACACCATGCTGCCATAATCGAACCACCGCGAGATACAATTCCTGTAGTACGTTCAATGGTTAATGGAATATGCGCTAGACGAATCCCGGCATGAATCGTGAAATAATCCACACCCTGCTCAGCTTGTTCAATCAAGGTGTCACGATAGACTTCCCACGTTAAATTTTCAGCAATACCATTCACTTTTTCTAAAGCTTGGTACAAAGGCACGGTACCAATCGGCACAGGTGAGTTGCGGATGATCCACTCGCGCGTTTGATGAATATGTTTACCCGTTGATAAATCCATTACGGTATCGCCGCCCCACCGGATGCTCCATACCATTTTTTCAATTTCTTCTTCGATTGAAGACGTGGTGGCAGAGTTACCAATATTGGCGTTTATCTTAACCAAAAAGTTACGGCCAATAATCATCGGTTCAGCTTCCGGATGATTGATATTAGCCGGAATGATAGCGCGACCTTCAGCAACTTCTTTGCGAACAAATTCAGGGGTAATATGGCTGTCAACACAAGCGGGTAATGTATCTTCATCCTGTAAAGCTGTACGTCCAATGTTTTCTCTTATCGCAATGTATTCCATTTCGGGCGTAATAATACCTTGGCGCGCGTAATACATTTGGCTAACATTTTTGCCTGGTTGAGCACGACGTGGTTTACGATTGTGTTCAAACAGCGGAATGTTCAATTGTTCGGCAGCTTGTTGCTTGGTGTATTCAGAACTATATTCTGCCAGTTCGATGGTGTCGGCACGGTCATTAATCCATGCTTGGCGAATTGCAGGTAACCCTTTTTCAAGATCGATTTTTGCTTGCGGATCGGTATATATACCTGCCGTATCGTAAATAAAAATGGGTTGATTGGGCTCACCGGGCAAACTTGAATCACGATTTGGCGTATCAGTTAAGCTAATTTTACGAAAAGGAACTTGGATGTCATCGCGACTTCCAGTGACATAAGCTTTTTCGGAACCCGGCATAGGCGCGGTACTAATTCCTGAACGATCTTTTATATCAATCACATTATTATTTTCAGACACTGCACTTCCCCTTACTGTTACAAAAAATAACGGGGAGCGAGAGAAAAGTTGCGCATTAGCGAACAAGGGATGAGTCCAATGCTCGTGATATTAAAGTATCATGTGGACTCACTTGTTTCCTACGGAGGTTCTAGCCTCTTCAGGTTCAACGGGTTTCATCTCAGCCACTTAAGGCACCCCGACAAGTGGACGAAATACTAAAGCATAAAAAATATTTTGTACATCACAATGCTAAAATGATTCATTATTTCTTCGACTCAATCCACCTTTAACTTGCCATAAAAAGCACATATTATGAAATCAAAACCGTCAAAAATTGACCTGCATGAAATTGCTTTGTTCCGTGAAGAAGTCGGTGAAATTGAGCATATCGAACAAGACAAAATTCATCCCGTTACTAAACATATAAAACCGATACCGCGCTATCAACAACAACGTACTCATCAGCAATTTAGTGACACATTTTCCGCAGATTATGAGCCGCATAGTATCAGCGGCGAAGAGTCATTAGCTTTTAAGCGAAGTGGCATTCAACAACGCTTGTTTTCACGCTTGCGTAACGGTCACTTAGAAATGGAAGCTGAGCTTGATCTACATGGTATGACTATTACCATCGCTCACCACGCTCTGGCGGAGTTTTTACATCAATGTCATCAATATAATATTCGTTGCGTTCGTATCATTCATGGTAAAGGTTGGAGTTCTCAACATCAAAAACCGGTATTAAAAAGTAAATTAAACGGCTGGTTACAACAAGCTGAAAATGTATTGGCATTTTGCTCTGCGCCTATAGAAGATGGTGGCACAGGTGCAGTTTATGTTTTATTAAAAAGAAGAAAAGACGCTTAGCTGTAAATTACCGAATAAATTTAAGCACGTTAATAAAATGCTATTTTTCGAATAGTACGATTAGAAATAAACAGGATATCAAGATTTAATGTTCAATAATTTAGCTCAAAAGCCGCTAGTGAATGTGTCGTTAATAAGTAACATTATCTGTAAACAAGGGCTTTATAGACAGCTATGACTGTTAAGACTAATCTTATATTTAGTGCTATTGTTTTATTATTGTTAAGTGTTTATATCTGAAGCATTAAAGAAATATCAGCCGATTATTCACATTAATGAGGAAAAAACGATGAGAGACATAGAACGTATCGAATTAGAAAGACATCAGCATCAAATTAAAGCGGATGTTAATGATTTAGTCGAAAAATATCGTAGGATTTTTGACTGGGACGTACCTGAAAATAATGAGATGCTTGCTAATAAGTTAATTCTGGCTGCAATACGCCAAGCTATTGCTGAAATAGAAGATAACTAATCTAAGTTTGAATTACTTGTCGAGCAACATTCACTGTTACTTTAGCTAAAGTGTGCGGCCAAGTCATCAAGCTGCCCATATATAACTAGGTAATCGCCTATCTTTGGTTTCATATCCGAACGGGGTACTGGATGCCATTCATTACCTCGTTCAATACCTAATATAAATGACTTAGCTAAACCAACATTTAGTTCAGCCAAAGGCTTACCGATAAAAATAGAATTCTCCAAAAGTTGAGTGCGCACCACACCATATCCTTCTGTAATGTGTAACATCTCATCAACTGCGGCATCTTCATCAAACAACTTCATTCGTGACAGATGTTTACGGGTAAATGCTTCCCAGTAGCGTGTTAAAGGTGAATGTTTGGTGATGATGTAAATTAGCCATATACCAAACATTAAAAACAATGCATTGACACCTATTTCGAGCCCTTTAGTATTGGCAAATGATGAAGTCGCAGTGACAATCATCGTCACAATACCCGCATTACCAAGTACCATTAACCACGTAATAATCTTGCGTCTTTGTGCGTGTTTAACAACACGTTCAGCTTCGCGAGTTGTAAAACCCGTGCCACTAAACGCCGAGAGTGCTTGAAACTTGGCTTGATCAAAACTCATGCCCGTCATCATCAAACCAATCGCTCCTGCCCGTACAATAAGCATTGAAATAATGATGGTGATTAAAGTGGGTACTAAAAAATAAATACTGCTCATAACCAACCTCGACGGCGGAAAAATGCCACCATTGAAACAGCTATCGTAATCATGCCAGCCCATACTAGTAAATAGCCATAGTGCCAGCCTAACTCCGGCATATTTAGAGGGGAACTACGATCGAAATTCATACCATATACTCCAGCAATAAACGTCAACGGCATAAATATGGTTGAGACTACCGTCAGCACACGCATAATTTCATTCATGCGATTACTTACGCTGGATAAATAAATATCCAACATGCTGGCGGTCATATCACGATACGTTTCCATCAGATCCATGACTTGAATAGTATGATCGTAACAATCACGTAGATAGATCCTAGTATCGTCATGCACTAATTCCAAATCACCCCGCAATAATTGGTTAATGACTTCACGTTGCGGCCATAACATTCGCCGCATTAAAATAAGTTCACGTTTCACGATATGAATTTTTTCTAAGGTATTTCTATTAGCTGACGTTAATATTTGCTCTTCTAAATCCTCCAATTGCTGACCAAAGTTTTCAAGCACCGGAAAACCCTGATCGATAACCACATCAAGCAAGGTATAGAGCAAAAAATCGATTTTTCGTGAACGTAGCCTAGAATGATTATCTCTTAGCCGTTTAACGATAGGCTCAAAGGGCACAAAGTCTCTTTCATAGAAGCTGATCAAAAAAGTGCTACTTAGAAAAAAGCTGACTTGTTCAATTTCAACCAGATCATTCACCATAATAGGTTGACTCATCACCACGAAAAGCTGGTCATCAAAGGGCTCAATCTTTGGTCGTTGACCACTGTTCAACACATCTTCTAATGCTAACGAGTGTAAATTAAATATCTCACCAAGTTCACGTAGTGCAGCCTCTGTTGGTCTGCCTTGCACATGAATCCAAGTCACCGATTCATTTTGTATAAATGATTGACAATCAATGGCTTGCATATCTTCCTTAATAGTCAGTTCATCCGCATTATAATCAATTAAACGAATTTTTAACGGTGCAAATTCAGCTGCTGGCAACTCGATTAATGTGCCTGGCTCTGTACCTGGTGGATGATAACGCTTAGTAAAAAAAGCCACAACTGAACTCCCCTAGACGATGTAATTAATAATAAAAACGGAACTAAACGATAGTGAAAATTATGCACTTGCCAAACAGCCGCTGTGAAAGTGAAACTATTGCGGCTTAATATTACGATATAAATAGCTTTCATCATATTATTACTAACAATAAGCAATAATGAGTAAAATAATAATCGCTATCTTGCCTTTGACAAATTATCCATTTAATAATGACAGCACATAATGGTTAATATGAGCTTAACCAATGCCATTCGACATGGCGCACTATTCGTCATTACCTTGATTAGGCAAGTGCCATTGCTGCTAAAGTTGCACACCCAATAAATTAATCTGAGAAGTGCAATACGATTTTGAGCTCTAGTGGATAGAGATTGGTGACAGAGCCACGGAGGCCTTTATTCACTTAATTGGCATTCATAAATGTCCATGCCAAGATACGGGTTATCTTATTGCCCTGTTGCATTTCAATTTGTTTAATTTCTGTGGCTTCCAGCTTGCGCAGTAATTTGATGGCTGGCTTCACATTATCGCTTTTTGAAATCAAACTGGTAAACCAACCGCATTGATGACTAAAAACTTTGCTTTCTTTGATTATCATTCGTAAAAAATGTCGTTCACCACCTTTGCACCAAAGCTCCGCTTTCTGGCCGCCAAAATTTGGGACTAATGCGTTTTGACTAGGAATGTTCACGCTGCTTTCGTTGCGATTTACTGCTAGATTATCTCGCTTTTTTTGGTTGCTTTTTTGTGCTTCTTGTAATGAGGCGTGAAATGGTGGATTACATACACTGATATCAAAATAATCATTTTCATCAATAATCCCTTCAAAAATATGGTTTTTTTCAGGCTGATGTCGTAGTTGTAGTCGATTGTTCAGTGCGGGGTTTCTATTAATTATGTCTGCTACATTGTTGAGTGCAAGCACATCTATATCAATAGCAGTACAATGCCAGCCGTACACTTGACAGGCAAGTAATGAATAAATCCCGTTGGCACCAGTACCAATATCAAGCAGCTTAATCGACGAATGGTTGAATGCTTCTGCTTGACTGGCATGACTCGTTTCAAGTAGCTCTGCAACATAGTGAATATAGTCAACCCGTCCGGGTATCGGTGGGCATAAATACCCTTTCGGAATATCCCATTGGTCAATATCATAATGGTGTTTTAACAAGGCACAGTTGAGCGCTTTGACAGCATTGGCATCAGCAAAATCTATCGATTGGTTATTGTATTTATTTGTTTTAACATAAACACTTAATGCTTGATGAGTTTTAATAAGTGCAGGAAAATCATAACCATGCTTGTGACGGTTTTGGGGATGTAAGGACTTTTTAAAATGTTTTACAGAACTTTTTATATTTGAGGGCAATATATTGACATCATATTATGAGAGTAGGACGTGCTCGAGTAAGCGCTGACTTTTTCTAATTAAAAAGGGAGCCGAAGCTCCCTTTTACATGCTAATTTGCGTTAGCCCACCCACTTTCTCGCATTATGGAATAATCTTAACCATGGGCCATCTTTACCCCAATCATCGGGATGCCATGAATGTTGGACAGTTCTGATAACCCGTTCAGGGTGAGGCATTATAATGGTCACCCGACCATCGGTAGTTGTTAATGCCGTAATGCCTTCGGCAGAACCGTTCGGGTTTTGAGGATAGCTTTCAGTCACATCACCATTATTATCTACAAAACGCATGGCGACTAACGCCTCTGCTTGTGATCCGGTGCGACTAAAATCAACACGACCTTCACCATGTGAAACCACTATCGGCATGACTGAACCCACCATGTCTTTTAATAGAATGGATGCTGACTCGACAATTTCAACTAATGAAAAACGCGCTTCAAATTGTTCCGAAACATTTCGCTCAAATTGTGGCCAGTGTTCACTACCCGGAATGAGTTCTTTAAGTTGTGACAACATTTGACAACCATTACACACGCCCAGGGCAAAAGTATCTTCGCGATTAAAGAAATCACTAAATTGTTGTCTAGCTTTAGCATTGTGTAAAATCGTACTTGCCCAGCCACGACCAGCACCCAAAACATCACCATACGAGAAGCCTCCGCAAGCGACTAAACCTTTAAAGTCAGCTAAATCAACACGGCCTTCTAAGATATCACTCATATGAACATCTACTGTAGTAAAACCTGCATGATCAAAAGCCGCCGCCATTTCAATCTGACCATTCACACCTTGCTCACGCAAAATAGCCATTTTAGGGCGCACGCCACTGACAATTAATGGCGCAGCAATATGCTCAGATGGATCAAATGTTAAGTTAGCATGTAAGCCCAGATCGTTAGCATCCAATAAACCATCAAACTCTTGTTTGGCGCATTTAGGGTTATCTCGTAATGCTTGCATTTGGTAACTAGTTTCAGCCCAGAAACGATGTAATGTGACCCGAGATTCATTAATGACTTGCTCGCCATTTACTGTCACGATAATGTGCTGATCATCACGAAGTGAGCCAATAACATGACAATGATTTAATAAATCATCTTCTCTTAGTACTGACAATGTTTCTTCAACATCACAATGACGCACCTGAATAACGGCACCTAGTTCTTCATTAAATAGCACCGGTAAGGTATCACCTAAAGTGGTTAAATTAATGTCGATACCACAATGACCGGCGAATGCCATTTCACACAATGTGCCAATCAAACCACCATCACTACGATCGTGGTAAGCCAGTAACAAATCATCTTGTTTCAATTGCTGTATCGCATTAAAAAAGTGTTTTAATGAAGCAGGATCATTTAAATCAGGACCATGATGGCCTACTTGATTATAAACTTGGGCTAAGGCAGAAGCAGCAAGGCGGTTGCGACCTTTACCTAAATCGATATAGATAAGATCGGTATCTCCATGATCGGTACGTAATTGTGGTGTACACGTTTTAGCAGCATCCGTCACCGGCGCAAACGCAGTAACAATTAATGATAATGGTGACGTTACTGATTTAGTTGTTCCCTCATTTTGCCAGACCGTTTTCATCGATAAGGAGTCTTTACCTACCGGAATAGCAATGCCCAATTCTGGACATAATTGCATACCAACGGCCTCGACAGTGTCATATAACAACGCATCTTCACCAGCATGTCCACACGCTGCCATCCAGTTGGCTGATAACTTAATATCACTCATCTTAGCGATACTGGCTGCTGCAATATTAGTAATTGCTTCACCGACTGCCATACGGCCTGATGCAGGGGCATCAATTAATGCTAATGGTGCTCGTTCGCCCATTGCCATAGCTTCACCTAGAAAACCTTGATGATCGGCTAAGGTCACAGCACAGTCGGCGACAGGTACTTGCCAAGGTCCAACCATTTGATCGCGTGAGACCAGCCCGGTTACAGTGCGATCGCCAATAGTGATCAGAAAGTTTTTACTGGCTACAGTCGGTAGCTTTAAAATACGCTCTAATGCTTCATTGACGTTAATAGCTGTCAAATCTAACTCAGGCTTTTCAAATGTATGATGTTTAACATCACGTAACATTTTAGGGGGTTTCCCTAGTAATAAGGATAACGGCATATCAACCGGATTTTGATCAAACTCTGCATCGCCGACTAATAAGTGCTGCTCAGAAGTCACTTCACCCACTATCGCCCATGGGCAACGCTCACGTTCGCAAATGGCTTGAAATAATTCAACATCTTCAGGGTTAATACCTAAAACATAACGTTCTTGTGATTCATTACACCAAATTTCCATTGGAGACATACTTGATTCATCATTAGGTATCACGCGTAATTCAAAGCGTCCACCACGACCACTATCATTGACTAACTCTGGAAAGGCGTTTGATAGACCACCTGCGCCTACGTCATGTATAGCCACAATCGGATTGCTATCATCTAAAGCCACACAACGATCAATAACCTCCTGACAACGACGTTCCATTTCAGGATTACCACGCTGAACTGAGGCAAAGTCTAACCCTTCTTCGCTAGTACCCGACGTGACAGATGACGCGGAACTGCCGCCCAAACCTATCAACATCGCAGGGCCACCTAGTACAATGAGTTGCACACCTGGTTCAAAAATATTCTTTTTAACATGTTGAGGACGAATGGTGCCCATGCCGCCAGCGACCATAATTGGTTTGTGATAACCACGCACTTCAAAGCCATCGGCTGAAGGTACTAAGGCCTCATAAGTACGGAAATAACCACAAAGATTAGGTCGACCAAATTCATTATTAAATGCTGCACCGCCTAATGGGCCATCCAACATAATTTCTTGTGCTGAAGCCATACGACTTGGTTTGCCATACGATATTTCCCAAGGCTGTTCAAAGCCTGGAATATTCAGATTGGATACTGAGAAACCTGTTAAACCCGCTTTTGGTTTAGAGCCTCGACCTGTCGCACCTTCATCACGAATTTCACCACCCGCTCCTGTAGCCGCACCAGGAAAAGGTGAAATAGCAGTAGGATGATTGTGTGTTTCAACTTTCATCAAGATATGTTGAACTTCGCCTTGATAGCTATATTCATTATTGGCCATATCGACATGAAAGCGATTACTTTTGGGGCCTTCAATTACTGATGAGTTATCACTATAGGCCGTCACCACGCCTTCTGGATGCAGTTTGTGCGTATTACGAATCATGTTAAATAGTGTATGTGGCTGTGTTTTACCATCGACTATCCAATCAGCACTGAATATTTTATGTCGACAATGTTCAGAGTTTGCCTGAGCAAACATCATTAATTCGATATCATTAGGATTACGTCCAAGATCGGTAAAATTATCCACTAAATAATCAATTTCATCTTCGGCTAACGCCAAACCCATTGTTTTATTAGCTTCAACTAGTGCCGCGCGACCACCATTTAAGATATTAACCGCAACTAGAGGACGTGATTGACCATGAATGAATAACCGTTCCGCTTCGTCTTCTGAATCAAAGACCGATTCGATCATGCGATCATGCAGTAATGTGATAAGTTTTGTTCGCTGCTTCAGGCTTAAATCACCAGATGTTTGCACGAAGTACGCGGTACCACGTTCGATTCGCAATACAGAAGTTAATCCGCTGTTATGCGCAATATCAGTTGCTTTACTTGACCAAGGTGAAATAGTGCCAGGACGCGGTGTAACAAGAAAGAAAGATTCATTTGCTGTAGCTTCACTGCTGCGCACATCTACTTCTAATAAACTGCCTACAATCGTTAGATCTGCCGTTGATAATTGTCCATCGCCGTCGACTTCAATGAAGTATCGATATTCAGTTCTGAGTGTTAGAACGTTATCAAGCTGAGCTTGAATTGTTGTTAACAATTTTTCAAGACGGAAAGTAGATAGTGCCGAACGGCCAATCAATTGCAACATGCGGATCTCAATTCACAATAAATAAAGGAATAATGATACTTTATGTGGCACTCTCAACCCAAATAATTTACGATTTTTAGATGACACTTACAATAAACACTCCTTCTCGTCCCAGTCTATTTCGACATCTAGCCGTTGTGGTTTATGACTCACTATTATTAGCCTCGGTGTTATTATTCGCCGCAGCACTAGCTGTTGGCATTAATGCTGTTGTAACAAGTGGCCAAGCAATTGCAGCAGGCGATCCTTTCTTCTTTTTTTACCTTGTTGCTGTAAGCTTCTTATTTTATGGCTGGTTTTGGACGCATGGTGGACAAACATTAGGTATGCGTACTTGGAAAGTATTTCTAGTAAGTGATAATCAGAATAAAATTAGCTGGCGACAAGCATTTTTGCGCTTTATCATCGCTATTCCATCATGGTTTGTACTGGGTATCGGTTTTTGGTGGCAATGGTTTGGCAAAGCTAAAAAAAGCTGGCCAGACTCAATTTCAAAAACTCACCTACAATACAACAAAAACAGTGTCGCTAAGCCACTTTCACGCTTGTCATAAGGTTCCATTAATGCCTATAATTCAATACCCAAGGATTAACAGGTACTGCACCATTAAGGATGACGGGTGAAGACTTTCTTTAAATACACTGCGCTTATAGTTTACCTCCTATTTATCCCCAATAGTTATGCGCAAGTATTACTCATCGTTCAACCACAAAATGTCGATACCGAGCTATCTCGTAATAGTCTTCGTGCGATATTCGCCATGCGTCAAACTGAATGGTCAGATGGTTCAGTTGTTCAAGTATTTGTACTTGAGGACAAAAACAGTACTCACATTGCTTTTTGCAAAAATGTATTAGGTATGTTTCCTTACCAACTTAGACGTGTTTGGGATCGCCAAGTGTTTTCAGGCACTGGCACTGCGCCGACCATTGTAGAATCAGAACAAGAAATGCTTATCCGCGTGGCTGAAACTCCTGGTGCAATTGGTTATGTATTGGCCAGTGACAAACATACTTCTTCAGTAAAAATTATCGGACAATTACCATGAGAAGAAGCTCAATTTACACACTGTTAACAATCAATTCAGCTACTGTTATTGACCAATCATCAAATGGATTAATACTCGCCAAGAGTAATTACATTATCAACACGACAACAGGAAATGTTATGTCTTATTTGTCTAGTTGTGTGTCATGAAAAATAATATGAAATATTTATACTTACTCTTAATATTTACCACTACCAGTGCTTTCGCAGAGCTTAATACAGACTGGTTAAAGCAAATACAGATTCATGGCTTTGCAACACAAGGTTTAATCTTCACAACCGATAATAATTTTTATGGAGATAGCGATCATGGTAGTGCCGATTTTACGGAATTAGGGATCAATGCTAATGTCCAACTGTCGCCTAAAGTGAGGTTGGCAGGACAACTGTTATCGAGACATGCAGGTAATATGGATAATGGATCAGTTAATGTTGATTATGCATTATTAGATATTAATCTCCTCGCTACTGCCAAGGGAAATGTTGGCTTATATTTAGGACGTGTTAAAAGTCCGCTTGGTTTATATAATGAAACTCGTGATATAGCTCACACTCGTGCATCAGTATTTACACAGCAAGCGATTTATTTTGACAAAATACGTGACTTAACGATGTCATCAGACGCTGTTCACTTTTATGGTCAATATTTTTTACCTAATGGCACACTATTACTACAAGCTGGAGTTGGCTATGCACTGCCTGATGATAATGTTGAACGAACTTATCTTGGTCAAAATTGGACGGGTAAACTTGAATCTAATATGCCAGCTTTAGTGGGTCGTATTATGTATGAACATGATGGTGGACGATGGATATTTGCATTAAGTGGTGCATCTTTGGAACTTGATTTTAATGCTGGTGCAATGGACTCTATCGATTCGGGCAAAATTGAAATTGATTACTCCATTTTGTCTGCACAATTTAATGGTGAAAAATGGCAATTGACTGCAGAAGGTGCCGTTCAAAAATCAAACTTCATAGGCTTCGGTGGCATCTACGATGATGTTAAACCATTAGGTTTCACTTTAGAGGCTAAATATAGATTTACCCCAAAATGGCAAACCTTTATTCGTAGCGAAACGTTTTATTTGGATAAAGAAGACAAGTATGGCAGGGCTGCTACCACTAAATTACAACAGATCAGCGATAGATTCTATGGCGGTCAATTGCCCATTCAACCCGCTTACAATCGTTATTCACAAGCTTGGATTGTTGGTGGTCGCTGGGATATAAACGATAACCTCATGGCGGCGGCTGATTATCATATGATTAAAGGCGGCGCTATTTTATCTGCGGCAGATAACGATATGAACAACACTACAAAATATTGGGATATGTTTGCTGTTTCTCTGTCGTACCGCTTTTAAATACAATGAGCGAAAACAAGACACCCACATTTTTTAGTCTTAAATGGAAAGCAGGACTGCTTTTTGGAACAGTATTACTTGTTTTTAATGCGCTCGTGCCCATTATGGTGTACTGGAATTTACAACAAAAATTCGAACTATCTCGAGCACAAATTCAAAAGCAATTCAAACAAGAATTAATAGGTCAATTGCAAAATACGAGTGACAGGCTACAGCGTCTTGCAGAGCTAAGTATCATTGCAGAAAATACTAATAGTGATTCCATCACTCAAGCATTAAATAAAAGTCAAAGTAAATTAGAACTTGACTGGCATACCACCCAAGCTCAATTATTTGATAATAATGGCAAAAGAATTGGCGGCTGGGGTCAAAATATTCCCCAGCCAATTGCCGACCTTGTTACTAAAGTCTTAACCTCTGAATCAGCGGAGAAAATAATTGATTGTAAACAAGGTTGTAAACAATACGACCTCATTCCTGTCCTCACTGATCATGAATCAACGCTAGTACTAGTGTTCTCTTATGATATGAGTAATGCACTCGTTGATTTTACAAACAAAACAGCCGCTAATGTTGCCATTATTACTAAACAACAAGAATTAGTATCGACAGTAGAAAACACGCTAACACCATGGAACATGCAAATTAGCGTGCTTACATCTTTTCAAAAAAATATTGCTTACTTGCATTTTTTAGCCAATAACTATTCTTATAAATCTTTGATTAAAAACAATCAACTGGTTCGTAACAGTGAACTTCCCGTTGAACTCAACGTGATACAGCCCGAAGGGTATAGTGAACTTCTTTTCATTATTATCGATGATATATCAACACAACAAAAAGAAATTCGAGCCATCATAATTCGCAGTATTTTGCTATCAATATTAGGCATATTAGTGCTTGGTTGCAGCTTATTCTTTTTAATTTCGCGACCTTTAAATCGTTTATCTATCGTATCTGAGGCACTGCCTTTATTGGCAAAACAACGTTATGAAAGTGTTAGAAAGCTTATCTCCCATCATAAAAATAAAAATCGTATCGATGAGTTAGACCAACTAGAACAGTCGACAGATGAACTGACGTCTCAATTAGAATATTTGCAACTTTCTGTGAAAGAACGCACCGAGTCGTTACATACCAGTAGCATAGAGTTAAAACAAGAACGTGATTTTGTTAAAAATCTAATTGATACTGCACAATTGATTATCATAACGATCGATCGTAAATGTAATATTACTTCATTTAATGATTATGCTGAAGAGGTAACGGGCTATTTAGAAAAAGATATTATCAATACATCTTTCGAACGTTTTTTTCCTACAGCTTACTGGCCCGAGGTTGAGTCGACATTGTTTGATCTTAAGAATAGCTTGCAATCAGTCAGTCAGCAAGAGTCAGAATTTATTCATCAAGATGGCACTATTCACATCATTTCATGGTTACATTCGAGTTTAGCTCACCCTACGACTTCATCAGTAATTTTATCGGTAGGCCTTGATATCACTGATAAAAAACGTAGTGAACAACAAATTATCTGGTTAGCTGAACACGATATGCTTACCGAACTGTATAACCGTCGAAAATTTCACGATATGTTTGAGCAAATTTTAGAGAATTCATTACAGTTAGATACCAAAGGCATGCTGTTATTTCTTGATCTTGACCAGTTTAAGGATATCAATGACAGTTGTGGTCATAAAGTAGGCGATCAGGTCCTCAAAGCAGTTGCCCATTTATTACCGAGCATTACCGGTGAATCAGATATTATCGCAAGAATCGGTGGTGATGAGTTTGCCATTATTTTACCTAGTATTGATAATCTGGCTGCTATATCACTGGCTGAAAAAATAGCTGCAGAATTAGCAATTATGAATATTACATTCAATAATATTCGGTTTAAACTCACTTGTAGCATTGGCTTATTAGAATTTCCACTGGTTAATTTAGCCATTGACGAACTAATAAGTAATGCCGATCTTGCTATGTATCAAGCTAAAGCGATAGGTAAAAATACCTGGCATCAATTTAATATTGATGATCAAACTCGTAGTCAACTTGAGATACGTATTTTGTGGAAACAAAAAATTGAAGATGCCTTAGAAAACAATCGCTTCATTTTTTATTATCAACCGATAATGAACATTCGCAAACGTACCGTCAGTCATTACGAAATGCTGATCCGCATGCAAGACACTGATGGCACGATTCATTCGCCGTTTATGTTTATTCCAGTTGCTGAAGCCACAGGACTCATCAACAACATTGATCACCTCGTTTTACAGCATGGCATCTATAAACAAGCTGAATTGGATGCCAGCGGCTCAGAAATAACATTATCTATTAATCTTTCAGGTCATGCGGTTGATGACAAGCTACTATTACCTTTATTCAAACGTTTATTAGATGAGAGTAAGGTTGATCCAAATCATTTGATTTTTGAATTGACTGAAACTTCTGCGGTAGCCGACATTATTCAAGCTAAACATCTCATGGCACAACTAAGCGAACTTGGCTGTCGTTTCTCGTTAGATGATTTTGGTACTGGCTTTGCCTCATTCCGCTATATGCGAGAATTACCGGTCGATATCGTCAAAATAGACGGTTCTTTTATCACAAACTTAGCTGAAAATCCTGATGATCAACTATTTGTGAAAGCGTTGGTTGATGTTGCTCGAGGAATGGGTAAAAAAACGATTGCTGAGTTTGTTGAAAATGCCGAGACATTGGCATTGTTACATGCTTTTGGTGTTGATTATGCTCAAGGGTATTATATCGGTCAGCCGCAACCCTACTTTATAGATGCGTTACCTATTTTAAAATGATACGGGTAAGACCTTTAAATACGCTTCAAACCTATCAACTTATTATTATCATCAAATTCAATACTAAAATGACCTTTAATACCATTTTGTTCAATAAAGGGCCTTATGTGTTGTGCTGGAAACTGCAATTTCTGGCCCGTAATGGTAGTCACAACAACGGCACTAGCCGTGCCTTGATAATAACGTAATGCCTGCTCTCTATTAATATTCAGGTTGAAACGTAACTGTTTAGCCATGGCAAATTAAACTAGAAAACTCTGATCTTAACAGCGTAATTACCGCATCAGATTCCACTGTTGTATAGGCTATCGCCTGCCCTTTCCCCCATACTGGTGCTGGCCATGATTCATCTTGTATAAAACGGGCTACATGATGAATGTGTAGTTGTGAAACAACATTACCCAATGCAGCAACATTCATCTTATCTGCTTGAATCACCTTTTTTAATTTACTAGCGACAAAATTCGATTCGATCATCAGTTGTTGTTGTCCCGCCTCATCCAGTTCAAAGATCTCTGTCAAACCGGTTATTTTAGGCACTAAGATCACCCATGGATAACGTGCATCACACATCAACAGCACTTTACAAAGAGAAAAATCAGCAATGTACAACGTATCTTGCTGTAATCTAGGATCAAGGGTGAAAATAGCCATAATGCTTACGACTCCGCTAAATATTTAGTTACAACTTCATAAACATCAGATGATAAATCGGGTTGATTAGCAATATCATTCAACACTTGTTTCATCATTGTTTGCCGCGCTGCATCATATTGTTGCCATGAGTTAAAAGCACCTAACATTCTAGATGCTACTTGAGGATTAAGTTTATTAAGCACCAAAATTTGCTCAGCTAAAAACTGATAGCCGGATCCATCTTTAGCGTGAAAATTAATCGGATTATTTCGGCAAAACTGACCAATTAATGCTCGTACATTATTTGGGTTTTTAATACTAAAAGCGGGATGTTTCATCAAACCTTTAACGCGAAGCAACGTGCCAGGTAATGTAGATTGTGCTTGAACCGTTAACCATTTGTCGACGACTAAGCGATCATGTTGCCATTGCTCATAAAAAGCCCGTAACGCATGCTCACTTTCTGGACCTGCTTGGTCAGATAATAACGCTAAGCCGATTAATGTATCTGTCATGTTATCAGACTGTTTCATCTGTTTAAGACACCGTTGCGTTTGCATGGGATCGCCAGCGGTCATCAGATAACTTAAACATACGTTTTTAAGACTGCGTTTAGCCATATCTTCAGCATTAAACTGGTATTTTCCCTTTGCACTATAACGCTGATATACATCATTAAACTGTTGTTTTAAGCCGACAGCTATAGATTTTTTCAAAAATTGACGTGCAGCGTGAATTACATCCACATCGGCTATCGTCATTTGTGCAGCAAGATAATTTTCACTCGGTATCGTTAACATCTTAGTAATTAAAGCTGGATCAGTATTTTCAGCCAATAACACATTTTTAAATTGCTCAATAAGTCCTTCAGGTAACACAACTTCTCTTTGATGTTGAAAGTCGTCTATCAAACTTAGTAACACGTTTATAAGCCATGTTTGGCCAGCATCCCAACGATTAAAACTATCAGTATCATTTGCCATTAAAAATGCTAAATCAGCATTGCTACGGTCCATGGTTATTTTGACCGGTGCAGAAAAGCCACGTAGTAATGAGGGAATAGGCTCTGCTTCCATATTTACAAATACAAAAGTATGTTGCAGATGAGTAATGTTTAATATTCGTGTATTTTGCTCACTGGCAGTCTCTTCACCATGCAATTGTAATGGTAGCTCATCACCATCTTTATTTAATAAACCGACTGCTAATGGGATATACAAAGCCAGTTTTTTGTCTTGGCCCGGTGTAGCTGGGCAATGTTGAGACACCATTAGACTATATGTTTTTAATAGCGCGTTATACTGCGTTTCAATGGTCAGCACTGGCGTACCAGCTTGTGAATACCAACGTTTAAATTGACTTAAATCGACATTATTTGCATCTTCAATCGCTTGCACAAAGTCATCCGTTGTTACGGCTTGACCATCATGACGCTCGAAATATAAGTCCGTACCTTTTCTAAAACCTTCAGTGCCAACAATGGTTCTGATCATGCCGACAACCTGAGCGCCTTTTTCATAGATCGTAACTGTGTAGAAATTACTAATTTCAATAAAAGAGGCAGGGCGAACTGGATGTGCCATTGGACCTGCATCTTCAGCAAATTGCATAGTTCGTAACTGATTGACATCATCAATTAACTGAACAGCTGGTGAATTCATATCGCCACTAAATTGCTGATCGCGTAAAACAGTAAACCCTTCTTTCAAACTCAGTTGGAACCAATCACGACAGGTAACACGATTGCCCGACCAATTATGAAAATATTCATGGCCGACAATACCTTGAATACGATGATAATCGGCATCAGTGGCTGTTTCAGGACTCGCTAAAACACACGATGAATTGAAGATGTTTAGACCTTTATTTTCCATAGCTCCCATATTGAAATCATTAACAGCAACGATCATAAATACATCTAAATCATATTCACGGCCATAGGTTTGTTCATCCCATAACATCGCTTGTTTAAGCGACATCAAGGCATGTTCACATTTGTGGCTATTTTCATGATCAACGTAGATTTGTAAGCTGACTTCACGGCCCGACATTGTTTTAAAACTATCTTGCTGGCGATATAAATCACCTGCAACTAATGCAAACAAATAACTCGGTTTTGGATGAGGATCGTGCCAACGAGTCCAGTGCCGCCCATCATCAAACTGGCCTTGTTCTTCCATATTGCCATTAGACAACATGATGGGCCATTGCTGCTTGTCACCGACAATCGATACCGTAAATATCGCCATCACATCTGGGCGATCCATATAGTAGGTAATGCGTCTAAAACCTTCTGCTTCACATTGCGTACATAAAAGCGCGCCGGAATAGTACAATCCTTCTAATGCGGTATTTTGATCAGGCTGTATCAGGGTTTCGATTTCTAACTCAAATTTGTCTGGCAAGGATGATAATAGTAATGACTTATCAGTCCGTTGATATTCATTGCCTTGTAATGGCCGGCTATCAAGCTTAATTGACACTAGTTCGAGATGTTCACCGTCGAGTATGCAATCACTATTTTCTTCTTTAGACAGCGGATTTTTACGCATCATCAATACGCTTCGAACGCGAGTCGACGACGCATCGATATCAAAGGTTAAATGCACCGTATCAATCAAAAAATTGGGTACTTTATAATCCGTTAAAAAAGTTTCTTTAAGCGTAGTTTCTAATGATGACATAACAACAACTCTGTGAGGGTTAAAAATCGTCTAGTGTTTTAATCGACCAGACTTCATAAGCGGGTATTTCATAAGGATGGCTGTCAATTAATGCCTGTAATACAGCTTTAATATTATCTGCAGCACACACCATTTCTACACGGTATTCAGCAACTTTTTCAATTTTGTCTTGCTCGCCAATAAAAGGCTGGCTTCCTGACATGGGTTTAAATTGACCGAGGCCAAGCGTTTCCCATGCACAACAATCATAATTGTTATAGCGCCCTGCACCTTGTGAAAATACGGCTTGTTTTACTTTCTCTTTGTGACTTTCGGGAACAAAAAACACCAGTTTATACATTTATTTAATCAGCCATTTTTGGCTAATACCATTGCCAGATTCACTGTAAATGGCTTTACCATCAGCTGAAAAAGACACTGCTTGTATCACCACTCCTGGACGTAAAGCTTGTTTTCTAGCGACTTGCCAACAATCTATATTGTCACCAGTTGCCACCGTCCATAAACACATTTTTTGTGATGGATGTCCGGTCACTAAGTAGGCATTGTCCGGTGAAAAAGCAACGGCCGATGTAGTTGTTTTAAATGATGGGAAGTTTGGCAAAGGTTGATTCTTAGGCCAAAGTGAGGTACGTAAGTTATATTGTAGTTCACCCGTTTTCATATTCCAAAAATGGGTTTGGCCGTTTGCAGCGCCGGTTAATACAAATCCACCTTTTGGATAAAACGCCACAATGTTGACCAAGTTTTCATGCTTCCAGCTGCGAATTTGTTCGCCAGTATCTAACTTCCACAATCGTGCGGTCTGATCATCACCGCCCGTTAAAGCATATTTACCACTAGGCGATATAGCAACAGCATTAATAAGCTGATCTATCGGAGAATTAACCGGTGTACCATCGTGTTTTAAAGTATGTATTACACGATTTTTAATGACATCAAAATACAGCGCGGTTCGATTATATAATGCTAATAACAAATAATCACCGTGTTGTGACAAAGCGAGCGCTTTAATCTTAACGGGAAAGCTCAAGCGCAGCATCGGCTCACCGGTAGCAACTTCCCATAACACAATGACATCTTGTTCAGATGTTGCCGCGACTTTGCCGTCAGCAGAAAAACCTACCGCGGTAGTGGTGCCAACTTCTTCATTATTTTGCCAACTATAAATGACTTTGTTGGCTTCAATGTCCCATAACTTTGCTGGCGCATCAGTATCACCAACTAAGACATACTTACCATCTGGTGAATATTCCGCTGCATAACTGCTTAAATCGCTATGAGCCCATTGTTCATCAGAAATACGTTCCGTACTACAACCAACTAATAATACAGTCATTAGAAGTAGTTTAATGAATCGTGAGAGTGATAGATCTAACAACATGGGCATCATTTCCTATTTAAGACTTAGGTAAAGTAACTCCTTGTTGTCCCTGATATTTTCCTGCACGATCAGCATAAGATGTTTCACACTCTTCATCAGACTCAAAAAACAACATCTGTGCCACACCTTCGTTAGCATATATTTTTGCCGGCAAAGTCGTCGTATTTGAAAATTCTAAGGTAACGTGCCCTTCCCACTCGGGTTCAAGTGGGGTGACATTTACAATAATCCCACAGCGTGCATACGTCGATTTTCCTAAACAAATCGTCAAGACATTACGCGGGATTTTGAATGTTTCTATCGTTCGTGCTAAAGCAAATGAATTAGGTGGAATAATACAAACATCTGAATTCACATCAACAAAGCTCGCTTCATCAAAGTTTTTCGGATCAACAATCGCTGAATTGATATTGGTAAAAATCTTAAACTCCGTCGAACAGCGTACGTCGTAACCATAGCTTGATGTACCATAAGAAATCATTTTGCCATTTTCGCCCTCTCTTACTTGACCCGCTTCAAAAGGGCGGATCATGTCGTGCTGTTGCGCCATCCGGCGGATCCATTTGTCTGACTTTATACTCATAGTTGAATCGCTTTAATTTATAACAACCTCAATGATAACGTGATTAGTCGTTTTTAATCACGATATTTGGGAATGCCGATGTATAATCTTTGCCTTGTTTAGCTAAACGCGCTGCCAAACGACGAGCAATTGTACGATAAGCCATGCCGATAGAACCATCAGGGTCATTAACTACCGTTGGATGACCACCATCTGCATCTTCTCGAATTTTAATATCTAATGGTAATTCACCGAGCAAATCGACACCGTATTGCTTAGCCATTTTTTCGCCGCCGCCGGCACCAAAGATATGTTCTTCATGACCACAGCTAGTGCAAATATGAGTACTCATATTTTCAATCACACCCATCACGGATACGTTAACTTTTTCAAACATTTTTAAAGCTTTACGCGCATCTAATAACGCAATATCTTGTGGCGTCGTAACGATAACTGCACCACTTACGGGTACCTTTTGCGACAAGGTAAGTTGAATATCACCGGTACCAGGTGGTAAATCGATCACTAAATAATCAAGATTGCTCCAATTGGTATCATTGAGCATTTGCTCTAATGCTTGCGTTACCATCGGGCCACGCCAAATCATCGGCTCTTCTTCATCAATTAGAAAACCAATCGACATACATTGCAGACCATAGCTTTCGATAGGTTCGATACGTTTACCGTCAATTGATTCAGGACGTTGCGATGTACCCAACATTCTTGGCTGACTTGGGCCATAGATATCCGCATCTAATATACCGACTTTGGCACCATCTGCGGCAAGAGCCAGAGCCAGATTCACTGAGGTAGTTGATTTACCGACACCGCCCTTTCCTGAGGCGACTGCAATAATATTTTTAACACTAGCAACACCTTTTATACCTTGCTGAACTTTATGTTTAGTAATTTTCCAATCTATTACGACAGTTACATCATCTGATTCAATTTGTTGCTTTAATTCCGCAAGTAAACCCGTTTGCAAGCTTGAAATATATCCCTTCACTGGATAGCCCAAGGTTACGGCTACATTAACGCTATTGCCTTCTATTTTAATGACTACTTTAGCTTTGGAATCGCCAAAGGACATCAATGCAGATGGATCTTGGTAATCGTTAACGATTTGTTCAATTTGCGACTGGCTTAACATATTGTTTCCTTAAAGTTGCGGGTGCGCTCGCAGTGGGAGTAACTAATTATCGGTCTATTTTATACTGTGTTGATCAAACCTTCATCCTTACATGTGTTATGGACATATTGTAGAAAGCATTAATCGTTGCATAGTGAAATTAAATATTATTTAAATTGCATTAAATTAGGTGATTTAACTAAGATCAGATGACCTTTGAATTTATTAAAGACGACTATTTAACTCAGCCTGTTTCCCCCAATCACGGAAGTTGAATACCTGACCTTCTTTACGAACGCGAGCAATCTCAGCCAAGTCTAAATCTGCGTAAACCCACTCTGCTTGGTCATACGAGCCTTCAATCAAAATACCATTAGCAGGAAATCCGTAATCAACTGGTGTATAAATACTCGCCCTACCAGTATTTACATCGACCGCTTCTGACCAAGCTGCGTTTCCAAAAGTAGGTGATTGAATAACATAACATTGGTTTTCTAAAGCACGAGCTTGGCAGCCAATGCGAACGCGATAAAATCCAGCTTCAGTATCCGTACAGCTTGGCACTAATATCAAATCTGCGCCTGCGGCTATTTGTTGGCGTGCGATCAGCGGAAACTCTGCGTCATAACAAATGTTAATGGCAATTTTACCAATATCGGTATCAATGACTTTTATCTCATTTCCAGCTTTGACTAACCATTGCTCATTCTCAAAACGAGTCATGATAAGTTTATCTTGATAATCAATTAAACCATCAGGTCCATACAAATTTGCACGATTACGAAATGAACCATCGTCTTGTAATACAGGATAAGATGTCGCCAGAATAATCACATCAAATTGACGAGCTAAAGCTTCATGTAATGCTTGCCATTGTGGGTAAATCGTTTGCATTGCATGAAGTTGACCATTGAGATCTTTATAGATTTTTTCACCCAATAATGACGGCAACTCCATACTGCCATATTCTGGTAACACTAATAACTTAGCTTGCTGAGCCGCCGCTAAACTCACCCATTTAGTCAATTTATCAGCAAAATCTGACCACTGTTCAAAAAAGCTAATGTCGTATTGTGCGGCAGCTACTTTTAGTTTTGTCATTAAAGCTGTTTCATCCAAAAAGTCATTGGTTTAGGTGATTCATGCTGCTCATTAAGCTCTTTCCAACTAAAGGTTGTACTGAGTTCTGGATGTTTTTCATAACCTCGTTTACGCCAGAAATCATCTAGGAGTACAAAGTTTGCTGGGCGATCAGGATGGCTTTCAGGACGTTGCACGCCACAAAAACATGAATATTCAAAGCCGCCTATTTCAAGAGCATGTGCTTCGCGATGTTCAAAAAAAGCCACACCAGCACCTTGTCCGCGATAACTAGAGATCAAAACGGATTCTCCACAATAAAATATCTTACCAACATCATAACCAAAATCAATAAAAGGTTGTTTGACCTCATCGGTTTCGTATTCAAGTGGAATACCTGTTGAAGCGCCAACCACTTTAGCACCATCAAATGCTAAAACGATTACGCTATCTGGTGCTTGAATATAGGTTTGAAGATAGCGTCTTTCGTAGGCAAGATCACCATCGTATAAATAAGGGTAATCGCGAAAAACCTGAATTCGCAATTGTGCGAGCTCAGGTATATATCCGACTAATTCTTCACCAGATAAACGTTTTATAATTAGCATAATTTAAATTAGCCAACAACTTGGGCAATCCAATTTTCAAGATTGTAGTAGTTAGTTACGCGGGCGACTTTGCCATCACGAATGACAAAAAATGCACCTGCAGGTAAGTTGTATTTTTGGCCTTTTGCTTCTGGTAAACCTTCATCAGTAGATTGATATTCACCTAACACAGTAAATTCTACAGCAGCACGATCGCCTGCTTCATTGGTGGTAATTGAAATATCGACGATTTGTTCTTTATAATGAGCATTCATGCGATCCATGAATGTTGAGAACATCTTTTTACCTGTTTCGCGTGAAGATTGATTTACGTCATGAATAACATCATCCGTTAACATATCAAGAAATGCGGTCATGTCTTGTCGGTTAAACGCGGCGTAATAATCTGCTAATAATTTTGCTGATGCTTGGTTCATTGATCTGTCCTCTTAAAAACGTGCGATTCTAGCGCGTTTAGTCTATTTTTAAAATTCTAATTGTTAAGCTCTTTGCAGTCTCATTTTTAAGCTATTGATTAATAGGTTATATCTTAAATAAATAACACTTTAATCCATCGATATATTAATGTTAAATATTCATAGTAAAGCAGTGCTATGGCAACTAAACATTAAGTTTTTTGTTCATCATAGTGTTCAATCAAAAAAAAGCCCGACACAAGTGCCGGGCTTTTTTATTACGTTTTATCTATTAATTTACATTTTATCTATTAAATTTAAAGAGTAATAATTAAAGAGTAATAAATAAAGGTCTTATAGACTAAATACGCTTAAGATACCGCCCAAGTTAGTCCAGCTAGATAGTGATTTGTAAGCACCTACCGCACCAAGACCATCACTTGAGTTTTCTAAGCTTGGAATAGCCATACCAATACCAGCCCAACCACCTACACCAGACAAGATTGAAATGAACTGTTTGCCATCATGCTTGTAAGTGTTTACGTTACCGATGATACCAGACGCTGTTTTGAAACGGTAAAGCTCACGACCAGATTGTGCATCAACCGCTTTCAAGTAACCTTCTAATGTACCGT